>Ga0210407_10002416_pt1 | contig 16088 bp, 9 predicted proteins | sample IncBWC27MmetaG_FD_150860 | JGI IMG/M metagenome (GOLD analysis project Ga0210407, IMG submission 150860) | Forest soil microbial communities from Barre Woods Harvard Forest LTER site, Petersham, Massachusetts, United States - Inc-BW-C-27-M | ecosystem: Environmental > Terrestrial > Soil >...
GTCATCTCCACCGCTTGCGAATGATGCATGATCATGCCCTGCATGAACTGTACGTCCGCTTGGGACCTTGGCGGCAGTGTGCCCTTCGTCGACTGTGCCAGCCTCCTGGTCGGCTTGCCTGGCGCACCCGGCTGTACCACAACAGGCTTCGCGGGATCAGTCTGCGGTGCGCGCGCAGGGGAAGAGAAGAGACCTGTGGGAGCACTCACGGCGAGCAGCGTGCCACACAGCACCGCGGATCGTCTTGAAGAGCGGAGCTTGCTCTGTTCCCGAAAATGGTAAAGCTTTCGTTTTAGTGAATCGCTAAACATTCTCAGTGCTCTCACGCCCAGTGCTCCTGTCGCTTCTTCGCGGGCGACCACAAGCAAGCTTGCCGTTGGAAGGAACTAAGGCGCCGGCGCAAAGTCTCTCAAACGCGCAACCGTCGCGCCGTCGAGCTTTGCTACCATGGCGTCAAGCAGTTCCACGGTACGGTCAAAGTCCGCTCTGTTAATGATCCCGTTGTGCGAATGCGTGTAGCGCGTGGGAACAACGAGGTTAACTATAGGGACCCCTCCGTTGCTTTTCTGAATGACGGCGCCATCTTCACCGTACCCAGTAATGAGGTCATACTGAAGCGGAATCGATTTTGCGCGAGCTGTCTCCTTAACAAAGGCAACTAACTTGCGGTTCGGCAAAGCGCTCCAATCATAGAAGAAAAACCCCGGACCTCCACCGAGTACTTCTTGAGCTTCTTCCGGCCGTACTCCCGGTGCATCCTTGACGACCCCGACTTCGATTGCTATTCCTATATCCGGCTTGATGATTTGCGCTGATGTTTCGCCCCCTCGCAACCCAATCTCCTCCTGGACCGTGGCAGCATAGAAGATCTGGTTTGGATGGGAGGTGCGCTGAAATCGGCGCATCACTTCAATAAGTGCCGCGCAAGCGATTCGATCGTCCCAGGCCTTCGCCAGGTAGTTCTGTGTGCCGTTCAAAATAGTGAATGGCGCGTCCGGCACGACGGGGTCACCGGGCTCGATTCCCATTGCGCGGACTTCGGCCTCGCTCTTGGCTCCAACGTCGAGAAAGACGGAATCGCGCGGATACACCTTGGGAGTTTCATTCTCGGCATCGAGATGGATATCACGAATTCCGGTCACCGCCTTAACGGGGCCTTTGGAACCGACAATCGTCCAGCGCTGGTCGACCAACGCCTGGTCTAACCATCCACCGAGCATCTGCATGGTCATGAAGCCGTCCGGCGTGATGCGCCGGATCATTCCGCCCAACTCGTCCATGTGCGCGTCGATCATGATCCTCGGGCCCGCACTTCCTTGCATGGCAATCACTGAACCAAGCCCGTCATAAGTGATTTTGTCGGCTAGCGGCTTCATCTCCTCAACCATAATCTTGGCAACGGGCTCTTCGTAACCCGATGGGCCCGGCGCATTCGTCAGCTTTTCCAGTAGTTGCACAACGGGGTCCTGTGCTGACGCGGCCGTTGATCGCAGGAAGAGACAAATCAGAACCATGCCAATGCGTTTCATAGATACGCCTCCTCCTTAACCACCGACGATCGTGAATTTGATGCGCGTCGTTCCAAGTCCAAACAGTGCTCGTAGTGGAGGCGTGACGGACATGTTCGCCTTCAGGCGCCTTCCGCATGGGGTTCGCGAATTTTGTGATACCGATTGATCTCCAAGCCCGACACGGTTTGCGCAAGCCCACTAGGCCAACGAATATCGACGGACACCTTTGGTTCCGTCTTGGTGCCTAAGCCGAAAACGACACGCTTATCGCTGGAGGAAAGATAGCTTGAACCTCCCGTTATCCATCTAACGGCTTGTTGAGGCTTTGAATGCAGTGTCAATTTCGCTCCGATAGCATCGCGATTGCTCTTAGTTCCTTCCAGGTCAAGTCCAACCCAGCGGTGCTCGCGTCCGATTTTGTTCTCGAGAAGGACGGGTTTTGCGTTGAGGCAAGAAACAGCGACGTCGATGAAGCCGTCGTTATTAAAATCTCCCACGGCAAGCCCTCGCGCTACGCGCGGGGTTGCAAAAAAAGCCCCTCCAGACTCTTTCATGTTCTGGAATGCGCCCGTTCCCGTGTTCCTCAACAGAAGCGGCAGTTCTCGGTATTTCGCATCCCGTCGAGCCACCTCCATAAGCTCGGTGACATGACCGTTCACGATAATCAAATCTAAGCAGCCGTCATTGTCATAGTCCATGAAGTGGGTCCCGAATCCCACGTCGAGCCGCGTAAGCTGCGCGAGTCCCGATCGTACCGTGCGATCCTCGTACGCAAGAGGCGACGTGCTCGCGAAGAGGGCATGGAACTCGTCAGTAAAATTGGTTACGACAAAATCGGGAAGGCCGTCGCCATTGATATCGCCCGCATCGACTCCCATGCCTGCCCTTTCTTTACCAAGCGAGCTATAAGCAACACCTGCTTCCAGGCCGACATCCTTGAACGTGCCGTCCTTTTGGTTCAGCAACAGCAAATTCGGCGAAGCGTCACGGGCCACAAAGAGGTCTGTCCAGCCGTCATCGTTCACATCGACGGCAACAACCCCGAGTGCCCGTCCGGCCATTGCCTGAAGACCTGCTCGTGCGGTCACGTCGCTGAAGGTGCCATTCCGATTGTTGTGGTAAAGAGTTGGTGAATCGCCCTCGTACGCCAACTGCTCACAGTAGCCTCGTCGCCCGGCCATTTCACATTGTTTGGCGTCAGAAAACGAAAATTTCACATAGTTGCAAATGAACAGATCGAGAAATCCATCCCGGTCATAATCGAACCACGCGGCACTGGCGCCCCATTTTCCAAGGTTCAATACGCCCGCTTTTTCTGTTACATCTGAGAACGTTCCGTCTCCATTGTTGTGGAAAAGGGCTGAGCGCGGATAACCGGAGACAAAGAGGTCCTGAAATCCGTCGTTGTCGTAATCCGCGACGGCCACGCCCATCCCATAAAAGGGGACTCGATCGACGCCGGCCTTTTCGGCGACGTTCTCAAAACGGCTGTCACCGAGGTTTCGATAAAGGGCATTGCGAATTGGTTGGGAGCTTTTGGTGTGCGGAGTTTCTCCTCCGTTTACAAAGAACATGTCCAATAGTCCGTTATTGTCGTAGTCAAGGAATCCCACACCTCCTCCCATCGTCTCGAGCAGGAATTTATCTTCGGATGCACCGTTAAAGTGCTCCCAATCGATACCCGCTCGCTGAGTGATATCTTCAAAGATGGGGCTCGCGATATCCGCGAGCTTGGCAGCCATCGCTCCGTAAGGGCCAAAAACGCAAGCAGCGGATACCATCGTCAGCATTTCGCGGCGCGATATAATCCCCTTTTTGTATCCCATCGGTCCCCGGATGACTTCGCTGGCGGAAGTGACCAGAACGAATCCGCCTAACGCCGGCGAAAATTCAGCCAATGCTAATGAGAGGCGTCACTATTCTGCGGCTTGAGCTTCCGGAAAACCTGAAGCTCATCCGCCGCGTCCTGTGTCCGGCCCAATTTGCGCAGAACCAGCCACAGCGCATAATGGGTATCGGCACGAGACGGATCCAGCTTTGCGGCCCTCTGCAGTTCCGCCAGAGCTTTAGCGAACTGATCCTGCTCTAGCCATATATTCCCAAGTTCGTAGTGCGCTCCGGCGACAGAGTCATCCAACGTCAAGGCCTTCTGGAACAGCACGGCCGCCTTTGTGTGATTTGTGGCCTCATTCGAATCACCGTGATGAAGGACGACCAGGGCGTACTGATAGTAGAATTTTGCTTGCTGCGGATATTTCTTGATCGCTGCTTCGAGAGTTGCGGAGGCGTTTCCGTACTGTCCGGCAGCGCCCTCGGCCTCTGCTAGATCTAGTAGCGTTTCGGGGATCGCTTCATTCCGCGCACGCTGGACTGGCGTATCTATCTCCGGGGCGACCCCGCGATTGGGCATTGCCTCGACAGCCCTTGTGTATGAGCGAACGGCCGCCGTGTAGTCGTGTTGTCGCATTTGTATCTGTCCTCTAATGCGATAGGCAGCGAGCGCGTGCGGATCGATTTCTACGGCCTTGTTTGCAGCTTCAAGCGAAGGTGCCAAAAGACCGGCGTCCAAAAGAACCGTCGCCAGATCGACATAATTGGAATCGTTAGTCGGATCGAGACCGATCGCACGATCAAAAGCCTTGACGGCCTCCTGAATTTTGCCTTGTTTCGCCAGGCACCACCCCAAGAGATTGAAGCACTTGCTCGTTTCTCCGCTCTGATTCGCAAGTCTTGTCAGGATTTCTTCCGCCTCTGAATAATGCCCTGAGCGATACCGGAGGAGCGCGAGTTGGTAGTCCACTTCCCCTGTTGAAGGATAGGAGTCGTGAACGGCCATCAACATTCTTTCCGCGGACGAGTAGTCGCCGGCCTGGTTGGCCACGCTGGCGCCCATAAAGAGCGCTTGCGTTTGCGTGGGATCTTTTAGGAGACGGTCCTCAAGATCGTGTGCGTCGGCAAGCTTTGTCTCGTAATAGGAATGAAGAAGGGCAGCAACTGCTTCAGGATGCTGTCTGAGCTGGTCTTGCTCACCTGCCAGCAGTTTCGCGGCCTTGGCGTATTCCCCCTTGTTCTCAAGGACCATTCCGAGAAGGAAGGATGCATTCTGATCGTTGGGTCTCAGCTTCAAGATGGCATGTAAGTTCCTTTCAGCGTCCAGAAGGCTTCCAACTTGCCACTCGGCAGCGGCGAGATTTTGCCGAATGGCGATGTTTCCCGGATCAAGTCTTAACGCACGCCGGAAATAGCCAACTGCTTCTTCGAGTTTCCCCTCTTTGGCAAGAATAATAGCTAGAGTATAGACGTACTGAGCATTACCAGGCGCCAAGTCCACTGCGCGGCGAAGCTCAACTGCAGCGTCTTCCAAGTTGCCGCTGCTTGCCAGACTATAACCACGGTCCCAATGTTCTCGAGATTGCGTCGCATCATCTGAAGCGCCGCCGCTCTGCGATACGGGTTGCGCACCCACCAGAATGGCGCTCGGGAGAATTGGTTGAGGAGTTGCGGCCGAGGTGAGAGTTTGACCGTTCACGACTCGTGGGTCAACGGGTGTCGGACGCCCGCAAGCTGCGGCGGAGCCAGCGGGCAACAACATTGCCAGTAACGTCAAAAGGCAGCCTCCAAATACTTTCCCGCTCACCTTTTCCAAACGCCTCATCTTGATTCTGGCGGCCCCTAGCCCTAACAATAACGCTGCTGCTGTTAGATAGCCCTAGACGATTGTGGGAAAAACCAGGAGCGTCGAACCTTGAGAGCATCAAGAAGTTGGCCGAATCGTCTAGGGTTTTTGCTCGTCTCGGTCAAGTATCAAGTACCGCTATCTAACCGAGACGATACCCGCATGCCCACGAATCTTCGTCAGAAGTTGTACTTCAGTGCGAACTGAATCAATCTTGGTGCAACCGATGTCGCTCCAATCTGTCCGAAATTGGAAAGACCGACTGTTGTGCCCGGATCGGCGAACTGCGCGTGGTTGAAGGTGTTGTAAAACTCTGCGCGAAATTCTACGTTTGCACCTTCTCTTAGGCCACCAACGACCGTACGTTTGGAGAGCGAGACATCATAGTTATTCTGGTCCGGGCCCGAGAATGCACCTCGTCCAACATTGCCAAAACCAAAGCCGTCGCCGATCGGTGGCGGGGCACAGAAGGCGGTCGCGTTCAGATAACTGGTCAGACGTGAATTCACCGAACCATGGGTGGCAACTTCAGCGCGTCCCATACCGGGACAGTATTGGGCGAAACTACTCGAAACGCCGTAGATGGTGCCAGAACGCGGATCGTAAATAGGCAAGAGATGCCCGGCTTGAATTGTAGTTACTCCGCTCACTTGCCAGCCCTTTGCCACCTTTCCTACGAGCCCGCTTTCGTTTTTGGGCCCAGGAAGATCATAGACATAATTGAATATCAACCTCTGCGGCCGGTCAAAGTCCGCCGGCCCCCAACTGGATCGGCGTATCCGCACATTGCCAACTTGGAACCCACCCCACACGGAATTGATTCCAGTCGTTTGCGGCATGTTGTCAAGTGTCCTATCCCACGTGTACGAAGCTTGCAGGACAAGTCCGTGACTGAATCGCTTGGTCAGACTGGCCTGTAGCGCGTTGTACCAAGAGTAGCCATAGGTTTCCGGTCCGTCTGTGCCGGGGGCCACCCCGAGTGTAGGAACGCGATTACCTGCGTTTTCAACCGTATTGGTGGTTATGCCGTTTATCGGATTGGTGGGACTCGCCAAGTAGGCCTGGTTGACCTGCCGGAATCCGACCAACCGTTCACCTCTGGTGCCGACATAGCCCACTTGCAAGAGCCAATCCTTGGCAAGTTCAAATTGTGTATTGAGGCTCCACGACTGAGTCCTCGGCGCTTGCCAGTTCGGGAGTAGCCACTCGAACGAGAACGCGCTCGTTGGAGTACGTGGCACCCAGATGGGGAATTGCGACGGTACCGGCGGCGCAGGATTGAATGGAACCTGGAACGTTGACAGGGCGTTCTGCGGCCCCGAGTAGAAGTTTGAAGCCACGAACGGATACATGGTCACAAGCTGAAGCAACATATTGCCCGGAGTGGGGCTGTAGAAAATGCCGTAGCCCGTACGTACGACAATCCGGTTCGTGCGCGAGAAGGGTTTCCAGGCAAGACCGATGCGCGGGCCAAAGTTCGAGAGAGGGGTCGCATTGTAAGTGGCGGTGTTGTTGGTGTTAACGAATACTCCGTTGGGTAATGGCCCCTTGTAATTTGAAGCCACAACGAAGCCAGAAAAAGTTCCGTTCCCGTTTGCCGGGAAATCATTGTTTGCCAGAGACGGCCAGAAGTCGGATAGGTATCCACGCCTCTCGGACAGACCCCCAAAAATTTCCCACCGCACTCCGACGTTAACCGTCAGCCGGCTGTTCAGCTTATAGTCGTCTTGCACGAAGCTGGCCCAATTCCGGGAGCGGAACTGTCTGTCGGTAATCCCTTCAAGGGCGCCTGCAGTGAACAGGTTGCTGTACGGCGAACCATTTTCGGCCGCGCTCATGCCGAGCAGGAAATCCGGAAAGCTCTGCATCGTTATGGTTCCGCGATGTCCACCGGGCAGGTCGAAGTTGTACTGAATTCTCTCGAATTCCAGTCCTGCCCTGACGGTATGCTTCCCATGTGTCCAGGAAATCTGATCGGACCCGATAAAGGTATTCGTGGCTGTCACGAAGCCATCATTCCAGCCCCCGCCCAAGTTGAAGAGACCGCTGACGTCGATGACCGGCAAAGTGTTTACCTGTGGATCTGCCGGGGTCAAGCCAATCTGACTGGATATATTTGGGGTCAAAGTCTCCAGCGACCCGAAGTTTCGCGTGAAACCGAACCGCAATTCATTTAACACCGTCGGACGCACGGTCGATGCCAGCTTCAGAGAGAAATCTCGGTTCTGAAAATTGTCCTGTGCACCGGATCCCGGAGTATTCGCATAGGTAAACTGCAAGAGCTCAGGATCTCGCGATCCAAAAAAACGGCCACTCAACGTATTGCGCGCGCTGATCGCATAATCCACGTTGGCCATGTATTGGTCTTCCGTGAATCTAGAGGGAACGCTGAAAACGGAGAAACCAACTCCGCTCGGCTCAATTATTTGTGGTGTGGGAATCATGTACTGCCCGCCGGGCAGCTTGTAATTCAAGAGCGCCAAAGCTGTTGGATTGATATTCGACCCGTCGCATGCAACGGCCACACCGCCAAACGCACCCGCCTGACCGCAAAATTGTTTTCCAAGGGTGGCTGCAGACCGATCATTCGTGATAGGCGGCAAGAAACTGCTCTGGAGGGAATTCCCTCCCTCGCCGCTCACTTGCCGCGTCCCCTGGTAAGACCCGAAAAAGAACAACTTATCCTTTCGAATCGGTCCACCGATGGTCCCGCCGAACTGGTTCTGTTTGAAAACCGGCCGAGGGGAACCAGTTTCGTTAAGGAAGAAATCATTCGCATTGAGAACGTCGTTCCGGAAAAATTCGAAAAGCGATCCATGCAGCTGGTTCGTGCCCGACTTTGTCACGACTTCAACATTCGCTCCGACGCCACGGCCGTAACCTGCATCGAAGAGGCCGGTCTGCACTTTGAATTCTAGAATCGAGTCTGGATTGGGAATGGGAATCCCCGTGTATCCTAACCAGTCACCAGCACGCCCTGTACCAAAGTTGTTTACTTGAATCCCGTCCATCTGAAAATTGTTGTCGATGGCCCGTCCGCCATTTACGTACACGTCCTGCGTATTTCTCCCTAGCTGCGCCGCGTCGGTTACATCGCTCGCCACACCGGGCGATAGTGTCGTGATTTGCGTGTAGTTCCGGTTCGTGAGCGGCAGGTTCGAGACTTCCCTGCTGCTGACGGTGCCCCCCAAGGATTGCGATTCTGTTTGTACCAACTCGGCTCCGGCTTCCACCGTGACTGACTGTTTCTGTTCGCCAATGCGAAGTACGGCATTTAGGGTAGCAACTTCGGTGACGTTCACGACGATATGTGGGTAGACCTGTGAACCGAAACCGGTAGCGGAAAACTCTACAGTGTATGTTCCGGGAGGAAGAAGCGAGACTCTATAGCCTCCACTTGCGTCCGTTGCAAGTGTTCTTGAAGCGCCGGTCGTCGGACTCGTGACCACAACCCTTGCACCAGCCACAGCGCCCCCGCCCTGGTCCGTGACGGTTCCTGCCAGCGCGCCGGTCGCAGCATTCTGCCCCTCGGCAGAGGGTGAAAGAATAAGGAGGACCACACACGTAACGGTTGCAAGAAGCAAGTGTTTCATAAAACCTCCCCAGGGAACCCAACTACACTTTGGGGATATACCACCGGCTAATTTTGCGTGTCAAGATAAAAATATTCTGATCATATATTCAAAATATTTGTATACGGCACATTCCAGAAGCTGGGCGGTTGTCTCAAGACAAGTCTTGATTACGCGAAGAGTTCAGATTGTCCACCTTGGATATCAGCGATGACTAGGCGCCTCGCTTTTTGAGCGTCGTGTCGCCGAATCGCATCAAAAATCTGGCGGTGCGTCCCGTGAACATGGAAAAGAGGCCTATCCCCTTTGAACAAATATACAAGGCGAGCGCTGCGATCAACCAAGCGATGAACCATTTGCACAATTTCTTCGTTCTGGGTCATCTCGGCCAGACACAGGTGGAATTCGGAGTTGGCCCTTACAATCACTTCTACTGTCGAGCCATTTAGCCTCGAAGGTAAGTGCTCTTTGAGAAGGCCGGCCATCTTCTTAATCTGATCCTTGCTGGCACGGAAAGCGGCAAGTTCGGCTGCCTGAGACTCTATTATGATGCGAGCTTCGAAGAAATTACGCACCTTGCTTAGAGTCATGTGGGGAACGAAGTACCCGCGACGCGGCATCAACTCGAGAAACCCTTCGTGCAACAGGCGGTTGCATGCTTCCCGGAAAGGGGTGTGCCCAATTTTAAACTTGTCGTGAGCTCGCGCCTCGGTCAGGAATGTGCCTTCCTCAATCTCTCCGCAAAGGATCGCTCCTCGCAGCATTCGGTGTGCGCGGTCAGTAAGAGAGACATGTGAAGCGCTCGACCCGAGTCGCTCACGGGCCTTTTCGCGACTGCTAATGTCCTGTGGTTGTCTCATTGAGGTAACGCTCCCTTAGGACTTGTATCTTCGGACCAAGAAGCAACTCGATCTTCCAGCGCTCCTTGTAGATATCGCCGCGACGGTAGCCGCCGCCAGTTCCAAGTAATTGGTCAGAACTACCAGCACCCGATCGTGCTCCTCGTCGTAAAAACTCGCTCCGCCGGAACAAGGCGTTCTTGCTCGCCCGCGCAAGCTTAATAGAAAAAGACCACTTCATCCCTAAGTACGCCGCGCCGCTGCGGAACTTCCCGCTTCTCCACCACGCCCGTCATGAATAGAAAATTTATTTCTCAAGGTTCAAGCTCTAAATACCACAGACCTATTGTTAATCTCCATCTTGCGGACATCCAGCAGAATGTAATAGATACTTGTAGAGGCACTTGATCTGTATTTCTGAATCGGCTTGGTCTGCCGGATTGAGCCAACGGCGCAAAAGGCGCTACATCGATGTAGCCCGCCGAGGCCACCACGCATGCGAAGCTAGCTTTCATATTTAGAGGATGGGTAGGAACCTTAAAATAATAGGACACACCATGAATACCGCGACGAAGCATCGTCCGACGGCTGGACGGACGCCAAAATCAATTGAATCCCTCACCGAGAGGGCGTACAGAACGCTGCGTACAGCCGTCTTGCGCGGCGAATTCAAGGAAGGTATGTTTCTCACAGAAGCCGACGCAAGAGCGAAATGCCAGATCGGCCACACTCCCTTCCGCGAAGCCTGCAATCGCCTGCTCCACGAAGGACTCTTGGAATCGATGCCCCAGCGGGGATACTTCATCCCCCAGATGAGTCTGCGCAAAGTTCGCAACTTGTTCGAAACCCGCATGCTAATTGAGTCTCAGGCAGTCGAACTAGCCGCGGTTCGTGCAACCTCACTCCAGATAGAGCAAATGGCCACCCTCCTGAAGAAGCGCGTGATCCATACGCACCCTACGGATCCGATGGATGCGCTGGTGCGAGCCAATTCGCAGTTCCATCGAGGCTTAGCCGAGATGACCCAAAATGACGAGATCGTTCGGGTCGTTGACAATGTGTTAGACCGGTCCGCGAGGCTCGTCTATCTGTCCAAAAGTGATGAGCCAAATTTTGACGTCCATTCATTGCACAGGCCAGTCTTTGATGCAATCCGCAACCGAAACAGCAGACTCGCCAGGAAGCTGCTTATCCTGGACCTACAATCGGGACAGGAAGGACTGTTTGGTGCCGCTTGATATTCCTCGTGGACTCACCAGTCTTCTCGTTTCCCTCTTTCCCTCTTCGGCAAGACCTGCAGTCACCTGCAGTATTTTCCTCCGGCCTGAGGAGTCGGACGTGCCACACCTTGCTTACGCGCTCGCGGAGCTTACGGAGTGAACTTTGGTCGTAGCGATTGGTCGGCTAGCTCAGCGGTGGTCAGGAAGATCAATTGGACGATCTTTTGCATTTTCGGATAGTTGATCCTCGTCCACGTATCGTTCTCCGTATGATAGTCCGGTTGTTCTCCGGTATTAAACAGCACTTGAGGAATGGAGCGAGTCGCAAACCAAAAATGATCGCTGCGCGAAAACCAAGACTCTGGATCGCGGGTATCCGTTTTGAAATCCAGTTTCAATCCAATTCCCTTATTTTCCTGCTCGATAATCCCCCGAACTTCCGGATCGTACAACGTGCCCACGATGTTCACCATATTGCGGTTCTGGTCTGCGGTGTTGTGCCAAGATAGAGATTCTTCGTCCCGTCCAATCATATCCATATTCAGATTGGCGACCGTATCGGCAAGCGGCACAACGGGGTGAGTAATGTAGTACCAAGAGCCATACAGGCCCTGCTCCTCGGAATCGAAGCAAACGAAGACGATACTCCTTTTCGGCTTCAGTCCCGCTCGTACGAAGGCTTGCGCGATCTCAATCGTACCTACCGCTCCCGAGGCGTTATCGTCCGCTCCGGCGTAGACGCGCGTCGAAACGATACCCATATGATCGTAGTGTCCGCTCACTACGATGTACTGTTTCTTCAGCTTGGGATCCGAGCCTTCCAAGATGCCGACGACATTGCGTCCCTTGAAGAGCTGATGTGACTTGAAGTTCTTTTCAAGCTTTACCACCACGTCAGGCACTTCGAAGGAGTTTGGTTTGAATGTTTCGTCGATCTGCCGTTGGATTGCTTCGATCGATTTCCCGCTACCGGAAAGCAAAACATTCGCCGTTTCGGGCGTGATCATGAAAACAGGCAAATCCCACAGACCGTCGGCCATTCCGTAGTCTGGTTGGGGAAAGGTATAGTTCGGCGGGGCGCTCGGAACCCGCGTTTCCTTGAAATCAAAAATTGAATTTACGATCAATATAGCGGAAGCACCGGCCGCTCGGATTTGTTCGACCTTGAACCAGTCATAGGAATGGAAGGTATCCCAAGCGCCTTTGAATCTTGACTTGGGGTCATCTTTCCCAGGTTCCCTCGCCATCACCATCGCAATCTTGCCACGCAGGTTGACGCTAGCAAAGTCGTTGTAATCATACTCAGGAGCATTGATCCCGTAGCCCAAAAATTCTACGGGTCCTTGCACGCTCTCCGAGTTCACGCTTTGCACCCACCACCTCTGGTAATCGTGACCCGGCTGGAAGGTTCTCTGCTGGCCGGCGATCGTAGCGGTTAAGACCGTGCCCCTTGAATCGTCCGGCCAGGCACTTACCAGATCAAAATCCTGAAAGTAGCTGTTGTCATTGCCAGCCGGAGTCAGCCCCAACTCCATGAACTGCGAGGCAATGTAGTCCGCAGCGATTTGATGTTGGGGAGTTCCGACCAAGCGACCCGTCATATCACTGTTCGAGAGAAAATACATCTTCGCGCGAATGTCATCTAGCTGAATGCTCCTGACGCCAGAGCTGAAATCCGGTGCTGAAGTACCGGCCGCCTGCGCCACAATCAATATAGTTATCAACGATAGAATTAGTTTTTTCATCGCCTCCCCTTATCTTGAGAATCCTCGGCACAACCGCCTTGTCGTTTTAGCGCTTGTTTTATTTCGACGGCTAATTTCACGTGCATTCGGCCGTCACGCTCCTGCAAGGACACAAATCACGTCGGGCGACTGCTTAAAGCACAATCCTATCCCCGCACCAAGCGAACTCGTCTCACAGACGTGTATATCTACCGTATATGAAATGGCGCTGTCAACAACGGGAGCCGCGATCACTAACCTCGGACCACCTAAACGCGGCGCCACAAGTGGGAACGCGAAGATCGACGCTAAGAAGCTCTTAGGCCAAGGTCGATCATGGCTGTCTTCGGCCGCAGCTCTAAAAATATCGCCGATATATATATCAGCCATATTTGAAGTTTAATCTTGACAGCGTAAATCGCAAATGCTACACGGTTCACGCGTCCACCGGGAGACCGTGCCCACTTCCGGAGAGCGCACTGGAGCTGTGACCCGTCTCTTGACCTGCCTCAATTCGGCTTGGTGTCGAAATGCAGCAGCGGAATCTGCGCCGGCCCTAGGTACCGACGAATTTCGGGAAGGCTATTACAGCGGCACAAAACGATGGCGCGATTGACGATGGTCACGCATTTTGGGGAAAGATTCCGATGAGGTTGTTTTTCCTAGTTCGCAACATTGTGTTGCTCGCCCTGGCTGTTCTACCGTCTTTGCTCGCCGCAACGTGCGCGGCCCAAACGCCCTCATCGGCGCCTGGCGCCACTACCTTGCTAAGCGAAACTCCTGCTAGGTTTGTGCCTGTCACCGATAGTTGGGACTACTCTCGGCGCGACGTGATGATCCCGATGCGCGACGGGGTCAAGCTACACACTGTAATTCTGCTGCCCAAAGGCGCCCAGCACGCTCCGATCTTATTGACGCGCACGCCTTACAACGCTACTGAACTCACAAGCCACGCTCATAGCTCTCACCTGGGACCAATACTTCAAGGATACGACAACGCGACCGAACTTATCGTCGAGGATGGCTACATACGCGTGGTCCAGGACGTGCGCGGCAAATATGAATCTGAAGGCGACTACGTGATGAATCGGCCTTTGGTTGGGCCTTTGAATCCGACGAAGGTCGATCACTCCACCGACACCTACGACACCATAGACTGGCTGGTGAAAAACACACCCGAAACCAACGGTAAGGTCGGCATCCTAGGGATTTCGTACGACGGTTTCACGCCTTTAATGGCTCTCGTGAATCCGCATCCAGCCCTAAAGGTATCGGTGCCAATGAATCCAATGGTCGACGGTTGGAGGGGCGACGACTGGTTCCATAACGGCGCCTTCCGCCAAGCCAACATGCCCTATATCTACGAGCAGGAAGCCACGCCTAAAAACGAGGTCAAATGGTGGAGCAGCTACTTTGACATGTACGACGAGTACATGCACGCGGGCTCTGCGGGCGCGCTGGGCCGGAGCCGCGGCCTTGAACAGGTCGGCTTCTGGCGGAAGCTACTTGAGCATCCGACTTACGATTCCTTCTGGAGCCAGCAAGCCATGGACCAGATTCTTGCGGCGCAACCCCTAAAGGTTCCGACGATGCTGGTGGACAGTCTCTGGGACCAGGAAGACATTTACGGCGCTCTCGCCGTGTATAAAGCGATTAAGCCGAAGGACACGGCGAACGACAAGGTTTTCCTGGTCATGGGCCCGTGGTATCACGGCGGGGAGATCGGCAACGGCAGTACACTTGGCGCTTTGAAATTTAACAGTGATACGGCGCTGTACTTCCGACAGGAGATCCTGCGGCCGTTCTTGGCACAGTATCTCAAGGACGCAGCGCCGCCCTCTGGGGTCGCTGCCGTCACCGCTTTTGAAACAGGTACCAATACCTGGCGGCGCCTGTCCTCTTGGCCCTCCGGCTGTCCAACTGGCTGCACTGTTCGTCCCACGCCGCTCTACCTCGCTTCAGATCAAAAGTTGACCTTCTCCGCTCCGGCGACGACGGAAGCACAGTATGACGAGTACGTATCAGACCCGGCGAAGCCAGTAACCTATCGCATTCGCCCTAACCACCCGATGGACTACCAAGGTGGTTCGGACTGGCCCGAGTGGCTTGTCGACGATCAGCGCGAGATGTCGGGTCGTCCCGATGTTGAAACATATGTTACCGACGTTCTGGACGCGCCGGTGAAGATCAGTGGGGAACCGATTGCCAATCTCGTGGCTTCGACCAGCGGCACGGACTGCGACTGGATCGTCAAATTGATAGACGTCTATCCTGACGAGGTTGCCGGCGACCCGACGATGGGAGGCTATCAGCTGATGATCGCAGCAGATATTTTCCGTGGACGCTATCGGGAGAGCCTCGAAACGCCAAAACCGATAGCGTCCAACACGCCATTGCGGTATCGCTTCAACCTCCCCACAGCAAATCACGTCTTCCTCCCGGGCCACCGGATCATGATACAAATTCAGTCTAGTTGGTTTCCGCTGTACGACCGAAACCCTCAGACATTCGTTCCTAGTATTTTCTGGGCCAAGCCCAGCGACTACGTGAAAGCCGTACAACGCATTTACCACGCTCCAAATCAGGAAAGTTTCGTCGAACTGCCTCTCGTCGGAAAGCCCAAGAGCGGAGCGACAAGTTGAGGGATCTGTCATTGAAGTCGAACGTGTGCGTGCCGACGATTGCGTGGGTCGCAGCGGGATTTCCGCGCGGTTCTGGCGCCCGGGGTCCGAGCAGAAAGCCCCATTCGCGTGATTTTCCTCACAACCATGCGGACCGCGCTCGAACCGAACCAAGAACTCGCGTTGCTAGCGGCGTGGTTTGGGTTGGCGTGCGTGCGGGTATTGGCGCAGTGCAGCTTCCTAGCAATTTCCTACGGGAGACATCATGAACATATCTCTGAAGCACTTCGGTGTTGTTGTAGAGGTCCTTTTGCTGGCGAGTGCGATGCCCATTTATGCGCAGGAGCAGAGCACAAGTGCTGTTGCTCCGAAAGTCCAGACGGTGGACATAAATCCAAAGGACATTCGGGCGCACGTAGGAGATAAAGTCACATTCAGGGCGGTAGCCAAGGACGCGAACGGCAATATGGTGGCTGTCAAGCCTTCGACATGGTTCGCCGCGCCCTTCGATTTGGCCGGCGCGGATTCGGAGGGCGAAGTTATTTTTCACCAACCAGGTGAAGTAACCGTCGGAGCAGTTGTCGGGGGAAAAACGGGCTACGCGCGTGTTTCAGTTCTGCTTCCGACCGAGGCCAAGGTAGACATAGCGCCGTTGCAGGACGCCCTCGTAGCAGGCGGAAAGGCTTTGCTGTCTGCTACAGTCCGATTTGCGAATGGAGATCCCCGCACTGACCTGGCCGTTCATTGGACTTCGAAATCGCCCGATGTCGCGACCGTGGACGATTCAGGAACGGTAGCCGGCATCAAGCCCGGCTCCGCTGTGGTCGTCGCGACTGTCGGCCCAGCAAACGCCGAACTGACCGTCCGGGTGGCAGCCGATCACATTCAGAGAGTTGACGTTGTACCTGGCTTGACGGCTGCTAAG
>Ga0210407_10002419_pt1 | contig 16071 bp, 11 predicted proteins | sample IncBWC27MmetaG_FD_150860 | JGI IMG/M metagenome (GOLD analysis project Ga0210407, IMG submission 150860) | Forest soil microbial communities from Barre Woods Harvard Forest LTER site, Petersham, Massachusetts, United States - Inc-BW-C-27-M | ecosystem: Environmental > Terrestrial > Soil >...
TCGCAGACAGCGGCACGATAGCTAGCCGCACGAAATTGACCGGAGCGGAGGCCATCGTGGTCACACCGTCGGTTAGCGGAGCGCCGGGTGGGAACATTGAGGTCACGACGTCGGGTCAGGGGTCGATCACGACGCAAGGCGTCGAATCTCACGGGATTTGGGCCACCTCGACGACCGGCACCGTGCAAGTAACCGCAACAAACGTGTCAACGACCGGTGAGTTCAGCGCCGGCATCAATGCGGCCGGAGGTGGTGGCACGACGGTCAAGGTCGCGCAAGGCGCTTCGATAATGGGCGGCTGGCAGCCTGACGTTACCAGCGTCGGCCCGACCTTCGGTCTACGGGCCGCCGGCGTTATCCTCAGCTCGACCGGCGGCACGGCGACCCTGACCAATGACGGCAGCATCGGCGCCCTGTCCGATCGCGCCATTGCTGGCGACCCGCAGGTCATCAACAATGGAACCATCACCGGCTTCGCGCAATTTACCGGGGGCGACAACAGCATCCTCAACAATGGCATGTTCGATCTAAGACACTTCGCCGACACCAATGGGGACGGCGTGCGCGACACGCTTCGGGTGGCCATAGCAGACCTTGGCGAGGGCCCAAACAACACCTTCATGAACAATGGAACGCTGAGGCTCCCCGCAGTAACAGGCGCTACGACGCTGGACCCCACGGTCAGCACGCAGCAGTATCTCCCGCTCGGCAACCCCAACAACGCAATGGCGTTGAACGGGCCGTTGCAGGGCCACTTAATCGGCGTGACGACGTTTACCAATTCGGGCACGATCGATCTGCACAGCAACCCCGTCGCTGGCGACGTGCTCGTCATCACCGGCGCGAGCCCCTTTACCGGGGCTGCCGGCCCCGGCACGTTCATCTCAAACGGCGGCTCGCTGAAGCTCGACACCGTGCTCAATGAGGGCGGCGCCGCCACCCGCTCTGATACTTTGGTCGTTGATGGCACGTCCGTTGGCGCCGGAGGGGCGACAAAGATTTCCGTTCTGAACGCCGGCGTCTCGGGCGCGGAGACCGTGGGCGACGGCATTCTGGTGGTGCAGGTGCTCGACCCGGCGCGTTCCGCGCCCGGGGCTTTCGCTCTTGCCGGCGAGGTGCGCGGCGGCGCCTTCGACTACGACTTGTTCCACGGCGGCGTCGGCGACAACCCCGGCGATTGGTTCCTGCGCAACGACTTCGTCGTGCCGCCAACCACGCCAACCACGCCAACCACGCCGCCGATCGTGCCGCCCGTGACGAGCCTCCCGACCGACCCGCCCCCGAACCCGCTGCCGCCCGGCGTCGCCTTTCCGATCATCGGGCCAGAACTCGCAACCTATGGGGTGGTGCAGCCTCTTGCGCGCCAATTGGGGCTTTCGATCCTCGGCACACTCGACGACCGGGTCGGCGATACCTACGAGCCGGATGGTTGCGCCGTTGCGCCTGCGGCCGCTTCCGCCGCGGCCGAGACTTCTGCGGTCGACCTGCCGACCAAGAAGCCGGCGGCGGTGCCGACCAAGAAGCCCGGGCCTGCGCCCTGTCCGCTCTTCTCACCCTCGGTCTGGGGCCGCTTTTTCGGCCAAACGCTCGACAACCACTATCGAGCCTTCGCCGATCCCCGCGCCAGCGGCAATCTCGGGGGCTTCCAGGGCGGCATCGATCTTCTGCGCGGATCTCTGATCGCCGGCCACTATGAGCGCGCCGGCCTCTATGGCGCTTACGGCGACGTGCACGCCGACGTGGACGGCCTGGTCACCAATCCGGCGGCGACCGCCTACGTCCTTGGCCACACTGGATCGATGAACCTCAACTCCTGGTCGGCGGGCGGCTACTGGACCCATATCGGGCCGGGCGGCTGGTATCTCGACGCCGTGCTGCAAGGGACCTGGTATTACGGCTCGGCCAGCACCCAGTTTGCGAGGCTCAACACCGACGGAACGGGCTTCATTGCGTCGTTGGAGGGCGGCTATCCATACTCTTGGCCGCAACTCGGGCCAGGGTTCGTGATCGAGCCGCAGGGGCAGATTTTATGGCAGAAAGTCTCCTTCCGGCACGACTATGACGGGCTGGGCGATGTCGCCCTCGGCGACACGACGGGGCCGAGCGGGCGCATCGGGCTCAGGACCAAATGGACGATTGCCACTGCGGGCGGTCAGGTGTGGCAGCCTTATCTCAGGGCCAATCTCTGGCGGGATTGGGGAGCTGATGCCAACGCCGTCTATTCGGGGACGGACATCGTGCCGCTGGAGAGTCAGACCACCAGGCTGGAGCTTGGCGGCGGCCTGACGGGAAGGATCAACGCCAACGTCTCTGTCTTCGCCAATGTCGATTATGAATTCGCGGTCGGCGCTGGCGAGAGCGAGAAACGAAACGGCGTTCGAGGCGCATTTGGCGCAAGATACACATGGTGACTGAAGCCTCTGAGCGTCACCCCTCGGCGATCACGTGGAAGAACGAGCCCGTGACCCAGCCTCTTCGCGAGCCTGACGGCGCTTCCGGCGCCCCGTAGACGTCACGAACAAAGGCGAAAGGGTCGTCGCCGCCGGTCGCGACGATGGTCGCGTAATGGAATTCGTGGCCGCGCAGGAGCGCGCTCTCTGGCCCAAGCGCGCATTGCGAAGCGACGCGGGCCTCCCGATAGCCGAGCGTCATCCGGCGCTTCTCAAAACTCGTTTCGACCCCCAACAGGGCCGCCATCGGATGGGCGACGCCCGAAGCGTCGATGAGGCTTTGGCCCAGCGCCATATAGCCCCCGCATTCGCCATGCACCGGACGCGTCTTGGCAAAACGACGTAAGCCGTCGCGAAAGTGCGCCGCCGCGGCCAACTGTCCGGCATGCAATTCCGGATAGCCGCCAGGAAGCCAGCACAGGTCGCAATCGGAAGGCGGCGGCTCGTCGGCGAGCGGCGAGAACGGGACGATCTCCGCCCCGGCCATCCGCCAGCCTTGCACGAGATGCGGATAGATGAACGAGAACGCCGCATCGCGCGCAAGCGCGATGCGCTGTCCCGGCGGCTGAACTGCGACGGGCGCCCGCGCGGGCAACGCGCAATCGAGGGCGCCGGCCAATGCGAGAACACGGCCGCAATCGACATGCGCCTCGATAAAATCTGCGATCGCCTCGAGCCGCGCTTCAAGCGCTTCCGTCTCGCCCGCCTGCACCAGGCCCAGATGGCGCTCGGGCAGCGCGATTGTGTCGTTGCGAGGCAGCGCGCCCACAACGGACACGCCCATCGCCTCGATCGCCTCGACCACCAGCCGGCGATGGCGCTCGCTCCCGACGCGATTGACGATTACGCCGGCAACCTTGAGCCGCTCGTCATAGGCCGCGCAGCCCTTGACGATCGCCGCCGCCGACTGCGCCTGACCGGTGACGTCGATGACCAGCATGACCGGCAGGCCGAGCGCCGCCGCCACGTCGGCCGAGGCGCCCGTGCGCCCACACTCAGCCGGAACGCCATCGAACAGCCCCATCGAGGCTTCGCACAGGACAAGCGTGCTTTCGTTCGCCGTTTGCGCGGCGAGCGCGGCCAGAAGCTTGGGCGCCATCGCCCAGGAATCGAGATTGACGCCCTCCCGACCGGACGCTGCGGCATGGAAGGCCGGGTCGATATAATCGGGGCCGGATTTGAGACCGACCACGTCGACGCCTCTGCGCTTGAAGGCGCGCAGGAGACCGAGCGTCGCTGTGGTCTTGCCGCCGCCGGAGCGGGGAGCGGCGATCATGAGGCCGCAGGTCATCGCGCGGAGCCTGGAGCTGGATGCGTTTGAGCGCGCTGGCCCTCATCCGGCGCCCATAGCCCGTCCTGAAGGACGGGCGTCCTTCCGGACGCCCTATGGCGCCACCTTCTCCCGGATGGAGAAGGGAAGGACCGCGCCACGGCGCCCCCTCTCCCCATAGGGCGTTCGGAAGAACGCCCGTCTCTCGACGGGCTTTGGGGAGAGGGCCGGGGTGAGGGAGAGCCGCGATTCGACCGGATCTCGACGCGCTCTAGGCAAATCCAACCACGCGCGCTACGCCAAAGCGCATGTCCGAGGCGGAAAGCGGGACGCCGCTCAGGCGCGGCTGGACGACAGGCGCCTGCGCCGCCGGCGCGGCGCGCGCGGCTTTCGAAGCGCTCCTGACAGGCCAATTTCCCGATCCGGTTCCAGTCGCCTTGCCAAAGGGTCTTCGGCCGGAATTTGCCCTCGCCACCCATGAACTCGGTGACGATTTCGCCCGCGCCGGCATCGTCAAGGACGCGGGCGACGATCCCGACGTCACCCATGGCGCGCTGATTGTCGCAACCGTGTGCCGCGCGCCGCCAGGCATGGGCCTGAGCTTTAGGGCCGGCGAAGGCGTAGGCACGGTCACCCGCCCCGGCCTGCCGCTGCCGGTCGGCGAGCCTGCGATCAATCCCGCGCCGCGCGCGATGATCCGCGCCAATCTCGAAGAAGTCGCCACGAAGCTCCGCGTCGGCGTCGATGCGATCGTCGAAATCTCGGTTCCCGACGGCGAGAGGATCGCCAAACGCACCGCCAATGGGCGGCTTGGCATCCTTGGCGGCCTGTCGATCCTGGGCACGACCGGCGTCGTCATCCCCTATTCGTGCTCGGCCTGGATCCACTCGATCCACCGTGGTGTCGATGTCGCACGGGCCAGCGGATGCGCCCATATCGGCGCCGCGACCGGCGAAACCTCTGAGGCCGCGATCCGGGCGCTGTACGGCCTGCCCGATCACGCGCTGATCGAGATGGGCGATTTCGTCGGCGGCCTGCTGAAATATCTGCGCGATCATCCCGTCCCACGCCTCACCATCGCCGGCGGCCCGGCGAAGATGACCAAGCTCGCCGAGGGCAAGCTCGATTTGCATTCGAAGCGCGGCGCAGTCGACCTCGCAGCGCTCGGCGACCGCATTGCGCTTGCGGGCGGCGCGCCGGCCTTGGTCGAAGCGGTTCGGAGCGCCAACAGCGGCCTGCACGCGTTCGAGCTTGCCGAGGCCGCGGGCTTCGATTTGCCGGCGCTCGTCGCCGACGGCGCATGGGCGACCGCCGCCCGGGTGCTCGCCGGCCAACCGGGCGAGCTTGAAACCGCCATCGTCGGCCGCGACGGGCGGATTCTTGCAAGCAGCGGGTTTCGGAGAGTCTAGCGAAGGTGGGCCGCAAACGCCCTCACCCCAACCCTCTCCGAGAGGGAGAGGGGGCGCGTCCCTTCTCCCGCCGGGAGAAGGTGGCGCCGTAGGGCGTTTGCAAGAACGCCCGTCTCGCGACGGGCTACGGCGCCGGATGAGGGCTCTCGCCGAAAGCGTCATTCGCCCTCGCTCGGCGCGCCGCGGAAGCGCCGCACATAAGCGGCATTGTAAAGTTCGCTCTCGCGAAAATCTTCAGCCCCGAGCGCCGGACCGACGAGGATAAGCGCAGTGCGCTCGATCGGCGTCTCGCGCAGGGCGCCGACGATTTCGCCAAGCGTCGCCCGCACGATCTGCTCGTCCGGCCATGACGCGCGGGCGACGATCGCCGCCGGACAATCGGCCCCATAGAACGGCGCGAGCTCGGCGACCACATCCTTGAGCGCATGGATCGACAGGTGAATCGCGAGCGTCGCGCCGGTCGCGGCAAAATTGGCCAGCGTCTCACACTCGGGCATCGGCGAGGCGCGGCCCGACGTGCGCGTCAGCACGAGCGATTGCACGAGGCCCGGCAAAGTCAGTTCGCGTTCGAGCGCTGCGGCGGCGGCAGCGAAAGCGGGCACGCCCGGCGTGACCGTGTACGGGACCCCTGCCCGCTTGAGGCGCCGCAACTGCTCGCCCATTGCGCTCCAGATCGAAAGGTCGCCCGAATGGAGCCGCGCGACGTCCTCGCCGCTCGCGGTCGCCTCCACACAGAGCGCAATGATCGCGTCGAGATCGAGCGGCGCTGTGTCGACGATCCGGGCGTCCCGCGGACAATGGTCGAGCAAGGCGCGCGGCACGAGCGATCCCGCATAGAGGCACACGGGTGAGCGCGCGATGAGATCCCGCCCGCGCATTGTGATGAGGTCGGGAGCGCCCGGCCCGGCGCCGATGAAGTGCACGGTCATGGCCGCTCCGGGGATAGAGCGATTGCGCAAGTCGCGCCGCCGGCGGCGAGCCGCGGCCCAAGCAGCCGTCCGCCCTCGCCCGCCCCAGCGAGCGCGGAGGCCTCGGCGATGTTGGGCGCGCCGAAACGCGCCTGCACGGTCGCTGAAGGCGTAAGGATGCGCTCGGCTTGCGCGTTGAGCGCTGCGATCGGCAGCGGCATAAGTGTGACGCCGATGATGCGCGCGGCGTCGATGACCCCAGGCTCATCGGCCTTGGCGGCAAGCGTGAACATCTGCCGCTCGCCCTCGGGTGCGCCGGTTTCTTCAAGCGCGCGGCGCGCGAGCGCAGCGATCGCCTCGCCGGCAACGCCGGCGCGGCAACCGACACCGATGGCGACGATCCGACTCATGGCTTGATGAGCCGCCACTGCACGATCGGCATCGCCGCGCGCCACCCGGAATAACGCCCGACTGGCTCGGCATGTGCGATCGCGATCTGCGTAAGTTCTCCGCTCCAGCGCGCGCGCCAGTCGACGCACGCGGCCTGCGTCTCCAGCGTCACCGCATTAACGACCAGTCGTCCGCCCGACGCGAGCGCACCCAAAGCGCGTTCGACCATCCCAGGCGCGCTGGCGCCGCCGCCGATGAAGATCGCGTCAGGCGGCGCCAAGTCGGCAAAGACGTGAGGGGCCGCGCCGGCGATGACGGAAAGGCCGGGAACGCCGAAGCTCAGCGCATTGCGCGCAATACGCTCCGCACGGTCGTAGCGGAGCTCGATCGCGACCGCGCTGTTCGCCGGATCGGCGAGCATCCATTCGATGGCAACCGAGCCTGAGCCTGAGCCCACGTCCCACAGCAACTCTCCGCGTCGGGGCGCGAGAGAGGACAGAGTCATCGCGCGGATTTCGCGCTTGGTGATCTGTCCGTCATGCTCGAACCACGCGTCGGGCACCCCGGCCGCGCGGGGCAGGATGCGAGCGCCGTGTTCTGCGATCACCTCGAGCGCGATCGTGTTCAAGGCGGCGACGTTGTAGAGCGCAAAGTCTTGCGCTTCCGTCATGCGAATTCGCTCGCTCAGGCCCCCCATCGCCTCGCAGATTGTGAGCTTCGATCGGCCCATGCCATGCTTCGTCAGCAGCGCCGCCAACTTGGCCGGTGTGGCGTCGTCCCAAGACAGCGCGATAATGCGCGCGCCAGGGCAAAGATGGGGAATGATCGCTTCGAGCGGGCGCCCGTGAAGCGTAAGCAACGCGCAATCCTGCTGGCTCCAGCCGAGCCGCGACGCAGCGAGCGCAAAGGCCGACGGCGCCGGGACCGAGATCATTTCGTCCGCCGGGAAACGGCGCATCAACATGGCGCCGACCCCAAAGAAGAACGGATCGCCGCTGGCGAGCACACATACGGAGCGTCCGCGGCGCGCTTCGATGGCGTCGAGCGCGTTCTCGATCGGGGACGGCCAGATCATCGTCTCGGCTTTCGACGGTCCTGCCAGAGCGAGATGGCGCTTGCCGCCGACAATGAAGACCGCTTGCGCGATGAGCCGTCGCGCGGCAGGAGTGAGGCCGTCGACCCCATCCTCGCCGATCCCAACGACGGCGAGCCAGCGTTCCTTGCTCATGGAGCCGCCCACTGAAGCCGCTTCGTCTGCTCATTCTCGGCGGGACGTCGGAGGCCAGCGCGCTCGCGCGGCGGATGCCCTATGAGCGCGATATTGCGCCAATCCTGTCGCTCGCAGGGGCGACGGCCAACCCTGCTCAAGTGCCAATTCCCCAGCGCATCGGCGGCTTCGGCGGCGCCGAGGGCTTGGCGACGTTTCTCGCCCGCAAGCACATCGACGCCGTTGTCGACGCGACCCATCCGTTCGCTTCGCGCATCTCGGGCAACGCGGTCGCCGCCTGCGGCGCGACCCGTACCCCGCTCGTCGTCTTCAGCCGGCCGCCTTGGACGCGCGAGCCTGGCGACCGCTGGATCGAGGTCGCGGCCATGGACGACGCCGTCCCTGCTCTTGGGATTCGGCCGAAGACGGTATTCCTGACTCAAGGTCGCCTGCAGCTCGCCGCCTTCGCGCGAGCCCCGCAACATCGCTACATCGTGCGGGCCATCGACCGGCCCGCGGAGATCGACGCCCTGCCCGGCTACAAGCTGATCCTTGCGCGCGGTCCGTTCTCTCTCGCTGATGAACTTGCTCTCATGAAACGCGAGCGTATTGAGACGCTGGTGACCAAGAACAGCGGCGGTGACGCGACTTACGCCAAGATCGAGGCCGCGTGCGCGCTTGAAATCGAGGTGGTCATCGTGCGCCGGCCCCCTGCTCCCGAAGCCGAAACGCTTCACGACCTCGATGCAGTCCTGGCCTGGATCGCCGATCATCGACGAACTCCATAGGCGCGTGGCGTCAGCATCCATGGCCGCGCGCCGTCGCGCAGAATGAAGCGCGTCTCGCTCGAACCGATGACGACCAGCGTCGCCATGTCGGCGAGGCTTGGGTCAGCTTTGCCGAGCGTCGTGAGAGTCAGCGTCTCGTCGGATCGTCCCACCGCGCGAGCGAAAGCAACCGGCGCCGTTGTCGTCTTCACGGTTCGCAGCAGGTCGAACGCTTGGATGATGCCGGTCGGCCTCGCCTTCGAGGCTGGATTGTAAAGCGCGATGACGAAATCGCCGTCGGCGGCCGCGCGCAGGCGGCGCTCAACGATCGCCCAGGGCTTCAGGTTATCGGAGAGCGAGATGGCGCAGAAGTCGTGACCGAGCGGCGCGCCAAGTCGGGCCGCCGCCGCTTGCATCGCCGTGACGCCAGGGGCCACGGCAATGTCGAGGTTCAGCCATTGCGGATCGTCTTCGATGGCCTCGAACACAGCCGCGGCCATCGCAAACACGCCTGGATCGCCGCCAGAAACAACGGCGACCGCACGGCCCTCGGCCGCGAGAGTCAACGCGAACCGGGCGCGGTCCATTTCAACCCGGTTATCGCTCGTGTGGGCGCGCTGGTCCGTTCGCAATGCGAGCCGCTCCACATACGGACCGTAGCCGACAACATCGGTCGCCGCCTTGATCGCCGCGCTCGCCTCTGGTGTCATCCATTCGGCCGGGCCGGGGCCAAGCCCAACAACCATGACGCGCCCACTCACGGCCGGCGGCCCCTCCCCGGCGCGAGTATGAGGGAGAAATAGGGCGCGGAATCGTCCTGCTTTTGACACAACGGCGTCACGACCTCGCCCGCCATCGTTGCGCGCTCGACATAGATGGCGCGCTCCGCCATGCCCGTCGCGATCAGCGCCTCCTTGGCGCGCGCGAAGTTGCGGCCGACTTTCATGATCACCGCGGCGTCGGCGAGCGCAAGCCGGCGCTTAAGCTCATCCAGCGACAGCGTCGCGGGCAAGACGACGAGCGCGTCATCTCCCCAGGCCATCGGCGCGGCCGCAGCGCCCCACGCCCCGCAAATGCTCGACACGCCCGGCACAATGCTGACATCGAAATTGTCGCGCAAACGAACGAACAGATGCATGAACGAGCCGTAGAGCATCGGATCGCCCTCGCTCAAAAGCGCGACGTCACGGCCAGCTTCAAGATGGGCCGCGATCGCAACCGTGGATTCCTTGTAGAAACGCGCCAGCGCCTCGCGATAGGGCGGATCGTCGAAATGCGTTTCGTCGGTCATCGGGTAATAAAGCGGCAACTCGACATGCGAGGATTTGAGCCAACAGTCGACGATCGCGCGGGCGTTGCCGCGCCGTCCGGCCTTGGCGAAGAAGGCAACGACGGGCGACGCCGCGATAATTCTGGTCGCTTTGACGGTGAGCAGATCGGGGTCGCCGGGGCCGATCCCGACGCCATAGAGGCGGCCGAACGGCGTCATTCGACGTCGCTCGCCAGCGCGTTGACTGCCGCCGCCGCCATCGCGCTGCCGCCTTTGCGCCCGCGCATGACGATGGCGGGCAGGCCGCTCTCGATCAACGCCGCTTTCGATTCCGCGGCGCCGACGAAGCCGACCGGCATGCCGATGATCGTCGCAGGACGCGGCGCACCTGCGGCAATGACCTCGAGCAGACGAAACAGAGCGGTCGGCGCATTGCCGGTCGCGACCACGGAGCCGCCGAGCCGCGGCAACCACAGCTCAATCGCCGCAGCCGTGCGCGTCGTGCCAAGCTTGGCGGCAAGTTCGGGCGTGGAAGGATCGCCGAGCGTGCAGATCACGTTATTGTTCGCCGGCAGGCGGGCCCGCGTGACCCCTTCGGCGACCATGCGCGCGTCGCAGAAGATCGGCGCGCCGGCGCGAAGCGCTTCACGCGCCGCCTCAGCCGCGCCGGGTGAGAAGACGAGATCGCGGGCTGCGTCAACCATGCCGCAGGCGTGGATGACCCGCACCGCGACCCGCTCTTCGACTGGCGAAAAGCGCGCAAGATCAGCCTCGCTGCGAATGATCGTGAAGGACCGGCGATAGATCGCGGCAGGGTCCTTTTCGTATGCGTAGCTCGACTTCACGAAAGCCTCTCGGCCGCGAACATCTCCGCGCCCTGGTTAGCGAGGAATTGCATGACCTCGGCGTCCGACAGGCCGCACCGCGTTGGCGGATCGCCGGCCCTGTCGCCAAGAACGAGGTCGTAGCCCCTCGCGGCGGCGGTGAAAGTCGCCGCTGTCGCAGCGGGCCTGGCGCATCCTTTGGCGCAGCCGCTGACGTGGAGAATGACGCCGTCTCCCTTGGGCAATATGGCCGCCCAGCGCGTTGCGTCATCGCGCACGCTTCGGTGGCCGTGCATGCAGGCCGGAGCGCCCGGACAAGCGGCGATGCGCAGACGCAGGTCGTCCGGATCCGCGATAAATCCGAGCTCGGTCATTGAATCGACCAGCGACTCTGCGCCGCTCCGGTCGAGGCCAGTGATGAGAAAAGCGCGCCAAGGGGTGAGCCTCAGACTACTGGCGCCAAGCGCCCGCGCGTTCTCGATTAGCGCTTTGAAGCGTACCGCATCGATTTCGCCAAAGGCTGCCGCCGCGCCGACGACAAACTTGGCGCCGTAGGCGTGCGCGCCCAGAACGTCCCTCAACGCCGGCCGCCGTTGCGGCCGCTTGTATGGCTCCGCTCGGAGAGCCGCCTTCGCGAAGATCGCCTCGGCGCGCTCACGCTCAACCAGCGCGCGCATCCGGCGCGCCGTCCCTTCGCCAGCGCCGGTGAGCGCGAGAAACGCAAGGCCAAGCCGCGCCGCGACATCGCCCGTCTCGTCCGACGCGCATTGAGCAGCCAGCATATCGTCTCCCGCAAGATAGACCGCGAACGTCCCATCGCGCGACGCTTCAAAGCGGATATCCGCCTCGACGTCGCCGAGCGGTACACGGCCCTGCGCGTCAAAGAGGAAGCTGAACTTCGCCGGCAATCGGCGTAGGTCCTCGTCTTCCTTGAGCCGCGTCTCCAGCGCGGTGACACTCGGTCCGAGGTCGACCAATGCTTCAGGATCGAGATCATCCAGCGGACTTGCAACGATGTTGTGCAGGCGCTCGACTTCGGGATCCGCGTCGATGAGCCCGGCATCCTCAAGACGCGCGTGCAGGTCCGGCAGCGTACGCTCGCTTAACCCCCGAAGATGCAAATTGGCGCGAGCTGAGAGGCCGATCGCGCCATTGCCGCAGCAAAGCGCGGCGTCCGCGAGCGCAGCGGCCTGATCGAGCGACAGCCGGCCTCTCGGCGCCCGCACGCGCGCGAGCAGCCCATCGCCGGTCTCCATCGGCCGCAAGGCCCCCGGACACCAGCCTTTCCGATAAGGCGCGCGTGGTCGGCGGACCGCGGCCGCGGTCATGCCGCTTGCCTCAGCACCGAGGCCAGAATGCGCGCGCTTGAATTGCGGCGTGAGAGCCAGAAGCCGCGCCCCGCGGCCTGTTCGAAGATATTCGCCATGTGACATGCGGCTTGACGATTGGCGCCGACCAGAAAGGCGCGCACGGAATCGTCACCGAGCGTGGCGTCGAACATGAGATCGAAATGGGCGCTTTCCACCGCATCAGTCAAGGCGGCGAAACAGAAGAGATTGTCCAGCGACTGTGCGATTTCCGCCGCGCCGCGATGGCCGTGGCGCATCTGGCCCTGAAGCCAGCGCGGATTGGCGGCGCGCCCACGAAGAGAGCGCGCGATCTCTTGGCCCAAGGTGCGGATCCTGGGCGCGTCGGGGATGGTCGAGTCGAGATGATAGAGCGCCGGATTTGCTCCCGTTTCCGCCGCGGCCGCGGCGAACCCACCTTCATGCTCGGCGAAGGCGTCCGCGTCGAGCGCGTCCTGGCCCGGCAAGTCCTGCGCGTGTACGAAAGCCTCCGCGCCGGCAACCCTCGTTCGAAACTCGGCCGCGGCTTCGCGTGCTTCGCCCTCGCCATCATAAGCGTGGCTGGTCGCGGCAAGATAAGTCTCCGCCAGCTCGGACCGACCCGCCCACTCGCCGCGGGCGATGCGCGCGCCGAGCCCGACGCCATAAGCGCCGGGCGCCGCGCCGAAGATGCGCGCCGCGCCCTCAAGACCGGCGAGCGGATTGTCCTCGGCGCTCTCCTCGAGCCCAGCGACGGCGCGGACCGCGGCGGCGAAGAGCGCGATTTGGCTGGGAAAAACGTCGCGGAACAGGCCGGAAATGCGCAACGTCACATCGACCCGCGGCCGACCCAGCATGGCCAGCGGCAAGACCTCGAATCCGCTCACGCGAGTCGACGCGGCGTCCCAGGTCGGCCGGCAACCAATGAGGGAGAAGGCTTGGGCAAGATCATCGCCGCCGGTGCGCATGGTCGCCGAACCCCAGAGGTCGAGCACGATGCGCTTCGGCCATTCGCCATGGTCTTGTGCGTAACGCTTGCAGATCTCCTCGGCCGCGCGGCGCCCGATCTCCCAGGCGTTGCGGGTCGGGGCGGAACGCGGATCGATGGCGTAGAGGTTGCGGCCAGTCGGCAGAACGTCCAGGCGCCCGCGCGCTGGCGCGCCAGCCGGCCCCGGCGGCACGAATTGTCCGCCAAGCCCGCGCAGCAGGCCGAGCGACTCGGCGGCGCCACAGGCAGCGACGCGCTCGCCGAATCCTTCTCCCTCCGGGAGAAGGTGGCCGACGAGGTCGGCCGGATGAGGGTCTCCGACCAAGGCCCTGGTCGTCACGAGCGTAACCCTCGCCCCCGACCCCTCCCCCAAAGGAGAGGGGAGAGCGAAGCCGTCGGCGCTCTGAGGCGACCGTCCGAACACATGCAGGCCATCGCCGATGCGCATCTCCTTGAGGTCGCAGAGCCAGGCGTCGAGGGCGACGAGCGCCTCGTCAGGTGGCTTGCCGTCAGCGGCGCATTCCTTGAGCAGGCCGTTCTCGCGCCCCCGCTCCAGGATCAGCGCCGCAATGGCGCGCGCGCGACGCGGGTCGAGCGCCTGCGCCTCCGCGAACTCGTCGAACAATGCCTCAAGCTCGAGCGCTTGCCCGTGCGACCCGGCGGCGATCAACGGGGGCGTTAGATGGCCGATTGTAACCGCGCCGATGCGGCGCTTGGCCTGGGCCGCTTCGCCGGGATTGTTGACAATAAACGGATAGATGACCGGCGTCGGTCCCAGCAGAACTTCGGGCGCGCAACTCTCGCTAAGCGCGACCGCCTTGCCGGGCAGCCATTCGAGCGTGCCGTGCGCGCCGAGCTGGACGATCGCGTCGACGTTCTCCTTGCGGGTGAGCCAGAAATGGAAGGCGACATAGCCGTGGCGCGGCGGCAGGTTGAGATTGTGATAATCGCCCTTGCGCGAGAAGGCGTCGCCGCGGTCAGGCTGCACTGCGACGATGAGCTTGCCAAGCCGCACGAAGCGGAGCCGGAACGCGCCGTCGATGGCGTCCCGGTCATCGGCGGGGTCACCCCACGCGGCGATCAAGGATTGCCGAAAGTCCGGTGGCGTCGCCGCGAGCTCGGCCTCGTATTCGGTCAACGTCAGCGCCGCCTCAAGCGGCCCTTCGGCGAGAGCCGCGATCAGCGACGGCGCGTCCAGACCGCAGGCCACATCGTAGCCCGCGGCGCGCAGGGTCTCGCTGATGGCGACGGCGCTCGCCGGCGTATCGAGGCCGACTGCATAGCCGGTGCGTCCGCCGCGCGCCGGATAATCCGGCAGCACGCAAGCGAGGCGTTTGTCCGACGGCGGTTTGCGCCGGAGGCTCGCCCAGCGGCAAGCAAGCTCGGTGGTAAACTCAACGCGGTCGGCAAGCGGCCGATGCGCGACGGCGGCGAATTCGGTCTGCGCGTCGCGTAGGCTCGGCTCCTTAAAGGAAATGGCGCGCGTGAGAATTCGCCCATCGATTTCCGGCAACGCGACATGCATCGCAAGATCGGAAGGCCCGAGCCCGCGCTGAGAAGCGCGCCAGGCGTCGAGGCTCACGCCGGCCAGCACGATCTGCATGATCGGCGCATCGAGCGTGTCGAGCGCCGTTCCCTCTTCTGCCTCCATACGCGCGGAAAAGGCGGTCGCGTTGAGGACGACATCGAAGGACCGCCCGGCGAGGAAGGCGCGCAAGGGCCTGAGCGCCGCGTCATCCTTAAGGCTGGTCACGAAGACGCTCGTACTTCCTAACCCCTTGTCGCGAAGCGCCCGGGCCAGCGCCTCAATGGGCGCAAGATCGTCGGCGAGATAGACGGAGCGATAGAAAACGATGAGGGCGCGCGCCGCCTCCGGTCCCGCCTCGAAACAGGCGGCGTCAAAGCGGCCGAAGGCGTTAACTGGAACCGGCGGCGGAGCGGCCGCAGCGCCGCCGATCTCGAAGGCAAGAAACGCAAGGCACGCCGCCATATTGTCGGGGCCGCCCTCGTCGAAATAGCGCCAGATCTGCAGGACCGCGTCGGGATCGAGTGTCGAGGCTTCGTCAAGGCGCGCGTCGCGTCGCCTGTCTCCAGGCAGCAGCGCCAGTTTGAGGCCGCTGCGGCGGGCGAGCGCTTGGAGTTCGTCGACGCCGTAGCGCCAATAGTCGGCACCGCCCAGCACACGCGCGACTACGAGCTTGGCGCGCGCGCACACATTCTCCAGATAGAGGTCGACCGAGAACGGATGGCGCAACGCCGCAAGCGAAGCGATCCTCATCGTCGGCTTCGGGTCGGGAAAGCCGTCATAGGCGCGCGCCAGCGCGTTGAGGTCGCTGTCAGAAAAAGACAGGAACACGATGTCAGCCGGCGTCTGACCCAGATCGAGCGCTTCGACCGTCTCGTCGAGCGTCCTTGTTTCGATCCGGGGGACATGCATCGCCAGAAAAGCTTATCAGGCCCCGAGCGCCGAGGCGACGGCCTCGCGGTCGACGCCTCGCTCGGCGATCACGACAAGACGGCTCAGCCTCAGCTCATCCACGCCCCAGGGCCGGTCGAAGTCGCGACGGAAGCGCTGCCCCACGCCCTGAACCAGCATCCGCAGCGGCTTGCCGGCGACTTCGATAAAGCCTTTTACGCGCAAAATGTCGTGCGCGCGCGTCGCCGCGACGAGCCGATCGATCAGCGTGTCGGGATCGCGGACCGCGGGAATCGTGACGACGAACGTGTCGAAATCGTCGTGATCGTGTTCGCCTTCGGCGTCATGACGCGAAGGCCGCGCGTTGAGATCGTCTTCGGCTGCTGCGCTGATCCCGAGCAAGACGTCAGCGCCGACCGCGCCCTCACGCGCGGGCGCAATCTTGACCGCGCGCGGCACAGCTCCAGCGATCTGCGCCTTGAGGGCTTCGAGCTGGCCTTTGTCGACCAGGTCAGCCTTGTTGAGCACGACGAGATCGGCGCTCATAAGCTGATCCTCGTAGACTTCTTCAAGCGGATTGTCGTGGTCGAGTGACGGGTCAGCCAAACGCTGTTCGGCCACGCGCGCAGGATCGTCGGCGAAACGACCCTCGGCGACAGCGGCGGCGTCGACCACCGCGACGACCCCATCGACGGTAAGTCTCGAGCGCAGGTCTGGCCAATCGAAGGCCTTGATGAGCGGCTTGGGCAAGGCAAGCCCTGAAGTTTCAACAACGATATGATCCGGCTTCGGGTCACGAGCGAGCAGCGCAATGATTGCGGGGGCGAAATCATCGGCCACTGTGCAG
>Ga0210407_10002420_pt1 | contig 16069 bp, 11 predicted proteins | sample IncBWC27MmetaG_FD_150860 | JGI IMG/M metagenome (GOLD analysis project Ga0210407, IMG submission 150860) | Forest soil microbial communities from Barre Woods Harvard Forest LTER site, Petersham, Massachusetts, United States - Inc-BW-C-27-M | ecosystem: Environmental > Terrestrial > Soil >...
CAGGCCGGCACGCCCAGCTTATCGTCTCTCGGTGCAACATGACTAAGGTCGAAACACGAGCACGGACGCCGAAAGCCAAGAGTTGCGCTCGTTCGCGGAGATCGAGTTAAGTATGGGCAAAATCCTGGTGCTGGACGATCAAGCGATGAACCGGGAGTTTCTTAAGGATCTTCTTCAGTACAGCGGGCATACCGTGCTAGAGGCGTCGGAGGGTAACGCGGCGCTGGTGCTGGTACAAGTGGAGCATCCGGATCTTGTGATTGCCGACGTCCTGATGCCAAAAATGGACGGCTACGAGTTTGTCCGACGGCTCCGAAGCAATCCTGGCAGCGGCAGCACGCCGGTCATGTTTTACACAGCCACCTATAACGAGTTGGAAGCTCGCTCATTAGCCGATGCCTGCGGCGTGTCCCACATTCTCACCAAGCCTGCTGAACCGGAAGTGTTGCTAGGAGTCGTTAGTGCCGCTCTTGGCGCCAAACCTCGTGCCAACGCAATACCCACCGTGGAATTCGACCATGAGCACTTGCGTCTGCTCACTGACAAGCTTCACGAGAAAGTAGGGGAACTGGAAGCTGTCAATCTCCGGCTCCAGGAGTCGGAGGCCCAATACAGACTGTTGTTCGAGCAGAATCCGCTGCCGATGTGGGTGGTTGACAACGAAGGTCTGAACTTTTTGGCTGTGAACGATGCCGCGGTGCGTCACTACGGATACTCGCACGACGAATTCTTGGGCATGACAATTCGGGACATTCGGCCGCCTGAGGAAGTGTCAAACCTCATGGATACCCGATCGCCGCAAATAATCGGTGGTATCCAATCGAACGGAGTTTGGAGACATCGGAAGAAAGACGGGACCGATATCCTTGCGGATGTGGTTGCGAGCCAGATCACCTTCCAAAGCAGGTCTGCACAGCTGGTTCTCGCCAACGATGTCACCGAACAGAAGCGCAACGCTGAGGAGCTTGCACGAAAATCCGCCGTTGTGGAGCTGCTTCAGGCCGTCACAGTAGCAGCAAATGAAGCTTCAACAGATTATGAGGCGATCCAGAAGTGTTTGACGCTGGTCTGTCGCCACTTGGGTTGGTCAGTCGGCCACGCGTGGTTGCTGTCGAAAGATGTGGAGGGCGGTTTAGTCTCGTCGGGGCTGTGGCACCTCGCTGACGCGGACCAATCCCGGGCCCTGCGGGAATCGACGGCAGATATGCGATTGATCTCCGGGGTTGACCTGCCAGGGCAAGTGCTGGCCACTGGCAGACCGCAATGGGTGTCCGACCTGACTTCCGCGATAGATTTCCTCCGGCTTCCCTCTACATCGGCTTCCGGATTGAAAACGGCATTTGCTTTTCCAGTCCTGACCGGCAGCACGGTGGTCGGCGTTCTCGAGTTCTTCAGTACACACGCTGTACAGCCTGATAACCCACTCTTCGAAACCGCAAACTCCATCGGTTTGCAGCTAGGAAGAGCGCTCGAACAAAAGCATGCTGAGCAGATACTGCGCGAAAGCGAAGAGCGATTTCGGCATTTATTCGAGCAGGCCCCCATCGCCTACCACGAAATCGATCGCGAAGGTATCATTCGGAGGGTCAACAATGCTGAGTGCGCCCTGCTGGGGTATACGGCGGATGAATTAGTGGGCAAATTCGTTTGGGACTTCATCGCGCCTCATAGCCAAGACAGCAGCCGGCGGGCCGTATTTGAGAAATTAAGTGGTGAGAGGCCAATCGGCCCGTTTGAACGCGTATTCTTCTGTAAAGATGGTTCTCCCATCCCCTTAGAAATTCACGAAACGCTCATCCGCGATAATACCGGCCAAATTAGGGGCCTACGTTCCGCGCTTCTGGACATCAGACAACGGAGGATCGCTGAACTAGCGTCGCAGAAAGCCGAGCAATACACCCTCGAGTTAATGATCAAGAACGACGAGCTGGTCGAAGCCCTGGAGGCTGCTCGCCAGGCCAACACGGTGAAGAGTCGTTTCCTCGCGAACATGTCTCATGAGCTACGGACGCCATTGAACGGAATCATCGGGCTTTCTGAGCTGGTATATGACGAGCTTGTGGGAAGCTTGACTCCGGAGCAAAAAGAATACGTCGGCGATGTTCTCTCGAGTGGTCGCCATCTACTCGATCTGGTGAACAATCTGCTTGATCTAGAACGTGTTGAGCTGGGCAAGATGGAATTCTCACTGCAAATGGTCGACTTAGAGCAGCTGCTTACCGAGGTTCGCGACGTCTTACGAGCGGTAGCGGAGGGGAACGGCATTACGGTGTCAGTTCGTGCCGACCCGGCACTTTGCAAAGTTTCTGCGGATCCGGTCCGGCTTCGGCAGATTGTCTATAACTACTTATCAAATGCGATCAAATTTTCATCGCGTGGCGGGCTCGTGGAGGTGCGAGCCATGCGGCAGGAGGGTGAAACGTTTCGCCTGGAAGTGGCCGACGAGGGCGGCGGAATCAAGCCAGAGGAACTTTCATTGATGTTCGCTGATTTTCACCAGCTCGATCGCGCGCAGAAACGCACTGGGCAGGGCGCAGGATTGGGGTTGGCGTTGACAAAGCGTATTGTGGAGGCGCAGGGGGGACACGTTGGTGTCCACAGCACGTTCGGATCAGGAAGCGTGTTCTATGCTGTCCTACCACTAGGACAACCGACTGGGCCGCAGAACAGCATCCCAAGCTCGATTGCTTCAGTTGAACCGTCGGCAACTCGAGACTGATGACAGGTGTACTGAACGCTACAGTGCTCACTATGAAAGCGCCGAGGGCCGTGATCCATCCAAACAGCCTTGTATTTCTTCCAACAGCACAATGGGGTCGATTGGGCGAGATAGAAACTTCGTCGCACCGGCAGCCGCTGCGCGAAGCGGGCCTGCTTCATCGCGCGACAAGGTACCTGAAATCAGGACCACAGGAACAGCCTTGAGCACGGGGTCCCGGCGAATCCGGGAGGCCAGCTCGAAGCCATTACCTTCCGGCATGTTGACATCGGATAGAATCACGTCGGGCTTTTCTTGCCCAGCCACCATCAGGGCAGAATGGATGTCTTGCGCCAGTAGCACACGAAATCCCGATGGCTCGAAAATCGATCGCGCAAGATCGAGATTGGATGGCAGGTTGTCAACCACTAGAATCGTGCCGCGGAAGGTCGTAGGGGCGCCGGCCTCTTCGTGATCCGGCTCGATGAATTTCTCAGGCACCGGTACATCAACAGGATTCTGCCGGTGCTCCGAACTCATCAGTGCTACCACCTCGCTAACAAAGGTCTCGGGGGTAATAGGCTTCGTGATGTAACCCTTGAACCCTGCGACTAGCGCCCGATCACGATCATCCCTCATGGCGAACGCGGTGATCGCTATCAACGGAATTGCACGCAGCCGGGCATCTTGCTTTAAACGCCTGGCAACTTCATATCCGTCAATTCCTGGAAGCCGAATATCACAGAGAATCACGTCGGGCTGGTCCTTAGATGCCAGCTCAATGCCCGTAACCCCATTGTCGGCGCACAGAGTCGCATAGCCGAAGGCGTTCAGCAGATACGACATCAGCTCCTGGTTGTCGACGTTATCTTCGATGATCAAGATCCGCGCCGGCACATTATTAACCTTTGGGAATCAGTACCGTAAATCTACTTCCCTTCCCGTACTCACTTTCAAATTCGATGCGACCACCTAATAGAGCCGTTAATCTACCGCTGAGGTACAAACCAAGGCCAGTGCCTTCCTGCTTCGACTCGTCGGCGCGAATTTGTTTAAACGCCTGGAACAATCTCGCCTGATCCTCACGCCTTATTCCGCACCCGGTGTCGATGACATCGATGACGACAGCCACTTTGCCGTTGTCCTCCCGCTCTCTCAGGTCAAGCCTAACCGAGCCCTTCTCTGTGAACTTAATACCGTTATTGGCGAGATTGATGAAGATCTGGGTCAACGCTCGTGGGTCCGCTATGGCGCTCACATCCTCCGAAGGAAGGTTCGCTTGTAGTTCGATATTTTTGGCCTGAGCAAGAGGACGCAACGTCGCTACAACGTCGTTGATGACCGCCTGGTAGGACACCGTTTGATTGTGGATCTCGAGTTTGCCCGCCTCGATCTTCGCCATATCGAGCAAGTCATTGATCAGGGACAGCAGGTGCCGCGCGCTGGATTGAATTGTCTTAAGCTGCTTTTCCTGCCCCGCCGTGAGGGGTCCTGGAAGCCGCATGAGCAGCGTGCCTGTGTACCCAATAACCGCATTGAGCGGTGTCCGCAATTCGTGGCTCATATGAGCGAGAAACTCGCTTTTGAGCCGGCTGGCACTCTCCAATTCCGAGTTTGCCGAGCGGAGAACCTTCTCCACTTTCTTGCGAGCCGCGGCCACGCGGCTGGTTAGGAGTGAGATCAAGACCATCACTGCCAAGGCCGCAGGATCGAGATTCGGCGGAAGGATGGATTTCCCGCCCGTAACCAGCGCCATCAGCACGGGTCCGCTGGCAGCACTGACTAAAATTCCTGCCCAGAACCCCTGCCACCAGCCGGCCATAGCTACGGCAAGCACGAAGGAAAAGCTAATAAAAGGATAGAGACGAGGGTAACCCTTGAGAGCCAAGGTAATGATGGCCGGCGCTGTGAGCAACGCGAGAGTGAGGCCATAACGGCCGAGTGTGCGGAGAACATTTTTGGAACTGACTAACCAGGGGGAATAGGTCGGAGTTAAAGGTATGCTCTGTGCCGTCGCCGCCCAGGCGCTGGGTACCACCTCACTTTTGTCCGCCATAAGCCGATATCTATAGTCCGCGTAAAAACGATAACTTAAGTAAACGAATGATAACTGAATACTAAGTAAAGGCAATTATAGAATATTCGCGAGATTTATGGGAAAAATTTTATGGAATTCATACTACTAGTAACCGATACTTAGAAGTAAGTAGGGGGAAAGTAATGGACAATCGAATCCGTAGCTGCGGCCTCGCGGTTGCGCTCATGTGTGCTGGCGGCTGCGTCTTCGCGCAAGTGCAGGGGTCGTTAGTCGGAACCGTTCGCGACGCTTCGGGTGCGGTGTTGCCGGGCGTCACTGTAGCCGCTACGCACCAGCAAATGGGCATTCGACATGAGCAGACCACGAATTCCGCCGGGGCGTACGTACTTGACAACCTTCCTGTCGGGATTTACGCGGTTGCTTTCAGCGCTCCATCATTCCGCGAATTGCGGATTGAAGACGTCGAGATTCACATATCGAGCACCATCCGGCAGGATGCCATTCTCGAACTGGGGTCCATCAGCACGAACGTCGTGGTGGAATCCTCTACTCCGCTGGTGAAGACCGAAACCGCGGAAATCGGACAGCTCGTGGACTCCCAGCAGATTACCGAACTCCCGCTGAACGGACGCAACGTTTTCTCTTTATTGACGCTATCTGCCGGCGCCGAAACGGGCGTAAGTCAGGTTGCGCGATTCACCAGTCCCGAGCGTCCTGCGCTTGCCGGCGGCCGGGCCGGATATACCGTGTTTCGTGTCGATGGCATTGATGTCAACAGTCAAAATCTGCCCTCGGCTAGCGTCGTGCCAGGAGTCGATGCCGTTCAGGAATTTCGCGCCATCACCCAACTCGCTCCCGCCTCGGAGAGTTCGACATCCACTGTCAGTGTTGCGATCAAGTCCGGAACTAACCAGATTCACGGTGTCGCCTATGATTTTTTCCGTAACAACGTGCTGGACGCTCACTCATTTTTCGCGCGTGAAATTGTAACTCCCGGTTTCCGGACCATGCCCGACCAGCTGCGCTATAACCAGTTCGGAGGAGCGCTCGGCGGACCGATCAAGAAGGACCGTACCTTCTTTTTTGCCAACGTCCAACTCACGCGCACGCGAACGCGTTCGCAAGTGACAGGCATTTATCCCACGGCACAGATGTTGCAGGGTGATTTCTCAGGCATCAATCCCTTGAGCGGGAGCGCGCTTCAGAACTTTGGGCCGGTGAGCGATCCGCAAACCATGCAGCCGTTTCCAGGCAACCAGATTCCAGCCAGCCGATTCTCGCCATTCGCCGCCAAATTCCTCTCCGTCGCGTTTCTGCCCGCAAACTGCTTCGTCTGCCAGTCCGAAGGCCTTGGTTTCAATTTCGTCGGGGCGCAGCCAGGCTATGCGAACGATGATCAATACATCGGCCGCATGGATCATCAGCTGAGCCGCAACGACATGTTGTTCGGCAGTTTCCAGGTGGAGCCAGCGACGGCGGTGTCCAGTCCCTCGCCGAACCCGATCTCGGCGATGGACACCCCGACTCACTCCTACCTCGTTGCCCTCAACGAAATCCACGTCTTCAGCCCGTCGGTGGTCAACGAGTGGCGCCTCGGCTATACCCGTCTGCGCGCAACGCTCCAGCAGGAGCAGGATGCCAAGGGCGCGTTCATGTTTCAAAACACTCCCACCAGCCTTCCTTCTCTGTTCCCCACGGTGGCATTTGGCGGATACTCCCTTTTCGGCAACGGCGCTATTTCCGACCGTAACTTCTCGTTGGAGGATTCGTGGAATTTCAGCGACGGCGTGTCCTGGCTGCATGGAAAACACGAGGTCAAGGCCGGGTTCGAACTGATCCGCGCACATTTCTGGAATACTGTGAATCTCAACGCCTTTTTCGTTTACGTGGATGGCCTGCCTCCTGTATTGGGATTCACCGGCAACGGATTTGCGGATTTCCTTACTGGAGCCCCGCTTGAGGGTCTGACCTTCCAGGGGACGGGAAAGGCAGATATGGTGGAGCGCTCCGTCTATTCCGGCTACGTCCAGGACAACTGGAAGCTTTCGCAGCGCCTGACGCTCAACATCGGCCTGCGGTATGAGGTTCCGCAGCGCTGGCACGACCGGAACACGTCGCTGAACCGGATGGGTACCCTCGACGTCAGCGCCGCGAGCCAGGCTATCGGTGGGCGTTTTCTCCTGGGAGGCAGCCCCAATTACTATGTGCCCGGAACAGGTGTCGTGCAGGGCAACGGGGCGCCTCTTATTCGTGGCGCGCTCGTTGATCCCGCGTGGCAGGATTTTCAGCCGCGCGTCGGCTTGGCTTTCCGGCCGTTCCATGACAACAAGACGGCCATCCGTGCTGGTTTTGGCGTATACTTTGCGCTTCAGGATGCGAACTCCCTTGCCTTTGAGCTCCTGTCGCCCCCATTCTCGTATCAAAATCTCTTCATCAATCTTCCGCCAAATGTGCCTGTCGGCAAGCCCCTACGCGATACTCAATTCTGGCCTTCCGCGCCCCCAACAGGGGTTGCGACGGAAGGTGACGATCCGCGCAATCGCGATCCTCGAGTCTACCAGTGGACCGTCAGCATTCAGCATCAGATCGCGAACAGTTTTCTTCTCTCCGTTGAATACCTTGGCGATCACGGTGTGAAGAACCCGTTCTCCGTTCTGGTGAACACCCCGCCGCTCCCGAACGCGCAGGAACTCGCCCAACTTGAAGCCAATCCCGCGCTCAACGTGCCCCTAGCGACGGCACGTGCGCCGTTCCCAAACGTGGCTCTCGGGTATCAATACACCAAGAACATCGCCCAATCCTGGTACGACGCCTTGAATCTCAAAGCTGAATCCAGGCTGGGGAGAAGTCTGAACTTCTCGGCCGTGTACACCTGGTCCAAGTCCCTTGACATGGCGTCGGCGGAACAACAGCCCCCGGCCACGATTTCAAATCTCTTGCTGGGGAAGAGCTACTCGGATTACGATCACCCGCAGCGTTTCGTGGCAAGCTGGGTTTACGACCTCCCGTTCGGTCAAACGTGGATCACCGGCGCGCGCTGGAAGAAGCTGGCACAAGGCTGGGAGCTAACCGGAATCAGCACATTCGAGGCAGGACCTCCTTATTCGGTCAGCATGGGCATCGATACATCTTTTACGGGAGGCGCCGCACCGTCATATCCCGACCTCATCGGGCAGCCAGTCCTGCTGGACATCCGGAAATCGAACGGCATCTATCTCACGCCCAAGAACTTCATTGCTCCGCCATTCGGCCAATTCGGCACTCTGGCGCGCAACGCTTTTCATGGACCCGGCCTGAACAATTTCGATCTTGGTTTGATCAAGAATCTGGCCGTGACGGAACGCTTTCGCGTGCAAGTCCGCACAGAGTTATTTAACGCGTTCAATCATGCGCAATTCGCATTCGCCGGCAGCACGCTGGCTTCTTCTATCGCTGCGCCGCCGGCGGGTTCGACTACACCCGCGATCCAATACGTAGATGCCTCGCAATTCGGACGCGTGGCTGCTCGTCCGCCTAGAATTGTACAGCTTGGCTTGAAGCTGATCTGGTAAACGCAATAAGACCACTTAGGCGGGAGCGCATTAGGTCAGTGTTTCTGCTTGGCCGCGATGGTACGCCAGGAAGCCGCCAAAAGGAGCTGCTGTCTTACCGCCTACAGGTGCCATACGTGATAATTTGACCTAGGTGCCGTCCGTGATAAACTGTCGGACGATCGAGGCCCCTATTCAGTAAGAAATGGTACAACCTGTTTGTGTCGCTCGATCCTATTGCGGGCGCTGAGACGGCAGAGGACAGCACTGCAACCGTTCGCAGTCCTGCTCAGACCGTTGCCGAGATCGCGTCGTCGGTGGCGACGGAGCCAAAATTCACCGCTCCAGTGAGCCCTGCTGCCGGGTTCGAGGAGATCTATCATGCGGCGGAGATTCAGCCTCCAGCGCATGGCTACACGATCATGAAGATCGCTGACATGCTGCAGAGCGAGCGCATCCGTACGCTTCCGGCCGAGGTGAAGAAGAGTTCCGTCCTGCTGGCGCTGGACGCGGCGGGAGTGAAGATCGAAGAGGTCATCGAAGACGCTGTCAAGCGAGATCGCGCGCTGGATGGTTTCGAGCGCGTGCAGCAAAAGGCCCTGGATGATCTCGAGAGACGTAAAGAGCAGGAGAATCAGGAGATTCAAGCTGACTTGGACCGTCTTGTGCAGGAGCACAACGCGCGTATCCAAGGCAACAAAGATGACGTTGGCAAGGAAAAAGAGCGTTTCTACGCCTGGCGCCTTCAGAAACAGCAAGAGGAACAAAAAATCTCCGATTCCGTATCTTATTTTGTCGTGGAGAACCCCATAACGACCGGCGGCGTTGCGGCTGCGTCGCGCGGAACTCAAGCACCCAACAAGCCATCGGCCCCGAAACCTTAGGGCTGAACTCAGCCGCAACGAGAGGAAGTCATTATGTTTAGACGGCTTTCACGCATGATGCGTTCTTTTTTCGGGTTCTTCATTTCAGTGGCCGAAAACCCCGAGCTGATTCTGGAACAGAACATTCGCGACATGAATGATCAGGTGCCGCGCATGAACGAAAGCATTGCCATGGTCAAGGCCAACGTAACTCTGCTGGCAAAGGAGGAGGCTAAGTACAAGGACGATGTCAACAACTTGACGTCCAAGGTCAAAGCCGCGATTCAGGCCGGGCGTGATGATCTAGCGGGCAGTTTCGCCGTGCAACTGGAACAGCTTCGCGGCGCATTGGCCCGCACGCAGGGGCAGCTCGCCACCGCGAATGCGGCATTCGACAAAGCCATGGCCGTGAAAAAGGCGTTCCTCCAGGAAAAGGAGCGAAAGACGCGCGAAGCGCTGAACGCGATCGCCGACTATCGCCGTTCGCAATGGCAGAAGAAAGTCGCCGATGTGATGGAGCAGTTCGAGGTTACCGGCATCAGTGCTACCCATGACGAGATGGTGCGCAAAATCGAAGAATCCACCGCGCTGAATGAGGCCCGCATGGAAATGGCTCTTGGCAACGTGGATCAGCAGAAGGTCAAAATCGAAGAAGAGGCGGAGAAGTTGCGCGCCAATGAACTGGTGAAGCAATTCAAAGTGGAAATGGGCTTGATGCCGCCTCAGGCTTCACCGGAAGCGGCGGAGAAGACCATCGGGGCAAGGGAAGCCCAAAAGAGTACTTAGGGGGATGGATCAAAAGTCAGAGATGACGAACTGATCCCTCAAAATCATGGCCGTAAGAATCGAGAAGGGTGGATGGCTGCTGATTTTTCTGATCGGGCTGGGCCTGGTTGGCTACAGCCTGGATAAATACGGTATTGTCAACCTGCGTGGACGGTTCGCTGCACGCTCCGATGGTGCAGCAGGCGGCAGCGTCGTCGACACATCCAAGCCCCTGGTGCTGCCGGCCGCGGCCGCGGCTGACTCCGGGTGCGGCACCGTGCGAGTCCGAGTGAATATCTGGGTAGGTTGTGCTGCCGGCCTGGTCGCAAACGGCGGCCTCGATACCGTGTCCGGCTCGATCTTCGACAAGAAGGGACTGAAGGTCAGCTTCAAAATCATCGATGACTGGACTGAAGGCGCGGCGGCGCTGGCCACCAACAATGTGGATGTGATGCTTACAACGGCGGACGTCTGGGCAAAAGACTTCGCCCAATTTCAGGACAAGGGCTTCGGGGCGCACGCATTCTTCATGGTGGATTGGTCGCGCGGCGCCGATGGCGTAATCGGCAAACAGGGCATCAGCACCATCGAGGATCTGGCCGGCAAAACGGTTGCGTTCGCGCCTTACACGCCATCGCATTTTCTTCTGTGGAATGGGCTCAAGAGCTCCGGGCTGACGACCGACCAGCGCCGGGAAATTTTCTCCAAAGCCGTGCACACCAAGGACGGCATCGAGCCCGCCACCTTGTTCGCCCAGCAGAAAGTGGACGCCGCGGTGGCGTGGGATCCGGACATGAGCGATGCGGTCGCCAAGCGTGCCGGCTCGAAGAAAATCTACGACACGCGCGTTGCGAACCGATTGATCGCCGACATACTCGTCGTGAGTGACCGGTTTGCTTCGCGCTGTCCGCAAAGCGTGGTGAAGCTGTCAGAAGGCTGGCTCGAAGGAGTGGAGTTCATCAAAGCGCAACCCGCTCGAGCGCACACGCTGATCGGCACGATCAAGGATTTCAACATTCCTGAGGATCTCGCCAAGAGCATGCTGGGCGGCGTAAAGCTCGCCGATTATGCGGATAACAAAGCTTTCTTCGGCTCGCGCGGCTCAGAATCCGACTATAACAACATTTTCAAAATGGCCCAGGACATGTATCGCGAGGAGCGCATCATCAAACGTAATTCCGATCCCGAGTCTAGTGTTGACCGGCGATTCCTGGACCCTTTGAGCGGAAAGTTCTCTACTGCGTCCTCGGAAAGTCCGATTGAATACAAGGAACCGTCCAAGGGCGCCGTGCCCATCGCGACGCAGCGGCGCTCTATCTTCTTCGAAACGGATTCAGCCAAGATGGGTCTGGACTCGCGCGCCGTAGTCGACGAGATCGGCGGCTTCATGAAGGCCTACGAGAACACGGTGGTCGACATCGACGGCAATACCGATGCAACAGGATCCCGCCCACACAACATTGAGCTTTCGCGGGAACGCGCGGAATCGGTGAAGCAGTATCTCGTCGATAAATACGGATTTCCCGCGAACCGCATGCGCACAATTGGCAACGGGCCGGACCGCCCGGTCGCGGACAACTCAACGCCCGAGGGTCGCGAGAAGAACCGCCGCACGGACATCAAGGTCTACCCGAATTCGGCGGGATGACCTAAACGCGCGCCCCGTCCGCTATCCAACTCCGGCTGGCGCTCGTATGCCTGACTATTTCACAATTCGAAAAGAGGTTTCGCGCCGCACCCGGCTGATCCTGGCGATCTCAGCATGGTCTGCAGTGATCCTTGCGTGGTTCGGCCTCACGCATTGGGATATTCTGCCGCCATTTTCCCTGCCGACTCCCCTCGGCGTCATGCATGCCTTCGTCCGGCTCTGGACTGAATACGACTTGCTCGGCAACGTGATGCAGAGCTGGTGGCGCATCGCGCAGGCGTTCTTATGGTGCGCTGTCATCGCCATTCCGCTGGGCCTACTCATGGGGAGTTTCCGCTGGGTGCACGACTTAGTGAATCCGGTGGCGGCGCCCATGCGCTCCATGCCTATCACGGCATTTCTGCCGGCTTTCATCGCTCTGTTTGGAATGGAAGAGTCGATGAAGGTAGCGTTCCTGTGGTTCGGCATGTTCTTTTATCTGCTGGCCGTGGTGGTTGAGGAAGTGGACAAGGTGGATGACAGCCTGCTGGAAACAGCGTGGACCTTGGGCGCAAAGCGGCGCCACATTCTCTGGCTGCTATTTCGCGCCTCTTTCCCGTCAATTTTTGGCTCGTTCCGTATTCTGTACGACATCGGTTGGACCTACGTCATTCTGGCGGAAATGGTGAACGCGCGCAAAGGGGTGGGATACATGGTCGAAGCCGCGCGCAAGGTGCTGGACTTCGAGCGCGTTTATGCGGGAATCATTGCGATTGGCGTTGCCGCGTTCCTGTTCCGCTTTCTGCTGACGTTCATCGAGACCCGTCTGTTTCCATGGCGCAAGGCCTCGCGCCCGTCTTCGGAACCGGTTGCCGCGGTGGCCACGGGCGCTCCAGTGAAGGTGCATGCCGAACAAAATTAAAGTCGCGATCCACGACGTCAGCCGAAGCTTTCCGTGCCTCGATGGAAGCCGCGTGGAAGCACTGAAGAACGTCCGTTTCGAGGTCGAAGATGCTTTCTCCCAGGAAGGCCGCGACATCGGGGAGTTCCGAGTTTTGCTCGGGCCATCGGGTTGCGGAAAGTCGACGCTGTTGCGGATGATCGCCGGTCTCGACCGTCCCGACAGCGGGCAAGTGCTCGTTAATGGGGTGCCGGTCCACGGTCCGGGCCGCGATCGCGGCATGGTGTTTCAGAAATACACGTCGTTTCCCTGGCTCCCCGTCGCCGACAACATTGCCTATGGCCCTAAAATCAACGGCGTCCCTGCTGCAGAGCGCGAGCAAATCGTCGCTCATCTGATCGAAGCCGTTGGACTCTCAGGCTTCGAGAGAGCTTACCCGGATACACTCTCCGGCGGGATGCAGCAGCGCTTGGCCATCGCACGCACGCTCGCCAACCGTCCGCAGGTTATCCTGATGGACGAGCCTTTCGGCGCGCTCGATGCACAGACCCGCAGCGATATGCAGCAACTGCTCCTGAAGGTCTGGGATGAAACCGCCAGCACGATTCTATTTGTGACGCACGATGTCGATGAGGCCATCTATCTTGCCGACCGCATTTTCATCTTTAGTGCCCGACCCGGTACCATTGTGGAAGATATCCCGGTTCCGTTCGGGCGGCCGCGAGACCCCGCTGTCAGGCAAACGGTGGAGTTTCACGATATGCAGCAGCATGTGCTCGCTTGCTTGCGCCGCGCTCCCGGACGGGGCCAGGTGAGAGTGAGCATTTGATGGTGCAGGACGATTCATCGAGATCCGACATCAACTACGTCAAAGAGGCCGCCAAGCTGCAGTACAACTGGATCACGCTGGCGGGCATCGCCGGTTTCGCCCTGGTGTCCGCGAGTGCCCTGCCCTTACTCCTCGGCGCCGGTCTTGAATTGATGTATCTCAGTCTGGTGCCGCAGAACAAGCGGTTTCAAAGGCTGGTCCGCTCCTGGAAGTATGCCGACGAAAAGCGCCGGCATGACAACCAGCTCAACGCCATGTTTCAGGAAATCCCGCCCGAGATGCGGCTGCGGTATGCCGGCTTGGATAAGGTCTGCCGGGCAATCCGCGAGAACTACAGAGGTCTTTCATCCACTTCGCAGATCTTTGCGCAGCAGATGGAGGACAAGCTAGGAGGCCTTCTGCAGGCATATGTCCGGCTCCTGCACACTGCCTGGCAGCACCGCGAGTACCTGCGGACAACCGATCTCGGCGCTGTTCTGCGGGAGCTCGCTCAACTCCAGAAGACGCAGGAGTCGGAGACTGGCAAGGTACAAGAAATCAACCGCAAGCGTATCGAGATTCTCCAGAAACGCGTAGAGAAGTTCAAGAAAATTCGGGAAAACTGCGAAGTCATTGATTCCCAGTGTGCCGCCGTCGAGGATGTGCTCGGCTTGATCCGCGATCAGTCAGTCACTATGCGCGATCCGCAACAACTGACCGACCATCTGGAGGGTCTGGTTCACGATGTCGAGCAAACCGAAGAGACCGTGCGCGAAGTAGAAAACATCTTCGAGAATGTTCCAGACTTCAGCGGCGCGTCGGCTAGCGGGATGGCGCCGATGCCCTCCGATGACGGCAACTCGGATTCCGGAACGGTGCCCCGCAACCGGGTTCGGAACTAAACCGGATGTCCACCACCAACACAGCTCCCTCGGCTATGCCCGAATGGGCGCAGTCTCTCTCTGAGAAGTATTACTCACGAACGCTTTCGATGTTCGTTCTCTTCGGCAGCGTGCGGGATCTGGTACCACTCAATCGCGGCGACACAGCTGAGTACGTGCCGCTGCTTGCGTTTCTTCAGCAGAGCCTGTTCGGCCGGCGCGACCTGGTGCTGACCTATGACCGCGGCGGTGGCTTGAGCTTTGCGCATCCGGACATGCAGGCGGACTTTCGCAACGCGCTCTCCGGCTACGACAGTTTTCATCAGACCAACTATTCCCAGTCCCTACCACGTAACCCAGATGGCGTCCTGAACATTCTGGACAACTACCTTCGGCTTCGCATTGGCGACGGCAAGAAGATCGCCCTCATCATCGATTTCGCCGAGACGATCGCACCAGCCGGCGACGTCTCCGGCATGTCTGCCGAGGACCGCAATGCACTTGTCATTCTCAAGCGCTGGTCGCAGACCCCGGCATTCTTGCGCGCGGACATCACGATTTGTTTAATTGCGGAGAACCAGATCGAGCTGAACCAAGGCATCGTCCAGAGCCCCGGAGTGGCTTCCATCCAAATTCCGCTGCCCGATGAAGCCGAGCGGTTGAGCTTCATTCGGGCGCAACTCGCGGCAGCCCCTTTGCCCGCCGGGTCCGATGTGACCGATGCAGCGCTCGCCAAGCTTGGCGCTGGTCTAAAGCGCTTGCAACTGCAGAGCCTCATCTCACACGCCGTGCAGAACAAGCGCCCGCTCACTACCAAATTCCTGACGCAGCGTAAGAAGGAACTGATCGAAGCTGAATCGGGCGGCCTGCTCGAATTCATTCAAACCCGGTTTGATCTGTCCATGGTCGCCGGCCAGGAGCAGGCCAAGAAGAAGTTACAGGATGCGGCTACGGCCATCCGCTCCGGCAATACAGACGTACTGCCCATGGGTTACGTAATCTGCGGTCCGGTGGGCACCGGAAAGACGTTTCTCACTACATGTTTCGCGGGTGAGATTGGGGTCCCGGTTGTGATGCTCAAAAACTTTCGCAGCATGTGGCAGGGAGTCACCGAGGGCAATCTGGAGCGGGTTCTGAATCTGTTGCAGGCCATGTGCCCAATTGCGGTCATGGTGGACGAAGCGGACGCGCAGTTAGGCAACCGCTCCATGTCCGGCGACAGCGGTGTCAGCAATCGTGTGTTTGCGCAGATCGCCCAGTTTATGGGAAACACCGAGCTGCGCGGGAAAGTAATCTGGTTTCTCCTCACCAGCCGCCCCGACCTGCTTCCGGTCGATCTCAAACGCCAGGGCCGCGCCGAGGAACACATCGCGCTGTTTTATCCCGAGACGAGTGAGGAGCGGCTGGCGATGCTGCACGCGATGATAAAAAAGACCGGCACGCAACTGACTGCAGCCGATGCCGAAAGCTTCTTCCTGGAGCACTCAGCCGGGCTATCGGGCGCCGACATCGAAGCTGTGTTGATTCGTGCACGCATGAGGTCCGTCCTGAAAAACGACGGAGCAATCGATGTTGACGATCTGAAGGCCGCGCTCGAAGATTTCATCCCACCGTCGTATCCCACAGAGATCGAGATGCAAAACCTAGCTGCCGTTTTGGAATGCACCAGCCGGAGTCTGTTGCCGGCCAAATACCAGAAGATGGACCGGGCGGAGGTTGCCCGTCGCGCCAAGGAGCTGGCTTTCTTGATCCGGGAGTAGGCGCGAGCGGGAATCAAGAAGCGCATCGGACTACACGCTACGCCACAATTTCGCCACCCACCTGATGGAGGTGGGAACCGATCTGCGAACTATTCAGCTTCTGATGGGCCATGCTCACCTGGAACATACCACCCTGTATCTATCGCTGCGCCGCCGGCGGGTTCGACTATAACCGCGATCCAATACGTAGATGCGAGC
>Ga0210407_10002422_pt1 | contig 16043 bp, 6 predicted proteins | sample IncBWC27MmetaG_FD_150860 | JGI IMG/M metagenome (GOLD analysis project Ga0210407, IMG submission 150860) | Forest soil microbial communities from Barre Woods Harvard Forest LTER site, Petersham, Massachusetts, United States - Inc-BW-C-27-M | ecosystem: Environmental > Terrestrial > Soil >...
AGATTTCGCTAATAAGAATGCAAAGCGCCCAAATTCTGCTGTCTCGCTTGCAAATCCAAGAAGTGGCCGTTACGCGTGCGTCGCAACACTTGGATGACGCTCGTGCGAAGCTCGCTGAAGTGCAAGTCGTTATGAAGAGCGAAGCGGCGGAAATCAAGCATTTCGAGGACGAGGCCCCAACCGCTGGAGAAGGCGCGGCGCAAGTCGAAGAATCGCTCAAGCGCGCCAAGTCCGACCTCGAAGCTTCGACGAGCCTGGAGCAGGAACGTCAAGTGACAGAAGTCGAGGCCGAGCAGCAACTGCGGACGGAACAGGACAAACTCAACAGCCTGGAAACGCAATTGGACGAACTAATCCGAGATATGGGCGACGCCGGTGAGCCATCCGGTCACGTTCCCCGGTGACTGTTGGGACGAGGGTTAGCGGCTTCCGGGGGCTTTCGCCTCAGTTTTGGGAGATTCGGAGGATGATTTCTGAAGCGCGACCCAGTCGTGGATGCGCTCCTTGAGTACGTTCATCGGCAAAGCGCCGCCCTCCAGGACTTCGTCGTGGAAACCGCGAATATCGAATTTGTCTCCGAGCTGATCCTTGGCGTACTGGCGCAATTCAAGAATCTGGAGCTGGCCGATCTTGTAGCCTAAGGCCTGCGCCGGCCAGGCGATGTAGCGGTCGGTCTCGGACTGCACGTTGACTTCGTCCTCATTGGAATGGTCGTGGAAGAAGTCGACGACCTGTTGACGCGACCAATGCTTGGAGTGCAGGCCGGTGTCTACCACAAGGCGAATGGCGCGCAGCATATCGTCCTGAAGGTGGCCGTAGTAGCTGTAGGGATCCTGAAAAAAGCCCTCTTCTTTACCGAGTCGTTCCGAATACAGCGCCCAGCCTTCGGTGAAAGCGGTGAAATACTCATTTTGCCGGAACGGAGGCAACTCCGGCATTTCCTGACCTATGGCGATTTGCATGTGATGCCCAGGCACACCTTCGTGGTAGGCGGTCGTTTCGATATCCAGGAGCGAGCGCTTCGCGAAATCTCCGGTATTGACCATGACGTGTCCGGGACGCGAGCCATCCGCAGTTCCTTGCACATACGAAGCGGCAGCAGCATCCTTCTCGCGAAACTCTTCCACCTGCATCACCTGCACCTTGGCTTTTGGCATGCGACCGAAGAGCTGCGCCAGTTTGGGATACATCTGGTCGATGTACTTGGTGTAGAGGTCCAGAAGCTGCTGTCGGGAATGGGCGTGGAGCTTGGGGTCCGCGGTGACGGCGGCATTGAAGGATTTCAGGTCTTTGTATCCGAGCTGCGCGGCCACTTCTTTCATGCGCGCTTCGATTTCTTTTACTTGCGCCAGGCCGAGCTGGTGAATCTGGTCGGGGGTGAGGTCCGTGGTGGTGCTCTCTTTCACGAGGTACGCATAGTAAGCGTCGCCGTCCGGCAGCGACCACACGCCTGGCTCGGTGCGTCCGTGCGGGGCGTAGTCTTTGCGCACAAACTCCGCGAAATGCGCGTAGGCGGGAAGTACGCCATCGCGGATAGCGGCAATTCCCTGCTCGCGCAGGCGCGTTTGCTCCGTTTCCGGAATGGATTTGGGAAAGGTCTTGAAGGGTTGAGCGAACGGAGATTCGTCTGGCTTTTGCTTTGCAATGCCGTCAACTTGCTCGCCCACCTTCTCGAGAATAAAGCGGGGCGGCATCAGTTTATCGGCCACGCCCTTTTTCATCTGGATGACGGTTTCGTCCAGCAAACGCGGCATCAGCCGCAGTCGCGAAATATAGTCCTGATAGTCCTTGACGTCCTGGAAGGAGAGAACCAGCACCAATTGGGGCAGGAGCACTTGCAGCCCGTTCTGCTGATCCACCGGCATTTCCCAGGGCTTGAAGCGCGCGCCGTCCAGTTGGGCTTTCAGATCCCGAACCATCAGGCGTTTGTTCAAGGCTTCCTGTTTGGGGAAGCCAGTGGTGTCGATGGCCTCAAAGCGCGCAACGAATTTCTGCGACTCCTGCAAATCCTTGTCGATCGCGGCCTGCGAAAAATCGTCAAGCTCGGCATTCCAGCGCTTATCCCCAAGAAAAGAGGCGAACAAAGGGCTGGTGCGGAGGCGGTACTCCCATTGCTCGGCAAGGAGATCGTTCAGGGCCTTGCGGCGGGCTTCCAGAGTAGGAGCGGTCTGCGCCGCGCTGAAAGCGGCGCAAATAAGGAGAGCGAAAGCTGCGAGACCAATTCGGTTTGCCAGGGAACGCATTAGGCACCTTCCGGAAGTCAGGTTCGATGGTTCGGCACACGAATAACGGTTGAGATGTAATTTCGTTTCTATCTTGAAAACCGAACCATGGTACACGCGAAGCGGTTGTCAGGGATACCTGAAACGCGTTGTGGCCAGCGAAGCCAGCGAACGGGATGCGTCGAACTAATGTGGAGACGCGGAGTTCGCGGAGGCGGGCGGAGAGGAAGAGCGAAGGTGGAGAGAGGCGCCGAGGACTAGCCAGCCGGCGAGGGCCAGCCATTCAGCTTGCGTGAAGTGGCCGGGGAAGGCAGGGACGAGTTTCATGATTAGGAGAAGCGCTGCGGCAAGGATGCCGAGCGAGGTGAGGGCGCGAGAGCGGAGGTTGCGCTCGACCAGAAAGAAGGAAACGCAGGTGGCAAGCCAGCCAAAGGCGGACGCCATGGAGCCGACTTCGGTGACCGGAACGAGCAAGGCGTCGCCGAGGAGGAGGCCGGCAATGGTGGCTGCGGCGATGCCCAGGATAGCGATCGACGGCGTCTGAAATTTTTCGTGGATGCGGCCAAACGGCGCGGGGATGGTTTGGCGGCGGCCGTAGGCGAAGAGCAGGCGGCTAGAGGCGACAAAGTTTCCGTTGAAGCATTGGAAGAGGCCGAAGAAGGCCATCACCAAGATGAGGCGAACCGGCCAGCGAGCGCCGAGCACCCGCTCGAAGGCAATGGCGGTGGCGAAGCGCTTGCCGATGAGATTTTGCCACGGGGTGATGTAGCCGACCGCGAGTATGGTGAGTGCGTAAAAAGCGGCGCCGGCAAACAATGCCAGGGCGATGGCGCGCATGTAGCCGGTGCGCTTGAATGCGGGATTGGCTTCCTCGGCGCATTTGGGAGCGGACTCGAAACCGGTCAGGAAATACGGAACGATTTGCAGGGTGAGCACGACGGAGACGAACGGAGTGGCACGGAAGAGCGGCTGAAAATTTGCGGGAGAACCGCGCCAGGCACTGACGGCAAGCAGCAGAAGAAAGAGAAGAATGACGGTGGACGCTGTCCAGTTCTGAAACGTGGCGCTGAGGCGAATGCCGCGGTAATTCAGGATGGCGAGGAAGACGGTCATGGCGATGCCGAGGAGAAGGCGCGGCAAAAAGACGGGTTGGCCGGCGACGTCATACAGCGCGAAGGAATTAAGCGAGGGAAAAATATAGGCGGCGACTTTTCCTATGGCTACCGCTTCCCACGGGCAAACGATGAAGTAGGCGAGCAGCATTATCCAACCGGTGAAGAAGCTGACAATCGGCGGAAAAACCTGCGCGGTGTAGGCGGCTTCGCTAGCCGCATCGGGCAATCGCTGCACCCACTGGCCGTAGACGTAGCCGACGGGCAGGAGAAGGAGCCCGCCGAGAGCGAAGCCGAGCGCGGCGCCCAGCGGGCCGCCACGAGCGAGCCAGTCGTCCATGAGTACCAGCCAGCCGACGCCGACCATGGTGCCGAAGGCGAGGGTGAAGTAGTCGGTGAGGCGGAGCTTGCGGGCTAGGGTAGTCACTTTGATTGGAGGAACTTGGTTTAGTGTCGGGCGATTTTACACGCCTAAGACGTAGGTCGCCTAGTTTTGACCCCGCGTTCATCTGGCGCTAACACAGCCAGCCTACAAATTACGCTGCGCGCGCATCTCACGCGCTCGCCGGATCTGTCCCGTCCGTGTTTCGCCCATTTTATCTCGTCAGAGTTTGTCCAAATTAAGGAGAGATTCCATGCACCATTGTTTCACCAAAGCTTTGGCCGCGCTGACCGCGGCGGCGATTACGTTGCTGCCGGCACCTTCGGCCTTTGCCGGCGATAGCGATGACTTCCGAACCGCTACGCCAATCAAACACATCGTGGTGATCTTTCAAGAAAACGTCTCGTTCGATCATTACTTCGGCACCTATCCGCACGCAACCAATCCCGCAGGGGAGCCGGCGTTTCGTCCCAAAGACGACACGCCGCGAGTGAACAGCCTGGAATCCGCCGGTCTCCTGACCAACAATCCAAACGTAGCAAACCCGTTTCGCATCGACCGCATCAATGCAGTGACCTGCGACGAAGACCACGGCTATGGGGATGAGGAATTCGCTTTCGATGGCGGCCTGATGGATCGCTTCACCAAATTGAGCTGCAACGATGTTGCTAAGAATGGGATTCCCGGCATCGGGCCGAACAGCACGTTTGGGTATTTCGATGGCAACACGGTGACCGCGCTGTGGAACTACGCGCAGCATTTCGCGATGAGCGACAATTCCTTCGGCACTACCTTCGGACCATCGACTCCGGGCCTGCTCAACCTAGTAGCCGGAAATACGTTTGAAGGCACCATCATGAACGGCAAGTCGGGCAAGGGTAACATAGCCGGCGCGGGGAACGCTGGGGCGGTTATCGGTGATCCCGATCCATTCGGGGACACCTGCTCGGCTGCCGGCCGCGCGCAAATCAGCATGTCCGGCCAAAGCATAGGAGATTTGCTAACCGCTGCGGGAATCACTTGGGGCTCCTTCATGGGCGGATTCGCTTTGAACGTCACGAACAATGATGGCTCAACGGGTTGCACTCGCGCTTCAAGCGGGCTGTCCGGCAAAACCGGGGATTACATTCCGCACCATGCATTTTTCCAATATTGGGCCTCTACTCTGAATGCTAATCACACACGGCCCACCTCAGCGGCCATGATCGGTCACAATGGGGACGCTGCAAACCATGAGTACGACCTGATTGATTTTTGGGCCGCCGTGAAAGCGCACAACATGCCAGCAGTGAGTTTCTTGAAGGCGCCCGCTTTTCAAGATGGTCACGCAGGATACTCGAATCCGTTGGACGAACAGACATTCCTGGTCAACACCATCAATGCCCTGCAGAAGTCCGATGAATGGAGAGAGACCGCAGTGATCGTGTTGTACGATGACTCGGACGGCTGGTACGACCACGTCATGGGACCCATCGTGAACCAGTCCAACGTATCTGACGACCAGCTTCTCGGCCCAGGAAACTGCGGCACACCGAGCACAAAGCAGGTCGGAGGCGTGGATCAAAATGGCCGGTGCGGATATGGTCCGCGTATGCCGTTCCTGGTCATCTCTCCGTTCGCCAAGAGGAATTACGTCGACCACCGAGTAACCGACCAATCGTCAATCATTCGGTTCGTGGAGGACAACTGGGGCGTCAGCCGCGTGGGTGGGGGCTCGACGGACGCTATTGCCGGTACCCTTAACGGCTTCTTCGACTTCGACGACCGTAGCAGCACAGGCAAGCTGTTCCTAGACCCTGCGACCGGTCAGGTTGTGGATTCGGATTCGAACTAAGCTCCTTCCCTTGTTCGGGCTTTTTCGAAGGTCCGCCGTGCTTTGCGGCGGACCTTTTTGTTCACAGGGACAACCCGGATCACGTCTGCGCCATCCGTTCAGGCATCGGTCCTTGGTGCAGAGGAGCGATGCCAATACGCAGGATTATTGCGGCTGGAGTCGTGGTGTCGTTTGTCGGGGCGGCGGCTCTGGGCGCGCAGAGCGAGTCGCGTCGACGGAATTTGTCGGAGCCTGGGCCTGCGGTTGGGGCCACGCTGGGAGCCGGCGCGGCAATCGTTGATGAAGTCGCGTTCACTGCGCTGCGGCGAATCTCTCCCGAAGCAGTGAAAAACCAACTGCTCTCCCGGGCTGGAGACCCACTGGACCCGGCAAAAATCGAACATGATGTGCGGGTCTTGGCGCGAACGGGATGGTTCGAGACGGTGCGCGCAGAAATCCAGGCGCATGATCCCGCCGAGAGTTCCAGGAATTCCACACAATATCTGCGGCTGACGTTTTATGTGCCGGAGCTGCCTTTTTTGACGAAGGTCGAATACCGCGGATCCCGATTGCTTTCGCGCGCGCAAATCGAAAAGTTGCTGGCGGAGAAAAAGCTGACGCCTAGATTGGGCGAGCCGGAAAATCCGGTGAAGGTCGATCAGGCGGCAAAAGCGATCGAAGCTGGGCTCGCGGAGTTGGGCCATCCGCGCGGGCGCGTGCACATGACGCGACAGGAATCCGAGCAGGCGACCGTGCAGGTGTGCTTCGAAATCAGCGATGGACCGCACATTCCCGTGGCGCGGATTACTTTCGAAGGAAATCCCGCAATCCCGGAAAAATTGCTGAAGCGGCAGATGCGGCAAGTGTCGCCTGGCTCCTTTTTGGCCGGCGTGCGCGGGAAGGACGCGTTCACGCGCGGGGCGTTCGAGGAGGACCGGGAACGATTGCTGGCGTATTACCAAAATCATGGTTATCCCGAGGTGCGGGTCGGGGCGGCTACGACTGAGGAAAATGAGGATATCTCGCGTCGATGGTTTCCTTGGCCGCACAAAGTGAAAAGCACGCGGTTGGCGGTGGCGATCCCGATAGAAGCTGGCGCGTTCTATCGAATGGATTCGGTGACATCCAGCGCGGCTCTTGAGCAGGCAGCCGGGATTGACCAAGCCGGACAGGCTGCGCCCGGAAAGATTGCGGCGCAGGCGTACTCAGCACAGAGTGTGGAGAATTTGCGGCGCGCCTGGGAGGCGCGAGTACACGCCCATGCAAAACGGGAGAATACAGCGGCACTTCGCGGCGTGGAGGCGATTCAAACGATGGATACGGCGGCGCGTGCTGCGCGGATCAGGCTCGATCTAACTTCCGAAATGCCGTACACCGTGCGACGACTGGAGTTTCGAGGCATTCATCGTTTTCCGGACCGCTATTTTCGCAGGCGCATTGGCGTGCGGGAGCAAGCGCCCCTCGATGAGCGCGCGCTGGAGGCGGGGTTACGGCGCCTGGCGCGAACGGGTTACTTCAAACCGATCAAGAAGGACGACATTCGGATTGCGGCGGATGATGCGGCTCACGCGATCGACGTCACGATACACATCGAAGAGCTGGGTCCCCAGCGCGTTTCGCTGGTTGGTGGCCGCGGGCAGTTCGGCAGCACGCTGGGCATTGCCTATTCTCTGTTCAATATTTTGGACCGCGAAGAACTGCTCACGTCGAAAATCGAAGGCGGGCCAGAGGCCTTGGAACTGGCAATGGGTTTTGCGAAGGAAGGATTTCTCGGCTCGCGGGGATCGCTGGCACTCTCGGTGTTTAATACATTTCTGCGGCCGCGATTAGCAGGGAGCGTGCAGGGTCCTTTCTTTCGACAGCGAAGCGAAGGCGTGACCGCTGACTACCATTACGCGCTGACTGGTCACGATATACTGACCGCGAACTATGGCCTTTCGTATTCGGACACCAATTATTCTCCGGCGGCATCCAGCGGAGCGACTGGGCTGGCCGCCGGAATTCTTACGGCCAGGTCTTCCAGCCGCTCCGTTGGCTTCGGATGGACGCACGACACCGGGAATCAGCAGGCGGTGCTGGCCGATTCGGTTTCCGGCGGATGGTTGGGCGGAAGCGAGAACCTGGTGCGTTCGAAAGTGGAGTACGGGCGCATCGTTCGCGATCCGATTTTCAAATCACAAAATGCCTGGGCATTTCGAACGACGTTTAACGGAGTCGGGAGCTATTCGGGCGATATGCCGCCCTCGGCGCGATGGTACAGCGGAGATGAGTTTGTGCGCGGGCTGCGGGACGGAGAGCTAGGGCCGCAGGCGGTGGTTTCATCGCCGTCTCCGGGAACGGGGCGCTTTTCGACTGCGCCGGCAGGCGCGAATCTTATCGGGGCGAGCAACGCGGAGTACCGCGTGCGGTTTGGCGGCGGAATGGAAGCGGCCGGCTTCTTCGACGTAGGTTCGGGATTGCTGCAAAGAAACTGGCTGGGACAGTGGAAGCCTGCGACGATCGAGGCCACGAATGGGATCGTGCACGCTTCGACGGGAATAGAACTGCGCTGGACGCTGCCGGAGGTTGGCGTTCCGGTGAGAGCGTATTACGCATGGAACGTGCTGCGACTGAATCGTTCGGTCTGGATGCCAGACGGCTCGCTGCTTCATCTGCGCAATCCATTGGGAGCTTTCGGCTGGGGACTGGGTTCGTTGTTCTGAAATGGAGCCGTGCTATTGAATCGTAGGCCGGCCCCGACGGGATTGCCCGGATGTTGCGGCGCGACGGTGTGCGCTACACTGCGGGCACTATGAAACCTCGCAAACTTGTCAAGGAAATGGAACGAATCGCTGCGGCGTATTGCGTTACGAACGGAAACAAATTCCGGCTGAAAGATTTTGACCCCCGCGACACGGACGGCGTGAAATCGAAAGGGGTGGCGCAGAGCCTGCTGGAAAGCAGCGGTGTAATGCTTGCCGAGATGCAGGAGAAACTGTACGCGCAAGATTTGTGGGCGCTGCTGCTGATTTTTCAGGGCATGGATGCGGCCGGCAAGGACGGGGCCATCAAGCACGTGATGTCCGGAGTAAATCCGCAGGGATGCGACGTGTATGCGTTCAAGGCGCCGACCAACGAAGAAGTGCAGCACGATTTTCTTTGGCGCGAACATAAGGTGATGCCGAGCCGCGGAAAGATCGGGATTTTCAACCGGTCGTATTACGAGGAAGTGCTGGTGGTGCGGGTGCACCCGCATCTTCTGAAGGCGGAGAAACTGGCGGACGAACTGGTTACCAAGCACATTTGGCAAGAGCGGTATGAGGACATCAACGCGTTCGAGCGGTTTTTGACGCACAACGGCGTGGTGATCCGGAAATTTTTCCTGAACGTTTCGAGAGCGGAGCAGAAGAAGCGATTCTTGGAGCGCCTGGACGATTCGAAGAAGAATTGGAAGTTTTCCATGGACGACATCAAGGAGCGGAAATTCTGGGACGACTATCAGGAGGCGTATGAGGAGATGGTGCAGAACACGGCCACGAAACGCGCGCCGTGGTATGTGGTCCCAGCGGACAACAAGTGGTACGGGCGGCTGGTGGTGGCCTCGGCGATTGTCGAGGCGCTGAACGGGTTGAACCTGGCGTTTCCGGACGTGGATAAGGAGAAAAAGAAGGAATTGGAGACGATCCGGGAGGCGCTGTTGAAGGGGAAGGATTGAGCCGGGCACGAACGCAAGCTAAGAAAAATCGGGGAGCCAAGTACACTGGCTCCCCGGTTTTTTTTGCGGACGAGTTGGCGTCCGGCTAAAAGGAGTACTTCAGCCAGAACTTGATCTGACGGCCACCTGCGATCGTCAGAGACTCGTTGCCAAAGTTCGCGCTTGAGACGTTATAGATATTTGGGAAGAATCCCGGAGTATCCGTAAAGAAATTGGGATGATTGAAGGCGTTAAAAAACTCCGTGCGGAAGGTCAGCTCGTGGCGCTCGTGCAGCTTAAAGGTGCGCGCCACCGCCGTGTTATAAAACAACTGTCCGGGACCAATGAAAGTGTTGCGTCCCAAGTTGCCCAACCCACTGGCGGGAATGATGAAATGAAAAGTGCTGGCCGCCACAGGAGCGCACGCGACGTTACTCCCCGGCGCAGAGCAAGCCTTGGCATTGCTAAGTGTGTAGAAGTTGCCCGCAGTAGTCGCTGCGAAGCGCTGGCTGCCTCCCGCCACGCCGACCGAGTTGAAAGGCGCCGCAGGATTGCCAAGATCCGGCCTTTGATTTGTGGCTTCGCCGTCGCCAACCAAATCGAATCCGTCGATGATATTTTCGGGTGAACCACTTTGCGCTGTGAACGTGCCGGACCAGCTCCAGCCTTTCGTAGCATAACTGAGAATGTTCATGGCTAGATTTTCCGAAGCGTGGAATGCGGGAATGTCGTATACATAGGTCCCTACAAAGCGATGCCGCCGGTCGTATGCGGAGAGCCCACGGTCTTGACCGATATTGAAGATGTTTTGCGAAATGCGGTCACTGCCGCCGATCCCAAACACCTCTGAGCTATCATCGATGAGTTTCGAGTATGTGTAAGCGCCTCGAACGAGCAGCCCGCGCGAGAATTTTCGGTCCACTGACAGCTGCGCTGAATGGTAGATCGAATCCGCGGCATTATCTCTCAGGAAGATTGAGCCAAAGTCGGGGTTCAAACGGGCGAGAGCTCCTGTAGAGCCAAAGCCTGTTCCCGGATTGAGTTCCTGGGTGGCGAAGAGGTGCTCTCCGCGGGTACCCACGTAAGCTGCCGTCAGAATGAAACCACCCGGCAGTTCGCGCTGAATGTCTAGATTCCACTGGTGTGTTAGTGGGTTGCGGATATTGCTTGCGATGGACTCGATGAGTCCGAATGGATTCGGAGCAGGAGTGACAGCAGCCAAGAGTCCGGATGCGTTGCCAAGTCCGCGGCCATTGTTCTCGGCTCCCCCGGTGAGAGTTCCACCTGTTACGTTGGGAGAGTGACTTGCCGAGTTGTCCAGAATGTTTGTAAACAACCCGTCGTAGAAAATGCCGTAACCGCCGCGGATCACCGTCTTGTTCTGACCGAACAGCCTGTGGAGAACGTGGGGGGTATATGCGAAGCCGATTCTCGGCGCAAAATTATTCTTATCGCCCTGCTGCTTTGTGGAAGCAATGTTCAGCAGCGTAGCATTGGGCACGCCAAAGCCGAATTGCGCTGTATTAATCGAGGGGAACGGAACAATGTTGCCGACGGTGCCCCAATATTCGTAACGCAGGCCAAGATCGACGGTCAAGTTGGACTTTACGTGCCAGGTATCTTGCACATAAGGAGCGTAGATTCCGACAAAAGGCTGCACCTCGGAGTTGCCGAAGTTGATCGAGATTTGTCCTCCAGGGCCGGTGAAATTATCGATGAAGTTGGCAAGATCGGAGAAATTTCCGCTATCCGTAAAGCTGATCGTGCCGCGCGAGTTGAACGGTATGCCGTCGTCCACCTGCAGATAATCAATATCAGCTCCAAATTTGAAGCTATGCCGGCCCAGCGTATAGCTGAGTGCTTCCTGGAACTGATATGACTTGTGACCGCGGAACTGCGGCTCGCCAGTAGGAATGCCGAGCGTGGGCAGGCTGGAAGTGCCCAGGAAAGTGATTCCTGGTGTGTTGGCCAGCGCACCCGAGGAGGCGGCGGCGGTCGGCCCGAAGTTGAAGTCAATGTTGGAGTACGAGAAACGCAGTTCGTTCACCGCTCTTGGTGAAAACGTGTGTACCCAGTTTCCAGTAAACGCCTGGGCCGGTCCCCCTTGCAGGGTGTCGAACGGCGGAAGCGTTCCAGGGTTATTGAAAAAATCGGGAGTCAGCGTGGCATCAGATCGCCGATAGCTGGCGTTCAGCGTGTCCGCGGCGGTGGCGTTCCAATCAAGCCGCACGCGCCATTCGCGAGTTAGGGCCACCTCGGCGATCCCAGAGCGCTGGAAGATGTTTTCTTGCACCGATCCGCGGTCTACACCGTTAGCTCCCGGCCCCAGCGGAACATTAATTAATCCGCTGCCGGTAGACGGGGCAACCAGTCCCGCCAGCGAATTGAGAAGGAGCTGGACGTTATTATTGGGCGGCAGAGACTGCAGCGTGGCGATTCCGCTGGCAGTGGGAATATCTAAAGTTTGTCCCTGCGCTGCCGAATAGTCACGGTCATCCTGGAACGTGCCGAAGAAAAACAACTTGTTGCGTTTTATCGGACCGCCGAAGTCAAAACCAAAGGTATTCTCGTTGTCACGCGGGATAACGGTGACGCCGGCGAGAGCTTGCTCCGCGGGGATTGCCGCGAAGGAATTATTTCGGTTCAACTCCCATGCTTCGCCATGAAAAAGGTTCGTCCCGGTCTTGCTGATTTCGTTGGTCACGGAGCCGCCGCCGCGCCCGTACTCTGCACTGTAGGCATTGGTCAGAATCGTGACCTCTTGCACCGCTTGCGGATTGTCGGTCTGAAAGGCTTGGCCACTGATAGAGTTATCGTTATTGTCCTGCCCGTCGATCAGGAAGTTATTGGCCCTTGGTCTCGTTCCATTGACCGAAAAGTTTACGCCATTGCTGAATCCGAATTGGTTTGTGTTGTCCTGAACGCCGGGTTGCGTAAGGACCAGCTCGATTGGATTCAGCGTCAGGATTGGAAGATTTGCGATCTCCTTGCTGGAGATTTCCGCGCCCAAGGATCCCGACTCGGTTTGCAGCTCCTGCGCGGCGGAAGCTTCGACCATAACGGTGCTGCTAACCCCGCTGATCTCGAGGGTTGCATTGGCAGTCACAAGCAGCGAACCCTTGACCAGAATGTTGTTGACGTCAACCTTATTGAAGCCGCCGGCTTCCACGGAGACGGTGTAAGTGCCTGGAAGCAAAGATTCCAGACGATACCCGCCGGCAGAGTCTGTTTTCGTCGTACGCAAGTCTCTGCCGAACTCCACGCTGGATGCTTTGACAGTTGCGTTAGGGACTGCTCCTCCTTGCTTATCGACTACCGTTCCGACAATCGTTCCGGTGCTGGTCTGTGCATGCGCGGAGGTCAATAAAATAACCATCGCGAACATCACAGTAACGATACTTCCACCAAACTTCCTCATTGAATGCTCCTCCCTGAAAAATTACTTCGAATAATCGCGTCGTAGCGACACTCAAAATTCGGAGAGGGAAAAGCAATTGTGGGGCCATAACGGCGAAGGGGATGCCGAGGGCTAAGTCGCTGATTCAGTGCGAATTAAAGAAATTAGCGAAAAATAAAGTCAATTGTTTATTGCTCTCAATCGATAGATATGAATCGTACATACAGAAAGCAATAAGAGGACATAGGTTTTTGCAGATGGAAATCAGTCGGAAATAATTTTATCCCCGCTCGAGACGTAAAAACGGCGCGCGAACCCGCGGCTCAATTGGCCGGAGGATAGTCGTAGCGCAGAGTTGGTGGCATGCGGTCGGAGCGCTGGCGGGTGTTGTATTCGAGCTGGTAGCGCAGGTGTTCGGGATCGGCTGGGTAGTCTTTGCCTTCCGGATACGGATAGGGAAGCAGCGTGTGGCGCGGAAGCGGCTCCACCGTGAAGGCGTGAGCAGCGTAGAAATCGAGATCCTTCTCGAATCCGTTGGCGTAGAAGAAATAGTCGCGGACCCAGCCGACAGGAAGCGCGCGGAGTTTGCGCGGATCGAAGTCGAGCTTCACGCCCTCGCCGGAGCTGAAGACGACGAAGCGATCGTCCGGCTTCTCCAATAGCTGACGTACATCGCCATAGCGCGTGTAATTGCCGGCGGCGCGCGCGTACGGTCCGCTCATGCTGCGATGAACGTAGGAATAGGTCGTGTCGCTCGCAGGCGCAAGGCGAATCTCGCGCGGATAGCCGAGAAAATCGAGCGCGGCGTCGGCTAACGGAACTTCAGCGACGCGGACCTCGGGCTGGTCGGGAGTTTGATCGATGCGAATCGCGTCCCAATAAATCTTCAGGTTGTTGACGATGCGAATGCGGCGCGTGCCAGGCGGCAGCTTGCCGGTAAGATCGGCGACCATGGTGCGTTCGAGGCCAGCGGGAAAGCCCATGTCGTCGACCACGCGCACCCACTGGCCTTGCGCGTCGAGAGCTTCGACGTAGGGCGCAATTACCTTGATGCCGGCTTGATCGGCGGCATACATGGAAGTGGCGGTGAAGTAGTCGGTGTAGCCGTCGATGATGAAGCGCAACGGCTTGGCGGCGTCCCATGTGCCGAGGTCAAGCTCAAGCCAGTGCAATTTCGCGAAACCGGCGAAGGGAAGCTCTTCCAGGTTGGTGACGTATTTGCGGTCGCGCTTGGCGATGAGCGCAAGCACATCGTTGCCGCGATCGTCCCAAGCGCCCGCGGGCGGATGCGCGTCCCGGCTGGCGATGACGCGAAATTCGGGGAACGGCGGAGCGCTGACGAATCGCTCGTTGGGATAGACATCGAGGTTAGCGGGGTGATCGATGGCCAGCAAGCGAACTTGATCGAGATAAACGGTTTCCTCCATCGGCTCCAGGAAGCGAAAGCTGAGCAGTCCGTTGCGGGGGCGGACGCTGCGCGCGTTGACCTTCAGATATTCGTCGGGATCGGGAACATCGCGTTCGCCGGGTGCGACCCAGTGGCCGACCACGCCGGGACCGATCATGTCCGCAATGAATTCGAACTCGTGCCCGTTCCAGGCAAATAAGACGGGGCAGGAACTGCCGCGGCGATCGAGTTCGCCAAGGGCGTGCTCTTTCCTGGCGGCGAGATTGATTTCGTCTTGCGGTACGCCGGTGGGCCAGAGCAAACGCACGACTTCGACGTTCTTTTCGACGCCAAGGCCGGCGAGGATGGCCGGAGCATTTTGTCCCAGATAGCCGGAAGCGCCTTGCTCTTCCCATTTTTGATACAGCGGACCAGCGTAGATCTCGACCTTCGTGCCGATGGCGCTCTTGTTGTCGTTAAGCGCTTTCAAATCGATGCGCATCCAATTGTACTGATTGCCGCCTTCGTTGCGAAGCAGAAGCGGCGGCCCGCCGTGTTGTGTGACGACCAAGTCGGGGGCGCCATTGCCAGCGACGTCAGCGACCGCGATGGCGCGTGGCTCGGAAAGTTTGACGGCATCGAGATGAACCTGGCGCGTGACGTCGGAGAAACCGGAAGCGCCGAGATTGCGCAGCAGGCGGATTTCGCCTCCAGAGCTGGATTCGCCGACCGCGACGAGATCGAGCCAGCTATCATTGTCGTAGTCGATCGCGGAAAGTCCCCAGCCGCGCTGCCAGCCCAAATCGGGCAGTGCGACACGTTCGAGGCGCTTGCCTTCCACGTTGCGCCAAAGGCTGATGCCCGGCGCGCCGGCGTGTGTGAACGCGAGGTCCATCCAACCGTCTTTATCGAAATCGAATGCGACGACACCGACCGCGGGTGGAAGATTTTCTCTTGCGAAATCGATGCCCGGCAGCGGAGAAAACTTCCCTTCGCGCGGATTCAAATAGATGGCAGCGCCCTGGCTGCCACCGGCAAAAATGAAATCAATCGCGCGATCGTTGTTGAAATCGGAAGTGACCAGTCCAGCGCCGGTGGCGTCGACACCTAGTCCGGTTTCGGCGGAAACGTCGGTGAAGGTACTGTTGCCATTGTTGCGCCAGAGAACGTTGTGGGGCTTGGCGCCGGACGCGGGTTCACCAGCCGACATTGTGATGTAGAGGTCTAAATCACCGTCGTGATCATAGTCGACGAATGTGACGCCAACGCAGCCGGGCTCGCGGCGAATGCCCACGGCTTGCGTGACGTCCGCGAACTTGCCATCGCCTTTGTTGCGCAGCAGGTGTACGCCGTCGCTGAGGCACACGGCGAGGTCGGTGTGGCCATCATTGTCGAAATCACCTGCGGCACACCCGAGACCGCTGCCTTTTAGCGCGAGGCCGGCTTCCTCGGTCACGTCGACGAAACGGCCGTCGCCGGCATTGTGCAACAAGCGGCTGGCGCCATCGTTTACAGCGCTGACTAAAAACAGATCGGGCTTGCCGTCGCCATCGTAATCGAGAAAACACGCGCCGGTGCTGGGCCCAGGAAGTTTGCTGCGCCCGCCTGCGGGAGCCACAACCACGGGCTGCTCCTTGTAGCTCACCGGGATCGCGGGCGGCGCCGTTAACACGCCGCTGCGCCCCAACTCGGCGAGCGAGAAGCGGCCTTGATCGCCGTAGCCCGCTCCGAACGGCGTGCCGAGGTGCTCGGTGGTGATTTTTTGAAAACGTGCGAGGTGCTGCCGCGCGGAATCGGAATCGCCTTCGCGCTGATAGGCGCGCGCGATGCCAAACTCCGAAGAGGCGTGATACGGGAATGCCACAATGGCCTTCTGAAATTCGGCGATGGCTTCGTCGTAACGCTGAAGCTGCGTGTACAGGTAGCCCAGAAAATAATGAGCGTCGGCTTCGCGAGAGAGCTGCGCGACATGCTGAAAGGCCTCGATTCCCTTCTCGGGTTCGCCCGTGTCCTTGTAAAGGAGGCCGAGGTTGTACCACGCGTAGGGATCGTTGGGC
>Ga0210407_10002423_pt1 | contig 16036 bp, 12 predicted proteins | sample IncBWC27MmetaG_FD_150860 | JGI IMG/M metagenome (GOLD analysis project Ga0210407, IMG submission 150860) | Forest soil microbial communities from Barre Woods Harvard Forest LTER site, Petersham, Massachusetts, United States - Inc-BW-C-27-M | ecosystem: Environmental > Terrestrial > Soil >...
TCAGTATCCCGCCCCTGAGGGGGAAGTGGGAGGTAAGGTCCAGACGCAGCCGGTTCTCCGGGGGCGAGGATGGCGAGGGCAGGTACCTGTATCCGACGTCCAGCACCAGCAACCTTTTTTTCGTATCGTCCAAATCAAACGCGGTGACGTGTTTAAGCTTTATCAAGGGCTTTAGATAAAACTCGATGCTGGGCCCCAATTCCGCTTGTGTGGGATCGCCGCCTTCTCTCGTTTGTTTGGCCTGGAAATAAACAGTAACGTTCGAATTCACCTTGAAGTAGGTGTCCACCTCAGGCAGAAACTGGAACGTTTGCGCACTCGTCGGCACAGTTGGGAAGATCAGAAGCGCAGGAATCAGCCACGAGTGTCGAACCACGTCATTCCCTCGGTCTACACGGGCACAGGAGTTCATGCCGTAGCCGCGCGCTGCTTCTTCCGGTGTTCGCGCAATGAGCTCGCTTCCACCCAAGAAACTGCAGGCCCGGCCGACTTCGCGGACTTTCCCTTGCCGGCACTCATCGGCTTGGCAATCGTTGCCCGCGCACCGATCGCTAACAACTGTCAGGAGTAACAGCTGGTGCTTGGTTTGCCCTCTGGACTGCTCTAGTGGCCCTACTCCAGGCAAGGCGCGGCATTCAATCGGAGGAATAATGGACATGGCGGCGCGATTCTGCCAAGACGCACAATATTTTCTACGCGCTGGTCGGAGCAACCGCGCAACAATCTTCAGGGCTCTATGTTTGCGCTATTTTGCGAGGGGCCAGCAACGAGGACTTCCGACAGTTGGCCTAGGAGAATGCGAGACGATGATCGCGCATTCCTCCAATTTATGCCGGCCGATTGATCGGCACGGAGGCTTCAATTGTCGTGCCCTTCGACGATTCCGACTTAATCGCGAATGTTCCGCCTAGCGAGAGCAATTGCTCGCGCATGCTGGTCAGCCCCAAACCTTCGCCGTGCTCCGGATTCATACCCACTCCATCATCGGCGATCCGCAACAGCACCCGCCCGCTGCTCACGCTCAGCTCAATCGCGGCACGCTGAGCACGGCTGTGCCTTACGATGTTTCGCAAGGCCTCATGCGCAACGCGGTACAGGCGTCGAGAAGCATCCGTGGGGATGCTAGCCGGCGTGCCATCCTCCTTGAAAGTAATCGCGACGCGGCTCAATGCGCCTGTTTCCCGGCACAGCTTTCGCAGCGCGGACGCGAGGCCGAGATACTCGACCGCAAAAGGATACAGATCCTGCGATAAGTCGCGCGTGGCTTCGGACACGCCCGAGATTTGATCATAAAGTTTGTCCAAACGCGGCTTGGCGAAGGGTCCCGACTCGTCGCGGAGCTGCTCAAGGTTGAGACCAACGAGAGTAATTTGTTGAACGATATCGTCCCGCAGTCCTCTCGCGATTCTATAGTGGTCCTGCTCTTGTGCCTGGATCAGCTTATTCCGGGAATCGCGCAACGATTCGTCGGTTCGTCGGCGTTCAGCGATGATTGCAGCCATCAACATCAACGGTGCAACAAATACAGCCAGCAGGGTGTGCAGGAAGAGCACGTCCTGAGCCAGCGAAGTTCCCGCTAGTAGACCGCGCCCCTGAATTGCATCCCAGAGGGAAATTAATGTGACCAGTAACGCTGACCCGCTTACCGCGCCCACGCCGAAGCGCACCGCCGACCAAATCAAAAGCGGCAATGGAGCGTAAATTAGCGCTGGGATGCTGCTCGTGTTTGAACTCCCGAATGCCAGGACGCTCGCGAATAGAATGGCAACCGCGAGCAGGCCAGCCTCAAAAGCTTTTGCCGGGCTTATTTTTCGGATCCACGAAGTTCCATTTTGCGCGAATATCACAATGGATGGGACGATTGTGAGTTGCGCGAGGACGTTCGATGAGAGTCTGGTAGTCCACAACATCCAATAACCGCTAGCCCGTCCCGTCAGAACGACCACCGCGGCATCCAGGAACGAAGTCAGCAGGGTTGAGAGAAAGACCCCAAAGACCAGGAAAATGGCAACCCCGCGGACGCTTTCAAACAGGCGCTCGTCCTTATTGAAATAGCGGATGCAAGCAGCGGCTATCAAAGCTTCACTCGCATTTCCTACAAACCACCCGAGCGCGGTGAGCACAGGCACACCCAAGGGTAGCTGAATCAAAAAATGCGCGGGAAGCACCGCTAACAGAAAAGCCCACCACTTTCGAGTCGGGGCCAACAGAAAAGCGGCGAGCAAAATTGCATTGGGCGGCCAGAAGGTGGCGATGGGTGTTTGTGCAGGGGTGAAGAGGAAACCAATCCGCGAACCGGCGTAATAGCTAATCGCAACCAGCAGAGCGAGCAGGGCAGTTCGAGAGAATTGGGCGAGAGGCAGGGTAGTGGGCGCAATGGATTTCTGCGTCCGATCCACAGCGGTGCTTACTCTGTAAGAAGCGAAAGCTGCCTGACGGCTTGCCATATCGAACGACCCCCAACGAACCTAAGACTGCAAATCCGCCTTCCACGTGAGGCACCCCCAATGCGACCTGGCGGAAGTACACTTATGGCGTTCAATCGACTCCGTACTACTTACCCCCGCGACGCCCCCTCAGAGCATACTTCCTGCGAGCACTTCGAGCGGCTCCGCTAGAGATACAGAGCTTACGAAAGTCTGCCATAGCTAGAGGCGAATTGTCCCAGGAGTTTAGATAAAATCTCAGTGGTTGAGTCGTGGGAATTGCCCGCTGACACATGAACTGATAATAAAGCGGTGTAATACGGTTCTAGTACTCCACCAGGATTCCCTAAAGAGAGACAAAGGACTGACCCTCGGCGGCGAATTTCACGGCGGCAATCAGATCCTTGGCAACGTGCGTCTTGGAGACGTAGCCTAGCGCGCCAGCGAGTATCGCAGCCTCAACAAATTGCTGTTCATCTTCCACCGAGCAGATCACCACGGCGGGACGATGGGGCTCTTTCTGAAGAGCCCTAGTGAGCTCGATGCCATCAAGCACCGGCATTCTCAGGTCCAACACAGCCACGTCGGGCTTGAAACGACGGATAGCCTCCAGGGCGGAGCCGCCGTCGAAGGCGGTGGCTACGATGTCGAATTCCTTTCCCAGCAGGGAAACGAACTGCCGCAAAACGGCGGGATTGTCGTCAGCGATCAGAATGCGCAGTTTCACGTAGTTTCGGGTCCAGGGAAACGGGAATTGGAATCAGGTGCCGAGTGAGGAAAAGGCGAGTGGCGCTGCCCTGACTCCTTAGGAAGGATTACAAATGAGGGTGGTTGCGTCGTTGCGCAGAAGCAACTTCATTCATAGACGAAGGGCTGAAGGAGAGCCGGCGGAAGGAAGAAGTGATCAGCTCAGGAGCTCGGTAGACGTTGGGGGGGCAGCGCCTTCGGAAAAGCGGAGCAAGACCTTTCCCCGAGTTTTTACAACCGCGCCCCTACGTTGCCAGGCGCTCAATAAACGGCTTACGGTGAACAGCGTGAGGCTCGCGGCGGCGGCCAAGTCCTCGTTGGTAACCTCGATCTCAAGACCGCCTGGCACCTTTTGGCCGATGTCGCGGGCGAGCCCAAGCAGTATTGCAGCAAGCCTTTGCCGGGCAGAGCCGCCATTCAGAGTCGCGTGGAGATCAAGATCCCACTGAACGTAGTCGGCAGCGATGGATAAAGCGTTGTCCATCAATTTTGGATATTGTGCGGCAAGGCCGCGGATAACCGCACGTTCCCACGCAAACACGTGGCTGTCTTTTAGCAATTCCGTGCCAACAAGATAAAAGGCAGGCCTGGACAAAATGGCCATGCCGCCGAAGACGTCTCCAGGGACGAGCCAGCGAAGGAGAATCCTGCGGCCCTCCGGCGTAACAAAGAAATACCTGGCGCGACCGCTGGTCAGGAGATAGAGACTGCTCGCTGGATCCCCTTGGCTCGAGACCACTGTGTTGGCGAGGAAGTGGCGTTGTGTGGCGGCAGCCAAGATGGAATCGATGTCCCGGGGAGGGAGCCCGAGCAAAAGCGGCGAACTCAAGTCGGTACGCGGCGCGGCTCCCGAAGCGGTCATGACTGTTCCCATGGCTGACAGTTAAAAACTAGCGCGGAGAAGTGCGCTTGAGGACTGTCAGAACTACCAGTGCGGAGGCATTCGACGAACACGGACGAGTGAAGATCCGGCGAGGGCGTTTATTCGCAGCCTTGCGAGACAAAGCGGCGTCCCAACTTTGCTTCCTTGATTGCAGGCATTAGGTCGGTACCCAACCGTGGTTTCAAGACGTACCCGAGGGCGCCGGTTGCAAGAGCGGCGCGGCAGGTGTCTGGGTCATTGTCCACCGTAAGAAAGACAATCTTGGCATCTGGTTGAACCTCGAGCAGCCGCTTTGCCGCCTGGATTCCGTTGAGGACAGGCATGGAAATATCGAGAACCACAACATCGGGGCGCATTTTCAGAGCGGCGTCGAGGGCAGCCTGACCGTCATTGACGGCGGCGACGACGTCGCAATCAGCGGACAAGAGTCCACTGACGTACTCAAGCATTTGCTTGTGGTCGTCGGCTACCAGTACGCGAATTTCGGACACGGCAATATTCAGGTTGCTCACAGTAGTGAAACACGTACCGTGAGAAAAATACTCGGTAATTCGGAGAGCCGTCAGGCGCGGGGACGACAGTCACCACGGCTTGCAGGTGAGGCGACGTCTGGGGCACCCAATAATAAAATACTGCCGTTCTTGAGATGAGATGTCAACTTGGTGTCTAATTCAAAGCCGTGAGTCAGGTATTTCCCCGAAATTCGAAAAATGGGCGCGGGGACAGTCCTCGCGGGACGGGGAAGACGATGCAGAAGTTTTCCACAGGTCTTCGGATCCTGCGGCCTTATGCATGGCCAGGCGCGGCTGTAGGACTGCTGTTAGTGCAGGTATTACTGATATTGGCTGCAAGGCAGAGTTCGAGTTTAGCCGGCGACACCCTCGAGTACTTCCCTTTCCTCATTTTGGCAATGACCGTTGCGGTTGTGAACGCCGTACAAGCCACGGAGAGGAATATGTTGTTTTGGGCATTCCTGTCGGCCGGAATTTTACTGTGGTCGGTGGATATGTGGCTGCGAGCGCGTTTTCAAGCAAGTTTTCCGGAGAGCTTCCGGTTGCTGGTAGCATTGCTGGCCGTCGGGATTTTAGCCTTGTCGTTATTTTTTGACATCAACGGGCGCAAAAGAACAGAAGAAGCGCTGCACAAAAGAGATGCCGAGCTTGCGGAGGCGCAGCGCTTGGCAAGCGTAGGCAGCTGGCAGTGGGACCCGGAAACGGACGCGGTGCAGTGGTCAAGAGAACTTTATAAGATCGCCGGCCGCGATCCCAATCTGCCTGCCGTGAGCTATAAGGACCACTGGAAAATCTACACAGCGGAAAGTTGGGAACGGCTGCGGCGCGCCGTGGAAAAAGCCTTGGACACCGGGAGACCGTACGAACTGGATCTTGAGATGGTGTGCGCCGATGGCACGACCAAATGGCTCATTGCGCGGGGCGAAGCGCAGCGTGACGCGACAGGACGAGTGGTCCGGCTTCGCGGAACAGTCCAAGACATAACCGAGCGCAAGCGCGCCGAGAAATTGCTCCGTGAGAGCGACGAGCGTTTGCGAATGGCGGCGCGAGCCGGGAAGATGTATGCCTATGAGTGGGACGCTGCTACCGATGTAATCGACAGGTCCGTAGAGTGTACCGATATCCTGGGATGGATGGACGAGCCAGTGAAGGACAGTTACCAGCAAATGTTGAGTAAAATCCACGTGGAGGACCGCGACCGGTTTATCGCTGCAGTAGCAAGCCTGAATCCCGAGAAGCCGACATGCCAAGTCAGCTACCGCGTCGCGCGTCCCGATGGGAGCGTCGTATGGCTGGAGGAGAGTGTACGCGCCTTCTTTGACAGCGAGGGCAAAGCGTCGCGCATGGTAGGCATGGTGGCGGATGTAAGCGCTCGCAAGCAGGTCGAACAAGAATTATCAGATTTGAGTGAACGCTTCGTCACCGCACAGGAGGAAGAGCGCACGCGCATCGCAAGGGAATTGCACGATGACCTGAGCCAGAGGCTGGCGCTAGCAGCCATCACACTGCAAAGCCTAAGCGAAAATCTGCCGCGAACGCGATCGGAGATCGCGGCAACGATGCGCAGCGTGTGGCGGCAGGTGGGGGAAATTTCATCCGACGTGCATCGCTTGTCGCGCGATCTCCATCCTTCGACACTCGGTCTAGGTTTGGGAGCTGCGCTCAAGAGCCTTTGCAAAGGAGTCGAGCGCCAGCATGGCATCCGGGTCGACGTAAACTGCAGCGACCTTCCGGATGCCGTTGCGAGCGACGTGTCTTTATGCCTGTATCGCGTTGCGCAAGAAGCACTAAACAATGTTGTGAAGCACAGCGAGGTCAAGGAGGCCCGCTTGGAGGTTGTCGGAAACTCAGATCATTTGCTGCTGCGCGTCATAGATTCGGGGCGCGGGTTTGAGCCAGCGAAAGATGGGCGCGGCCTCGGACTGCTCAGCATGAGGGAACGGCTGCGGGTGGTCGGCGGCAAGCTCACAATTCAGTCCTCTGCCCGAGGCACCGAGATTTCGGCGCACGTTCCGATAGAACGGGATTCCGAGAAGTTTCGTGCGGCTGGCACTGGATGATGGAAGAATCCAGGTTAATTGTGCGGTGCAGGCCACCTGAACGTGGCCTGCTGGCTGCGGCCGGCTCACTGAACGGCTAGTTTCAATTCATCCTTAGTCTTGTGCTCGTTTAATTTGGCGCGGTACACCATTACCCGAGTCTCAAGAAGTTCCGCCTGGGCTTTGCGCTTCGTCTTTTCGAGCAGAAAGGCGTAGGCGCTTAGGGAATCGATCAATGCGGGATAGTCAGGCGGCGAAGTCTTCTCAAGGATATCCAATGATTGCTGGCAAGGCGTTTCGGCCTCGGCAAAGTACCCGCGGGCCAGGTCCGCGATGGCCACTTTAGTCAGAGCTTTCCCCACCGCCGGGCTGTCCGGACCGAGCAACTCGGTCTTAATCGCGACTGCCCGTTCGAAAAGGGCTCCGGCTTCGTCATACTTGCGTTTGTCGAGGTACAACACGCCGAAGTTCTCTAGCGTCTGAGCGAAGTCCCGTGTTCGCACCCCAGGAAATTTATCCCAGATGTACAGGGCGCGCTTGTAGAGCAACTCGGCATCGCCAAAATTGTGTTGTAGATCCTGAAGTATGGCCAAATTGCTTAGTACCGGGGCCAGGTCTGGGTGCTCCGGACCAAGCACTGTTTCGCGGATGGTTAGTGCGCGCCGGAATAGTGGTTCGGCCGCCGAGTAGTTGCGTTTCTGTTGCAGAATTGTGCCCAAATTGACGAGGACGGTAGCGACGTCGGGGCTTTGTGGTCCAAGTGTCCTTTCCCAAATCGTAAGAGCGCGCTGAAAGAGAGTTTCTGCTTCCGCGTACTTGCCTTGTGAATTTAAGGAAGCCGCCAAATTATTGAGGGTGGTGCCCACCTCGGGATGTTCGGGCCCGAGAGCGCTGATGCGGATGGCGAGGGCGCGTTGGAACAACGGTTCGGCTTCCGTGTTCCGGTCTTGCGCCTGACGAATACTGCCTAAATTGTTGAGTGCGGAAGCCACGTCCGGGTGCTCTGGCCCGAGCGCTTTTTCCCAAATTGCGAGGGCCCGCTGAAAGAGGGATTCGGCCGCCGGGTAGTTGCCTTGCTTTTGCTGTAGCACACCTAGAGTGTTGAGGACCCTGGCCACGTCCGGATGATCGGGTGCAAGGGTTTTTTCACGGATCGCCAGGGCGCGCCGCAGAAGAAGCTCGCTTTCTGAATACATGCCTTGGTCTTTGCGGAGCGCCGCCAGGTTACACAGGGCGGTGGCCACATCCGGATGGTCCGGCCCGCGCGTCTGTTCCCAGATAGTAAGCGCACGCTGTAAGAGTTCGTCAGCTTCCGGGTACCTGCTTTTTTCTTTGTAATACATACCGAGATTGTTGAGGACGGTGGCAGTGGCGGGGTGCTGCGGTCCAAAGGTCTTATCGCGAATATCCAAGGCGCGTAGTAGAAGGGACTCGGCTTCCGAATAATTGCCCTCCTGCTGCTGCACCGTAGCAAGGTTATCGAGAACGGTGGCAATGTCCGGGTGAGTGGGAGGAAGAGTCTTCTCCCAAATGGCCAAAGTGCGCTTGTACAGGAGCTCGGCGTCCTTGTACCTGCCTAGGGAGCCGTAAATGGCTGCCAAATTATTAAGCGTACCAGCTACGTCTGGGTGTTCGGTTCCGAGAGCCTTTTGGCGAATGGCCAGGGCACGTTCGAAAATGGGTTGGGCTTCCGAATACTTGCCTTCCTCTCGCAAGAGCATGGCGAATCCGCTGAGAACGACCGCAACATCCGGGTGCTCCGGCCCGAGGGCTTTTTCACGGATGGCAATAGCACGTTGAAAGAGCGGTTCCGCTTCAGGATACCTAGCTTGCGCGTCGAGAAGCATGGCTAAATTGTTGAGCGCACTGGCTACGTCAAGGTTCTCAGGCCCGTAAATCGACTCCCAGATGTTCAGAGCGCGGCGGTATTGCGGCTCGGCTTCAGAGTACTTGCGTTGCGCCTGCTGAAGCGAGGCCAGGTTGTTGAGCGAGGTCGCTAAACGAGCATCACGCTCGCCAAATTGCGCTGCTTGTTGAAGCGCGTTCTTGAAGCAGATCTCTGCTTCCTCGTAGTGACGCTGCTTATAAGCGCGCACTCCAGCCGCGTTTTCGTCTTCCCAGGAAGACACCTGAGCAAAGCCGGAGGTGGCTAGCAAGATAATCGAAAGCGGGATGAGGGGACCAAAAACTTTCATTTGCCCTAGCCTCGACTCTCAAGAGTTTACGGGCAGGGATTTTGTTGAACACTGTCAGAACTGCTAGTGCATCGGGGAGTTCACGCGCAAGGAATCACTTTTTCTTGGAGATCGCTGGCTGAACAACCTATGGCACTGGTGGGAACGCACTTAAGGGACAAGTCTAGGGATGAGCGGACTGAAGGTACTTGATGAGCAGGACTTCGTTTCCCTTCTCTCCATACACAAGTTCATCGACGAAATGCCGGGCGAGCAGGAGGCCATAGCCGCCTGGCCGCAATCCTTGCGCCTCTCTGAAAAGCGCGTGACGAATCGGGTCGTAGGATGGGTTGTCGACCGCCGCGTGGTGCAACTCTTCCAGCGAGAAACCTTCGCCTGGATCCTTGATCCTGCACATGACCATCTTTCGCGTGCGGACGTAGGAGATTTCGACGTACTGGTTCGGATCGAAATTCCCTCCATGCTCGATCGCGTTCAACAGCATTTCTCGAAAGGCGGTCGCGACTTGATCTCCTTCCGGCTCCGGCAGGTCTGAAATCTCTCGGAAAAAATGCACCAGCCTATCCGCAGTTTTCCTCTCGCAACGGGCTATCACGCTGATCCACTCAGCAGTCGCGGAGACGACTTCAATCCCATCATCCCAACAAGGCCCCAGGGTCGCGATTCGCACCATTTCGGAAAGCGACGCAGCGGAGAAGGGTTTGGAGAAATAGCTGAATGCGCGTTCGCGCATCGACGTGATCACGTCCGCGGGTGTGCTCTCGTCAGTCAGAATGATCAGACGGATGTGCGGCCGGACGCGGCGGATCTTGCGCAGCAGGTCGACGTCCTGCCTGGCGGTGGTCTTGGCGGCCGTGACGATGAGGTCGTAGGGCTTGGCCTCCGCCATATTGAGCACCGTTCGATTGTCGGGCGCATGGACGATGGTCCATTCAGGCGGCTTGAGAACCTTGGAAAGGACCGTGTCGACCTCTGGTTCCGGGTCAACCACAAGTGCGGTCTTTACCGCTAAAGGTCGATTTTCTAACTGTGGAGCAGTGCTCATAAATCTTTCTGAGTTCGTCAGCCGCCGCGTCTGGAGGATTCAGAGCTTTCGAGCTGGCGTTCAATTCACCATGGATAGGAGTCGTATCTCTTCGCCAGTACTTGCTCCAGTTTCGCGTCATAGCCATAAATGTCGTCAGAAAAATGTACTACGCCAGCCTCATCGACAGCCGCCGTCCCGTATATGATCAGCACGGGTATCGTGGTAGTCGGATTGACTTGGATGTTTTCACGACTGCCATTCATGAAAGCGTGAACGCGATCCAAATCCCATCCCGGATTGTTGCGCAAAACCCACGCGGCCAGGTCGGCAGCATCGTGTACGCGGATGCACCCGTGACTTGAACGGCGCGATGCGCGGGGAATGGACTGCAGTTCATCCGCACCGTGAAGATACACGTTGTCCGAATTAGAGAAGCTGAGTTTGACCAAGCCGATCGAGTTCTTGGGTCCAGGTTTTTGCCGCAAGTGCAGGTTTCCTGCCCTCAATTGCGCCATTACTGAGTCACTCACGCCGGGCCCATCAGTGATTACCGTGCCGTCGGACGCCACGATCTCGAAACGGTTCTTGGGGAGGTAGGTCCGATCCTCCTCCATGTGCGGGATGATTTCATGCTGCTCGATGCTGGAGGCGACCTGCCAATACGGACGGAAAACCACGTACTTTAGTTCCCCTTCGAATACGGGGGCTCTAAGAGCGTAGTCCTTCTCCACGTTAACGGTCATAGATAATGTGGCTTTGCCAGTTTCATCCATACCACGCAGCCGAGACTCGGGAAGATCGATCACGATCGGGGGCTGCGAGAATGTGTGCGACACCCAACGCCAACGCTCTAGGGCCAAACGAATCTGACGAACACGCACGCGCAAAGTTACGTTCAGCTCAGCGATCGTGCGCGCATCAAGCCGACCGTCTGGTTCCTCGCCGAGGCGCGCCTGGTAGTGTTTGATGGCGTCGACGATGGGGCCGTCGTACACGTTAGACTCCGGGGACACTCCTTTCGTCGCGGGCAGGTCGCCCAGCAGGTGCAGTTGCTGCACAAGGCGCGCAAGGCTTTCGTAGATTTGCCCCGGAGCGAGTGGCTTGCTGACGGGATGAAGTCTCTCGCCATCGTCTTGAGCGGCTAGTTTCAGGTACGACGGCAGACAGTCGAGCAGTCGCACATATTCCGGAAATCTTGGCTCGAGGCTTTGCACAAGAGGACTGGGGTCGTTCGAGGAAGCCGCCACCGTTCGCAAAAAGTCCGCCAGGTCGTACTCCCTGTTTTCAAGATCGAGTTCAAACTTGAAGGCTTTGGGATTGGCGCGACCAAAGTGCACGGCGCGAACGTACCGCATGATGGATACAGTCAGCGCTGCGTCGAATCGCACCAAGTCCAATTCCGACGCAGACTCACGTAACTTGGCAAGTCTTTCCGGCCACCTCGGGCCGTCGTAGTCATCTGCGCTCAGCCCTTTACTGTCCGCGTTTTGCAAGAAGCGGATGAGAGCGAGCGCTTGAGGCCTGGGCTGGCCGCGATGAATCCAGGCCAGTGAGTAACCATCGGATGCGTAAAACCTGGCGACCTCCGACTGATAGGGAGAGAAATCGGGCCAGCGGAGATCAGGGTGATGTGCCGTGTCGATGATGTCGTGAAGAGCGGCGACGCCCGCCGCCGAAGGATCCTGGCCCACCGGGGGGGTAAACTGTGCCGCTAGCGGAAAAACAGGTAGTGAGCCCAGGAGCGCAAACACCACCAGTGCAAACGCAATGGAACTACGCCGCGCTTTGGACATTAACGCGCCTATTTCTTCTCGCACTGCTTGGTGCGATTCCGATGCGAATCAGGCACTCTCGCAAGAGAGCGCCGGATAAGACAGTCATGCAGCCTATCGTCGTCTGAACGGCGCGCGCACTGTCAAAAGTACTAGTGCCTCGGTGAAAGCCATGGTCGGCCCTTGCCGATTTGTCAGTGCTCACATCTTCTGGTAATCGGAATTCTGAACGGCGACGGTAAGCTGCTTGCTAGCGCCGTTTATTAGCATGCTAGCCAGATGATTCGGCCCGCCGGGCAGTTGTGCAAACTGCGCTGAAATGGTCGCTGCGTCGCGCGGATCGCTCAAATAGGAGGAGACTTGCACGGACACGAGAACCTTCTGTTTTAAATTGAAAAGGAGCGTCATCGAATCGCCAGGCTTCAAGTAGTTCTGAACTACCAACTGAAACTCGCCTTGGAACCCGGCTGAACCCAGCGCGATGCTTCCTCGCTGAAAGAGCAGCTGCAATCTCTCTGGATTCGGGTGCACGTACGCCTGAGCAAGGGCTGCGATCTCCTTAGCATAAGCGTCATATTCGTCTGTCTTCGTTTCTACGATTCGACGTATCAGGCTGTGGCGGCGTCCCTCGCTGGAGGACTCGCTGCCGGAATCGACTTCCGTCTTCAGCTGCTTGCCGTCGGGCCCGATCTGCACCTGGAATAGCGTTTGCTTCTTCACCTCGCCATTGATGCTGATGGTTTGCTGCTCTTGCCAACTGTAGGAGGCAAGGGCTTCCTCGCTCGTGACTGTTGCTCGCTGGACTTCAGCGACACGCTCCTCCAGTCGCGGATTCTGAGCAACAGCGCCCGAAGGCTTCAGGGCCGTGAGTGCGAACAGGCCAGCGGTCAAGACTGCGGTGACCGCAATTAGATGCCCGCTAATCAGCGCCCTTATCTCGGGGCTTTTTGTTTCTTCCGTCACAACTCAGCCGCACTAGAAGTTTTTCCGGAAGCCCTCATTTGACCCATGGCTGTGGCATGGATGGTCTCCGTACTAAAGAATTCCTCGCCAGGGGACAGCTCTGAGGAAAAGAGCGGCCGCTAGAGTCGCGGAAAAACGTAGAAAGAACATCGTCGTCCTCGTCAGCGATGGAGAAGATGACGGGGCGCCGCGTTTCGCAGGAGGAGCCGCCCATCTCTAGCGACCGAAATCCTTCCAGCGTGCAACTTCATCCAATGAAGGCCGCGGTGTCCGGCTTCGCGCAACAAGATGAAGGTAGCCAGGAACAACATCCCTAACCCCACGAGAACGGCAAGCACCACAAGCCAGAAACGTATCTCCTGGATGAAATAGGAGCGCGTGGGAAAAATCAGAACCGCAATGATGATGAGCAAGGTTTTGCGATTGCGAACTCCGGCTCTGTGGAGCGCTTTCCATTGCCCTGTCTCTTTCATTGGCCTCCACCATCCGTGACTTCCCGGTTCCTTTCACTCAAAAGTTTCCGTGGGCTGTTTCTGAGAGCTCTCATCCTGTATCTCATTCGATCCAAGTTCGAACTGGCAAAAATGCCAGTCTCGAATCTCGGTTTTGCGTGCGGTTCGTTAGCTTCGAACGGAAAACGAAATACCAGGCAAGAACGGCCGCCAAATATCATTTTCAACCGCGCACGCGGCGTTGGCATCGAAGGTCACCCGCGCTAGAGGCCCTGCAGGCCGGGCCGGGAACCCAAGACCGTATTTCAAAGAATCCAGTTTCCTGCCATGTGGGAGAGGGCAACTTGATTTCGGTTCGGCAAGACGGAGACGCCAGAGCTTGACGCGCACGCGCGCATGCAGCCTCAATGGCAGCGCCAAGGTGCGGGCACCCCCCAACTCGGCTCCCGGAAACACTGATGGGCTGGCACCGTGGCGAGTACTGTCAGAACTGACAGTGACTAATTGGCGTCATCATCTTTAACTTAGTCGCTCGGTGGTCGTTCTCCCGGCAAGGTCGAAACGCTTCTCACTTGGCTTTGGCTAATCTTCGCTTGGTGAAGCTGTCCATCGGGCGGTCAAGTTCGCGTGTCGGCCTCTCCTCGGGAATAGTTCCGAGGCGCGCCACTCCTGGATTGATTGAAGATCTCGACAATCAATCCCCGAAAAGAGCCAGGTGATGAATCGCACCTTCCAGCGGTCCAGTGTTGCAGCACTTTTTTTGTGCATGCTCGTGTGGTTTGCATTTTTCGTGTGTCCTACGCATGCTAACGGCTGGCGTTCGTGTGTATCGAAGGAGGGTTCGATAATTGATTCCGTCTCAGCTCCTGCCGTTGCCCTGGCGGACATTGGAATTGGTAAAGGATTGCATCCTGCTCTCCTGGCAACGCCCTCTTGGAATCCGCACGATTGGTATATCGTCGGTACGTTGGCCCTCTTGCTTGTTCTGACAGCACTCATTACAATTTTTCAGTTTGTCAGGCAGACAGCGCGCGGAATTCCCGCCCTGCGGATGGCCCACTCGAAACAAGTCGACTTGGTAATTCCCGAGAGTGAGGCGCGTTTTCGACACGTTGCTGATGCCGTCCCGGTAATGATCTGGATGTCCGGGCCAGACAAGCTCTACACATATTTCAGCAAGAAATGGTTGGAATTCACGGGCCGCCCGCTCGAACGCGAGCTGGGGAATGGATGGTCAGAGGGAATTCATCCCTCGGATTTGGCAAACTTTATCAAGAACCGCTCTGAGGAGTTCGCTGCGGGACGCGAATTCAAAATTGAGTACCGGCTTCGCCGTTCGGATGGACAGTATCGCTGGATCCTTGATTCGGCCATGCCGCGCTATGACGCAGAGAAGCACTTTCTTGGTTACATTGGCTGTTGCAGTGACATAAATGAGCGGCGGGAAGCCGAAGAGGCGCTCTTGGAAGTGAGCGGGCGTTTAATTGCCGCTCAAGAGGAAGAGCGCGCTCGCATCGCCAGGGAATTACACGACGATCTGAGTCAACGCATGGCGATGCTCGAAATCGGACTCGACCAGTTGAAACAGAAGCTCTCTGCATCATCACCATCACTGAAAAAGCAACTAGAGGACATCAACCAAATCGCCGTCGAAGTTTCATCATACATTCATCATTTATCCCATAAACTCCACCCATCTAAGCTGAACAACCTGGGCTTGGTCGCGACGCTACACGGTTTGTGCAAAGAGCTCTCGGAGCAGTACAACCTGAAAGTTCACTTTACTTACCATAATATTCCCAGGATGATCCCAAGTGACGTGAGCCTCTGCCTTTATCGCATCTCACAGGAGGCTCTGTGGAATATAGTCAAGCATAGTTCGGCTCGTGAGGGTAATCTTGAACTCTCGGGTTACCCGGAGGAAATTGATCTCTGCATTTCTGATGCGGGCACCGGCTTTGATCCCGAGATTGCGAAGGAAAAAACTGGACTCGGGTTAATCAGTATGAGAGAACGGCTGAGGGCCGTAGGTGGACACCTTTCGGTCGAATCTGAGCCGTCTCGCGGCACACAAATCTGCGCTCGCGTCCCGCTATCCAAAGAGGCTATTGGCGGCGCGAAAACCAATTCCGATGCCCGCGCAGTAAGTGCATAAGGATCGAGAGGTGACAAATGGCTGCTGCGAAACTTCCCCGCGTTATCCTGGCCGATGACCACACCATACTGGTCGAAGCCTTCCGCAAGCTTCTCGAGCCCGCTTGTGAGGTTGTGGCTACCGTCGCCGATGGACATGCCCTGGTTGAGGTCGCACTTCGCTTCAAACCTGACGTCATAGTTCTTGATATTGCAATGCCGCTCCTGAACGGCCTGGATGCCGGCCGGCAAGTAAAGGAACTCGTTCCCGGGGTCAAACTAATCTTTTTGACGATGAATGAAGATCCTGACTTGGCGGTCGAGGCGATCCGCATGGGAGCCTCTGGGTATCTGCTGAAGAAATCAGCGGCTTCGGAATTGTTCAAAGCGATACAGACCGCTCTCCGGGGAAAATCCTATGTCACGCCGCAGATTGCCCGCGGGATGGAGACCTCCTTCATTCGAGATCCCGAAGGTAACAAGCACAATCCAACGCTGACGCCGCGTCAACGACAGGTCGTGCAACTCCTGGCTGAGGGCAAGTCCATGAAGGAAGCTGCTGATGTGTTGAAGGTAGCCACTCGCACCATAGCCTTTCACAAATACCGAATCATGGAAGATCTGAAGCTGAAGACCACCGCCGATCTCATCCAGTTTGCAATGAAGAATCATATTGTCGTGTGACCAGACTCGCGACGGCTCGTACGGCTGTCAATTTTGGCAGTAGTCGCGCGTCGGCCGAGCCTCCAGCCTAGCTGCCAACTCTAGTAGTTGGCTGGCCACACTGTTCGGCTCGCCATGAGGTGAGGCGATTGTCTCGCGTGCGAATACTCTTGGCAGATGATCACCCAGACCTGCTGCTAATCGTCGCAGACCTTCTCAACCCT
>Ga0210407_10002424_pt1 | contig 16018 bp, 12 predicted proteins | sample IncBWC27MmetaG_FD_150860 | JGI IMG/M metagenome (GOLD analysis project Ga0210407, IMG submission 150860) | Forest soil microbial communities from Barre Woods Harvard Forest LTER site, Petersham, Massachusetts, United States - Inc-BW-C-27-M | ecosystem: Environmental > Terrestrial > Soil >...
GCCGGAGGCTTCGCGCTGGTCGTCAACCAGCCATCGGGCCCAGGTTAATTCTCCGTCGTATCCCATGGGCTGACTGGGGCGGGCGCGATAGGGGACAGGTTTGGCGGGATCGGAAACGTATTCGTCGAATTGCACGTCGCTGGCGTTGGGCGCGGTGAAGGTTAGCTTTGAGGCTGCACTCAGATAGAGGGGCGTCGGCGTAATCGCGCAACCGCTGGGGCAACCAGCCGGCCACGCAGAGAGGCGCTCCCATTTATTCGTTCCGGTCACGTAGGCATTGACGGGCGCGACGTCCGACGCGGGTGCATCGTCTTTGAGGTAGTGATCCAGGAACGGACGCAGAATATTTTGGCGGAAGTAGGCGCCGGGGTCGCTGCCGAACTTCAAGGCTCCGAGGGTGCTGGTGTCTTCGATTTCCTGGCCGTGATGCCATGGGCCGAGGACGAGAAAAACCATGTCGTTGTTGGTGTCTTTGGGTTTGATGGCTTTGTAAACCGCGAGCGCGCCGTAGATGTCTTCCTGGTCCCAGAGGCTGTGCACCAGCATGACGGGGACTTTCAGAGGTTGTGCGGCAAGGATTTTGTCCATGGCCTGCTGTTCCCACCAAGCGTCGTAGGTGGGATGGGCGACCAGTTTATTCCAAAAGCCGATTTGCTCCATACCGTGCTGACGTGCGACTTCGCCGGCAGATCCGGCGCTGATATAGAAGTCGTAATCGTCGAAGTAGCCGCTCCACCACTTTTCATCGTTCTTTCGCGTGGCTTCCTGCTCGTAGATGTATGCAATGTTTTGTTCACGGAAAGCGCCGTTGTGAAACCAGTCGTCGCCCATCCAGCCGTCCACCATCGGGTTCATGGGGACGGAGACCTTCAACGCTGGGTGTGGATTGATCAAAGCCATGAGGGGGAGAAAGCCGTCGTAAGAAATTCCGAGGATGCCGACTTTGCCGTTGGTCTCGGGAATGTTTTTGACCAGCCAGTCGATAGTGTCGTAGGTGTCGGTGGAGTGATCGACCGGCGTCGGGTTTAACGGGCCGTGCAAGGGGCGATTCATTACGTAGTCGCCTTCGGAGCCGTACTTTCCGCGCACGTCCTGGACAACGCGAATGTAGCCTCCTTCAACGATGACGTCGGTGGCGTTATCGTATCCGTACAAATTTGGGCTCAAATGAGAGCTGTGGATGTGAGTGGTTAACGCGTTCGCGTCATAGGGAGTGCGGGTGAGCAAGATGGGGGCGCGCTTGGCGCCTTTAGGGACAAGAATGACGGTGTGCAGCTTTACGCCGTCGCGCATGGGGATCATGACTTCGCGGCGGGAGTAATCCCAGGTGTCCTGAACTGGTGTGAAGGTCGTCGGGGTTTCGCTGGGATAGTTGGGGTACTGAGCGGCGGGGGCTTGGGCGAACGATGCCGGCAGCAAGAAAAGCATCATCGACAACAGGAGTTGGTTAGCGCGTAGGAGTTTCATGAGTTCCTCGATGTCAGATAATGTGCCAGCCGGGAACGGGCATTATAGTGGAATGACATCGTGCACATGTGAAATTGCAAAATCTCATGGACTTCCGGGTCTGTGGTGGGACAGGTGAAGGCACCTGCCCCTACACGACCTGACCCGTGATTGGCGCGTATGGCCGGTTACCAGTAAAATAGCAACTCGATCCAGGGTACCTTCCATTTAACGTGAAAAATCCTGCATCGAACGAGCCATGGGAGCAATCCAACCAAAAGTGAGTGAGCCGGTCAGTGATGAACTGGCTCTGGTCGCATCGGCAAAAGCCGGGGATGTCACGGCTTTTGAGGAGTTGGTCCGCCGTTACGACCGCAACGTTTTTCGCATCGCGCAGCACATTACGCAGAACCGCGAAGATGCCGAAGACGTTGTTCAGGACGCGTTCATCAAGGCGTACACGAATCTGAAACAGTTCCAGGGGCAATCGAAGTTTTATACCTGGCTGGTGCGGATTGCGGTGAACGAAGCGCTGATGAAGTTGCGGCGCCGGCGTCCGGAGCGCACGGTTTCGCTGGACGAGGAGATCAAGACGGAAGACGACTCGGTGCCGCGCGAAGTCGCGGACTGGAGTCCGAATCCGGAGCAGCAATACAAGCAAGCGGAATTACGGGAGATTTTGGATAAGACGATTAACGGGCTGCCGGCGAGTTTCCGGACGGTGTTTGTGTTGCGGGACGTGGAGGGTTTGTCCACGGAAGAGACCGCAGATGCGCTGGAGCTGAGCATTCCGGCAGTAAAGTCGCGGCTGTTGCGCGCGCGACTGCAATTGCGCGAGCGGTTGAACAAATATTTTCAAAGGCCGGGCCGGGACAAGGAAAAGAGCAATGGGGCGCAAAAACCAATCAGTGGAGATGGCAACCAGTGAAGTGCTCTGAATTTCTCCACGAACTGACAGATTACCTGGATGGCGTGATTGACGCCCCTACCAAGTCCGAGTTGGAAGAACACCTGGCTTGGTGCCACAACTGCTATGTGGTTTGCGATACCACCAAGAAAACCATCGAGATTTACCGCGACTCGCAGTTGTACGAACTCCCCGAAGACCTTCGCACCCGCCTCCGATCTGCAATCGTTACCAAATGCCAGTCACGCAAGAAGAGTGAGCCGGGGACGGCTTAGCGTCCCTCGTACCGTCCCAAAAGGGACTCTGCTTATCTCCAGGCGTTCCCCCAGCGCTTGCGCGATGGTCTAGTCCCAATGGCATCGCTTCGCGACTTGAGGCGCACATTCCTGGAAGCACACATCGCGACTGTGCGCGAGTGAATGTCCAAGGCCGGCGCGCCTCGCCGAGCCGCCGATCTATCTGAGGCACAATGACTTCCCAAAGAACTATTGCAAGGTTTGGAACCGCGCCTCGGAGATAATCGAACCCTTTGGGGCAAAGGTGAATCTAAGTATTTAGTTGCCGGATTCTGGTTTTCCCAGCCGGAATGCGGCCTGTGGGAGGTAGGTAGATGTTTTCCAGTGTTTTTCAGTCTCTCTTTGGTTGCTGGCATGGACGTTACAGTTTTCCTATCACGGTAAAACGAGGCCGGCGCAGCGCGGCTGCGTTGGTCACGGGAACCTACGTTGTGTGCCTGGATTGCGGCAAGGAGCTGCCCTACGACTGGCAGCAGATGAGGATTGTTGGCTCGCAGGCCGAGCGCACGCCGGTGGCCGCCTTGGCAACCAAACAGGTTTTGTAATTCTTTCGGCTGGTTCGGGTAAAAAAAAACGGCGGGACTCCGGTCCCGCCATTTTTATTTCTTGGCTGCCCGGTTGCTAGTTGCTGTCGTCCGGACGGCGTTTCAAGGTTGGACGGCCATCGTCCGGCGTGGTCTTATCGTCGGTCCCGTTCTTGTCGGTGGATGAAGTACGGCGCAGGCTCGGCTTGGTGCCGTCCTTGTTATCGTTCAACTTGTGCTTGTTTTCGATGGCGGCCAGACGGGCTTTGACTTCGTCGAACTCCGAACTGGTGACCATGTATTCGGCCTTAGCGGGAAGGATGCGCGCAATTTCCTCCTGCGACTTCTCGATTCGGTCCGGGGTCTGAGGATGCGTAGAGAAAGCCTTGGAGATTGTCCCCGGCTTCTTCTTTTCTTCTGCCTGGATTTTCTCGAAGAAAGAAACGAAGGCCTGCGGGTCGTAGCCCGCCTTATACATGTATTCGACGCCGAGGTAATCAGCCTGGGCTTCGAAGCCGCGTGAGAACTTCAAAAAGGTAAGCGGGACGGCGAGGCCGGCGCCTTCGTAGGCGGCATAGCCAATCGGACCGCCGATGAAGATCAGCGGAATGGTCATGATCTGCGCGATGTTGCCGCGAGTGTTTTCGCGGGCAGCATGGCAGGCGGCGACGTGGGCGATCTCATGGGCCATGACTCCGGCGAGTTCGGCCTCTTCGTCAGCGGCCAGAATCAATCCGGAATTCACGTAGAAGAATCCGCCGGGCAGCGCGAAGGCGTTGATGTCGTCTGAGTCAATTACCTTAATGGTGAACGGAACCTGAGAGTCGGAATTGCGCACCAGGTTCTGACCCAGGCGGTTGATGTATTCGGAGACTACGGGGTCGGTGATGATCTTGGATTGGGTCTCGACCTGCATGGAGACTTGTTTTCCCAATGCAATTTGCCCTTCCAAGCCATACCAGTTGCCCATGCCTTTGGCACATCCGACATTACGGTTGCCGATAGCATCGAGATCGTCGATTCCGCCATCGTGTGCCGGATTGGTGGCCGAGGGCTCGACTGGAGCCTTGGCTGCCGGAGTGGTTGGCGCCGAGGGCTTGCTGGTGTCGGTATCCGCGTCACCGGCAAAAGCAGCCGGGGCAAGATAAACAAATGTGAACAGCGCCGCCGTCGCTGCCATCAGTCGCAATTTCATGATTGACCTCCCAATGCACCCAAGGGTTGAACCTGCGCCCATTATATTCCTCGCACGCACAATCGTCCCCGGGGTCCCTGTAGAGTATGACGCAACTTCCCCTTGCCGGGTTACCTGGTGCATTCTGATGCTTCAGGTTCCCCATTCGGCCCCAGCGGGTTGCAAAAGCTGTGCCGATACGAGAACATACCCGTTTGCCTATAACTCTAAGTTCTACTAAGGACAATGCCCACGATGGCGAAACGCCCAAAGACCGCTCAAACTGCTGTTAAGACTGCTGATATCCAACCCGCCAAAGGAAAGCTGGGAGTGATGATTCCCGGCATGGGCGCGGTTGCTACCACTTTCGTTGCCGGAGTCGAGGCGGTTCGCAAAGGCCTCGGCAGCCCTATCGGGTCGCTGACCCAGATGGGGACCATCCGGCTGGGCAAGCGCACGGAAGGGCGCTTCCCCAAGGTCAAGGAGTTCGTGCCGCTGGCTGGACTCGACGACTTGGTTTTCACCGGCTGGGACCCATTTCCCGACGACATGTACACGGCGGCGCGAAAGGCCGGGGTGCTCGACCGCGACCTACTGGACAAGGTCAAGCCTTTTCTCAGTTCAATCAAGCCGCGACCGGCGGTTTTCGATCGCAACTATGTGAAGAAGCTCGACGGCCATCACATGAAAAAGGGCAAGAACAAGATGGACTTGGCCGAACAACTGCGCGCCGATATTCAGGATTTTAAGAAAACTTCCGGCGCGGCGCGGTTCGTGACGATGTGGTGCGGCTCTACAGAAATCTTTCTCCAACCTACAGCGGCGCACCAGTCGGTGAAGGCTTTTGAAAAGGCTTTGATGGCGAGTGATGAGGCGATTGCGCCGTCGATGATTTACGCGTACGCGTCGCTGATGGAGGGAGTGCCGTTCGCCAATGGTGCTCCGAATTTGACGGTTGATCTCCCGGTGATGCTTGAGCTTTCGCGGAAGAACGACGCTCCAATTTCCGGAAAAGACTTCAAGACCGGACAGACGTTAATGAAGACCATCCTGGCGCCCGGGTTCAAGGCGCGACAGCTTGGACTGGCGGGATGGTTTTCCACCAACATTTTGGGCAATCGCGACGGCGAGGTGCTGGAAGACCCGGAGTCGTTCAAGACCAAGGAAGAATCCAAACTTTCGGTGCTGGAGCATATTCTGCAACCGGAACTTTATCCGGAGCTCTACGGAAAGTTCACGCATAAAGTGCGAATCCATTACTACCCGCCGCGCGGCGATAACAAAGAAGGCTGGGACAACATTGATATTTTTGGCTGGCTCGGCTATCCCATGCAGATCAAGGTGAACTTCCTGTGCCGGGATTCGATTCTGGCGGCGCCGATTGTGCTGGACCTGGTGCTGTTCATGGATTTGGCCAAGCGGACGCCGGAGTTGAGAGGGATTGGGATTCAGGAATGGCTGAGTTTTTACTTCAAGTCTCCGATGACCAAGCCGGGGCTTTATCCGGAGCATGATTTGTTCATTCAGCTGATGAAACTGAAGAACACTTTGCGGCATTTGAAGGGCGAGGAACTGATTACGCATTTGGGGCTGGAGTATTACGACTGATTTTTGAACGCTAGAACGCAAGAACTTTAGCCGTAGAACACGCTCGGGTGTGAGCCTGCTCCGTTATTTATTTATCTGTTTTGATCTAGACGCGAGCTACTGCTTCTTGCAACTGTAAGTCGCGTTAGGGCTGCTGATCGCTTGATTGGTGTTCGGGTCGACGGCTATCGAGCCGGCAGGGCAGATGAACAAAGTGAAGTTGCCTTTGGCAGCCACCTCCGTTTGCGACCAGCCGGTATTGGTGGTTTGACCAGCGGCGAGATCCGCGGCGCCCGGACCGAAGTGGTCGCTTGGGCTTTTCGCGATGAAGGTAAGATGGATGGCCTGTCCGCAATCATTCTCAAAGGAAAGCCAGTTGTAGAATTTGGGATCCCAGAATTCTCGAACACAGCCCTGTGTAATCGGCGCGAGGTAGGTGCCTGAGTTCCCGCCCGAAGATCCACTGCCAGCGCTTCCCGATGAGTTGCCGTTACCTCCAGAGGTACCGGTACCGGTAACGCTTGAAGGAGCGTTCTGATTGGCTGCTTGCTGCGCTTGTTGTGCTGCGGTGCGCTGTTGTGCTGCTTGTTGTGCGGCCAACTCTGCCGCAGCACGCTGCTCCGCGGTAGCCTGTTGCTGCGCGGCGTTGGCATCGCCAATGGCGCGGATTGCTGCCGCCTGCTGATTACCTGCATCGAGGATGGGGTTGTCTCCTTGACCCGAGACACCTTCGGCTGCCCCTGTCAAAATGGCAATCAACGCGGAGTGGTCACTACCGCCCTCCGCTTTCTCCTCGGCTTTCGCCTCGGCCTTCGCCTTTTGCCTGGCCTGTTCGTCTTCGGTGACGCTTGAGGTAAGTTCTTCGTTGGTTATCCTTCTGAATTGGGCCGCGGCGCTGAGTTGCGACTCCGGATCTGAAATACCGGTCTGGACCTCGAAATCCGAGACGATCTGATCAAATTGATTCGACAGTCCCTCGAGAAACTTCGTCACCAGCAGGGAATCACCGTCACTCTCGTCGATGTCTTTCCTTTTTCCGTCCGCTAGGCGAATTCTGACGTCAGCTCCGGCGCAACCTTTCGAGTTCCCTTTAATTTCTACCGATCCGTACCCTACCTCAAAGCTATCGTCTGGGAACGCTTTGGCATGACCCGAATAGCTGTCGCCAGCGAAAACTGCATTGATCACCCGATCGTGAGCAAAGACCAGATGTCCGAAAGAAGAGGCTCCCGACCCGTGATTTATCCGTGAGTCCACGCGAAATGCTGCTCTCCCGTCGTAGGTACCGAAATAGATGACCTCGGGCTGTCCCAGGCGACAATTGACGGGGAAAGCAAGATATGGGTCGCCCTTATCTGTCTGTGCAATTTGCGCTCCCCAGAAAGTGCCGGCTCTGTATCGCCACGATGCAATTTGTCGCGGGGGCGATGCATGTTGAACCGGCACCGACGAGCTGACTGACGCCTGTCCCAGTACCTGTGGCGCAAACTGCGCCGAGCCTTGCTCCGATGTAGTCAGGCCAGTCTTGCCGTCCCAGTCGGGAAAGACCGCCTTGCTGTCGATTAAAGCGTTCAGCATTTTGTGGGCAGCAGTGCCGTAGGGACCATTCGGATCTCGGCGAATCAGATCTAGGAGTGCGGCCGCGGTTCCCGGTTTCGCTGACACATGGTCACCAGTCCACACGGCCTGGCCGACTAGAACCATCGCGTGTTGGTACATCTCTTTGATGGCCCCAGAAGAAGAGATGCCATTACTGGCGGAATCCTGTGCCACGGCCGGTCCTGGTGAGAATGTGACAACAAGTAACAGCGCTACCAATCCCAACGTCACGCCTAATCCCCTAACCAACATTGTTCGTCTCCTCAAGATCGGCTAAATAGTCTCGACGTTCGACACCTGTAGTTTCTTCGTCATCTGTCTCTGCGTGCGGCCACAAACTTCAGGCATGCAGCACACACGAAACCATTTGAACCGCATTTTCGGCGATCCTCTCGGGTAGCATTTATAGAATTTAGATATTGACGAGAACAATTTGGATCTTGCTGCGAACCCCTGGCACTTCGATCGGAACCCGACAATAGCAAAAGTTACAACCCACCCATGGTGGTGAGAGTGGATCTTTGGCATCGGTTGAAGCGATTCTATCTGGCGGACTTGGGGCAGTCAAAGTACCGAGGGAACTTACCCGCTGTTACGCCGTTCTGATCCGGTGTTGCCAGCGGGACCAGACGAACCACACAATTCCAACCACCAGCACTACCAAAATCACGGCGTCGAATTTGTGGAGGTATTTTCCGAGTGAGCGCCAGTTTTCGCCTAGCTTCATCCCGAACCAAGCCAGGGCAAAGCACCACGGCCATGATCCTAAAAATGTGTACAGGTGAAAACGGCCGCGCGGCATGCGGGCGATTCCAGCGGGCAGGGCGATGAAAGTACGCACTACCGGCAGCAGGCGGGCGATGAAGACGGCGAGATATCCCCAGCGGGTGAAGAAGTGGTCGGCCCAGTCGAGTTCGCGGCGGCCCATGAGAATCCAGCGGCCGTAGCGTTCGACGAGAGGGCGTCCGCCATGGAAGCCGATTTCGTAGGCGATCAGCGAGCCTAGGTTGCAGCCGATGGCGCCGGCGGTTGCGACCCAGAACAGCTTCATGGCGCCTTCGTAGACCAGGTATCCGGCGAAGGGCATGATCAGTTCCGACGGCAAAGGGATACACGCGGACTCGATCGCCATGAGTATGACGATGCCGCCGTAGCCGGTCACGGCGATCAGCGAGCTGATGAAACTGAAGAGTGCGGCGAGGATTTTTTCAGTCATGAGTGGTGAGCAGAAGCAACGGCGAACCGCAGAGGCTAAAGCCTCATCTCAAGAAGCATTGTATCGGCACGGCTGAAGCCGTGCCCTCCCGAGTTTACGGCACGAGAGGCTATGGCCCGAGTCGACGGCAAGGTTCCAGGGCCGGGATCGTCACGGCCAAGTCTGGCGGCGTGACCGACGAGCGGGTGTCCTCAGAATGATCCATCCTGGGTGAACGTGAAGCCGGGGAGCGCAGCGCCGGCCGCGCTCTTGGTTACTTTGACTCGAACCGTCGGCGCATCCGGGGCGGTGACTTCGGCGGGGCGCAGGACTGCGTATTGGGCGAAAACTTCGTCATAGACCTTAGTGACGAGGTAGTCCTGACCGCCTTCGTCTTTGCGCCAGACTTGACCGAGTTGAATGGTTTTGACCGCCATTTTGCGTCCTCAGATTTCAGAGCAGCAAATTTCAGAGCAGCGAATCTCAGTACCGAATCTCAGTGCACCGAAGTTCCAGACTAATGGGAACGGAAGCGGGCCGTCAATGGATTGTAGGGCACTCTTGGCTGTGGCCTTTTAGCTGACGGTTCTCCCGATTTCCGTTTTGCTAAGATTGCAGGCTGCCGAGGAGAAACTAATGGCCAGAGGAATTACGCCGCGACGTCCGGGAAAGACGGGACAGCACGAAGGAACGGGTCCGGGTCGAGCATCGGGCGTGGGAAGAAAAAGGCAAGCGGCCCTGGAGCCCATCCTTTCCCGGCCCGGCGGGCGAAAGGATGGGGCACCCGCCTCTTCCGGGGCGCCCGCGTTTTCGGATCGGAGCAAATCTAGAATAAGCTCGGGAGCTACCTACAATCCAGTGGCGCCGGAGCGGATCGCGGAAATACTGCGGCGCCTTAATCTGCAGTATCCGGATGTGACTTGCGCGCTGACACACAAGAGCGCGTGGGAGCTGGTGGTGGCGACGATTCTGTCGGCGCAGTCCACTGACGTGCGGGTGAACATGGTCACGCCAGAGCTGTTCAAGAAATATCCTACGGTGCAGGATTTTGCGAAGATCGAGCCGCAGCAACTTGAGCCGGATATCCACTCGACGGGTTTTTTTCGGAATAAATCAAAATCAGTGGTGGGCGCGGCACGCAGAGTGGTCAGCGAATTCGGCGGCAAGGTTCCCGACAACATGGACGACCTGCTCACGCTGCCGGGCGTCGCGCGCAAGACGGCGAATGTAGTGCTCGGCACATGGTTCGGGAAGAACGAAGGTGTGGTGGTGGATACGCACGTGCATCGGATTTCGCGGCGGCTAGAGCTGACCAAGAATGATGATCCCAAGAAGATTGAGCAGGATTTGATGGCAATCATTCCGCGCGAGAAGTGGACTTTATTTTCGCATCAGATTATTTGGCATGGGCGGCGGCTGTGCATTGCGCGGTCGCCGAAGTGCGTGGAGTGTCCGCTGGAAAACATTTGTCATGCCGAGGACAAGACGTGGAGCACGGTGGAGAAGCACAAGGGGGCGAAGGGGTAAGGGAGGGCTTTGGGCTTTAGAACCGTTCACCACAGAGACACAGAGAAATTCAATGTCTTGGTTAGTTTTCTCTGAGGCACTGTTCTCTGTGGTGAACAAGCAATTTTTCAAGTTGGCACTTTCAGAATCAGATATCCACCTACTAGCGCGAAAATCACGTCGGGCGACCAAGCCGCCAGAACTGGCGGAAGCTGGCTGATATTTCCCATAGCCTCGAACAGTCCTGAGACCACCGAGTAGACCACTGCGATTCCGACTGCGGTGGCAATTCCGGCGACCGCGCTGCGCTTGCCGGCAGATAGCGCAAACGGGATTGCCAGCAGAGCCATCACGAACGTGATGATGGGGAAGGCGATTTTTTTCTGGAGTTGCACTTTTAGGCGCACCACTTCGAAACCGCTCTGCTGCAAATCGTGAATGTATTGGCTGAGCTGTTCATAGTTCATCTCCAGCGATTGCTTAACTTCTTTTCGGAAGTACGGCGGGGGCTCGGAAATGGCGGGGAACGTGGAGACGTCGAAGGTGTGGAAGTCCTGCATGGCGGCGTTGCGGAAGGAACGCTGCCAGCCTTGGGTGCAGACCCAACGCTGCAGGCTTTTGTCCCAAGCGCCGCGGCTGGCGTAAATGCGGTTCGTCATCTGGAAAGTTGCAGGGTTGAATTGGAAGACCGCGAGGTCGCCGAATTGCTCTTTGTCGGCATCGAAGAACTGGTAGTAGTAGATGTCGGAGTGCTGCCCAAAAATCCATTTGCGGTACGGGTTTAAGTACGTCTGCGGCGGCTTGCCTTTGATGGTGTTGAGGAGCGCGTCCTGGCGCTTGTTGGCATGCGGCAAATAAAATTGGTCGGAGAGGAACAATCCGGTCGCCACCAGCACCGCTGCGACCAGCACCGGCACAATCATGCGATAGATACTGATTCCGGTGGCTTTCAAGGCGGTGACTTCGTTGTAGCGTTGCATCATGCCCAGCGTGATGAGGACAGCCAGCAGCACGCCGTATTGGGCGCTGTTGTACAGGAAGTACGGCGTCACATTCAGCAGGTACTCGCCAACGATCCACGGAGAAACCTGGTTGCGCAGAATGTCGCCGAGCAGTTCAAATACGGTGAAGACCAGAGACAGCATCAGCATGGCGGCCAGTACCAGCGCGAGGTTGACCACCAGATCGCGGACCACGAAATCGTCGAGGATCATCGGGAAACTGGCGCGGAAGACGCGTTTGCGGGTCGCCGCCCGCTGGAAAGCATTTTCCGTGGGGGCAGAGGGGAGAAGTAACGTGCCTCTCTGAATTTTTGCTTTGAGCGTTGCCCATACGCTTTTCAAGGCAGCGATTTCAAAGGGACGCCGCTCCGACCGCCACAGCAAGAACGCTCCCGCGCACAGGCACGCGATATTCGCGAGCCACACGCCCAAAGCGGGAGAGATTCTTCCCTGCCGCGCCAGCGAAATGCCAGTCAGCGAAACGAAGTAGTAGGCGAAGACAAGAATAATGGTCAGCACAAATCCGGCGGACTTGCCGCCTTTTTTTGCGGAGAGTCCGAGCGGAAATCCGACCAGGGCGAGGACGATGCACGCGGTGGGCAAGGCGAAACGGCGGTGGAATTCAATCCAGTACCAGCGCGCGAGCACGGGATTCTTCCGCGTGCGCGCCAGTTGCGGCAACTGAAAGGTCGGGACCTCGGCGAGCGAGGACGGAGGCTGGTCGTTTGCAGCACCGCTCTCCGGCAGCACGATGGGAAGGTCGGTCTCTGTAAAGGTGGAAATCTGATACTTGTCGGGTGTGGCGGGATCGCTTTCGTGAGCGGATCCGTTGATGAGATGGAGGTGAAGGGTATTACTGCTTTCGCTGACCAGGATTCCCTGCTCGGCCAAGGTAATCTTGGGAGCTCCGGGAACGCTGGTATCGGCGATGAAGACGCCTTTCCAGACGGCAGCGCCGCGTGCGCTCTTAACGTCATTGACGTAGAGCACCATTTTTGGAAAACCTTCGTAAAAAACCCGTGGCTGGATTTGAAACGAAACCTGCGAGCCTTTCAGCCGGTCCTGCAGGCGCGAGAGTGCGGCTTGCGCTCGGGGAGCTAGATAGACGTTGTTAGCGAGGGCCAGCACCCAGGCGGCGAGGAAGAAAATGGAAAGGATACGGAGGAAGTTCCAGAGGCTGAGGCCGCTGGCTTTCATGGCGGTAATTTCGCTGTCGGCGGCGAGGCGGCTGAGTCCGATGAGGATGCCGATCAGCACTCCGGCGGGCAGGGTCAGGGTGAGGGCTTCGGGGACGGTGAGGAAAAATAATTGGGCGGCGCTGGGCAAGGGAGCGCTGTTGCGGACCACGAGTTCGAGGATTTGCGCCAGCTCACGGCTGAAGATGATAAACGTGAAAATCGCGGTCCCGAGAAGGGCGTGCGAGGTGACTTCGCCGAGGATGTAGCGGGTGAGAATGCGCATGGCGCGGATAGGGGGAGGATAGCATGCGGGTTGGATCGGGTGATCTGGTGATCGGGTCATCGGGCGATTACAGCCGGTTTATGAGTGGACTTAACGAACCTCCGTGAAAATCGGCGAAGAGATTTTAACCGCTAAGATCGCAGAGAAGGTCGCCGAGAAGGCAAAGAGCACATGGGGAATATCAGGCGTGGTTTCTAGATCACCCGATGACCCGATCCAGATCACCCGATCTCAGTAACCGTTTTGTTTATCCACTAACGCGAGTAGCGGCCGGTGGTCCAGGTAACGGCGAAGATTTTCGGAGAAGAGGGCATATTGGCGTTCCCAGAGTTTCTCGGTCATGCCGGCGGTGTGGGGCGTGATCAATAAGGTTTCCAGGTCCCACAGAGAAGAATCGGAGGGCAGCGGTTCTGTTTCGAAAACATCCAGAGCTGCGCCAGCGATTTTGTTGTTGCGTAGGGCTTCGATCAACGCGGGCTCATCGACGAGCGCTCCGCGACTTACGTTGATGAGGAAGGCGTCCGGTTTCATTTTGGCAAGCTGCGGGCCGCCGATCATGCTTTGAGTGGCGTGCGTCACGGGGGCGGCAAGGACTACGTAGTCGGAGCGGGCGAGGAGATCGTCGAGGCGAGACGGCGGCAGGGCTTCGTGGACGGATTCTGGCGTCGCATTTTCCACGTGCTGGCGGACGGCGATCACTTGCATGCCGAGCGCGGCGGCGTGATTGGCGACGGCGCGTCCGATGCTGCCGAGGCCCACAAGACCGAGAGTGGCGCCAGCTAGTTCTCGGGGCCGGTGGCCGGGGCCCCAGGCGATTTCCTTTCCCCAGACATGCTTTTCCTGAAATCGGACGGCGGCGGGAATGTTCTTGGCGAGCGCGAAGATCAGGGCGATCACATGCTCGGCAACCACCGGGCCGTGGACATCGCGGCCGTTGGTCAGAATCACATCGCTATTCAGGAATTCAGGAAACATGAATTGATGGACGGCGGCGGATGGCGAATGGATCCAGCGGAGTTTTTTGGCGGCAAGAAATTGTTCGGGACGGATGGAAGGCGTGAGCGCGACTTCGGCTTCGGAGATTTCTCGGGCGATGGTGTCGCTGTTTGCGATCGTGAGTACTTTAACCTGTGGAAAATCCCGACTGAGGCGCTCGGAGAACCAGGCGGGGGCGATCCAAGGATCGAGGCCGTGATTGGCGGCGATTAGGACTGCAATCGGGTGATCGGGCGATCGGGTCATCGGGTCATCGGGTGATCGGGTGATCTTAATTATCTATCAGGCGGGGCATAGAAAAACATGGGCGGACTTCATCCGCCCACCCCGGACCCTTCGGCTTCGCTAAGGGAAGGCTGAGGCGTCCGAGGCTACGTTGTTTAGCTTTTCTTTACTCTTAGATCGCTGCCCGTCATTTCGCCGGGCTCGGGAATATCTAACATGCCTAGAATCGTCGGGGAAATATCGCGCAGCGAGCCGCCGGGCTTTAGAGTGAACTGTTTCGCATTTTCTGCGACGACGATGAACGGGACTGGATTCGTCGTGTGATAGGTGTGCGGGCTGCCGGTAGCGGGGTCGATCATCATTTCGGCGTTGCCGTGGTCGGCGGTGATTAGCATGGCTCCGCCTTTGGCACGGACGGCTAGTTCGATGCGGCCGAGGCAGGCGTCCACGGTTTCGACGGCTTTGATGGTTGGCTCGAGCTTGCCGGAGTGGCCGACCATGTCGGCGTTGGCGAAGTTGACCACCATGACGTCGAAGCTGCCGGTCTCGATGGCTTTTACGACGACGTCGGCGATTCCGGCGGCGGACATTTCTGGTTTCAGGTCGTAGGTCGCAACTTTTTGTGAAGGCACGACGGTACGTTCTTCGCCGGGAAAGGGTTGCTCGACTCCGCCGTTGAAAAAATACGTGACGTGCGCATATTTTTCGGTTTCCGCTACGCGCAGGTTGCGCATCTTTCTGTCACCCATGACGTTGGCGAGAATGTTGTCCAACGATTCGGGCGGGATGACTACCGGCAGGCTGAATTTTTTGTCGTACTGGGTCATGCAGACGTACGAGAGATTTTTGGGGCCACGGTCTTTAGGGATTGTCGTGTCAAGTTCGGCTGCGCCGGGGAGGTCGCGTCCGGCTTGGTCGTTGAGGCCGCTGTTGCGGGTCAAAGCGCGAGTGATTTCGCGGACACGGTCGGCGCGGAAATTGAAACAGATGCAGGAGTCGTCGTCGCGGATGGTTGCGAGCGGCTGGCCTTTGGCGTCGGTGCAAACGAACGGGACGATGAATTCATCGGTGACGTTTTTGTTGTACGAGTCTTTCATCCCTTGAACCGGGTCGGTGTATTTGCCGCCTTCGGCTTCGCCGAAGACCATCGCGCTGTAGGCCTTGGAGATGCGCTCCCAGCGGAGATCGCGGTCCATGGCGTAGTAGCGTCCGCTGACGGTGGCGATTTTGCCGCAGTTGTATTCGCGCATGGCCTGCTGGAGTTGGGCGATGTATCCGGCGCCGTTGGTGGGAAGGGTGTCGCGGCCGTCCATGAAGGTGTGCACGAAGACGCGCTCGACTTCGTTTTGCTTGGCCATTTTCAGGAGGGCGTGGAGATGAGTTTGATACGAATGCACGCCGCCGTCGGAAAGCAAGCCGAAGAGATGAAGCTGGCGGCCTCCGGTGCGGGCGTTTTTCATGGCGTTGAGCAAGACGGACTGGCGGAAAAATTCGCCGTTCTGGATCATCAGCTCGATGCGGGTCGAATCCATGTGGACGATGCGTCCGGCGCCGATGTTGAGGTGGCCGACTTCGCTGTTGCCCATTTGTCCGTCGGGCAGGCCGACGTAAGGGCCGCTGGTCTGGATGAGCGTGTTGGGATACTCGCGCAGCAAACGGTCGTACACCGGCTTGCGGGCCAGGGCGATGGCGTTGGCTTTGGTCTCGGCTCGGTATCCCCAGCCGTCGAGGATGATAAGGATCAGGGGTTTGGGGTTGGGCATAAATGCAGCTTGTTAGCTGTTAGCTCCTCGCTCTTGGCCTTGAGTCTGAGGTCGCAGTCGACACCGTGCAATCCCGCGGAACCCAGGATGGGGTCTTGCCCGGCCCCGAGAACCGAGCGGATTTTTCCACCCTCTCAATTCTGTCCACAGTGAGTTGGAACCGATCTCCCGACGGCAGTTGGCTGCTCACGTTGCTGATTCTTTCGAATCGACCAACGAGAACCGCCACGGCAAAGCCCATACCCTTATCGAGCCGATGAAATAGCTTCTCCGACCGATCATCCATCGCCGTATCAAAGTCGACTCCCATTTTCGGCTCGGGAACTGGGCAACAACCC
>Ga0210407_10002425_pt1 | contig 16015 bp, 17 predicted proteins | sample IncBWC27MmetaG_FD_150860 | JGI IMG/M metagenome (GOLD analysis project Ga0210407, IMG submission 150860) | Forest soil microbial communities from Barre Woods Harvard Forest LTER site, Petersham, Massachusetts, United States - Inc-BW-C-27-M | ecosystem: Environmental > Terrestrial > Soil >...
GGACGTGGGTTCGATTCCCATCGCCCGCTCCATAAATCGCGATGATTCTATTGTCCTTACGCCGCTAACCCCACTGAAAAGGCCGATAAAACAGGGGTTTTTGGTCCGAAGATGGGCCCAACGGCATGAATTGGTCCCGACGTCTCAGCCCGAAGTTGGACGCAGCTGGACGCCGGTCTTGGCAATTGGACGCTAGGAAATTATCGTAGATTCCGCTGATGTCCGGCAAAGCGCGTTTTGCCGCACGTTCCCAGTGCATCGCTACACCTGTTCTTCCCTCAATTGAATTTGCATGTGGGCCGGGGCTGCCGCAACTACGGGCGGTCACTTGCAAACGGCGGTTTTTATCAGGCACTTCCATGGTGATTTCGGGAACGACTTCACGCTTGGAGATACGCTACCCGTATCAATCTGTACCTAAAGAGCTTTCCTCGCATCAGGACTGCTCAGGTTGCATGCTACCCTCTTGCAATGCAACAACATCCTGGTATCTACGTCGAGATACTAATTCGTGGCGACATTGAGGATGTGTGGAGACACACCCAAAGACCCGAACTCCATGAGCCTTGGGATTTGCGTTTCACGAAAATCCAATACCTTCCTCGTCCGTCGGAAGATAAGCCTCAACGATTCAACTACACGACCCGGATTGGATTCGGGCTACAAATTTCCGGTCGAGGTGAGAGCACAGGAAATCGAGAGGAAGCGACAGGCCGGCGGACGTCCGCGCTAAAGTTTTGGTCGGCGGACCCGAAATCACTGATCGAAGAAGGCTCTGGATACTGGCAGTACATTCCGACAGAGAATGGGGTCCGCTTCCTTACCTGGTACGACTATCGGACTCGCTTCGGAGGAATAGGTCGTTTACTCGATAGAGTTTTGTTTCGGAGGTTGCTTGGGTGGGCTACCGCGTGGAGTTTCGACCGCCTGCGGCTCCAGATTGATAAGGGGCTCGAACCAAGGGTCACATTTCGATTGTCAGCTATCCACGCATGTTCACGTGCAGCAATCGCATTCATTTGGTTATGGCAAGGTCTTGTGCCGAAGCTTCTAGTTAACCAGGCCGACGAACGGGCAATGATAACCGCGTCGCACCTACCTACAGTGTTGGTGCCGGTCATGGGCCTCATTGAGATCGCGATTGCCACATGTGCCATCTTGTCGTGGCAGAGTCGGTCGTTCTTCCTGCTCAACATACTCGCTATGGCCGCAGCATTTGCGAATGTAGCCATGATGTCTCCATCGTACCTGACTGCAGCGTTCAATCCAGTGACGCTGAATTTAGCGATGATCGCGCTGTCCTTGGTCGGCTACATTGCAGCAGCCGAGATACCCACTGCCTCTCGCTGCTTGCGGAAACCCCCGAGGGAATCTCCGTGAGGTCCATATACGAACGCGCCATGGGCTCCGATTTCGCCCGGCTCCATCCGCAGATTCAGCGGCGATTTGGTTTTTCAAGTCGAGATAACCTTGCTTCTGTGGGTACCGGAGTAATGGAAGAAATCTGGCATGGGCCTCCATACACATTGCCATTTCTGTATGTAGGAACCTGGCGACGAATCATGTTCCCCGAGAGCGGTCGTAACGTGCCGTTTCAAATCCAAAATTACGCATACCTAGATACACTCGGGCGGGAAACCGTTACCTGGATTCGTACATTTCGGACCAACCGACAGCGTCGCTTTGACGCCTACATGATCTACGGCGAGCAGCGCTCCTGCATCATTGATTACCTTGGCACTCATCAGCATTTGGCTGTCGATATGGAGCTCGGTGTCGCCCCCAACGGCGGCCTCCGCTTGCGCTCACGCGCCCAACGTTTCTACGAGGGATCAATCGCATTCCGCTTCCCTCAGCTGTTTTCGGGAATCGCTGACGTGTGCGAGTGGTATGACGATGCGGAGCGAGAGTTCAAGATCGAGGTCAACGTAACCAATAAAGTTTGGGGGCGACTTTTCGGCTACAAGGGACGATTTCAAGTGGATTGGCAGACAGTTCGCCCAGCGGACATTCCCGCCGACATTCTTCCGCACCGCACTGAGAAGAGGGAATAAAGTTCAGTTGGACGTGTGCGTTGAGCGGTGTTGAGCTCAAGGCACTCGTTTTTCAATTTAGCTGCGCTCTTTTATTTTCACCAAGTTAACGCCGAGCGCCCGCGCGGCGCTGTAGAGCGCCTGGAATTTCGCAAGTCGCTGATTTCTTGATGGTTCCTATATGGCAGCCGAAGGTTGCTCTGCAGCACCCGTTCTGGGGTGATCGTGTCCATTCCAACTCCCGCTGCCGAAGGCACCGCGCTTCCGGGCGCTCCCAGGCGCGAGGCGTTAACTTGCCGAGTACGCTTACCGGGAATTGGGCCGCCAGTTTCAGTCCCGTTATTGGCAAAACCACACTTGCCGAGGGTTATCGGCAAACGGATGGATGGCCTATGACGTCTAGTTCACGCGCTTAATCGTCCCATCTATTTGAACCATGTAAACGCCGCTTTTGGTCCCGATGGCCTCCGGGAGCGGAATCATGTTTCCGTAACCGAACCAATATATACCACCGCTGCCGCGTACGATGCCGGCCGCCGATCGTCTCCAGACGCCGAAGGGTTTTGATCTGCTCGCTCGCGTCGGCGACGGGAATGCTATCGTTCGCGTAGCAATCGAGAACTATGGGCTTGTCATTCTCTTTCCGCAGGTAAAACAGCTAGCGATCCCCAACGGCCAGCTTCGGCTGGCACGCAGCCTGCGAGTTGAATACCGTCAAGGGAGCCGGCGGGTGTCCGTGGAAAGTCTCCTCCGGGCGCAGCTGAAGCCTTTTTTTGTCGTTCGCCTCGGCGGTGATAGCGGAAATGGAACCCAACGATTCATCCTGGCTTGCTGACAACATTCGGGACTGTGTCACCGGCGATTTGGTACACGTGTGGTTTTTTGTCTTTTCAGTGTAGTTCGACGGTGAGAAGCCGGATAAAATCACGCACGGGTGCCTGTGCCTGTAACGACGACAAAGTCATTTTCGAGAACCCTCTGAATTGGACAACCCGGATTTTTATTTTCGCGAAGCAGGGGGAGTACGAACATGGGCCTGCCACTCCGGAGCCCAGTGGCGAACTATCGTGGGAGTGGCCTTACCTGGCTAAGTTGGCTGAATCCAGCATGCAAAATGGTCCGTTTTCGACTGTAGATGGATCCTGGCGAGGTCACTTCTACCAATAACCGACGATCCGCTCGGAACCCAACTGCCACATCCCCGCATATGGTGTTTTTCGTCAAATGATACTGGATTGTTGAACTTTCGCTTCGAGCGGGTGGCTGCAAACAGCTTCATCCAAGCGGCTAGAATGTACAGAGGCCGTGATTTCCAGTTCGGCGCGCGATAACGCTCATGGAGGAGGATTTTCCCATGCCGTTTGTGGATACGAATGATAACGTGTTTCTCTATGAGACCCTTCCGTGCACAAGAATCCGCCCCGGCATGGCGCGCCGGGCGGCAAAGACTGTTTGCCCAGATGCGGGAGAACCTGATGGCCGCGAAGAAAGAGTACCTGGCGAATGACACGACGGAAGGTTTGGTTCAGCGAATGCGTGCAGCATTTCCCAGCTTCGACGGAGACGTTCTCCTTCATCACCCGCTCCGATTCTTGTTCCCGAAGTCGTAGAACATGCGGCCGGAATCAGCCGTCGCCTAAAGACCCAGGAGGTATTGATGAAAGCATTGATCTTTCGCGAAACCGGTGAACCGAAGAGGGTATTGAAACTGGCAGAGATCCCTACTCCTGCTTTGGCCCCTGGCGAAGCGCTCGTCCGAGTGCTGCTGAGCCCGATCAACCCATCGGATCTGCACATGGTGCGCGGGCGCTATGGCTACCAGCCGGAATTGCCTGCCAGCCCGGGCGCTGAAGGCGTAGGGATTGTGGAGGCTGTAGGTCCGGGCGTGCAAGATCCGACTGTTGGAACTCGCGTAGTTTTCGTTCACACGTGGAACACCTGGCGCGAGCAGATCGTTTGCCCAGTGGACAGACTCGTGCCCATTCCAGACGGCCTGGACGATCCGGCCGCCGCCACTTCCTACACGAATCCTTTGACTGCATGGGCATTGACGAGATCAAGTCACAACCTCAAGGAGGGCGACTGGCTCCTACAGACGGCGGCTGCATCCAGCGTCGGGAAGTTGGTGCTTCAATTGGCGCAGCAGTATCGATTCAAGACAATCAACGTCATCCGGCGGCGCGAGCAGGAAACAATCATCCGCAACCTCGGAGGCAATGAGGTAATCTGCACAGCCGACGAGGATCTCAGGGCACGCCTGCAGGAATTGACCGCGGGCAAGGGCGTTGAACGAGCGATTGACTGCGTTGCCGGGGAACTTGGCGCTGAGATTGCCCGCAACCTCGCTCCCGCTGGAACCATGCTTGTGTATGGAGCCCTTTCCAGTCATCGGCAGACGGACCCCGCGAAATTCACCATGCCGCTCTTCGCTCCGCGTTTGATTTATTCGACAGCGACGGTTCGCGGGTGGTGGCTTCCGCGTTGGGTGGGTTCCCAGCCGCTCGCCGAAGTGCGGGCAGCGACGAGCGATCTCCTCACCATGTTGTCGAACGGAGCACTTACGCCGCCAGCGATTGGGCGGTTTTCATTTAAGGACTTCCAAGAGGCAGTACGCCTAGCCGATGGTGAGGCAGGACCGCAAAAGGTCTTGCTGGACTTCTCCGAAAGGGCACCATAACCGGTGGAGCCTCATGGCGGTCGTCGCGAACCAAGCCGTAGCGTTTGACAAATCCATGTTGATGGCTTGTCCCCATCTCGGAGATGTGCTCCGTCCGGGGTTGATCCTGGATCATGGCAACCCGGAAGTAATCCCGGCAGACCCGATTCGCGCCGTTACTTCCGGATTGCCCTATTCATCCAGGTGGCAGCGAACGATAGTCTCCGACAAGCCGGACGTCAGCTCCAGGGTTATCTGTTTGGCCGCGAACCGGTGATGAGAATATCCACGAGTCGCCTAGCGCTTTGCTGCCAGTCAGGGCTGGCGGGCCTGTAAGCGACGCCGATAAGAGCCTTCAGTAGATCGATAGCGTCCAGGTCTTTACGTATCTCTCCGCTGTGGATACCCCGCTTGACCAAACCACGAATCGCTCCCTGAATCTGAGCGTAAGAGGCCTCGATCACCTTCGCATGACCTCCGAGCAGCGTATTTAGTGCCGGAGCGATGATCTTCTTCGCCGCGATGTAATCAATAAACAGCAACATCCAGGCTCGCAGGGCTTCCATCGGGGGCATGGTCTCAGCCAACTTCCGCTCCGCGGCCGGGAGCTTTTCCACCTCGGACCGATAAACCGCCTCGAGAAGTACGTCGCGCGTGGGAAAGTGGCGATACAAAGTTCCCGGTCCGACGCCTGCCTGTTTGCCGATCTCGTCCAAGCTGTATCTGCGCCCGACCTGGTGAAGGCCTGCTTCGCCGCCACCTCCAGGATACGCTCGCGATTCCGCTGCGCGTCAGCGCGGCTTGCGTGGCGCCGGTTTAGAGCGCTTGGTCGACATAAAAGAATGTAACCGGAGACAGGCTCCGATTATCTAAGAAACCGGAGACATTCTCCACTTTATCGAAGTCACGGCAGTTGGTCAATTTCGGCAAGGAGGAGTGGTAAAAATGATGAAGCGATTGGGCGGAAAAGTGGCCGTCGTTACCGGCGGAAACAGCGGCATCGGTTTGGCGACCGCAACGCGCTTTCAGCAGGAAGGCGCCAGAGTAGCCATTTCCGGTCGAAACAAGAAAACTCTGGACGAAGCGGTCATCACAATTGGCAACGGCGTGCTGGCAGTTCAGGCAGACGTTGCGAAGCTAGGGGATTTGGGCAGGCTGTACACCGAAGTTTCGAAAAAGCTGGGGAAAATTGATGTGTTGTTTGTGAACGCGGGCGTTGCGAAGAACGTGCCGCTGGCCGAGACCTCCGAAAGCGTGTTCGATGAGCAGTTTGACATCAACATCAAGGGAGCTTACTTCACCATTCAAAAAGCCCTGCCTTTTTTGAACGACGGGGCTTCCATCATCTTGAACACGAGCGTTGTGGACAACCGAGGTACGCCAGGCACCAGCGCTTATGCAGCTACCAAGGCTGCGTTGCGATCTCTTGCGCGAACCGCGGCCGCAGAACTAGCCGGACGGGGCATACGCGTCAACACGGTTGCTCCCGGACCCATCGTTACGCGGATTTGGGACGAGATGGGGCTGACAAAGGAAACCGTTGACGAATGGACGAAGCAAATCGTTGCTGAAGTCCCGATGAAGCGCTTCGGGCAGCCGGACGAAGTCGCGGCCACCGTAGCGTTTCTCGCGTCCCAGGACGCATCGTACATCACGGGTGTCGAGATCAATGTGGACGGCGGACTCGGGCAGATCTGAGGGCTTTACCCTAAGAATGGTCATGAGGGATGTAACGGGAGACAGGCTCCAATGATCTAAGCATTCGGAGATATTCTCCGCTTAGTCGCAAGTGCAATGGACCTCTCAAGATCCGGTTGCCAGAAAGTCAGAGGAAGGAGAAAAGAAATGGACGGACTTGGCGTGGCCCCAAAGATATTTGGGGCGATTTCAACCACAGAAGAAGTATTGGACGGCGTGAAGCTACACGGTAAAAGGATTCTTGTTACCGGCGTTTCCGCTGGGCTCGGCGTGGAGACGGCACGGTCACTTGTCGCGCACGGCGCCCACGTTGTGGGTGCGGCGCGGGATTTGGCCAAAGCGGAAACGGCAACGGCTGAAGTAAATAAGGACGCCGAAGCGAACGGCGGCAAATTCGAGCTGGTTGCGCTTGATCTTGCCAGCCTGAAGAGCGTACGCGCCTGTGCGGATGCGCTACTCGCGAGGGGTGAGCCCTTCGACGTGATCATCGCCAACGCGGGAGTCATGGCCACGCCGTTTGGCCACACAGCGGATGGCTTCGAGACGCAGTTTGGCACCAATCATCTGGGCCACTTCGTTCTCGTCAACCGAATTGCGCCTCTGATACGCGCAGGGGGTCGGCTGATCAACCTGTCTTCCGCGGGGCACCGGTTTTCGAATGTCGACCTCAGCGACCCAAACTTTGAGCGCACTCCCTACGACCCCTTCGTCGCATATGGCCGTTCGAAGACGGCGAACATTCTGTTCGCCGTGGCTTTTGACCGGAGGCATCGCGGGCGTGGTGTGCGCGCCGCCGCTGTCCATCCAGGAGTCATAGAGACCGAGCTGGGCCGATACATGGATGCCGGCCAGCTCCAGGCTTTGATTGACAGGATAAGCCAGCAACTGGCCGCGGACGGCAAGGGACCCTTCCAGTACAAGACAGTTCTACAAGGGGCGGCGACTTCGGTCTGGGCGGGTGTGGTTGCTCCGGCGGATGAGATCGGGGGCCGCTACTGCGAGAACTGCCACGTCGGCCAGATCGTCTCGGACAGCGTCAGCATCAGCGCAGTCAGCGAAGGGGTGCGCGGTTATGCGCTTGATGCAAAGAATGCGGAGGCGCTCTGGAAAAAGAGCGAGGAACTGGTCACAGAGTCTTTTAGCAATTAGCGAGCCTAATTTCCCGGATCGAAGAAGCAAGCACTTATGGCAAAAGAAAGTGTTCGATCTGTGACGGACAAGGCCGTTGCAGGGCACAAACAAAATCAACAAGACTGATAGACAGATTGGAGGAAAGACAACAGCGAAAGAGACGAGGCTGGGCGGCCCATTCAGATTTCCTGCCGCTTCAGCGAGCGTGTACCGGGCTACGGCGCCATGCAACTTGCCGGCCCGGGGGTCTGGGGGCCGCCGCGCAACGTTGACGCTGCCGTTGCGGTCCTCGAGAGGCGATTGCCTCTGGCGTGAATCACATCGACACGAGCGACTTTACGGCCCGCCCGTGACAAATCAGATTATCAAGAAGGCTCTTCATCCCTACCCGGCCGAGCTGATTATTGCTACGAAAGCCGGGGCACGCCGCGGCGAAGACAAATCGTGGCTGCATGCCCTTTCGCGCGGGGGAATCTTGGTGTGGATCGGCTCGACGTGGTGGACCTGCGTGTCGGTGGCATCATGGAGCCGTCGGAGGGCTCGATCGAGGAGCCATTGACGGTGCTGGCTGAGTTGAAGAGTCAGGGGCTGATTCGTCACATCGGCGTCAGCAACCTCACTCCCGATTAATTCCAGGAGGCGCAGACAATCACGGAGATTGCCTGTGTGCAAAACTTCTACAATGTGGCACAACGGAGTGACGATGCCATCATCGATGCTCTCGCACAGCAAGGCATAGCGTACGTCCCGTTTTTCCGTTGGGAGGGATTCACGCCGTTGCAGTCATCGGTGCTCGACCGAATCGCGGGGTCCTTGCAAGTCATTCATTTCGCAGGTGCACGACCCTTTGGCGAGGCACAACATCCCGAGAATCCAGATGTCGTTTTGGCTGGAACATGAACGACCATGCGCTCTGCCAGAGTGTGTTCGCGCTGGTTCCCCTTACTCGTGAGCAAGAAATCAGCTAGGTCGCTACTCCTACGAAAGAAGCCCGTAAGCCATTGATTCTGCAAAGCTGAGGCTCGGGTTGCCTTCATTTTCGTTGTAGGTTCCTGGGGACCATGACTTAGTCGTAACGCAATGCAACCATCGGGTCTACTTTCGTCGCCCGGCGCGCCGGAATGTAGCAAGCCAGCAGCGCGGCCCCTGTGAGGAGCAGCGTCGCACCACCGAAAGTCAGCGGATCGGTGGCCGTCACGCCAAAGAGCAGCGACGCCACAGTGCTTGTCAGGGCCAGCGACCCGATGATCCCAATCGCAACTCCCATGGAGATCGTGCGCAACCCCTGGCGCAAGATCATCCTCAGAACCTCGCCGGAGCCTGCCCCGAGAGCGACGCGCACGCCAATTTCGCGCGTACGGCGGCTCACCGAATACGCCATCACGCCAAACACCCCTGCGGTTGCCAGCAGCAGGGCGGTGATCCCGAAGAATCCGATCAGAATCACGTTAAATCTCCGCGACCCCAACGAAGCGGAATATACCTGCGAAAAGGTACGGATCTTCGCCGGAATCTCTGGGTTAAGGTCCTGCAGAATTTCTCGCGCTGCCGAACCGACCAATCGCGTGTCGGCATCACTCAGCATCGTTAAGGTGATGGCCGAGCGTGGCCGCTGAAGCAGATCCACGTAAACGGTCGGGCGCGGCGGCACATCCAGGCCATATTCGTGAGTGTCGCCCACGATCCCGACGATGGTCAGCAAGCGCAAGTCGCCATCCATGTTTCCAAACTCAATGGTGTGGCCGATCGGGTCCTGATTGGGCCACCGGTTGCGCGCCAGCGATTCGCTGATGACGGCAACGTGCGGAGCATTCGTGCCGTCGTGGTCGTCGAAGATTCGCCCTGCAATCAGCGGAATTCCGAGAACCTGAAAGTATCCGTCCGTGGCGGCACAGAAGTCCGCATTGCCAAGGCGTTCTTTTTGTTGGAACAGCGCCCCAAGACCATCCGCCGCCTTGGGGATCTCATTCTGCGTCATGAGTAGAAACATTCCGTCGGGAAGGCCGCCATCCATGGGCAGGCCGCTCGTGGCGCCTACTTGTTGCACGCCCGGGATTTGTTTGAGCCGGTCGATCAGGTTTGAAAAGAAAATCCCCTGACCTGCCTTAGCTCTGGGATCCTCCACCCAGGGAAGTGAGACGTCCATGGTCACAATGTTGTCCACGCGGAACCCGGGATTCACTTCGAGCACTTTCATCAGGCTGCGCCCGAACAATCCCGCTCCCACCACGAGAACCAAAGTGATCGCGATCTGGGCCGCCACGATTACGCGGCCAACACGCTGGCTGCCTCGCGAACCCGCTTGTCCACGCCCGCCTTCCACCAGAGCCTTGCGCAGGTCGCCGGAAGTCGCGCGCGCGGCGATGAACGCTCCGAGGCCGACGGCTACAGCGGTCGAAAGGAGGAGAGCGAAGACAAGTACTGGAATACTGATCGAGACGCTACCCAGCCGCGGCAGGTTTTCCGGCGCCAGCGCTACCAATCCCGCCACGCCCCAGAACGCACCAATTACGCCGAGGCCGCCTCCGGCCAGCGAAATCACAAAGGCCTCGGTAAGGAATTGACGGACCAGCCGTCCGCGTGGCGCACCGAGCGAGCTACGAATGGCGAGCTCGCGCTCTCTCACCGACGCTTGTGCCAGCAGCAAATTCGCTACATTCGCGCACGCCACCAGCAGCAGAAATCCCACCGCGCCGAGCAGGGCGAACAGCGCCGGGCGGGCTTTGCCAGTTATTGTGTCCTGAAGCGGGATGACAGTTCCATCTTTCAGCAGATAATCGCTTTGCTCACTCGATGTGTCGTGAATGCGCCGGGCTATGGCGCTGATATCTCGATTCGCTTGCTCGACAGACACGCCGTCGCGGAGTCGCCCGACCGCCATGTAGTTATGCGACATCCTGCTTGGATTTTCGCCGCCCAAATCGGACGGCAGCCACAACTCCACGTCTGCGGGGAAACGAAATCCGGCTGGGAGCACGCCGATAACGGAGAAGACCGCGCCATCAATCTTCAGGTGCGACTGTGAAAGATCCCCTGGCGATCCGAGCTGCTGCCTCCAGTATCCATAGCTGACAAGAACAGTGGGGCCGGCCCCTTTTTTCGCATCGCTCGGGCTGAAATCCCGCCCGAGGATCGGCTGCACTCCGAAGACCTTGAGAAAGTCGGGCGAAACGCCCGCGATCGACGTGCGCGTCGCCTGCGAAGCTCCCGAAACGGACGCGGTGTCGTCAACGTACTTCGCAAATGCCTGAAAGCTGCGGTTTTGATCGCGAAAGTCGTCGAAGTTGGGGTCGGCAAGGCGCGACGGCCAGCCATCCGAGTTGACTTCGAAGACGGCCATGATCCGGTTCGCATCGGTGTACGGCAGCGGGCGCAGCAACACGCCGTATACAACGCTGAAGATTGCCGTAGTCGCGCCGATACCGAGGGCCAGGGTCAGGACGGCGACGGCGGTGAAGCTGGGATTATTGCGGAGTTGGCGAAGACCGTAGCGGCAATCGGAGATCACGGACTGGAGCCAATTGCCAATCCGTTTTTCGCGCACCTGTTCTTTCACCTGTTCGATGCCGCCAAGTTCGATCCGTGCAGCCCGTTCCGCATCGCGCGGCGGCATGCCAGCATGAATGTTTTCCTCTGTCAGCATTTCGAGGTGGGAATGCACCTCCTGGTCGAGGTCTACGTCCGCACGACGAGATAAAAACAGATTCCGGAAAAAACTTCGGATTTTCACAAAGAGCTGCATGTTGACCACCCCTAGAATGTTTCCAAAGATTGAGCGATTGCCCAAGAGATGCGGCCCCATCGCTTGGTTTCGACTTCGAGCTGCTTTCGTCCAGCCTCCGTCAAGCGGTAGTATTTTGCTCGGCGATTATTTTCGGAGTCTCCCCAAAAGCAAGAAATCCAGCCTTCTCCCTCCATTCTAAGCAGGGCGGGGAAAAGCGAGCCCGGCTTGACAACGAAAGTGCCGCCGGTGATCTGTTGCATCCTGCGCGAGATTCCCAATCCGTGCATCTCGCCGGCGATCGGCGATTTCAAGATTCGCAGGTCCAAAGTCCCTTGCAAAAGACTGGTCTGCTCAGGGCTCAATCCATGCCTCCTATCGACTCTCTATAGGGAGAATATGGATCTACATATAGAATGTCAATAGAAAAACAGCATGCCTGCGGACGGAGCAATTCGAAAAAGCGTGGTACTCGCCGGGGAACAAAAAACTCCTGAAGCAGCGCGAAGGCGTTTGCGATGGGCCGAGAAAACGGGGACTGGCTTTACTCTGCCCGGCCACCAGCAGGCAGCGGCGGAGGCCTCAAATGGCAAACCTGACAAACTTCTGCAATTCCGAAGTCGCCTAGAGAATCGCGAAGACCAGACTGAAGTAAGAGCAAATTCCTTTGCGGCAGCATTTTTGATGCCCGAGAGCGGAGTGCGCGAGTTTCTATCCGGCGTGGGAAAATCGCAGGATGTCCCAACGCTTCAAGAAGTGTATGACGAGGAAGGCGATGCAGTCCGTGCCCAGCGTCGCGGCTCTTCTCAACCACTTGGACTTCAGTTCTATGACATTGCACATTTGGCATTCTACTTTGGCGTGAGCTATGAAGCGGCTCTTTGGCGGCTTAAGAGCTTTCAAATCATTTCAGAGGAAGAAAGGGAATCACTCGCCCAGAAGCAAACGGCAGCGAGTGCATTTCGCAAGGTTCTAGGTGACCGATTCTCACGTCACAGAGACCGCTTCACGAAACACGAATCTACTCTTCGACACAAGCTGTTGAGCATGGCGTTGGAAGCATTTCGTCTGGGTGAGATCAGCAAAGCCAAGCTAAAAGAAATTGCTTCCGGTGCAGATGTTTCCAGTGGGGAGTTTAATGCGCTCCTGGGAGGCATCGAGGTTGAGTCGCCATCGGTTGGGGAGGAGGTCCGCATCCCCAATTAGTCGTCATGGCCGATCAACCGAAGCCGTTGGACGTTGGTACAGACGCTTGTGTCCTAATTAATTTAGCGCACGTCTCGCGGCTTGACTTGCTCGGGCAGATCCAAGACATGATTTTTCATGCTCCACAGGAAGTGTTGAACGAGGAAGCGATCCTGGCCAGAGGAGCAAATTAGAAGAAGCACTCGAAAATGGCGTATTACATAGACTCGAGATTGTCGCTGTCGAAGAACTGGAATCCGTGGCTTCATACGTCGAACAATTCGGCAAAGGCGAGAGCGCTTGCCTTGCTGTCGCAATCCATCGACGTTGGGGCGTCTGGAGGAGCGCGGGAGGTCCCTTTACCGGTTCCAGGTTGACAAGTCCTTATACGCATTCTCCAGACATACTGAGAGTCGCCCCTGGTAATGCTGTCGGGCACTTGCTGCAACGTCGCTCCGTTGAGGATGAACCAAAGGCTTTGGTTCGTCTGCACACCCTTCGACGAAAGCCACCCCTCCGGCCCGACTGCGAGAAGCGCTGAGAACGCGGCACCTTCGCAATAAACGGGATTATCACGCGCTGGCGATACTGGCAAGAGGCGGCTGGGATCGGCGGGGGGAAACTATGAATCTAAGAACACGGTTTTCATCGAGAAAAGTGGCGTGCCCAGGGAGACGATTTTAGAACTCTGGGAGTGAGCGTGCCCCTTTAAACACTCTGAGTGTTAGCAACGACCTGATGGGCCCGATTGATCCCTCGCCAGCGCCGCTCAAGGACGAAGATCGTAATGGCGTAAATGCCGACAATCACCGCCGGAACAGCGACAAAACGAACGTGAGGGAACGAATACCAGGTGGCTAGCACAAGGAGCGTCCGCGCAATTCCGTGAAACAACCCGATCCAATGCTCAAGGATCCACGAAACCGGCACCCACATCAAGCCGCTCAGGATTCCTACTGTTAGCGGAAGGGAGGTATAGTCTTGCAGGAAGAAAGGAATAGCAATGGCGTACACGAGCAGGGCCATGCCGACCGTATGAAAGAACAGGGCATCGAAGGCGTTCTTGGGTCGAGTCCGATCCAGGAAGTTCTCACCGGTGAATCGGGAGATGAACATTCCCAAGTACACGATCGAGCCGGTCAAGATGAAGAGTAGCCATACTTCCGGACCTGCCGGCAGCGTGGCCCCGCCAACTCCAACAACGGACCATGCGATGAGACCCGCCAACGGCATCGCCAGACCGCGCCGTCGCGCAAACTCCATCCTTTGCTCGTCTAGCGAGAGTATTGTTGTCATGGACTAACTCCTGGTGGTTTCGTCTCGCGGCTCCACTGCCACAGTTTCTGAACCGGGAGGGCATTATTCCGAATGTTTGAACGGAAAGAAAGATGCTGGTGCGCCCGGAGAGACTCTAACTCCCGACCCTCTGGTTCGAAGTCGTTCGATCTACTTTGCCAATCTTGCCAGAGGAGTGGCTAATCGAATGGATTCAGCAAGTTGGGGCAAATTCCCGCAAACCGCTTTCCCCTTCTTTTGTCGTCATCTACCACGGGATTGCCGTTGTTTTCCGCGCTTTGCGTGACATTTTCGTGACAGACAGAAGTAGCGCGGAGCTCCGCCGCCAAGGCTCTAATGAAGCGCGCCAGTCCGCAAATATAAAAGCGGAAGACTGACCAACGGATGGCAAGCTGGACATTCCCAGGAGAAATGCTGGATCCATTTGACGCGGTTCCTGTTCACACCATGAGCCCACCATGCACGAGAGCAAGCGGCGGTTGATGGCTTGCTGGGATCTTGATTTACATATCAGGTGCGGCGCTCGCAGATTTTCGGTTTAGAGTATTCGTTCGTCCATTACGTCGCTATGGCCGCTACATGGGAGGAAAAGTTGACCTATTTCGCAGTGGACACTGGCACAACCAACACAACTGTTTGGCTCATGAAGGATGACAAGATTCTGCGGGAGTCCCACCATCCGGTAGGAGTTCGGCAGACCTCGATCCGCGGCAACCGCGAACTGCTTGAAAGCACGCTGCGCGGAACCTTCCGCTCGCTATCGAGACGAGCGCCATCGCCTCCTCGGTTTGTACTAGCGGCTGGCATGCTGACTTCACAATTGGGGCTTTTAGAATTGCCCCATGTCCTTGCTCCCGCCGGCGTCGGCAAGCTCGCGGAGAATGTACGAATGAAAAGCTTTTCCCGAGTGAGTCCGCTGCCATTTTTCTTGGTGCCCGGAGTGCGAATCGGTAGAGCCCCATGTGAATTATCAGACGTGGCACACAGTGATGTCATTCGGGGTGAGGAGACTGAGATTGTAGGATTTCACGCGAAGGCGCAGCCGCGAGCTCACGGAGCGCCGTGGCTGCTCTTGCACGTGGGGTCGCATTCCAAAGCAATCGAGGTGGATGCCCGAGGTCGAATTGTGCGATCGGCCAGTACACTCTCTGGGGAAGCACTGCACGTCCTAAGAACGCAGACCATCCTGGCGAGCCGATTGCGCGATCTGAGGTCGCAGGAACTGCAGAAGAGCTTCTTCGAAAGCGGAGTCAGCTGCAGCCAGCGCTATGGTCTATCACGTGCGCTCTTCATGACCCGGTTGCTTGAGGGGAATTCGCGGTATGGTCAGCGGGAGTTGTATAGCTTTCTCTTGGGCTCTCTCTTGGCGAGTGATCTCCAAGCTTTTCGCAGCCTCGGATTCCTCGCACCGCGTCGCGTAAGAATCGTTTTGAGCGGTCAGCCCAATCTGCAGTTGGCTTGGCGCCTGATACTCAAGAAGGACCATGACGTTAAGGTTGTCAGTCCTGAAGTTAGGGCGTTGGCATTTCTTGCTGGGCTTCGTGAGATTGTCTTTGCCAGTTCCGCGTATCGTCAATTTCAGGCGGGAATTGCGGGAATAGGTCGAGGCGCGTCTCGGGAGTAGATTTAGCGTGGGGACCGGTGCTTGTTGAAGGAGATCCGATGAATAGGCGATTATTTCTGAAATCGATGGCCGCAGGTGTGTATGCGTTCGCGCATCTCCCGATGCTGCAAGCCGCGTTGCCCAAGATGAAGATCACGCGAGTACGGGCTTACGCGCCACCCAATCCGAATCCGCTGTTCAATCAGGCCGACACCGTAGTGACTATCGAGACCGAAGCGGGAATAACGGGTGTCGGTGAAGGCGGTTTTCCGGATGCGCTGAAGCAGTGCGCCGGACGCCTGATCGGGCAGGACCCGCAGCATATCGAACGCTTATGGCAGGACATGTCGCGGTCGTTCTTTTATCCGCCTGGGCGTGAAAAGGAACATGCGCTCGGCGCGCTCGATCTGGCCCTGTGGGATATCAAAGGCAAGGTGCTGAAGCTGCCGGTTCACGAAATCCTGGGCGGCATGGTGCGGAATTACTGTGAATGCTACAACACCGCCGGCATCATCCCTGGCATCAAGCCTGGCATGAGCGTGAAGGATCGCGCGGCGGCCACCATCGCGGCCGGTTATCGAGCCTTCCGCATGGGCGCGGCTGACACGCCCGCGAATACCACCTTCAATACCCGTCAGAAACTGAATCAGCTTTACGAGGAGTGCGTGCAGGCGCGCGAAGGCGTAGGAAAA
>Ga0210407_10002426_pt1 | contig 16012 bp, 15 predicted proteins | sample IncBWC27MmetaG_FD_150860 | JGI IMG/M metagenome (GOLD analysis project Ga0210407, IMG submission 150860) | Forest soil microbial communities from Barre Woods Harvard Forest LTER site, Petersham, Massachusetts, United States - Inc-BW-C-27-M | ecosystem: Environmental > Terrestrial > Soil >...
ACCCAGGACGGCGCCGCCGGCTCGGTGGGCTTGGACAGCCGCGGCGCTGCAAAAATGCTGAAGAACACCCAGGAGAATCTTGGCCACCTGATGGCCGTGGTGTTCATCGATCGTTCCCGGGAAAAAAATGCGCAGGGCGTGGAAGTCGACCGCACCACCGAAGAAGTCATCAACCGCGCGACCATTCGTGGCGTATTCGCCAACAATTTCCAGATTACCGGCGTCAATCCAATCGAGGGGCGCGAGCTGGCGCTGCTGCTGCGCGCCGGCGGCCTGGCCGCGCCGCTGACTCCCGTCGAGGAGCGCGCCATTGGACCCAGCTTGGGGCAGGACAACATCAACAAGGGCATCAAGGCGATGGTATTCGGCATGGCGGCCGCGTTCATCTTCATGCTGGTCTACTACAAAGTCTTCGGGCTCATTGCCGATATCGCGCTGGCGGCTAATGTGATTCTGCTGACCGCACTGCTGTCAGTGTTCGGCGCGGCGTTAACATTGCCGGGCATTGCCGCCGTGGTGCTCACCGTTGGCATGGCGGTGGACGCGAACATCCTGATCTATGAGCGCATCCGCGAGGAATTGCGCAATGGCGTCACACCGCGCGCGGCCATTGCGGCAGGCTTCGAACGCGCTCTCTCGGCGATCACGGACTCCAACTTTACTGCGTTGATTGCCGGCGTCGTGTTGTGGTCGTTCGGCGCGGGCGCCATCCGCGGCTTCGCCGTGGTTTTGGTGCTGGGCATCGGAACTTCCGTGTTCACTTCGGTGATGGGCAGCCACGCACTGGTGCAGATAATTTACGGCGGCAGGCGCAAGCTCGATCGCTTGTCGATCTAAGGGCTTGCCGATCTAAAGGAACGGACATGGAATTTTTCCACAAGGTGACTCGCTTCCCGTTCATGAACACCCGCAAGGTGTGGTACGGGTTGTCCGCCATTTTGATCGTCGTCTCGCTCTCACTGGCGGTGATTCGCGGACTGAATCTGGGGGTGGATTTCACCGGCGGCGTCGTCGTGGAAACCAATTTTCCCCAGGCTCCCAACATCGAAACGCTGCGCGCGGCGCTGGCAGGCGCCGGCGTGGCGGGGGCTCAGGTACAGGCCTTCGGCAGTTCCCGGGATATTTTGGTGCGTTTGCCGCCGGATCCGAATGCCAAGGGCGATCAAATCGGCGCGCATGTGCTGGAGATCTTTGCCAAGACCGACAGCGGTGTGAAGCTGCAGAGAACCGAGGTCGTGGGTCCGCAGGTGGGACAGGAATTGTTCGTCAAGGGCGGCTGGGCGCTGTTCGCGACCCTGGTGCTGATCTTGATCTATGTTTTGTTCCGATTCACACCGAAGCTTGCGCTCGGCGCGATTTTTGCCGTTCTGCATGACCCGATCTGCGTCGTGGGCTTTTTCGCACTGACCCAGATGACCTTTGACCTGACGGCGATTTCCGCGGTGCTGGCGGTGATCGGCTATTCGCTGAACGATACGGTCATCGTGTTCGACCGCATCCGCGAACGCGCGCGCACCGCGCGAAAACTCACCATCGCGCAAGTCATCGACGAATCGATCAATCAAACGCTGTCGCGAACCATCATGACCAAGCTGGTGACGTTGCTGGTGGTGGTGGCATTGTTGATATTCGGCGGCGAGACGTTGCGCGGATTCTCCGCCGCATTGGTGATCGGCATCATCGCCGGCACCTATTCATCGATTTACATCTCCTCGGCGTTGGCGCTCGACTTGGGATTGCGCACCGACGATTTGCTGGAGCGCAAGGCTGCGAAACCCGAAGAAATCGACGGTTTGCCCTAGGAGTCCGATCATATAGAGTGGCTCCATGGAATTGCTTTCCGACCCGCAGGTTTGGCTGTCGTTCCTCACACTGGCGGTGCTGGAGATCGTCCTCGGTATCGATAACATCATTTTCCTGGTGATTGCGGTCGACCGGCTGCCGAGCGAACGGCGCCGGAGCGCGCGATTTGTGGGGTTGGCGTTTGCGATGCTGACGCGCATTGCGTTGCTATATTCGATCACCTGGCTCGCCACCCTGAGGGCCACGTTGTTCACGGTGGTCGGCAACGAAATCTCCGGCCGCGATCTGATTTTGTTCGGCGGCGGTCTTTTCTTGATCGTCAAGAGCCCCCTGGAAATTCGCGGCATGCTGAGCGGCAGGGACGAGAAGCGCAATCCGGGCGTGCTGACCAGCTTTTGGCTGATCATCCTGCAGATCGGCATCATCGATATCGTTTTTTCGCTGGATTCGGTGTTCACAGCGGTCGGCCTTTCGAAGCATATCGAGGTGATGATCGCCGCCATCGTCGCGTCGGTCGCAGTGATGATGATGGTCTCGTCCGTGGTCAGCGGTTTCATCGACCGGTATCCGACGATCAAGGTACTGGCGTTGGCGTCCCTGGTATTGGTCGGGGTCGCTTTGATTGCACAGTCCCTGGACCTGGAAATACCCAACGGCTATCTGTACGTCGCCATGGGTTTTTCGGCCGCGGTGGAATGGATCAACATCCGCCTGCGGCGACGCTCGCTTTAGTGCTCAGGGTTCCTTGGCGCTCAGGGTTGCTTGGTGCTCAGGGTTGAGGGGCGAGTTCGCTGTGAGTCCGTGAGTAGACGAAGTAGATCGCCAGTCCGACGGCGGACCAGATGAAGAAGGCCTCCCAAGTAATCGCCGGCAGCCCCGCCATGAGGAAGGCGCAGAAACCCATGCCCAGCAGCGGCACCAGCGGCACCAGCGGCGTGCGAAACGGGCGCTTGAGCTCAGGTCGGGTCTTGCGCAGCACGATGACGCTGGCGCAAACCATGAAGAATGCTGCGAGGGTACCCAGGTTGACCAGTTGAGCCACCCTGCCGATCGGCGACAAGCCGGCGATCAGCGCGATGGCCACGCCGGATCCCAGGATGAGGTGCACCGGCGTCTGCGTTTTCGGATTGACCTTCGCCATGGGCTTGGGCAGCAGGCCGTCACGCGACATCGCGAGCACCACGCGGGTCAGGCCGAAGTAGAGCACGAGCATCACGGTGGTGATGCCGGCGAGGGCGCCGATCGAAATCAGCGCTTCGGCCCAGCCGATGCCGAGCTGTTTGAGCGCATCGGCGATGGGCGCCATGACGTCGATCTTGTCGTAATGCACCACTCCGGTGAGGATGCCGGAAACGAGGATATACAGGATGGTGCAGATCACCAGCGAGGCGATGATGCCGATCGGCAGGTTGCGCTGCGGTTTTACCGTTTCCTCAGCCGCGGTGGAAACCGCGTCGAAGCCGATGTAGGCGAAGAAAATCAGCGAGGCGCCGGTGAGGACGCCAAAGCCGCCGAAGTGCGACTGGCCATTGATGTCGGTGATCTGCGGCGGGATGAAGGGATGCCAATTGGCCGGATTGACGTGTGGTGCGGCGACGATAATGAAGATGACCACGGCGGCGAGCTTTACCATCACCATGACCGTGTTGAAACGCGCTGATTCGCGCACGCCGATCGATAGCAGCACCGACAGCAGCAGCACGATGATCATGGCCGGCACATTGGCGATGCCGCCGTCGAGCGGGGCGTTGGTCAGCGCATGCGGCAGATGCAGGCCGAGCAGTTCCAAGATCTTGCCGAAGTAACCTGACCAGCCGATGGCCACGGTGGAGGTGGCGATGGCATATTCCAAGATCAGATCCCAGCCGATGATCCAAGCGATGAATTCGCCGATGCCGGAATAGGCATAGCCGTAAGCGCTGCCGGCACCGCCGATGGCGCCCGCCAGCTCGGCATAGCACAGCGCGGCGAAGGCGCAGGCCGTACCGGACAGAATGAACGACAGTACGATCGCCGGGCCGGAATGCTGGGCCGCGACCACGCCGGTGAGCACGAAAATACCCGTGCCGATGATGCAACCGATGCCCAGCATAGTCAGATCAAAAGCGCCGAGGCAGCGTTTCAGACCGGTATTCGCATTGACGTCGATCGGTTTGGTGCGGAACAGACTCATGAGTTCTCCAGGTTCGAAGCCGATGCAGCTGCGAAGTATGCCCTAAGTGCGCAGGGCAGGGGGGCGTCAGCTAGCCCAGCGCTCCCTAGCAAGCCGTCATGAGCCTTCGGGTTGCCGGCAATGACATTGGGGTAAATTGTTGAGTGGCGCGCCGGAAAGCCGCTAGAGTTGGCGCAATCATCATTGGCCACAATCGGTGCATGACATGAATTTACAGGGGATGCTCGCCACCAAGTCGGTTACCGCCTATCAGAAGGAAGCCTCCGATAAGACGTTGGTCAAGGCACTAGGCATCCCGGCGCTGATCGCCTTCGGCATCGGCGGTATCATCGGCACCGGGATATTCGTGCTCACCGGCCTCGCGGCGGCTGAGCATGCCGGCCCCGCCATCGTCTTTTCCTTCGTCATCGCCGGGATCGGCTGCATGTTCGCCGGCCTGTGCTATTCGGAATTTGCCGCCATGGTGCCGGTTGCGGGCAGCGCCTACGCCTACAGCTACGCGACCTTGGGCGAATTCGTCGCCTGGTTCGTGGGCTGGAATCTGATCCTGGAATACATGGTGACGTGCTCGACGGTGGCGGTCGGTTGGAGCCGTTACTTCATCAAGCTGCTGGATCATTTCGGCATCAACTTCATTCCAGCATCCTTGAGTTCGGCGCCGTTCGAGGCGGCCGACGTGGGCTATGAGGTGCACATGACCGGGGCGATCGTGAACCTGCCCGCGATCGTCATCATCGGCGCGGCGACGGCGCTGTGCTACCGGGGGATCAAGGAGTCCACGACGGTCAACACCATCATCGTGGCCATCAAGGTTGCCATCGTCATGGCCGTGATCGCGTTCGGCGCCAAGTTTGTCGACACGCACAACTGGGTTCCCTACGTACCGAAGAACACCGGCACCTTCGGCCAGTTCGGCTTGAGCGGCATCCTGCAGGCCTCGGCCATCATTTTTTTCGCCTACATCGGCTTCGACGGCGTGTCGACCGTGGCGCAGGAAGCCAAGGATCCGCAGCGTGGCATGCCCATCGGCATATTGGGCAGTCTCGCCGTTTGCACGGTGCTCTATATCTTGATGTCCGGCGTGATGACGGGCTTGGTGCCATTCAAGCAGCTCGATGACGCGGCCCCGGTCGTGGTGGCTTTGGAAGCGCATCCGCAACTGACGTGGCTGACGACCTGGGTGATCTGGGGCGCGCTGTTTGGACTCACTTCTGTGATCATCGCCATGATCATCCCGCAGGCGCGAATCTGGCTCACGATGTCGCACGATGGCTTGCTGCCGAAGGTTTTCGGCGTTGTACATCCGAAGTTCCGCACCCCGCACATCTCAACGCTGATCACGGGCGTGTGCGCGGCAACGCTTGGCGGCTGCCTGCCCATCGGTATCCTGGGCGAATTGGTGTCGATCGGCACGCTGATCGCCTTCATCGTGGTATGCGTCGGCGTGCTGGTGCTGCGTTACACGCGTCCGGATTTGAAGCGGCCGTTCCGCGTCAAATGGATTTGGTTTGTCTCAGCAATGGGTGTGCTGTTCTGCGCGGCAATGGCGGCATCGCTGCCCTCCGGCACCTGGTTGCGGCTGATCCTCTGGAGCGTGCTCGGGATTCTGATTTACCTATTTTACGGCTACCGGAACAGCCGTCTGCGGGTTGCGCAGGCCGACTAGCGCGTCGCTGCGCCGCCGGTCGGCGCTAAGTACGCAACGCCGCCGGTGTGAGGGGCCCGAGCGCTTCCAGCAGCGCCTCGTACACCTTCGGGTTGCCGGCGACGACGTTCGATCCGAGCGCATACTCGGCGCCGGCGGGCGTGCCGACCCGGCCGCCGGCTTCCTGGATGAGCAGCGTACCCGCAGCGGTATCCCAGGGGGAAAGCCCGAATTCCCAGAAGCCGTCGATACGCCCGGCGGCTACGTAGGCAAGATCCAAGGACGCGGCCCCGGGCCGGCGCACGCCCGCCGCCGTTGACATGACCACTTTGAGCATCGCCAGGTATTCATCCACATAGGCCGCTCCTTCGCGAAACGGGTAACCGGTGCCTATCAGCGCGCCTTCCAGGGTTCGCTGAGTGCTCACGCGGATCTTTTTGCCTTCGAGTTGCGCGCCGTCGCCGCGCGAGGCGGTAAAGAATTCCTGACGCATGGGATCGTAGACCACGGCCTGTTGCAGGCGGCCGCGGTGCTCCACCGCAATCGAGACGGCGAAGGTGGGGAATCCATGCAGAAAGTTGGTGGTGCCGTCGAGCGGATCGATGATCCAAACGAACTCATCCTCGCCGCTGCGGCCCGATTCTTCGGCAAGAATCGCGTGCTGCGGGTAGCTGCGCCGGATCGTGGCGATGATATCCGCTTCGGCCTTGCGATCGATGTCCGTGACGAAGTCATTGCGACCCTTGCTATCGATTTTCAAGGAATCGAGTCGCGACAGGCTTTTGACGATTAAATCGCCGGCGCGCCGCGCGGCGCGCATGGCGATATTGAGCAGGGGTTGCATAAGGTGGCGCTAGAATATCATCTGTGACAAGCCTCGTTCGCATTGTACTGATCGATCCCAGCCATCCGGGCAACATCGGCTCGGTGGCGCGCGCCATGAAGAACATGGCGCTCGCGGATCTGGTGTTGGTGCGCCCGCGCGCATTTCCGCATGCGGAAGCCAATGCGCTGGCGGCGGGCGCGGACGACATTCTGGCGGGCGCTCGCATCGTCGCCAGCGTCGCCGAGGCGATCAGCGACTGCGGGTTTATCGCCGGCACGACATCCCGGCCGAGGTCCTACTACTGGGAGTTCACGACGCCGCGTGAGGTCGCGGGCCGCATCGTGGCGCTGCCCGATGAGAATCGCGCGGCACTGTTGTTCGGTTCAGAGCGCTATGGTCTGGCGACCGAGGATTTGAATCATTGCAATGTGCTGGTGCGGATCCCCGCGAATCCGGAATATTGCTCGCTGAATCTTGCTATGTCGGTGCAGCTCGCCGCGTACGAATTATTCATGGCGCGCGAGCAGCCGCAATCGCACACGCAGTTGGAAATGCCCTTGGCCCCGTCGGGCGACGTCGAGCACTTTTACGCGCACCTGCACCAGGTCCTGAACGAAATCGATTTTGAGGATCGTACCGGACACCTCATGGAACGCCTGCGCCGCCTGTTCAATCGTGCCCAGCTTGATCGCAATGAGCTCAACATCATGCGGGGAATCTTGAGCGCGGTGCAGGGCAGGCGAGGCCAGTCGGCGCGGCGCTCCAAATGACGCCGACGAGCACGCCGGTGTACTTGGATCACGCCTCGACCACGCCGGTCGATTCACGCGTGGCCGCGAGCATGGCCGAGGTGTTGAATTCCGAGACGGAATTCGGCAATCCGGCATCGGCGAGCCACGACTACGGCGACGTTGCACACGCGCTGGTCGAACAAGCACGGTGTCAGGTCGCGGCGGCGGTGGGGGCTGCACCTGCTGAGGTGGTGTGGACCTCGGGCGCGACCGAGGCCAATAACTTGAGTTTATTCGGGGTCGCTCAGTACTACCGGGAGCGCGGCCGTCACATCGTCACCTCACGAACGGAGCACAAGGCCGTGCTCGATCCCTGCCGCGAACTGGAGCGGCGTGGATGGCAAGTCACCTACTTGGTGCCCGATCGCGAGGGCCTGCTCGATCCCGACCAAGTAGCTGCCGCACTGCGGCAGGACACCGTGCTGGTATCCATCATGCACGTCAACAACGAAATTGGCGTGGTCCAAAATATCGGCGCCTTCGGCGCAATTTGCGCGCGCCACGGTGCATGGCTGCATGTGGACGCGGCACAGAGTCTGGGGAAGTGCCCGATCGATTTTGCCGGTCTCGGCGTCGACTTGATGTCCCTGTCGGCCCACAAAGTCTACGGTCCGAAGGGCGTGGGCGCCTTGGCAGTGGCGCGGCGCAAGGACGGGTCTCGCAGCGCACGCGTGCAGCTCGCGCCCCTGCTATTCGGCGGCGGCCAGGAGCAGGGCTTGCGGGCGGGCACGTTGGCAACCCACCAAGTGGTCGGGATGGGCCTGGCGTTCGAGCTGGCTGCTTCCATATCGTCCACGGAAACCGTGCGCATCGTGCAGCTGCAGCGGCGGCTGTGGCAGGGATTGGCGGCGATCGGCGGGGTGCTGCGCAATGGCAGCGCCGCGCACTCCGTGCCGCACCTGCTGAATGTCTCGTTTGAAGGCGTCGAAGGGGAAAGCCTGCTCGCGGCGATTCGCCCGCATCTGGCCGTGTCGACCGGATCTGCCTGCACGTCAGCGCTGGCGGAGCCCTCGTACGTACTGCGTGCGCTCGGCCGCAGCGAGCGCTTGAGCGAAAGCAGTCTGCGTTTCGGACTCGGCCGCACGACCACCGAGAAGGATATCGATACCGCCATCGCGGTTCTGTCCAGGGAAGTGCAGCGGCTGCGCGGCATAGCGGGCGTGCAGTCCGTGCGCGCGTCGGCAGCGGTACCCGCGACGTGAACTACAGTGAATTAACCCGCCGCTATTTCGAATCGCCGGCGAATGTGGGTGAGTTGTCAGGTCCCGGGGTGTTTCGTGGTGCCGCCGGGAATCGTGAGGCGGGGACCTGGGTGCAGTTCGACCTGCGGTGCGAATCCGGAACGCTGCAGGCGGCGCGATTCTTGGCTTTTGCCTGCCCGCATACCATCGCCGCGTCGGCTTGGCTGGCGGAGCAGTCGGTGGGAAGGGCGGTAACGCGTACGCTCCCTGAGAGTGTTCAGGAATTGCGCGATCGATTCGACGTGCCCGTCGAAAAAATGGGGCGCCTGTTGATCATCGAAGATGCATGGCTCGCGGCCGCGGTTCCGGCCATTGACTACCGCGGATGAGCACCCACATCGGTAAGTGTGCGGATCGCGCGAGCGTGAACGAGGCTTAATTGAAAAACGCGCTTTGGTTCCGTGCGGGCGGGGCGCCTACGTGTTATCTATGGTGCCTCACAGCTGAACTTTGATGAGGTACAGCGCAGCATGGCGATACTACTGACGGAATCGGCGGCCAATCGGGTTAAAACCCATTTGGCGCAACGCGGAATCGGCGTCGGTTTGAGGGTTGGAATCAAGAAAACCGGTTGTTCGGGCTTCGCCTACGTGGTGAATTACGCCGACGCCATCAATCCGGAAGATGCGGTTTTCGAGGCACGCGGCGTCAAAGTCGTGGTTGACCCTTTGAGTTTGCCGTTGATCGACGGCACGGTCGTGGATTTCGTCAAACAGGGCCTTAACGAGGCGTTTAAGTTCCAAAACCCGAAAGCGAAGGGTGAATGCGGTTGCGGCGAGAGCTTCAACGTTTAATCGCTTGAGCCGGATCGGCCTTAAGCTGGATCGGCATCGTTGCCTGATTCGGTTGGTTTTTCTAAGTAATACAGGCACTTCGGTACACATCACGATTGCTTGAGCGGCCACGCTCCAGTACACTTCGCGGTCTTTGTCGGCCCGGACCCTGGGTCGATTTACGTCCATTTTCAACGAGGTTGTGATGTCCATCGAGCGAACCCTATCCATCGTCAAGCCGGACGGCGTCGGCCGTAACCTGATCGGCGAGGTATATCGGCGTTTTGAGCAAGCGGGTTTGAAAGTGATCGCAGCCCGCATGATGCAGTTGTCTCAGCCAGAAGCCGAGGGTTTTTACGCGGTGCATCGCGAACGGCCATTTTTCAAGGACTTAGTCCGCTTCATGACGTCCGGCCCGGTGATCGTGCAGGTGCTGGAAGGCGAAAACGCCATTGCCAGGAATCGCGAGGTCATGGGCGCCACCGACCCGAAGAAGGCCGCCAAGGGAACGATACGTGCGGATCTGGCCACCAGCATCGATGAAAACATCGTTCATGGTTCCGATGCCCCGGATACGGCCTCGCGCGAAATCGGATATTTTTTCCGTGAAATTGAGCTCTGCCCGCGTACGCGCTAGCGTAGCGGCGTCAAAGGAGGCTTGAGTGTCGAGCGACCGCGTGAATCTGCTGGGGCTTCCCCGCGCGCAGCTCGAGACGTTCGTTGCGACGCGTCTCGGCGCGAAGCCGTTTCGTGCCCGACAGCTGATGAAGTGGATATATCGGCGCGGCGCCGCGGATTTCTCCACCATGAGCGATCTGGCGCAAGAGTTTCGCGCTCAGCTTGGCGAGATCGCCGAAATCACCGTTCCGCAGATTGTGACCGAACAGGTTTCGAAGGACGGCACCCGCAAATGGATGCTGCGCATGGACGAGGTACAGGGGATCGAAACGGTCTATATCCCTGAGCCCGACCGCGGCACGCTGTGCATCTCGAGTCAGGTGGGCTGCGCCATGGACTGCACCTTTTGCGCCACCGCTCAGCAGGGTTTCAACCGCAATTTGAGTGCTGCGGAAATCGTCGGCCAGGTGTGGCTCGCGCAGCGCGAACTGGCGGAATCGAGCGGCGACGATGTGGGTGAGGGCCGCCGCAAGATCACGAATATCGTCTTCATGGGCATGGGCGAGCCGCTCGCCAATTACCGCAATGTCGTGACCGCCATGCGCATTTTCCTCGACGATTTGGGTTATGATTTATCGCGGCGCCGGGTGACGTTGAGCACCTCCGGACTGGTGCCGCAGATCTACAAATTGGCCGAAGAATGCAATGTTGCCTTGGCGGTTTCGCTGCATGCGCCGAACGATGAATTGCGCAACGAACTCGTGCCCATCAATCGAAAACATCCGATTGCCGAATTGCTCGCCGCCTGCTGGCACTACATCGATCAGCAAAACGGCCGCAGCATCACCTTCGAATACGTCATGCTGGACGGCGTGAACGACAAGCCTGAGCATGCGCGGCAACTCGCTCGACTGATGCAGGGGCATCCGGCCAAGCTCAACCTGATTCCCTTCAATGTGTTTCCCGGCACGCGGTATCGCCGCTCTGCGGCCGCGACCATTTTGAAGTTTCGCGACATTCTGAATGATCACGGCGTCATCGCGACGACGCGCAGAACGCGCGGCGATGATATCGAGGCGGCGTGCGGGCAATTGGCGGGCAGGGTCACGGATCGCACGCTGGTGCGCCTGGGGACGAGGCTCCCAACGGTGCCGCGCACTCCGGCGGAAGTTCAATGAAGCTGAATCCGAAGTCACTTCGTGCAATACCCGTGCTGGCCGTGATGGCGGTGTGGACTCTGACTGCATGCAGCCACGACCCTCCGGCTTATCAGCGCCCCGTGCGGACCTACAAGAAAGAACCCGCCAAGGCAGCGGTTGCCAATATGCAGCTGGCCATCGAGTACATGAAGCTCGGCCAGCTGTCGAACTCGCGCGAATGCATCGAAAAGGCGCTCAGCGAGGATTCCTCAAACGCGGACGTGCAGATGACCGCGGGTCTCGTGTATGAGCGCATCAACGAGATGTCCAAGGCGGAACGTGCCTACCAAGCGGCCAACCGCTTGGGGAAAGGGGATCCGAACATAGCCAATACCTACGCCGTCTTTCTGTGCCGCACGGGCAAGACCGCGGCAGGCCAGAAAATGTTCCTCGACGTCTCGGTCAATCCCCTGTATCGGACGCCGTGGGTGGCATTGGGCAACGCGGGTTCGTGCGCGCGCAGCGCCGGCGACTTGGTGAATGCGGAAAATTATTTCAATCGTGCGCTAGCGATTCGTCCGAACTACACCGAGAGCTTGCTGCAATTGGGCAACATTGCGTTCGATCGCGGCGATGCGGCGCAGGCACTCGAGTTCGTGCAGCGTTACCTGGCGGTGAATCCGCCCAGTCCTGAGGTGCTCTGGCTCGGGTTCCGTGCGCAGCGCAAGCTGGGCGATACGGTCGCGGCGGCGGTATTCGCACGGCGCGTGCAGGCTGAATTTCCAAATTCCGAGCAAGCACAAAATATGCGCAATGGCGTCACTCGATGAACGCGTCCGCGCTACCGCCGGGCGCCACGCTCAAGGCTGAACGCGAGCGCCGTGGTTTGAGCGCCCAAAAAGCCGCCGATGAAATGCACTTGGATCGATGGGTCATCGATGCGCTCGAGGCGGACGACTACAAGCGCATCGGCCCGACGGTTTACGCCAAAGGTCATCTGAAGAAGTACGCCGCATTGCTCGGCTTGCCGGCCGCCGAGATCCTGGCCGGCTACGAATCGCGGCCGTCCGGGCCGGTCGAGGCGACGTCCGCAGGCCCCAGTATGCTGCTGTCGACGCGTGATGAGGGGCCGGCCTTCGGCAATTGGTCGCCGGCGCAGATCGTGGGTTGTCTGATCGCCGCATTGCTGCTGGCCGGCGTGCTGTGGTGGAGACCCTGGCATCAGCGCAGCAAGACGCCCGTCAGCAGTCCGCCGGTGGCCGCGGCATCGGTGGCGACGACGCCGGATGGACCGGCCGAGTCCGGCGGTGTCTCCTCCGCCGCAGCCTCGCCCGTCAACTCCCGGGATGTGCCCGCCGCGCCCCTCGCGACGGCGGCAAACGACAACGGGGCGGTCCCGGCATCCGATGCGGCGGCAGTTCCGGCGCCCGGCGCAGGCCGGGCGCGACTGCGCTTGAGCTTCTCCGCGGATTCCTGGGTGGACGTGCATGATGCCAACGGCAAGCGCACCTTCGCGGGTAACGGACTTGCCAACAGCGTGAAGACCATCGCCGGCGCGGCTCCGTTGCGCGTGTACTTGGGCTTCGGCAGCGGTGTGCAACTGGAAATCAACGATCGCGCCGTCGCCATCGGTCCGCAATTTTTCGCAGGCGACGTGGCGCGTTTCGAAGCCGGCGCCGACGGCGTCCTGCGGCGCGATTCGCGGAGCGACCCCTCGCGCACCGATCAAGCGCACGGTGCAGCACCGCGCGCCACGCGTCCGCCCGGCTGATCGGAGAGGCTTTTGAGCAAGACTATCGAGCCCTTGCGCGGTGTGCATGACGTATTGCCCGCGCAAATCGCGGCCTGGCAACACTTGGAGCACATCACGCGCCAGGTTTTTGCAAGCTACGGGTACGAAGAGTTCCGGGTGCCCGTGATCGAGCAGACTCAGTTGTTCAAACGCTCGATCGGCGATTTCACGGATATCGTGGAAAAGGAAATGTTCAGCTTCATCGATCAGGGTGAAGATCACATCACCCTGCGTCCCGAGGCGACCGCCGGCATCGTGCGCGCCGTGATCTCGAATGGAATGCTGCGCGAGGGCCGGCTGCGCGTCTGGTGCATGGGGCCGATGTTTCGGCGCGAGCGCCCGCAAGCCGGGCGCTATCGCCAGTTTCATCAAATTGACGCGGAAGCCTTCGGATTCGAGGGTCCGGATGTCGATGCGGAAATGATTCTGCTCTCAGCGAGGCTGCTGAAGCTACTGGGACTGCGCGATGTGAAGTTGGTGGTGAATTCGCTCGGTACGCCGGCATCGCGCGCGGCCTATCGCGAAAAGCTCACCGCCTACTTCAGCGCGCACGTCGCGTCGCTGGATGAAGACAGCAAGAGGCGATTGGCCGGCAACCCGCTGCGCATTCTCGACAGCAAGAATTCAGGCGTGCAGCGCATCGTCGCCGGTGCACCGCTGCTGCTCGATTCGCTCGACGCGGAGTCTCGCGAGCATTTTGAATCCCTGTGCGCTCACTTGCGCAGCGCCGGCATCGAGTATCACGTTGAGCCGCATCTGGTGCGCGGGCTCGATTACTACACCCGCACCGTTTTCGAGTGGACCACAGACGCGCTGGGTTCGCAAAGCACGGTATGCGCCGGCGGGCGCTATGACGGCTTGGTCGCGCAGCTCGGAGGCCTCGACACCCCGGGGATCGGCTGGGCGATGGGACAGGAGCGCATCGTCATGCTGCTGCAGAAGAGGGATGCGGAATTGCTCAGGCAGCGGCCGCAGGTTTATTTGGTGCTGGTTGGGGAACATGCGCAGATCCCGGGTTTCAAATTGGCGGAGCAATTGCGCGACGCCTGGCCGGAGCTGGCCTTGCAGGTCAACTTGGGCGACGGGAGTTTCAAAACGCAATTCAAGCGCGCCGACAAGAGCGGCGCCGACTTCGCGCTCGTATTGGGGGATGACGAGGCGGCCAGGGGGGTGGTGGCGGTGAAGGCGCTGCGCCGGGAACTGGCGCAGGAGGAATGCCCCGTGGAAAGAATCAGTGAACGTATAGGCATCTTATTGGGTCTCAAAGGGGGCAGGGAGCGGAATCATGGCTGAAGAATATCTAACCGACGACGAACAACTGGAAGCCGTTAAGCGTGCTTTTACTGAATATGCCCCTTGGATACTGGGTGGCGTGGTGCTCGGCGTGGGCGGTTGGTACGGATTGCAGCACTACAGGTCGCACAAGAACGAAGTCGCGCTTCGGGCCGCGGACCAGTTCAGCCAGATGACCGCCGCGCTGCAAATGAACGATCCGAAGAAATCCCTGCAGATCGCGGACGGCCTCATCAAGGACTTCCCAAACTCGCCGTATGCCGACCAGGCGCAATTGACGGTGGCCCGCATCGACGTCGAAAGCGGTAAATCCGCCGATGCCGTCGCGCCCCTGACCCAGGTCATGAATAACTCCAAGGACACGGAGCTGCAGCAGATCGCACGGCTGCGCCTGGCGCGTGTGTTGATCGATCAGGGCAAGCCCGACGATGCGATCAAGCTGCTCGCCGCAGGCACGCCGGGAAGCTTCGCGGGCCGCTACCATGAGGTTCGTGGGGACGCGCTCCACTCCAAGAAGGACATTCCCGGCGCCATTGCGGAATACAACGCCGCTTTGGGCGCGAGCGACGGCGGCGCGGAAGCCGCGATGCTGCAGCTGAAACTCGCCGACCTTGCTTCAAACGAAAAGGCTAAACCCTGATGCGCCTATTGCTCCCCTTAAGTTTCGCCGCGCTGCTCATCGCCGCCGGCTGCAGCAAGGATAAAGACGTCGAGCCGCCGGCGAAATTGGTCGACTTTCCGGCAACCCTGCCGGTGAAAAAACTCTGGAGCGAAGGCGTCGGCGGCGGCAAGAAGCAGATCAAGCTGCGATTGGGGTTGGGGCCGGCGATCGACAACGGCTTGGTGTTCGCGGCGAGTCACAAGGGCGAGATCGTTGCGGTCGCGCTCGATACGGGCCGCAACGTGTGGGTCAAGAAGTTGAAGGTGCCGATCTCCGCGGGACCGGCGGCGGGCTCCGGCATTGTCGTGGCCGGCAGCAGCAAGGGGGCGGTCATCGCGTTGGATGGCGCCACCGGCCGCCAGCTGTGGCGCTCGCAGGTCAATTCGGAACTCCTGTCCTCTCCGGCCATCAGTGAAAACGTGGTGGTGATACGCTCGGTCGACGGCCGACTGCACGGTCTCGAAACGCGCACCGGGAAGCAGCTATGGTCGGTCGAGCAGCAGGTCCCGCGCTTGAGCTTGCGCGGCACGGCGATCCCCATCGTCGCCAAAGAAGTGGCGATCAGCGGATTCGATAACGGCAAGGTCATGGCAGTGTCGCTGACCACGGGCGACACGATCTGGGATACGGCGTTGGCGTCCCCTCATGGCCGCACGGAACTGGATCGGCTCGTCGACATCGATTCGGCCGTTCGAGTGGTCGGCGACAACGTATTTGCAACCGGATTTCAGGGGCGCACGGCGATGCTCGCGCTCGATTCGGGACAGCTTTGGTGGTCGCACGACATGTCGAGCTATCGCGGCTTGGCGGTCGATGCGGACAATTTATATGTCACCGAATCCGACGGGATTGTGGTGGCGATGCGCCAGCGAGACGGCGCCGAACTTTGGCGCAATGACAAGATCAAGCGCCGCGGACTGAGTGCTCCCATCGTCACCAGCACGGCGATCGCCATCGCCGATTTCCAGGGCTACATACACTGGTTGGACAAGAACACCGGTGTGCTCGTGGCCAGGGAACACATCGCGAAGCAGCGTGTTTCCAATCCGCCGGCCGGCGCGAACGACACCATCGTCGTGCTGACCGACGGCGGGACCCTGGCGGCGTACCGAGCCACTCCCCGAGTTTCGAGCAAGTCGCAGGCGCCTGCCGCGACTCCGGCTGCGCCCGCAGCCGCACCGGTCACTGAGCCGGCGCAACCGGGTGAAGCCGCACCGCCGGCTGAGCCGGCGCCGGCGCCGGCACCGGCAAACACCG
>Ga0210407_10002428_pt1 | contig 16002 bp, 19 predicted proteins | sample IncBWC27MmetaG_FD_150860 | JGI IMG/M metagenome (GOLD analysis project Ga0210407, IMG submission 150860) | Forest soil microbial communities from Barre Woods Harvard Forest LTER site, Petersham, Massachusetts, United States - Inc-BW-C-27-M | ecosystem: Environmental > Terrestrial > Soil >...
CCATTGAGGGGACACAGGTTACAGCGCGTCATACGATAGCCCGCCGAAGCCTCGGCGAAGGAGGGCTACAAATTCAAATCCGAATACTTCGCCGCCACCACCTCCCGCGCCCGGTCATACACCTTCGGCGGAGTCTTCCCCCGCGGGTTCGTCCACCGCCCGGGAACAGCCGTCGCGCACTTCGGGCAGCAGCCGTCCTTCAACCGGTTCATCTCCACGTCATGCCACGACCGCTGAATCAACATCGTCCCGCACGACGGGCACGACGTATTCGATCCATCACTAAAGATATTGCCCTCATACACATAGTGCAGCCCGGCTTCGAGCGCGATCCGCCGCGCCCGGTGCAGCGTCTCCGGCGGAGTCCGCGGCTTGTCCTGCAGCTTGAAGTCGGGATGAAACGCGGTGAAATGCAGCGGCACATCAGGCCCCAAGCGCTCCAGGACCCAATCGGCCAGCTTGCGCGTCTCCGCGGGATCGTCATTCAGCGTGGGGATCATCAGGTTGGTCAGCTCGAACCACACATTGGTCTCGTTCTTCAGCCACTCGAGCGTCTCGAGCACCGGCTGCAAATGCGTCAGCGTGATGCGCCCGTAGAAATTCTCGGTAAACGCCTTTAAGTCCACGTTCGCGGCGTCAATGTGGTCGTAGATATCGTGGAAGGCGTCGTAGGTGATGTAGCCGTTCGTCACCATCACCGTGTTCAGGCCGTACTCCTTGGCCGCGGCGCAGATGTCCATGACGTACTCGCCCCAGATGGTCGGCTCGTTGTAGGTGAACGCAATCGTAGGGCAGTCGTTGCGAATGGCCAGCAGCGCCACATCTTCCGGCGGCACGTAGGACGAGCGCACCTGGTCGGCATGCGATTTCGAAATGTCCCAGTTCTGGCAGAAGAAGCAGCCCATGTTGCATCCCGCCGTGCCCATGGAAAACACGCGCGTCCCGGGCAGGAAATGGTTCAGCGGCTTCTTCTCAATGGGATCGAGCTGAATGGCTGCCGGATGCGCGTACCCCAGGCTGTACAGCTTCCCTCCCTGGTTCACGCGGATGAAGCAGAACCCGCCCTGCCCCTCCCCGATGTGGCAGTGCCGCGGGCACAGGTAGCAGTGGACCTTGCCGTCGGGCAGCGTCTCCCACCAGCCCGCTTCATGCAGCGCCTCCGTCTTTTGCAGTATGTTGAGCTCCGGCATGGTGGCTCAGCCTTTGCGGTGATTATACTCCTCTCGTCAGGGCACGGCTTTAGCCGTGCCAAAATGTGTGGGGAACAAGGGGGTTTTAACCCCTGAGGCCTCAGCGGCTGAAGCCGTCCTACTGCCGTCGCGTTCGGCACGCTTAAAAGCGTGCCCTGACGAGGATCTTTTGCCGGCTCAGCCGCGGCTGGCCGCTCCCCGCCGTCATCCCGTAGGGGCACGGCATGCCGTGTCCCTGCCTTCCGCGCTGTCATCCCGACAGAGGCCGCCTTGTGGCCGACGAGGGATCTGCTGTTTCCGCTTTTCTCCTGACCGTTGTAGCGCTGGCGTCCCACCGGCTCTTTGCCTTTACCTTCGTAGCGGCCGCCTTTCCCGCCTCCTTGTGGCGGGTCACGCGACTCTTGCGTGAAGGCGGGCGCCTTTCTCTTTCTTTGTTGGTGTTGCGGCCCCCATCCTGAAAAACATTCAAAACCAGGAAACGACACCCACCTGCCCGAAACAATCCATCCGGCTCCCGATACGAAGAATCGGGGAAAGGTGGCCGCTACATACCCCCTTATCAGCGCCGCCCGCCGTCGTAGCGCTGGCTTCCCGCCGGCCCCTCCCCGCCATTTCCCCGTAGGGGCACGGCATGCCGTGCCCCTACAGTGCGAGATGCCGCCGTGCAGCCGCCCAGTGGAAGGCTGCCGGCTGTTTGCAAACTGGGTACCCCCCGGGGGGAGGGCTTTTTGTACCGATTAGAAAATGACCCCGCCGTTTGTTTTGTTGGGGTTACGGCGATTCCGGTTTCCGGGGTGTTGCGATTAGAACCTCTAATTGCCGGCCGAGAGGGTAACCAGGAAGGTACTCCCATGGGGGAGGGCTTTTTGTATCGATTAGAAAGCACCACCGTCGTTTGTTTTCTTGGGGTTACGGCCATTTCTATTCGCGGCGTGTAACGATTAGAACTACCGTGATTCGTGGCCCATTCGGCAAGCTCCCCGCGGCCATGCTCCCCTCCCGCCGCGGCGGGCTCGGGACAGCCGGGGCAGACAGGGCAGGCCCGCGAGTGGTGGTTGTCGTTCCCAAATTGGAACGGGAAGGAGGGGCTTGGCGGGACGGCTTTCGGTAGGTATCCGTCTGAATGCATGGCGCATATTAGCATAAGAGTAACCACTTGTCAAGGAAGGAATAAGTCGTGGCAGGTCACGAAGTTGAAGATGCCCAACTACTAGGCCCAGGCTAGAGAGTTGGTCACGCCCCCTAAACCCTGGTTTGTCTTGCATATTCGAGTAATGTATCCACTTCTTTCTTGATTCGTTCATATTCGCGGCTGCCGGCGAAGAAAATGTACACGGGGATGTTGGATTCTCCCGGTCGGATGAATGGGTAGGGCGCAACACACACCTTATCGTCAAACAAATATAACGAATAAAACGGACACTGGTCTGACCAGGAAACTTGGAAGAGGGACTCCTTGTCACCTTCCTTGATGGTCTTTCGCCTGTCAGTTTCTGTTTCCTGCCATGCTTTTTCGAACAGAGCCCGCGCTTCTTTGACTCGTGATTTCCGGACGAGAAGTTCTTGGTCGGTAATTCCCCATGATCGCTGAATAGACTCAAAGGTCGGTCCGTCCGGATTAGGAAGCAGAAGGCGCAATCCAAGATTCCTCCGGAATCGCTGGTGGAGAATATCTACCCATTTCTCCACTACCGTTCTGCCCGACATTACAAATACATCCATTCGCTGTGAGGCGCGCACGTCTTTCAGCAGTCGTTGTTGAATGTCGGGTGCCCAGAACTGTTCAAAGTACATAAAGGGCATGTTATAGATCGCCGCCACGGACTCCTTTCTCAGCCTTGCGACATAATCGGGAAATGTACGAAGTCCTAGCACCTCTATTCGATTCTGAAGATTCCAGCAGAGGGTGTTGTAGTAATTCGGGCCATAATAGTCAAATGCCGTGCAAAGCTGAATCGCGCTTGCTCCCGCCTTCAGCGCCATGAGGAAGTGCTCAGGGTCGAACATTCCTCCTGTCGCTACTATTGGAATACCCTTATCACCGCATGGCCCATCGAAAGCCTTGATCAGTGATATTGTCTGATCGAATAGGGACTCTCCGCAGAGAACCCCTTTTTTCAGATTACGCTCCTGACCGTTTGAAATGAATTCAGGGATATCCATTTTCAAGGAGTTTGCAACGATAACGCCAGCTTTTCCGTGCTTCGTAAGAATGCCCAAGAAGTCGTCGCATTCCTTGGTGCCCGGAAGCCAAGAAAGTTCTCGCGAAAGCTTGATGAATACAGGAAGTCCATTGAAAGCATCAGTAAAGCTCTCCAATTGCTCGAGCAATTTCTGAAACCTCTTGGAGGCAAGTTCAAAAAACTGCGGCTTTTCATCCATGTCAAACCGAAAAATGTACTTGAGATTCAGCTCGCAAAAACTCGCCTCGGGACAGAGCGCTCGCAGCGCGCCATAGTCCTGTACATCGTTACAAAGCACGCTGATTCCCACCTTAGTCTTGGGCAACCGTTCACAGGCATACTGGAGGAGTTCTGCGGCCTTTTCGTACGTGATCAGTTCTTTTTGTTTAGGACCGTCGCAGTAAAAGGAGCGGGAGAATCGTGGCATAAGCTCAGTCGTTCTCTGCCTGACTGTCTTAGTCTCCTCCTCTTCGATGGGGGCTTTGTGGGCTGTTTTGAGCGTTAATGCGGCAGGCTGGATTTCGGCCCAGGCGTCAATCACTGCTTTGTTTTCTGAATAATGTGAAGAAGCAATCCAAAATGGTTGCGGAAGCGTTAGAAGACTGCCAACCTTTGAAGTTAGATCGATGTCCGACATATTTTCTGTCGATCGGCTTCGGGGCCGTCACTAATAGGAGCTATTGAATATGCTTTCCCAAATTCATGGACCAGATTTTGAATCTCCAGGTTCTTCCTGACAAAATTCTCAGATACGGTACTTAGTTTGAGCGGCCTCCGGAATGCCAGGGTCAATGCTTTAGCTGCGAACAAGGCGCAGTCATGCATAATGGCGTCCTCCAAAATTGTAAGCTCACATAGAACAATTGACCGCAGAGCGCCATGATCGCAGATATGTCCCTTGTCGATATCGAATGCGATCGCATTACAACTCAGCACAAAACTGCGTAGTACATTCTCGATGCTGAAGGGGGATTTGGTCTTTTTCAATCCCACGGTGTCTTCTTGGCGCCAGAGCTCCCAAGATTGCGAAGTCTTAGAGAATAATTTATATCCGCCGTATCTGTTTTTAGTTCCGCCCTGCTCATTCAGTATTCCCTCGAACTCCTCGCGGGAAATGTGGCTGATCCCGATGTCCCAATCGCGCGGCCGTACTTGAGGCAAACCGCACTCTTCAGCAAGAATCGTGTCTCGGACTCCGCCCGCAAACACACTGATTCTCGCTCCCCTTGAAAGCAAGTGCTGTAACAATTCGCTCCCGGGGCTGCTCCAGATTTGATGTTGTATAGAGTCTCGTACGGAGCTGATTATGAGTTTGCGCATCTCGCTCTCTACGCGGATTTTATATCATGCCGGGTGAATCAGTCGAATAGAACGTTTGTTCCTGTGTGATATGTTCCGAAGTCTCCAGAAATAGATTCCGCGGCGACAACTAATTACAATGATTACCGGTCCGGGCTAGCTGTAAGTGGCTTGACTGTTACTCGAGGGGGGCGATTAACCATTACTCTGGCAGGACGACTTCAAGGAAGACTTCCGGCGCAGGCACAAGATTCCACCTCGATCCACCACTTGGTAGCCTTCCGGCTGCGCGGATCCGCGGGTTCCTCGTTTCAGGGGATGGCCCGAGCGCACGAGCAACGCCCGCCCTCCCCGGATTACGACCGTGTAGTGCATGGTGTCCCTCCACTGGTAGGACGAATGGAGGGAGGCGGAATCGACAGGGGGAATTAGAGAAAGGCGAGAAGTTAGAGGTTAGAAGTTGGAGGACACGGCGACGGGCGGGCAAGGAGAAAACCGGGAGGGAGGCCACAGCAGATCCCTCACCCCCATTCGCAGAAGTCGCGACTGGGTTCGGGATGACAGCGGCGGGCGAGGGGTGGGGGGCGAGGGTCACTGTAGGGGCACGGCATGCCGTGCCCCTACAGAGGAAGACAGGTGTGGTGGCCGTACGGCGTCGTCACGCGCCCCGTCGAGCCGGGGCGTAACAAAGCGGCGGCAAGCCACCGCACTCCATACAGGCGGACTACAGGTGGGGATGGCGCAGGAGCAGGAAGCGAGCTCGAGGCGCAGAATTCTCCGGGTTCGTGCCGTACCTAGGCGGAGCAGCGTTGTAAAAAAATACGACGCGCAGCTCGACGTGAGGGCCGTGGAACTCGGCGGGCAGCTTCTCAAATGGCGCGGAGGTTCGAATAGCCAACATCGCGGCCTTGTCCAGTTCTACCTTCCCGGAGGAATGTTCCAGTGTTGGCTCGGAAACAGGGACTGTTCCGTCCTGCTGAATGCGAGTGGTAATAACCACGATTCCCTTTTGTCCCTGGAGCGCCGCTTCAGGCATGACCGCGTACCAATTGCGCTTTACCCCGGCGGTGAGCCTGGCGATGTACTCCTTGAAATCCACGCCTTCGGCCGGAGTGATCAGCATGGCCCACGGCTGCAGCTTCCAGAACTGCGAATTATTCGACTGGGCAGCGGAAGATGGCGTCCATGCAAGCGCAGCGGCGGCGAGAAATACGAGCAGCGCGGCGACGAAATATTTCGTCCGGGCGGTTTGTTGCATGGGAGTCAGCGTCCGGAGAAAAGTTTGCGCCTGCGGGTTGCAATCGTCAAGCGGCCCCTCGCGCCGCGGCGGGCTGAGGGGTGCGAACACTGTAGGGGCACGGCATGCCGTGCCCCTACGGGCGCGCAGGGTGTTGTGGCGCTCGTCCCTTCCCGCCGCGGCGGGCTCAGGACAAGTTACGGCAAATCGTTGCTGCGGGACAGCCCTTTAATGCTTTGTTCCGGTGAACGTGCCGGGGCCGCCGGGATCCGTATATGTGCCGCTGAAAACAATCGGGGACTGGGAAGTATCCATTGTCCCGGTCCACATGGCAGAGCCGGCGGTGCCGCTGTACGTTGTGCCGGAAACCAGGTTCCCTGAAATCGTGAAGTTGTGCCCCTTGCTATCCACGCCCGAGCCTGTAACCGTGCCGTCGGCAGCAACCGTGATCATCCAGGTGCCCATGCCGCTGCCGCTGAAAGTGCCGGAAAAGTTGCCGGCCAGTGCGCCAAAGATGACCGCGTTCAGCTCATTTTGTGCGGTCATGGCACTGACCAGCGATGCGCCCGGGCTGACTGCGGTGACCGCTGCCTGCAGTTGTACATCGGTCGCCGTTGAAAAATCGAGCGTCAGGCTTGCGGCGGCCGCGAGTTCAGCGGCGGTAATCGTCAAACTGCCGGAAGAGGGTGGCGTGGTGCTGATGGATATGAGGAACCGAGCCAGGGCGACCACGGCTGGAGTGGACGTATTGGCGGAGGCATTGGTGGCCTGCGCGCAGCTCACCGGCGTCATAAACGCATGAACCGGAGCCGTGCACACAATGATTCCTCCGATGGTGAATTTCACGGTGCTCCCGCTGGGACACGCGAATGTTCCTCCCGCTCCGGTCATGCCTTTCTGCGTGCCGCATTCAAAGGGCATGCCCACCATGAGCGCATCCGCGAAAACGCCGTTTATGGTTGCCGGTGTACGAGAACTAGAACCCGAATCGCAACCGGCGAACAAAGCTGCCAAAACACACCCCAACGCAACCAGAGTCATCCGCTGTCTCATGCTGCCTCCTGTGTCAGTGAGGCCCATCGGCTGCGGTAATGAGCCTTCGCCTAGATTTATACTTGGTATTTGCCCGACCAGAATGCGTGCATAAACTCAAACCTACTTCGTGTCAAGTCAAAAAGCATTTTCCTTGGAATCGGTGGCTGCGGTGCGAGAACTCAGTAGCGGCACGGCATGCCGTGCCCCTACGGCCGGCGCTGGGCCTGGTGGCGCTCATGTACCCAATCGAGGAATTTTTCGAGGCGCGAGCGTTCGCGCCACAGCAGGGCGAAGAATTTGCGGGCGTCGAGCGAGGCGGCGTCGTGGCCGAAGAATGTTTCCAGGCGCCATTGGATGTAGGGCGAGCGCCACGGCGTCAGCCGGTAGCCTTTGGAGATGATCCAGTAGTAGCGCAGGGCGTTCAGCATGGAGAGGCGGAAAATGGAAAAGTGAAATTGGAAAATGGGAACGCAGACGACCCGAATGGGGCAGGTGATAGAATGCCGCAGCAGCGAGGAAATCGAGCGAGCCAATGGCAGAAGCGAAGAGCGCAGAAGACCACTACTACTCCGGGATTGATCTGTTCGGTGAAGGGAAACTCGACGAGGCCATTGCGGAGTACCACCGCGCGCTCGAGCTGGACCCGAAATTCGCGGACGCGCTGCATGGACTGGCGCAAGCATACTACGGGCGCCAGGATTTCGACCGGACCATTGAGGCGGCGCGGCGCATTCTGGAGCTCGATCCGGAGGACATTCTCGCCTGGACTACCATTTCGCGCGCGTATCAGCGCAAAGGAATGGTCCCCGAGGCCGAAGAGGCCGGGAACAAGGCGCGCGTCCTCGGGTGGAAGCAGCAGCTGAAGGAGCAGAAGGCCAAGGGCGTAAAATAGGAACGCACCAATGAACAAGGGGATGGCCGATCCTCGCGATCAATTGACTGATGTAATATTACCATCCGACCGTCCAGAATCGCCTAAGCCACAGCCGATACAGGAGCGCACGTGAGTACCAGCCTGCCGAGCATCAACCCGACAACACCAGCCCCAGAGCCAGAACGAGGATGGCAATTTCGATGGCGATGGAAGTGGATGCTAGCGATTGTTGCCTTCGGCTTCTTGTTCCTCATGGCGCAGTGCGGGTGGGCGCTGCTGGAAGGTCATAAGCTAGCGGATGCGGCAACCCGGCGTTTTCACCAGCAACTTAGTGCGGGGCAATACGAGACGATCTGCGAGGAGGCAGACGAGGGATTTGGTTCTGGCGAGAATCATGACAATTTGGTGAAGCTCCTCAACGCCGTGCACCGGAAACTGGGTGACGCCGGCGAACACAAGTTCGTAAGAATGAACGTGAATGCGACGACGAGCGGAACGTTCACATCCGTGGTGTACGAGACCAAATTCACCAAGGGCGACGCCACCGAGACCTTTACCTGGATCAAAAAGGGAGGCGGGTTGAAGCTTCACTCGTACTCGATTAACTCCATGGCGCTGGTGGTGGACTAAACGGATCAGCCGGGGGGCGCGAGGAGGCGGCGCGGCGGAGGGTTTCGGCGACGAGTTCGGCGTTGGTGGCTGCGAGCTTTCCCCCCGGCAGCGTCAGGATGTCTTCGAAGCCGACGCGCGTGGCGAGGCCGCGGGCGATTGCGGCGTCAATTATTTTCCAGGCTGTTGCGTCGAGGCCGTGCAGCAGGCGCGGCAGCTTTACACCGCCGCGGTCGAGCACGGCTTCGATGGCGCGAACATTTTCGAGTGCGGCATCGGCGGACGCTTCCTGCGGCTCGAGGAGAATGCGCAGGCAGCGCGCGGCCAGTCCGCGGGCCACGAATGCTTCGGTGCCCTGCGGGTCGGTGAATCCGATTTCGAGTGCGACTCCGCGCGAGAGCAGCAGGCGGGCGAGATCTTCGGCGCCATCTTCCTTGAAATTTACCGCGGCGAAATCGGGCAGCACGGTCCACTCGGAGACGAGTTTGTGGCGGAGCGCGGCGTCGCGCAGGATCCACGCGCCGGTGCTGACTCCGAACGGCGTGCCGGGAATCGCGGCGCGCACCGAGGTTACGGCGGCGGCGACGTCTTCGGGCGCGATGCTCTCGCGGCCGTCGGGGGCGCGGACGTGGAAGTGGATGGCGCCGGCGCCCGCGGCTACGGATTCTTTGGCGGCTTGCGCCAGCTCGGCGGGCGATTGCGGAATGGCGGGGTGCTCTTCCCTGCTGCGTCCGCCGTTGAGAGCTGCTTCGATGAGCATGATTGCGGTCCTTCGGTGAAATGGAAAAGGGGCCGAAGATGGAAACTTCGGCCCCTCGGTTGTGAATTGCACCGTGACGGAAACTGCTGGACTTTGCCCTCAGCGGCTAAAGCCGGGCTAGATTTCAACACGTTGCGGCACGACTGAAGTCGTGCCCTGACGAAAGGCACACAGGCTGAGCCTGTCCTACCAAACCACACAGACTGAAGTCTGTGCTACTACAGCGCGGCGCAGACGGATTTTACTTCGGTGTAGTTCTTGAGCACCTCGTGGCCCATTTCGCGGCCCCAGCCGGATTGCTTGTAGCCGCCGAAGGGCAGCGCTGCGTCGAAGACGTTGTAGCAGTTGATCCACACGGTGCCGGCGCGGAGCTTGGCGGCAAGGGCGTGGGCTTTCTTGATGTCGCGCGTCCAGATTCCGGCGGCGAGGCCGTAGATGGTGTCGTTGGCTTTGCCGGCGATTTCGTTGATGTCGGTGAACGGCGAGGCGGTGACGACCGGGCCGAAAATTTCTTCGCGCACGACTTTCATGTCGTCGTTGGTGTTGACCAGCACGGTGGGGCGGACGAAGTAGCCGCGGTCGCCCACACGCGAGCCTCCGGTGACGGCCTTGGCGCCCTCCTTCTTGCCGGACTCGAGGTAGCCGCAGACGCGATTGAGCTGCTCTTCGGAAACGAGCGGGCCCATGTCGTTGGCGGGATCGAGGCCGGAGCCGACTTTGATCTTCTCAGCGTTCTGGGCGATGCCGTCCACGACTTTGTCGAAGGACTTCTTCTCGATGAACAGGCGCGAGCCGGCGCAGCAGCACTGGCCGTGGTTGAAGAAGATGGCGCTGGCGGCGCCGGGAATGGCGGTGTCCATGTCGGCGTCGTCGAGCACGATGTTGGGAGACTTGCCGCCGAGCTCGAGCGAGACTTTCTTGAGATTGCCGGTGGCGGCGGCGATGATGAGTTTGCCGACTTCGGTGGAGCCGGTGAACGCGATTTTGTCAACATCCGGATGCGCGGAAAGCGCGGCGCCGGCGGTTTCGCCGAAGCCGGGGACGATGTTGACGACGCCGTCCGGAAAGCCCGCTTCCTGGAGCAGTTCGCCGAGGCGCAGCGCCGACAGTGGCGTCTGCTCGGCTGGCTTCAGGACCACGGTGCAGCCGGCCGCGAGTGCGGGGCCGAGTTTCCACGCGGCCATCAGCAGCGGGAAATTCCACGGGATGATCTGGCCGACGACGCCGACGGGCTCGCGCACGGTGTAGGCGTGGAATTTTCCCTGGCGCGCGGTGGTCAGCGGGATGGTGTTGCCTTCGATTTTCGTGGCCCAGCCGGCGTAATAGTGGAAGTGCTCGACGGTGAGCGGAACGTCGGCGACGCGGGCGATCTTCAGGGGCTTGCCGTTGTCGAGCGATTCGAGCTGCGCAAATTCTTCGAGGTGCTTGTCGATCAGGTCGGCCAGGCGCCAGATCATTTTGCCGCGCTCGGCGGGGGAAATTTTCGACCACGGGCCGGTTTCGAATGCGGCGCGGGCGGCTTTTACGGCGCGGACGATGTCTTCTTTGTCGCCGGCGGCTACGTTGGCCAGCACTTCGCCGGTGGCCGGATTGTAGGAAGCGAAAGTTTTGCCGGATGCGGCATCCACCCACTTGCCGTTGATGAGCAGTTTCTGTTTTCTTGCCACGAAAGAAGTGACTTTGTCGTCGAGTTGTACCGCTGCTGTCGCCATGTCGTTTTCTCTCCTTACCTGGGAATCAGAATTTGAAACTTGAAAGCTAAATTTGCGTATTTTGCGTGCGTTCGGAGTGTGTGGTCCGTCGCCATAGAGTCGTCGGAATTGCCGGGCGCACGAGAGGCCCGGGACAAATCACAGGGTCTATTCAAGCTACTCCGTCGCGGCGGAAAATTCAAGGCGGAGGCAAATTGGCTTTGGAGAGCGACGCTCCTCCGAGGGTCACATCTTGGCTTCGCTGATCGTGCCGTCCACATTTACAACGAAGACCTTGTGCTTAAGGCTGGCGACATACTCTGGTACTGCAGGCTTTCTGGTCAAAACGTAAAACACATCCGTGTCTTCGGGAATGTCACTTAGAACGTGGGTATGGAAGCCTGCTTCCATTTTCACGCCCTCGTCAGGAACCTTATTTTCGAGAATAGTTTTGTGCATCTGCCGTTTCTCAACGACAGTCAGGCCGTCCGGCGATATCAGGTATCGAGCGTCGCCACCCAACACAAAAACCCTCTTATCCGTTTGCGCCGGATATACGTACACGAACAACTGGTCCGAGATGGCAGGTAACACGGCGACATTAAACGGACGACTGGGGCCTAAAAAATCGCGCAATGCAATATCAATTGCCCGAGCACTGTGAAAATAGAAGCCTACGTCCTCCTGAGGCGGGTCGTAAGTCTTCACAATGAAGTGGTGGGGGTCCTCCGCTTGAGTGGCTTCGTAGAACACTAAGAATTTATCGGCCACATCGTTCAAGCGCCCGAAGCCAACCACCCAGCCATTGATTGTCTGCTTGGAAATATACCGGCGAACTGTTCCCTCCACGGGGTGCAAGGCTTGAACGGCATCAGTGGCATGCCATGCCGAAGTATCGTACGCCGCAAGCATGCGGCCCCTGGCAGTAATCTCGGCAAGTTCGGCAGGTGACGGTGTCCCGCCCTTTTGTGCCAGCGCGCTGGGCATGCAAAGAAGAATGCCAAAGGCAAGTACAGTTTGTTTCAACATGGTTACACGCCCTCATTTCTGCGGAGACGCGGGTTGCTGGCCTAGGAACGGCTTCAGGAAGCTCATGAATTCCATGGGGAAGATGAACTTCGTGGCCGGGCCGAGACCTAGTTGCTTGAGGGCTTCGAGGTATTGCAGGCCCAAGGTGTTGGTGTCGAGCGTCTTGGCGACTTCGAAGACTTTACCGAGGGCCAGGGCGTAGCCTTCGGCGCAGAGAATCGCGGATGGCTTGTCGCCTTCGGCTGCGGTGATCATGGCGCGGCGGCATTATAGCAGATGAACTTGGCGAGGATGCGAACAGCTAGCGTGAATGGGCGTGAACGGAATTTCAGAAGCCCAACCTCAGCGGCTGAAGCCGCCCTGCATTTCAATCGCATCTGGCACGACTGAAGTCGTGCCCTGACGCGAGAGCGCCGCGTTCGCAGAAACACTCACGAGGCGAGGCGGCGGACCCAGACGCGCTCGGTGGCGGGCTTGCCGACGTAAACTCGTGGGGAGCGGTGGCCGGCAACGCCTAGGGCCATGGTCTGGTCGTATTCGCGCTGATGCACTCGCAAGCGCGCGCCCGGCCGCAAGTGGAAATTTTCGAGGAAATCGAGGAAGCGCGGATCCTTTTCATAGACGCGCATAACTTCGTAGGACTGGCCGATTTCCGCGTCCGACAGCCGGACGGCTCCGTGTTTCCGCCGGAGCTTGGCCAGGCCGCCGAACAGCGGCACGCCGTGCGGGCAGCGGCTGTCGCGGCCGAAGCGCTTCAGCAGCAAATTCACCACTTCGTGCGAAATGCCATGCTCCAGGCGCTCGGCCTCTTCATGCGCGCGCGCCCATTCGAGGCCAATCACTTCGGTCAGCAGCTTTTCCGCCAGGCGGTGGCGCAGCACCAGGTGTTGCGCGATGTCCTTCCCTTTGGAGGTCAGCTCGATGCGGCCGTTGCGGCGCACGTGGAGATAGCCGCCGCGGGTCATGCGTTTGAGTGCGGCCGTCACGGCAGGCGGCGTGACGCTCAGGTCCTCCGCCAGACGGGCGCTGATGGGCACCTGCTCTTCCTGGACGATTTCCCAGATGGCTTTGAGGTAGTCTTCCTGGGAGGCGCTGGTTTTTTCGCGGCGCATGATGGTCTATTTGCTGTTTCGCAGGCGCGTCGCCAAATCGTTCACGCGCGCTTCGATATCATGGCAGATGCGCCGGTAGGTTTCCATATCCTCGCCGTAGGGGTCTTCGACGAGCCAGTCTTCGCAATTCATCTTGGAGAAAAGCCTGGCGCCGGGTCTTCCGGTCATGTTGATGAGGAGATCGACGGGATGCTGAATGTTGTCGTCGTTCATCCCTTTTGAGAATTGGCCGTCTATGGGGATGCCGCGCTCGAGCAGCACCTTGCGCGTGCCGTCGGCGATGTAGCCAAGCGGGGCAATCCCAGCGCTCGAGGCATCGATGACATCCGCAGCCGTATGGCGCGCGATGGCCTCAGCGATTGGACTGCGGCAGGAATTCCCTATGCAGACAAATAGGACGCGAACTCGCTTCGGCATAGGTTTCATTTATTGTCACAAATCCAGACGCGTGGGACAAGGCAATGAAGAGGCGAACATTCGGCGAGGACCGATTTGAAGACAGACCGGCGCCATGAATGGCAGCGGAGACGAGACGATTCGGAGGGATTCCGCGGGCCGAAAACGCACCGACGTGCTCGGCCCGCGGAATGACGGCAACTATGTGGGGGTGGCCTGGAATCGATAACGACAGACCCATATGAGTTCTAGTGTGCGCCGTTGCGCGCGAGCTTGAGGAAGTGCTCGTGCACGGTCGTCTCGTCGGTGAGTTCGGGATGAAATGTAGCCGCCAGGATGCGGCCCTGCCGGACCAGCACGGGATGCCCGGCGTCTTCGGCTAGCACTTCAATTCTCTTCCCCACGGATTCGATGATGGGCGCGCGGATAAAAACCATTTCGAGCGGTTCGGTTCGCAGTGTCGTCGCCGCGCGATGCACGTCGCTGGCGAGTTGCCGGCCGTAGCCGTTCCGCTGCACAGAAATGTCCAGCAATCCAAGCGATTGCTGCGCAGGGTTGTGAACCTCGCGAGCCAGCAGAATCGCTCCGGCGCAGGTGCCAAAAAACGCTCCGCCATTTGCAGCGAATTGCTTGAGCGCGTCGTAGAGGCCTTCTTCGGTCATCACCTTGATGTGTGTGGAGCTTTCACCACCCGGCAGGATGATTCCGTTCAACCCTTCGAGGTCGCCCGGCGTGCGCACAAAGGTGTGCTCTACGCCCAGACGGTCGAGCATTTCGGCGTGCGCTTCGTAATCACCTTGAATGGCGAGGATGCCGATTTTCATGATTCAAAACCTACACAGGCTGAAGCCTGTGCTACCAAACCCGTTGGCCCTACCAGCCGCGCGTTTGGAGTAGATCCTTTTCTTCCATCTGGCGGATATCGAGACCCTTCATGGCGTCGCCGAGTTCGCCGGAGGCTTCGAGGACAATTTTCGCGTCCTTGTAATGCGTGGTGGCCTTGACGATGGCGCGGGCGCGCTGCGCCGGGTCGCTGGACTTGAAAATGCCTGAGCCGACGAACACGGCTTCGGCGCCCAGTTGCATCACCAGCGATGCGTCGGCCGGGGTGGCGATGCCGCCGGCTGAAAAATTCGGGACCGGCAGCTTGCCGTGCTTGGCCACCCAAGCCACCAGCTCAAACGGCGCGCCGAGTTCTTTCGCTTCGTGCACCAGCTCCTCTTCGCCCAGGGTGGTGAGCTTTTTCATGCCTGCGACAATGGCGCGCATGTGGCGCACGGCTTCGACGATGTTGCCCGAGCCGGCTTCGCCCTTGGTGCGAATCATGGCCGCGCCTTCGGCGATGCGGCGCAGGGCTTCGCCCAGGTTGCGCGCGCCGCAAACGAACGGGACTTTGAAGCCGTGCTTCCACACATGGTGCTCTTCGTCCGCGGGCGTGAGCACTTCGCTTTCGTCAATGTAGTCCACTTCGAGTGCTTCGAGCACTTGCGCCTCCGCGAAGTGACCGATGCGCACCTTGGCCATTACGGGAATCGAAACCACGTCCATGATCTGGTGAATGATGCGCGGAGCGGCCATGCGCGCCACGCCGCCTTCCTTGCGGATGTCCGCCGGGACGCGTTCGAGCGCCATGACGGCGCATGCGCCGGCATCCTCGGCAATTTTGGCCTGCTCGGCGGTGGTCACGTCCATGATCACGCCGCCTTTGAGCATTTCCGCCAAGCCCACTTTCACGCGCCACAGATTGTTGTTCATCAAGTCCATGCGAGTTCTCCCTTTGTAGTTCTAAGATGGCGTTGCTGTTTCAGATTTCGCGACCGCGGGCTGCGTAGCGCTGCGAGCCGCACCCAATTCGACGAAGTGGCCGCGCCCGCGCGCGAGAATTTCACCGGAAATATTTCGGATTTCGCCGATGCGCAGGTGCATGCGTCCATTGCACTCGACTTCATGCGCTTCGATGATGATGTCCGCGTCCACGGCGACAAATTTGACATACTCGACATTCAATTCCACCGTGGCCGCGCGGAGCTGGTGGAAGCGGCTGACCTTGGCCATGGCTTCGTCGAGCAGCAGCGCGATGATCCCGCCGTGAATGAAGCCGGGCCCGCCGCAGTATTCCGCGCCCAGCCGGAATTGCCCGCGGATGCTCTGCGAGGCATCGTCCTGCTCGAAGGTCAGATTCATGCCGCGCGAGTTGGCGCCGCCGCAGCCGAAGCAGGGATTATCGGGTTTGGGTTCGAGCCTCATGTGCACTCGTTAAATCAGCGCCACTCGCGCGCCGGATTCGTTGCGCGCGCCGCGCTGGCGTTTGCGCAGCTCGATTTTCAGCTGCTCGGCAAGGGTTTGCACGCCGCGCGCGATGCGCTTTTCGTCCAAGTCGGCAAACCCCAGGCGCAGGGTGTTCGGCTGCGGGTTCTGGAAGTAGAAATACCTGCCGGGAACGAAATGGACGCCGCGCTCGCGCACGTGAATCAGCAGTTCGCCGGCATCAAGCCCGGGCGGCACAGTCACCCAGATGGACATCCCACCTTCGGGCTTCGACCAGGTGGTTTCCTCGGGCATCTGTTTTTCGAGCGCGGCTACGAGG
>Ga0210407_10002431_pt1 | contig 15996 bp, 16 predicted proteins | sample IncBWC27MmetaG_FD_150860 | JGI IMG/M metagenome (GOLD analysis project Ga0210407, IMG submission 150860) | Forest soil microbial communities from Barre Woods Harvard Forest LTER site, Petersham, Massachusetts, United States - Inc-BW-C-27-M | ecosystem: Environmental > Terrestrial > Soil >...
ATTTGCCAATTGCGAACTGCATTCGGGTACGTCGAATGAATGCCGGGAGTGCGACCTTGCCCGAATGCGCCCGCCAGATCGTTGCACTTTGCAATCGTTGCGGGAGGGTCTACCCTCCTCTCTTGCCGTCCTTGCGCGATGCGATGAACTTGGTCGCCAGATCGTTCAGCAGCCACGAAACGCTACGGTCCATCTCTTGCGCGATGCGCGTCAATTCGGCTGCGGTATCTTCAGTCGTTCGCATCATGATCTGCGCGTCCTTCGTGACTTTGCCAGTCTTCGGCCTGCCGCGTTTCGCCTTCGCCATTTCAAGCCTCCTGCATATATTCTCCGCACGCTGCTATTACTTGTCAACGGTTGCTTTCTGCTCGCTTCTCTGTGCTACATCTTTGTAACTGGTGGAAACACAATAGTTACAACTTCCCTTTCCTCCTAAGTGAGAAGTGTGCGCACATATTGCTTGACATTAAATACGATTCGTGTATACTGGTCTCAGACTGGAGGTTGCGATGGATACGATCAAATTCTTGGAACTGAATGAGATGCTGGCGGTGCTGGCCGAGGCCAAGAAGACCAGTACGCGCAACTGGGCAATCTCCTTGTTCGCCTTCCGCTTTGGTCTCCGCGCATCCGAATTGAGCAAGCTGACGCTGGACAGCGTTGCGGACGGATTCCTCGACGTGCAGCGACTGAAAGGCTCGGAGCGCACGCGCCAAGCCATCACTAGCGATGCGAATCCATTGCTCGACGCGAAAGCTGCGCTAGCGGCGTGGCTGCGCGAACGAGAGGACACGGGAAGCGTGTTTCTCTTCACCTCTCGCCTTGGCACTGGCATGACGCGCCGTGCGCTGTACAACGTATTCGAGGACGCTGCGTTTCGCGCTGGTATCGACGCAGGCCGTCGAAACATTCACATTGCCAAGCACTCTCTTGCTGTGAACCTGCGCAAGCGCGGCGTGCCTGTCGACATCGTCCAGAAGGCGTTGGGCCACGCTCGCCCGGAGACCACGATCAAATTCTATTACCACACCTCTCAGGACGAGACCACCGCAGCCATCGGCAAAGCGTTCGGCGTCTGACCGATACCACCCGTTTACAATAAGTGATAACCGAAGCCCTCGGCCAGCCCGGGGGCTTTTCCTTTGAGCAGCCTCCAGACCTATCCCTCCGTTGTTCGTCGTTCCTAGCGCCTCCCAGCCCGGTTTACCCCATATTCTAGCCCTACCACCGGGACCTGATCTGGACCCGGGATTGGATTCGCTTTGTCATTTGTTGTAAACGGTTAATTGACAACGGTTTGTTGACAAAAAGTGTCACTTGGACGCGCTCGCGATCTAAAAATTTGTTCTCCTAGAAATTTGCCTGAGAAAGCCGTCCCGACTCGGCTCTCCCAGTCTGGTCTGTGAAGGACGTTTGGAAGAATCGTCACCAAAAAAGAGCCTATATACGGCAACGTGTTTTTCTATCTGTTGATACCTCCGTTGTTATAAGAACGAAGTCAAAAAGAGGGGGGGTCTTATATGGCTACTTCAAATTGGCGACGATTCTATGCTAACTCGGTGATTTTTTAAGACTTTAACCTCGTTTCATCGTCACCACAGGTGTCACCAACATCGTCGCCAGAGGGGTGGTGACGATTCGTTCTCGCTGGGACGTTGGCGACGATTTGGTGACGATTCTGGTGACGATTCTTCCAGCCCCTTGCAGCCACCCGGGGTAGATCGAACAAGCCAGATCAGCCGGAACTGCGACACTCACCCGGTAGCCTGCCGGACCCGGCAAACACCTAGATCGGGTTTACGCCACCCGTCCGGGCCAGCGAAGCTGGGCGACTCGTTGGGAGATCGCCGGGACCCGGTGAGCCTGTCAGTTAACGACTGGAAACCAGCCGCAGCCGCACCAAACTGGCGAAGCAATGCAAGTAGCATTTCGGTGATATAATGTTTGCGTATCAAGAGGACGGCAAACTTCGCCGTCGCCAACCGTGACCCGAAAGGGAGAACGGTGGAAGGTCACCTAGACCGATACGCCCGTAAGGGAAAGGAAGGTAACCCCCGTGGACAAAAGCAAGGAACGCGCTTTGCAGCGCGAGGCCGAGCGCCTCATCAAGTCGGGCAAGATGCCGACGTTGGATGAGTTGTGCGCCGCCGTTCTTGAAGCGCGGACGAAGTACGCAAACCAGATTCGTCGGGCACGTCGTGAAGCCCACGAAGCAGTAAGCCGAAAATCAAACTAAGGGGAACCACGATGACAGACACCTTTTTCACGAAGAGCGGTTCAAGTCCCGGCACAATCAGCGAGCCAGATTTCATCTGTGAGTCTCACGTATCGCTTTTCCTCTTACGCCCGCTTTCCCCTGCCGCTTTCGATTGGATTGAAGAAAATTTGCCAACAGATCGTCTGACGTGGGGCAACGCAGCTGTGATTGAACCGAGGTATGTGTGGAACATCATTCTTGGCATTCAAGACAGCGGACTTTCGGTGGTGCCCCGTGGCTAACGGCAAGGGCATCGCTGCCGCTCGCGCAAGAATAGAGGCGGCCTTTCGCAACCTCCATAACGATTGCCGAGACAAAGAGCAGGTCACGGCAGATCGTGAATTTCACGCCGCGCTTCAACCTTCGGAAGAAGTCCCACCCGTCACCGAGACTTCTCACATCGAGAAGTCGGAGAGGAAGGCGCAGGCGTATGTCTCGGCAGCCCTCCGCTCTCCTCAGATCAAGAAACACACTCCGTGCCCAGGCAACGTCGGTCTCGCATGGGAGATTGAAAGCCCTGCGGAAGATGTAACTACGTTGATTGCGCAAGCCCTGCGCCAGTTCGAGGGGAAATGAGCGACCACTGTAAGCGAACAGACGGAACCCTCCGCGCATGGTTCACGTCGAGGCAAGCGGCGCAAGACTTCGAGGGGACCACGCCGGATATGAAGGTGACATCCCTCACCTCTGCATCTGTGGTTTCTGGCATTGTGCGCGACCTAGCTGGCTCACCTCGCCAGAATACTTCGCGACAGTGGTGAGTTTCACGGAGCGAGTGAACTGATGCGCCGTCGCGAGTTTCTGACCCTGATTTCTGCCACTGTTGCGACCACCGCTTTAAGCGGAGTGATGAGCACGACGGGCGACGAAGAGGAAGTCCGTCGCGCAAATTACGAAGCGTTCCGGCAACGCCTGCGAACATTGCTAGAGGACGGCCACGACTTTCTTTGCTTCGAGCTATACGCGCCACGCTGCGGGTTTCGCCACGCACGGGTGTTCACGACCAACGGCGTAATTTCGTGGGAACAGCCTTGGGAGGGCGATTGCATCTGACGCGCCGAACATTCGTCTCACTCCTTGGGAGCGCGACAGCAGCCGCAGTGCTGCCCCCACCCTTGCTTGTTCCTGCGCCTGATTCGTACTGGTGTGACTGCAATCTCGTTCAGTATTTTCGTCAGCCCGAAGGCCACTTCGCTGCCACCCACTTCAACGGCCAGCGATTATCGTTCGTGCTTCACTGCGAGCACCTGCATCTGCACCGGAAGAGTCGCCTATGGATGCTTGTCGAGATAGGTCGGCGCTACCGTCCGTTGAGCAGCGCTGAGAAGTCAGAAATTCAGATACTGTTTACCCGTGTCGGGCTGAATGATTTGCGCGTGCTGAGGGCGGAGCGGTCCTAGTTCCTCAATCGCCCCCTTCAACAACGACCTGCCAGTCGTAAATCAGCGCAGTCTCCTCGTGCCCAAAGTCCACCTGCAATCGCGTGCCTTCCGTCGTATCCACGAGGGTCTTGTGATAGTCGCTTCCACGATTCTGCCGCCGCTCAGTTTAACGAGGACGTGGTCCCCGACTTTATGTTTGCGCATGGTTGCGGCATTCTATACCACGGTTCCGGGGGCGATGAGAGAAGAGGTAAAATGGAATCAATTCAGCTTACGAATTTGCACGTTGACGGGTTGCGAGCGAACTAATTGATTTCGAATTACTTGCTGCCTGTGTTAAGCTCCGCCTGACGTTCTCAAACCTCTTTAGATTATGGTTTTGGTTCAGCAGAACATGGGCCTCCTCCTTAGGGCTTCGCTCTGTGCTTTTCTCGTCGTAGGCTTCGGTACTCGTTCAAGCGCGCAACCGGAACGGCCTATACCTATTATCAATCCTCGTTTCCTGCATCGACCACCAAATGACGACATTACAGGCGGCTACGAAGCAGCGATTTTGGCGGCACTTACAACATGGCGGCTTTCGGCACCGCTGGACAGCATATACCGGGGATTAACCGTAAATGCAGATCCTCTGTGTTGGACAGAAGGGCGCTGCCATGATTTGCCCCTAAGCTCGCTCGTAATGATTCGCATTCGTCCGTACTCGATGGAAATTTTGGGCAGCATTTTGAGAGAAGTTTCCGAGAAATATCGACATCAAGCCCATTATCGTTACGAAGATCAAGACGAAATGCCCGTCAAGAGCATGGAGGCGAGTCTAGAGAACAATGTTTGGGTGCTAGTGTCTCCCACAGACTTAGAAACCGGAGAACCAAAAAGAGTGCCAAGTATTTATATTGTTGCGGGGGTTTTTGATGTTCCCTACCCAAATTTCATGTTGGATAAGCTAGGAGCGCCACTGTTGCTTTTCGATCCTTTAAGAAACAAGCGCTTCAAAAGCAAGGTGGGATTTTCTGAACTCTCCAAGACTTCAGGATTGCACTTGCAGGTGATTACTGTTGAAGACATCTCAAGAGACGCACAATTAAACGAAAATATTCCTCAGATTAGCCTCGTCAGCGAGAAGGAGGCTCAGGAGGTTCAATCAAAGTTCAGCGGAGCGATGAGGAACGTGGTGAACGAATTTGACAAAGAAGTTTCAAGAATTCCTCTCGTTGAGCTCCCTCCGAACGGAAATATGTTTTTTCGACAGGAGAAATCAGGATATCGTACAGAGAGCTTGTTAGCTTTGCGGAACTCGACAATGCGCAAACTGCTCCAGACATCTTCGGCAGCGCGTCTCGTAGGAATGTACGCTTACGTAGATAAGTTCTTTCCTATGGATAATTTGCACGAACAAGGAGGAGTTGTTAGCTCAGGTCAAGGGCTGGGCTTTATTGCATCACTTAGGGCGTTCGTTGTGAAAATTGCTGATGTGTCCCAACATCTCACAACTGAATTTAGGTTTAAGTCCCTACCCGAACCTGCAACTCTCACCTTAGCGACTGGAGGAGGGGTTCTCGTTCAAAGAGTGCCCAGTCCAGTATTGGTGAAAAATCTTTATCGCGGATTCTATTCGTATCAAGTGGATTTGACGGACTACAAGGCGATAAAAGAGGATAATCTGAATCTGATTGATCAGAACATTCGAGAGCTTGGTTGTTACCTCGTTCCGATTCCCGAAAATCGAGACGCGTACCCCTGCTACCAAAAGACAGATAATGACAAATAATCAGAGCAAAACCAGCGGCACTCTGCCAGCACCACCACCGATTACTGCAAAGTGGATCAAGTACGTTCTTTCATTTGGTGTGACAGCAGTAGTTGGCTTGGCACCCTATTTAGGAAAGGTACGAATCCCTCTTTTTCCTTCGATTTTGACATTTATACCGATATTTCAGCAGGATATGGCTTTAACCCTTTCTTCTGCGGCAATGGGAGTTGTAGCGGTGTCAGTGCAGTGGTATGGCACCGAACACCTGACTAAACGGAAGATGCGACGTTGGTTTGTCATGGCAATGAGTTCGACGGTCGTAGCTTTCCTGATCTTAATCGGGCTCCACACGTGGGTGGCTGTTCCAGTTCGAGTGGATGCACAGGACACGTATGTCGTGGTTGGACCTTCGCAGACTGCCGTCTCTCCATGCGAAGGTCTTGGAGCCTCCGAATGCATTAGGAAGAAACTGACACTAGACCCAGCTACAATCGCGACTCATTTCGGTGAACGTCGAGTTGCGCTCTCTTCAATGGGGGTAATTGTTGCCTATGTGGCATTTACTGCCAGCTTCGCTTGGTTAGTCGCTTTGTTGGTCTTCAAGGACAAATAAGCGATACACACGTCCGTTCACCCGTTCGTAGAAACCTCTATTTGGCCGACCTGCAACGCCGACTTGCTGGAACAATGGAGAATCGTGGTTTTGTTTGCAGACTGGCCGCCGTCCCGGCGATCTTGGCGCTCAACGATTGGTCCACTAAGGAACCAGCAAGCCACTGGATCTGCCTTCAGGACACAAGCGTGAAACTGCTGGGCGTAGAAGGGTCTCGTGGTCTCATCGTTTGCGCTGCAAGATCTGCGAAGGGTATGACGGAATTTTCTTGACGGAGTTCCGGTCGCAGATCGATCTCGACTAGAGACGGCGCAATATTTTGTCGACCAGCGTTTTCGCTGCTGTAGGGTTAGACACTACGTCGTAGACGACGTCCACAAGCCTTTGAACAAGACGTCGACGCCCTCCTCGAAAGCGCTTCAAATCCTCGTGCCCAGATTTGGAAAACATCGCAAGATGGAGCTTCGCATTAAGGTGCATCAGCCGTTTGTGAAAAACTGCCCTTGTCCTCGCATCAAGCGCAGGTGACTTGGCAATCTTATCCAAATGTGCTGCGCGATCAACAATCTCGTCTTTCAACTTTGTCCAGCGACCCTTCGTGGTTGCTCCCTGACGAAGAATCGCCTGCTGGGCGTTTATAACAATCACGCCCTGTTCGAACTTGCGAATCCAGTTTCGGCGTAAGGAACTATCTCTGCAAAGATGGCCGAGGTCGCGCGCAATCGGACTAAGTTGACCCAACACATTGCGGAAATGAACGTTTTGCTCGAAGTGGTCACGCCGACCATTTGGCAAAATTCGGTCGTCCAGAATATGTACTTCACCCACGACCCACGAGTTGAATCGCGGTTCGGGGAATATCTCGTCAAGTAGCTCTGCCTCCCCAATCTGCAAATTTCCTGACCGCAGCCTCAGACCTTTGATGGGAGAATTTTTGGGAAACGCGCCGAGATATCCGTGATGGAGAATCCATCCCACGGCGGCGACTGCGCCGTCCGATCCCGGAATGCTTACGTGCTGTATGCGCTCGAAGCGGTCACCGACACCCTTTCTTGCCTCGAACTCATCTCGGTAAGGGCGATAGAGCGGGCGCTCGCCCTCATTGATAGTGATCTCCACGTTGCCGAGATTCACTTGGGCTTTCAGGGCTTCTTCGATCTGAATTCCATAAGAGAATTCCGGCGCAAACGGAATCGGCGCGACTTGTTCCAGATATCTTTGGATCGCGTTGCTGTCCATCAGCACGTCGCTTCCGTGCCGCACAATCCCTGCGAGTTCGACTTCGAAAAAGTGTGCTGGCATCGTGCCGTCGACGAAAGCTCTCACCGTCACAACATCACTGACCAACTTCTCTAACTTGTCAGCATAGGTTTCCTCGCGAAGAAGGGTCTTCAATTTGCGGCAATCCCACCGAAGTTCGCTGATGTGCGTGTCTTCGATTGCCTTTGCCCGAAAGATGAGTTCCTGACAATACGCGAGCCCGGCCAATCGTCCGACACCGCGAAATCCGCGCGCTCGTGAGCCTCGCTTCTTGCTCGCACCAAATGCGACCAGACGTTCGACAAATTCGTTTCGTCTTAGTCCCACACCGTTATCTCGAATGCGTGCGACTCTTCGATGCGGATCAACGGATAGGTGAATGCGCCCCATACCTCTCGACAGCACGCCCGCTTCCTTGGCGGTGTCGATAGAGTCGGCTGCGTTTTGGACATATTCGCGATAGACCGAAAGGACGTTGACGTACATGGAGCTACTAAGTAGCTCCAGAACGTCTTTGCCGATGATCGGAGCATCGGTTATTGGAGCCCAGTCCTCGCGAATCTTGTGGATTCGATTTGGCGCAATCAATGTCAGATTGCTACTCATGCGGAGGCCCTCCGATGGAATTCTAGCTGTCCGACAGCAGGGCAAACATCATCCAGCAGTCCTGCGTCTTCCACTAGCTCATCCTCCGGCACCTCCGAGGCCTTCGGTTTCGCTATCTTTTTCTGCTTAGCCCAGATAGCGGCTTCGGCGTCTTTTGACAGCGGGAAATAGAAACGCAAGGCGCTCTTAATCTGAGCGTCCGTCGTCAACGCAGGAAGCTTTACGAAATATCGAGGGTCGCACGAAGACAGCAGCTTCAGCAGTTCGGCGCGCTGCGAAACGCTGAGATGCCGGAAGCACGATTGGAATTCGTCGTGTTCGGCTTTTCCGCCATACCTCTCATACCACTCGCGATTGAAGATGAAATGGTGAGGCCGCAGCAGCAGATTCTCGAAGTTCTCGATGGAATCACCAAAAGCCCGGTTGAAGAAGACCGGCTCGCCACTCACAACTCCGTGTGTCGCTTGCAGGATAAGCTGCAAAGAGCGGAGTTGGTAGCGCGTCCAATGCTCTCCGATGTGCGAGCGATCTGGAAGGTCGGTAGGCTGATAGCGCATCGGGAAGGACCAGATTCGGATTCCGAGTTCTTCATTGAGATCAACATTCAACCGCATGCGGGCGTACAGGTCTGCCGGACTGTCGTGAAAGTTGTACAGCATGTAGTTCGATAGTTCTTCGAGCCCGAACTCGCAGGCATATCGGATCGCCTGTTCGTAAGGTTTCTTCAGCCCGAGATGATCGAACGCGATTCGCAGAGGCTTGATGCAGATCGATGACAACTCCCGCAGGTACACCGGGTCCTTGCACAAAATCCGAGCGTCCACTCCCTGATTGAAATCGACGCGCCTCTGGACTGGCGGTCGCCCGGCGCGGGTAAGTTTGGCACCCGGTGTGAAACCAAGGTCCCGTATCTCGGCCATGATCTCGTGGAACCGTGGCGCGGCCACAACATTGTTGTCCATGAGGATCAGGTCTTTTTTCTGCCCATAGAGTTTGTCGATTTCCTGGACCATCGCAGTGATCGGTGCAATGTCGCGCTGGCCACCTTCGAGTTTCGGGACGCCGCAGAAGCTGCACTTCCGAATGCAGCCTCGAGACGCATAGCTGAAATAAGCATCATTGACCGGGTACCGATATTCAATTTGGTCGAGGATTTCGTAGTCGGGAGTCAGGTCTTCAATCGGCGTGCCAGTCCGGTCGTTGGAATAGAGTTCTTCCGAGAAATCATCCAGTTCGAGCGAGATTGCCGGAGCGTCGCCGAGCAGACCCTTGATGAATCTGATGCCTGTCCACCGTGGCTCTCGAATAAATCGTTCGTGCATCAGCGAAGCTGCGATGCCGCCGACGAAGATTTTGTCTTTTTCTCCGTTCGCCGCCTCAATGGCGAAGTCGATACTTTTCGAAATGCGCGCAAACTCGAATGAGAACAGCGTGGTGACGTAGATTCGATCCCACGCCTCCGACAAGGCCGTGGCCTCTTCACCTTTGATGAATGTCACCAAGTCGCGCTTACCGCGCGGGCCGTGATACTGCGCGATCTTCATCAGACCCAGTGGAGGGTACTTGTTCTTGTACGCTGGTTCGATCAGCAGTATCCGCTTATTTGCCATGTGCCCAACCTTGACTCAAGATCCCACTATACCCTTTTAACATCAGACGCCGGACAAGCGTGGAGCTTTCATCGCCGGTTTAGTGATTTTGGCGTCTTTGACTTCTAAGGTTCCGAGATCAACCAGTTCAAAGAGGCTCTGCTTGCTGGACGTTTTGTGGGCCGTTCCAGCGCGGAATGTGAAGTCCGTCACGAAGTGAGTCATCGATGCTTTTCCGGTGCCTGAATAGAGCATCGCTGGCCGACACTCCACGTCAAAGTGTTCCGCCTCCCCGGTGTCGTGAAGGAATGAGTTCATGAGTAATGCCTGCCGGTACCAATCGGGATTTGCCGGGTCCGCATACCAGTCCATCACGCGATCTATGGCGTCGTGGGTCGACCGTTCCATCGTCGAACCTTTCAGCGTCCGACGCAGGTCATCGAGGAATGAAGTCTTTGCGCCGATTACATCGCGGTCGCGCACATCGTGCGTGATGATGAGCAGAAAACCACAATGATGTTCTGCTTGGTTGGAGATCAGCTTCTTTATCGCCTTCGGTCGCGAGAGATTGGAATAAATGAAACCCCCAAAATAATCCAGATTCACAACGTCATAAGGCCACTCGGGTTGTTTTCCGAGTCTGTCGCGGCCCTTGATCAAAATCTCGTCGAAATCCCCGTAAAGCGAGTGCAGGCGATGTTCGACATCGCGAATGTTAGCCTGCAAAAACATGAGGTGCTGCTGGTTTTCCATGCGTTCAATCGTCGTAAAGCGATTCAAAAACTTTTCCCAAGAGATTATGTCGAGCATTTCCCACGCGGGCAGGCCGAGATAATTCAGGCGCTTGCCGCGCTGCTTGTACCACCGTTCGACATGGCTGTAATCGAACTCGCCGCGCAAGAAATCTTTGTTTCGGTTTGTGTGAAAAACCGCGCCTAGTTGTTCCGCCATCAGTATTTCTTTCTGAGTGCAGTGGAAATCTTCGAGAGCAGGTCGTAATACGTTTCAGGCTCATTACTAAAATGGTTTTCCAGCGTTTCCATAATAATCTGGAAGACCTTTCGTGCTTTGCCCGTCATTTCAAGTTCACCAGCAACATCCGCAATACCGTTGTCGCCTTTGAGTTGTTGTGCCTCTTCGAGTTCCTTCTGGAAGTTGACGGCAAATTTCTGAATATCTTTGTCGTATTGCTTTACATCCTGATCGCTGCACTGATCAACGCGGTCTTTCAAAACGCTGAGGTTTTTATGGAGTTGGTCCCGGATCGATCTCAGTTCTGCTCGCTCGATCTTCCCGGCCTTCAGCCGATCATTCCAGTCCTGCAACTGTTCGCTGAACTTCTCGCCGTCACGGTATGCGTTGCGATTGTTGCTGATTTCCTGTGCGAGTTTGTTCAATTTGTTGGGAATGCGTTGACCGGCCTTGTAGAGCCGGGCTCGCGCGTCACTCTCAATAAAATCAGAGCGGTCAGTCGTGGGAAAAACTTCCTTATCGATGATGTGAATTTCGCCGGTGAACCACAAGGCTCTCGGGGCGCTTTGGCCCCATAACGTGCGGACGGGTAGCGATCTGTCACCAACAGAAAACCCGAACAGTTTGTACGCTAGCCCGGCAAATCGCTTTTTCGTGCGCGGATCATCGCCGTCATCGTCCACTGAGAAAATCTTCCCGGCTGGCCGAATCTGTCCCAAGACTTCCTGTCCCTTCGTTGCATACCAACAGAGGGCGAGGGTGTTGTTGAGATTCTCCGAATCGTGGACTTCGATGTACTCCGGCTCGGCAATCATCATCGAATCCTCATACGGTTTGTAAACCCTTACGCGCTCTCCGTTTTGCTTCGTCAGATACACCGTCTTCGGGGAATAGTCAGGAACATTCTGGCGAAGGTGCTGCGACAGCCGGGCTCCCCATTTGAAATCTGGGGAGAAATCAACCGGGGCGATCTCGCCGATATATTCCTTCAACTTATTCGGATTAAGCAGTTCCGGGCAGGAATCGCTTACGCCACGCAACTCCACCATCGTGAAATGCGCAGTCCTATCGATGTCCGTGGATTCCAGTGTCGTGTGACGGTGGATAACATCGCTGGCCCGCTCAATGACGCCCTGCTTCTTGTTCTTGCTGATCTCCTCGCGCATGTCCTTAGCGCGAAACTCGAAGTGATGCAGCTTTGGGTCACCATAGGACGTGGAACTTATCTTTAACTTCTCGGCTACTGCGATTCCCGCCAGTTTTCCAATGCCCTTATAACCGGCTTCTTCGCCAGCTTTTTTCTCCGAGTATGCGATCCGGCGCAGCTTGGATACATCCTCTTCATCCATGCCTATGCCGTTGTCGAAGATTAGCAGGCTTTTACCCTGAATCGAAATCTTGATCAGTGACTCAGACGTGTCTTTGACGATGTCGGCGACCGCGCCGAAGGCATCTATGGCGTCGCTCGCGTTTTGAATGTACTCACGGACGATTTCGAGTTTTCGCGGGTAAAGGTCCTGCGACAAAATAAGTACGGCTGGTGCGTACACTAGCTCTTCGTTCGGAGGCGCGACAGGATTCATCATGCCAGAGCGTCTCCCCACTGCGTCGCCCGCGATCTAAGGTCTGCGATTTGCACTTGGTATCCACGGTTCTTGGTCACGAACAGCGCCTGCCCACGCTTTTGAGCAGAGATCAATTCGTGAATGCTCTCGGGAGAGTCGTAGTTGGAGCATTTCGCAGAAATGAATCGCGATACTTTTAACGTCGGATCGCTGGTTTGAAAGATTAGCTTCGAAGCCGTGTTGTCAAAAGCAACCTGACTAAAGTCCTCTGGCTGCTGCGAAGCGAAAATAACCCCCAAACCAAACTTCCGCGCCTCTCGCAAAAGCATGCCCATCGGGCCACCTTCGCGAAACGAAATGTGATGCGCCTCATCAAGCACGATGTAGGTTCGCAGCGAGGATTTCCCATGCGATTTCAGATAAAAGAAGAGATGCCACAGTAGAATTTCCAAGGTGATGTTCTGCGTCTTCCCTTCAAGTCCGCGAAATTGCAAAACGTGAACCTTGTGATCCGCGTCCGCAAAAAGCCCCTCCCATGACCACCCTCTCTCAGTCGAGCCGAAGGAGCTGAGCATGAAAAACGGCATCAGTCTCGCGGACAACGCCATAGCATTCTTGTTGTTCCCGTATCCTTTGTCGGACGCGAAGTCATCGAGAGTCTGTTGAAGCTGCGCGAAAGTTGGCGGAGCACTCTTCCACGACGACGAAACGCTAGTGAGGATGCCAACCTTTTCGAAGGTCGCGATAATCCCTTCGATCAAGACTTTCCTTTGAATGTGTCCGAGATGATAGACGGCGTCGAATACATCCGAGACCCGGGCGGCGACCGAGTACGGTCCTTTTGCGTCGTTGGCAAAGATTTCGAGCGGGTTGAGAGAAATACCGTCTTCACCGATCCGAAATTCCTGAACGCTTACGTACTTTTTGTAGACTTCGTCTAGCTGGTCAATTTCGAACCCTTGCGCGTAGTCGAAGATGATCGTGGGCAATCCCAGATGCGCAAGTTCTGCCGTCAAGCAAAGCGTCGCGTAGGTTTTTCCTGAACCGCTTTCGCCGACGATCATCATGTGCGGGTTCATGACGGCGGCGGTATCCTGCGGATTCCAATATTGCGCGTCTCCGTATTCCGCCTCGTTACCTATGAAAATGCCCCCCTCATCTTCGACTTTGTCTTGTGACGCGCGATCAACACGCTCCTCCGTGTCCGGGCGTGTTGCCGCAGGCTCGGGCTCTGGGTCGGCGCTATATTCCTCGATAAGCTGTGATCGGTCGGTCGATTCTTCCGACTCAGCGGAGTGCTCGCCGTCGCCATTGGTCTCGGCGCTAGCGGCAGACGCTGGCCCGTCAGGACCTCTGCGAGGTCGTAAGTACGCAATGATGGCAGTTACTTGAGCTTTCTTGAGATTGAGCCGTTGCGCGATCTCGGACGGGCCCGTCTCATTGTCGTGCAGGCGCACTACTTCCTCGGCGACCGCGTCTGTGATCTTTCCTGTCACGTTTACCACCTATAGGCTAGCTTAGTGAACAAGGCAAAATACTACGACTCACCGTCCGCTGGCAACCTCGGAAGGTGCCGCAAAGATAAATACGCCCTCCGTAAATAAACTCGCCTGACACATCACTAAGTGGCACAAAATCAGCCGTTCGGGTTAGACTCCCTGCCGGACTGCTACAAACGGCTCGACGAGGTGCTCGCGGAGCACGGAGGCAGCGTCCGAATCCTGCACACACTCACACCCGTGGGCGTGGCGATGGCAGGGGCGAACGGGTTTGATCCGTACAAGGACTGAGAGCATCCTGTGGAGAGCCTCTCACCATGAGCGACAAATCTCCTTTCTCGTGGACCTATGACCGCCTTCCCATCAGGAAAGCGGTTGTCTTCTCGTTGGTGGTCGCTTGGTTTCTCGCCGTCATAATTCTCTATTCAGACATCTTGAGGTTGTTTTCCGCACGTCCGTGGTGGGAAGACCTGATAATCGTGTTGGCGACTGTCGCCGTTCCTATTCTGGCTTGGTTCGAACTGGGCCATTCTGCAGAAGCGAACCGCCTGCGCACGGAGGCCAACGATCTGCGTCGTGAGCAGAATCAGCTTCAAGACACGATGGGACAACTCATGGTGGATCACGCCAATGAGCGCAATAAGCTCCTCGAACAAATCGCATCGAATACCCAAAAGCCAGTCACACCGGCGCAGAGAAACGCCGACACGTTGCGCAAGCATATTGGGGCCTGCGCGTCAGTCACCGAAGGCCAAGGCGGTTGGCCTAGCACACCGCTGATTGCAGAAGTCAACGAAGCCAATATTGTGACCTTGTTCACACCAAGCGGAGGCTCAAATCCACAGGCTACAGGCGTTCCTGTCGATTGTGCTGAACTGGACATCGTTGAAGTCCCGCATGGGTCATGCCCGTTGCGGCTGCACGTGCGCAGAAGATATGGCTCCACCATCCAACTCGGAGGAATAACCAGATGGGAAAATCGCAACCTTCCGGCAGCTACACCGACGTTCAACAAGGGCGGCAACGTCTATCACGCCACATTTTCAAAGCCGGGTTCCGCCGAGACCCGAAGCCTGCACATCTACGCTTCCGCAGACGGGTCGAACTCGTTCATGCTCGAACCATCGGTCGGCGAACGGGTAGTAGGAGACAACGCCGAGATTTCGAGGCGGTTTATGCTGTTGGAAGTAAACTACCGGGCTGCTGGTTTCAACCGCAGCGGGTCGGGCACGGGCGGGAGTCCGCACCCACTTTTCATTTGGTGAGCGATGCCGTGCTCCATTTCGGGATGGACACGCCTCAGGGTCGAGGGCGGCCCTTCTTCTTGCGTGTTGGCTTTGGTAGCGGCACTTCTTCTACCTTTTCCAGAATCTGGGGGAATAGTGGGTCTGAGTTGAATCTCACGCGATAGCCGTTGCCTCGATGGAGTTCGGCGGCTAGAGAAGGAATTGCATAAGCGAAGAATTTTCCGTTGTAGGACTGGGTTGCCTCGTCGAGGACGTTGAAACTGATTCGCTCCTCTCGTTTCTTCCGAGGTTTCTTTACGTAGGGGCGAATGACAAGCACTTGTCCAGCCGCTGGAAATCTCTGAGTGGCTGTTCCGTCTCGCACCATTGACCTTGAGAAACTTCCCGGCTTGTACCCGGAGTCCTCATCTATTCCGCCTCGTTGAGCGGCAGTCTTCGCTGCGTTGTCCACCTTCTTTGCAATTTCTGTCTTTTTGCCTTTTTGGTAGACGAAGTCAACGCGCACACCCAGCTTCGACAATTTGCCGACGCTCTTCAATATTTTGTCCCACAGGTCTTCGTTTGCCGTTGGCTCACCGCTCTTATTGCGCCAGCCGTCCTTCTTCCAGTATTGAGCACTGGAGTAACAATTTGCCAAGTACTGGGAATCGGTCACGATGTATATTCGGTTCGCATACGGCCACGGGGCGTTCTCCAAGGCCCAATCCAGAGCCTTTACACAGGCCATCAGCTCCATTCTGTTGTTGCTACTCTCGCCGCATCCGAAATCGACTATTTGCTCTTCCGCTAGGCCCACTTCGTCTGGGTATCGAACATATGCTGCACAGCCTGAAATTCCTCCCGGATTCTTATAGCAGGAGCCGTCTGTGTGAATTTGAATTGCTCTATGGTCCAGCACGGAATGGATTATAATCCCAGCCACGTTACTCTTTGGAAGCTGTATGCCCAACCCGCCCGGCACGGCTTCGCTCCTGTTCCAATCTTCTAGCGGTTCCTCCGGCTCCCCGATGCTTCTACTGGTAATCGCTTTGGCTGTGATTGGTGCGATTACAGACTGGAAGTATCACAAAGCTGGCGGAAGACCTTCCTCTCGCGGCGACAGAATCACGTTTTGGGTGATAGCGCTGTTGATTGCTGGCGCGATTGCACTCACGGAGTTCATGGGCTGGGACCCTTACGGGATTCTCGGATATGTTACTGTGCCGCTTGTCGCTTGGCTCTTTTTGGCGTGGGAAATCGGTCGCTGGCGTATG
>Ga0210407_10002433_pt1 | contig 15989 bp, 13 predicted proteins | sample IncBWC27MmetaG_FD_150860 | JGI IMG/M metagenome (GOLD analysis project Ga0210407, IMG submission 150860) | Forest soil microbial communities from Barre Woods Harvard Forest LTER site, Petersham, Massachusetts, United States - Inc-BW-C-27-M | ecosystem: Environmental > Terrestrial > Soil >...
GACACGGGGTCCGATCGCAGCGCCGCTCTGCCACTGCTTTTCTAATCGCTGCAAATCGTCGATGCTGTTTCCCATGTCGCGCACGCTGGTCACGCCGCTCGCGATGTTCAGCGGGCCATCCAGAGGCTGCGCGTGCGCATGCATGTCGAACAATCCAGGCAACAACGTTTTGCCTCTGCCATCGATGCGCTCCGCATCTTTGGGCGTTTGGATCGAAGCCGCCGCCTCAGCTTGCACGATGCGCTCGCCCTCGATGACAACCGTCTGATCCTCTCTCGTCGTCGCTTGTTCCGAATCAAAGACGCGCACATGCTCGATAGCAACGGGATGGCTCGGGCGCCGTGTCAACTCCTGCGCCAGACGCTCGTACCGCGCGTTCTGTGCCTTGAGTTGCAGGTCGTAGAGTTGCTGGTTCGTGCTCTCCCAGCCCTCCCTGAGCATCGCAAACCAGGGTCCCGGAGACGCGAAGAACCGCTGATTGTCATCCAACCAGATGGTCTGCGGCTCGAACGAGAGCCCGGTAATCGCGTATTCCGTGACATGCTGCTTCTGCCCGTGATCTTCGATCGTCACGTCCGTCAACCGCTCCAGCCGCGCTTCCCCGGCAGGAAGAAGTCTCAGCGGACCATTCTTCGCCTTAAGCAGAGCCGCAACCAGGACCGCCGATTCGGCCGCCGGCCCGTTATTGCTGATGTAGAAGCCGTCTGCTTTGGCTGTCCCGTTTTCAGACGTGCTTTTCCAATGAGCATTTCCATTCTCGACGGCAAAATGCTCATCCACTGGCGCTTTCAGGTAGTCGTTCCCCATGATGTCCGTGCGCGATGGCATGCCGCCCGCGCCGATCAGGTAGTGCGCCGATATCTTCGGCCCCCGCCCCCGATCGTTAAACTCAAACGTACTGTCGATTCGGCCGTCCGAACCGAAGACGTCCACTTCGCTTCCCTGCGTCTTTCCGTTGGATACGATCGCGTAGCGCAGCGTTTCTTGCGCGACGGCCGAAGAATTCCAAAGTGGAGCCGCAGTACAAACGAGAAACAGCAAAATTGGCAGGCTTTTTCTGTTCATGATGTGCGCATTCTCCCACCAATCGATTTTCCGGGCCAGCCTCAATTTCCCACCTCGGATTACTGGCACCCCATTCAGAATAAGCCGTTCTTTACTCTTGACAGACCGCTGCTTCTCTGGTATTTAAATGGTAGGTATATATGCGGTTAATCAGATAGCCTGGCGTAGTCCCTCCGGCTGTAGCTCACCCCTTAGGGGTGAGGTTTTTCCCTCTAACTGGAGTTTATCTCGACTGGTTCGGGGGAGGCGTGAGGGCTTTTCTCCTCCACTGAAGTTTGACACTTGCACAATTCTGGTGCAATGTAAGTCCCTTTAAAATCAACACTTATAAAATGCCCGCAAGTGTGTTGATTCTAAACTACTTACGGGAAAACCTAAGCCCTTTAGATGCAACACTTAGGAAAAACAGGGGGGTGGGGTCCGAGATCTGGTCCACCGCTTCATTAGCCATGTTTCCGACGACTCAGGGGTTCGCCCTCAATCTTCGAGCGTTGGCAGCGTCTTCAGAACCTCCGAGGCTTTCGGACGGTTCAGCATCGCCTCGTCTTTGCGAATTTTTCCATCGCGGAACACCATCACGCGTTTTGCGAATTGCGCGACATCATGCTCGTGGGTAACCAGCACAATCGTCAGGCCTTTGTCGTTCAAATCTTGAAACACTTCCATGATCTCGACCGACGTGCGGCTGTCAAGATTTCCCGTCGGCTCATCCGCCAGCAGAATCGACGGACGATTCACCAGCGCCCGCGCCACCGCGACTCTTTGTTGCTGCCCGCCCGACATTTGCGAAGGAAAATGTTCCATCCGGTCCGCCAAACCAACGAGTGTCAGCGCCTCAATCGCGCGCTTCTGGCGTTCGTCGTTGGCGATCTTGGTGTACAGCGTCGGCAACTCCGTGTTTTCCAGCGCCGTTGTGCGTGCCAGCAGGTTGAATCCTTGGAAAACAAATCCAATCTTCTGATTCCGGATCTGTGCCAGCGCCCTCTTGTCGTGTTTCGATACGTCGATTCCTTCAAGCAGGTATCGCCCCGAGCTGGGCCGGTCCAGGCATCCCAGCATATTCATAAACGTGGATTTGCCGCTGCCGCTTGCTCCCATGATAGCTACAAACTCACCACGCCGTATCTCAACGCTCACCCCGCGCAACGCGTGCACCCGCGTTTCGCCCAATTCGTAATATTTGTGGACGTCTTCCACGCGGATGACTGCGCCTGCAGCAAGATCGGTCGTGTTCACTTCGACTTGGTTAGCGGTCTGCATGGAATGGAATCGGAAGATCAGTTCATCAGTGTGCGAGCAAGCGCTCAACGCCGTATCCCCGGTCCTCCCGGCGCCGTTGATTTCGGCATCACCGAGCGAACGATCAATTCATCTCCCTCTTTCAATTCCCCTTTCACGAATCCTGCAATTTCTGTGTACGCATGATCCGTGATTCCCAGCGTCACCTTCACCGGCTCCATGCTGTTGTCCGCGTGAAGTTTCCATACCACGGCGCTGTCGGATCGCGGTGCGCGAGGCGGATTTTGCGCCTCGCCGCCGGACGGCCCGCCACGTTCCGCCGCAGCCGCCTCGTCGCTCGCCGTTTTCCTTCCCCCAGGCTCGATTCCGTATTGCCTGTACAACGCGAGGATTTCCTCAGGAGACATTGGAGGTTTGTACCGCAGCGCCGTGTTGGGGAGCTTCAGAACATTCTGAACTGTGGCCACTGGAATCGTCACGTAAGCCGTCATCCCCGGAAATAATTTCAGGTCGGGATTGGCGAACTCCACGATCGTGTCGTACGTGACCACATTTTGCACCGTGGTCGCATTCATGCGCACCTGGCTCACCACTCCGCGAAAAGTTTCTTTCGGAAAGGCGTCCACCTTAAACGTCACCGGCTTCCCCACCTTGATGTTGCCGACGTCAGACTCGTCCGTCTTGGCGTACACCAGCATCTTCGTCAAGTCTTGCGCGATGGTGAAAATTGTCGGTGCTTGCAGCGACGCCGCGACGGTTTGCCCCACGTCCACGTTCCGCGCCACCACCGTCCCATCAATCGGTGAACGAATCACCGTGTAATTGAGATTCGTCTGCGATACCGTCACCGCCGCTTCTTTCTGGCTCACCTGCGCCTCTGCTTGCGTGACGTTTGCCGCGGCCGCCCCCACCATCGCACTAGCCGAATCATAGTTCGCCTTTGCGAGATCCAGTTGCTGCTGGCTCAGGATGCCGCTCTTGAACAACCCTGCCGTGCGTTCATGATCGGCTTTGGTCTGAACCAGACCGGCTTTCGCTTTCTCCAGGTTCGCGCGCGCCGCCACGAGATTCGCTTTCGCGTTTTCCAAATCCGCCGTCGCCTGCAGCAGCGCTCCCTTGAACAATGCCGGATCAATCAGCGCAACAATGTCGCCCTTATGCACACGCGAGTTGAAGTCCACGTAGAGCTTTGAAATCGTCCCGGACACTTGCGAACCGACTTGCACCGTGATGACCGCATTGATCATTCCGGTAGCTTCCACGACGTCGTGGATCTCGCCTTTATCCACCTTGGCCGTAAAGTGTTGCGGTGCGTTGTTGTGGTTCAGGCCGAACGCCACAAACAGTCCGGCGACGACAACCGCGCCTGCCAAGATGAGCCATTTGCTCTTTATTTTCATTTCCCGTCCTGGAACCTAAGTCCGGAAACCTCATTCATATCGCAGCGCCTCGATGGGATCGAGCAGAGATGCTTTTCGCGCCGGGTAATATCCGAAGAAAACTCCCACGGCCACAGAAAACAGCGCCGCCACAATCACCGCTTCAATGGACATCTGCATCGGCCACTGCAACGTCCGGCCAACCAGGTAAGAGCCAACAATTCCAAAAAGAACCCCCGCGGCGCCGCCAACCAGACTGAGCATTACCGATTCCCCGAGAAATTGCAGTTGAATCGCTTCTTCCGTGGCGCCAACGGCGACGCGCACCCCAATCTCGCGCGTCCGCTCCGTCACCGAAACGAGCATGACGTTCATGATTCCAATTCCGCCGACGATGAGCGATATCGAGGCAATCGCGATGAGAAGAACAGTGAGAGTTTTGCTGGCTTCCAGCTGCGCTTGAATGATGTCTTCCGGATTCCGAATGTTAAAGTCATCTTCCTCTTCGGGACGCAGATGATGGCGATCCCGCAGCAGTGCTGCTGCTTCCTGACCGGCGGTTTTCACCGCGTCCTGCGACACCGCCGAGCAGAGAATGTCGTCCAGCCAGGTAATGCCCTTGATCTTTTTCTGCGCGGTCGTGTACGGAAGAATGATCGTGTCGTCCTGGTCTTGGCCGGAAACGGACAGCCCCTTTGGCAGAAGGGTACCGACCACTTTACAGGGCAGATCCTTCACGCGGATCACTTTCCCGATTGGATCCTCAACGCCGAAGAGCTGATCGCGCACGGTGCGTCCAATCACGCAGGCGTCTGCGGCGCGATCCGTGTCGTCCTGCGAAAACGCAGCGCCCTGATCGATGTACCACCGCTTGATGTCGAAATATTCCGGTGAAACGCCACGGTAGCTCGTAAACCAGTTCTGATTTCCGTAGATGATCTGAACCGAAGCATCGACGTTGGGTGAAATGCTCTTGATCAACGAGATTTGATTCTTGATGGCGATGGCATCGGCCAGCACCAGCGATTTCGTGCCATGCGTCCCTGTGCGAACGCCGTTGACCGCGCGCCCGCCCGCCTCAATCCACACAAAGTTGTCGCCCAAATTGTTCAGCTGTTGCTCGACCCGAGCTTGTCCTGCTTTTCCGATGGCCACGACGCAAATGACCGCCGCGATCCCGATGGTAATTCCCAGCACCGTCAGGATGCTTCGCATTTTGTTTCTGAGCAACGCCACAAGGGCGGAGCGCAGCAGCGCCGCGTAATTCAAATCCCCTCCTGCTCTTCGCAACCCATAATTCTGGAGAACCCTAGATAAACGGAGGATAAACCTGCGCCATTCGAGCCGGCTATCTCCCTAATCTTTCCATGAATCAGGATTCATAACTAGTGGCGTCGTACGCCGGGTCAGTTTGCGACGATCTGGCTGCGCTGGCATGCGGCCAATGTCCCAGGGGCAAATCCAACATTCCTGCAATAGCTTCCGGACCACCCGGAAGTTGGCCAGGCTACTCAACACAAGCGCGTTTATGCCAAGGAAACAGTCGCCGGTCTGAGCGTTATCCGAAATCTCAACTCCCCTTACGCCCATCTGACCGGTTAAATGCGCAATGTTAAGATCAGGACTTGGTTAGGTGTCAATTCTAAAATCGTTTCCAGTTCATAGCGTTCAAAAGGAGCCAATTTGGCGAGCGTCTCAATTGCCAGCCCGACGCGTGGTTCCGCCTTGAGTTCCTATCGACTGTTGTGGGGACTTTGGGTTGCATTCAGTCTGATTCAAGGGGCTCTCTATTTTCAGGTTGCCGTGTCACCAGCTCGCATTCCTCAAGGCCTGCTGTTTGCCTCCGCGCTTTTGTTGCAGGCCATTGGGATTCCTCTCTATGTGTTGGGGACGGAATTCACTAGCCAAGCGCAGGCCGTGATTCGAGGCGCAGCGGCCGCCGCCGCGTTCGACGGGCTGGCCGCAAGCATCTTAGTCCTGACAGGTAACCGCCGCTTCGGAGCGATCTCTTCGCCCGGGGGCCTGGATCCTCTTGAATCCGGATACATAGCGACGATCCTGCTGCTAAGCGGTCTTGCCGGAGGAACGACACTCGGAATACTGAGATGGCGCATCCTCCAAGCAGAGCGGGTACAGGCGGTCGCTAAACCTTTAGATCCGCGGTGGCGACTTTACCTTAGGTCGGCTGTGCTCTGGACAGCGTGCGTCACCGTGTACTACTGGGTGATCAGTGCAGCGCGCTGGGCGGCGGGGGATTCCGACTCGCGCGGCTTCATCCTATATGTAATTCCCTGGGCCGCTGTCGGCCTTCTCCTGATTGCTCCGATACCCATTCTTTCTCTTGCTCGCGAAGGGGAAAGCCCTCAGAAACGAATTTGGAGATACTTGAAATATTCGATAGCGGTGCTCTTCGTTGCGCTTGGGCTTGCTTCACCATTTCTCATGGGCATCTGGTTCCTGTACTTCCCTGTGTTCTTCCTTGTGTACGCTGCTGTTTTCTTGCCGCCTTTATCGTTCTGGGTTGTTCTGTACGTGCGCTACGCACAGATTCCCTTCAAAATATCCGCGCCTCCTGAGCATCGGCTTTCGTCCTACCAACCCGTACGCCTTGCTCGACCTAGTTCGGAGATTGTGTGGTGGAGCGCAGCAGGCCAGGTTAGCGCGCTCCTGGCCGGGTTAGTTGCGACTGTGCCTGTCTCGCTCGGTTTGCACGGTATCGGATGCCGAAGCGTTTCTTCTATGGACGTCAGCCAGTATTGGTTTTGGAAAGCCTATAAGGGATTTGCCTCGGAGGTGAACTCCGGAAACCGAATGATCCTGCGTCCCGCAGTCAAGTCCAGTGCTTGCATGTCCCTCGATCAGCGGGGGTCGGCTTCGATGAACGACCCTGCACTGATTTCGAGCGGGTACGTCGGCGCCGCGCGCGCCTGGGCCTGGCTGATTGATCCGGAACAATGGGAGAGTGAGCGAACCAACCAGATTCGCAAAGAACTGACGCGGCTGCTCGGCCGGGATTTTTCTTCCTATCAAGAGCTTGCGGCCTGGTGGGAAGAGAATGACCGGTATCTCGTCTGGTCCGGGGGGACGGACGAACTGTTGGAAGTCCGCAATAGGGACCTTAATGCTCAAGCAAATCAGGACGTTTACCAACTCCGTCAACTCGCTGCCGGACGCTTCGTTGGCGAGAGACGCCTGCATGAACTGTGGGTTTTTGGTCCGAAGCCCGTTGGAGATGTTTCTACCTATCCTGAGCTCAATGCGCTCTACTTTGACGACGAAGCGCGCTCCCGGGAAATGAAGCTAAACGTCGCATATCTCATTGTCATTTTGTCAGGGGAGCAGCAGCGCCGAATCCAGGAGTATTTGCGCAACCGGTTCAAGCAGGATTTTTCGACCCAGGAGGAATGGCAGAAGTTCTTCGCCCAAATTCCACGTCCCTATCCATGGCGCATGACTCGTTCTGAGGCTCAGGAGTGGATCGGCTTGCTCCAAGCCTACGGGGATAAGCTGGCGTTTAGAGCTCAATCCGTCAGGAACCTCCAGGCAAAAACGGGAATGAGCTATTCAAGTCTGGAGGATTTTATGATCTGGCTGCAGAACCCTGAAAACACACTCGGCGAGGAGTGGGAGAAGGGAGAGAAAATTGTCGGCGCTGCTTACGACACCCCGGAGCCTTTTTCGACCAAGCGCCTCGCCTTGGACTGGCTAAAACTGATCACCGATCAGACCTTCGATTCGCCCGAACAGTGGGTTCAGTGGTGGCAGATGAACCACGCAAATCTTATCGTCTCGGCGGATGGACGAAAGCTCGTGAGCAAAGGCAAATGAACCGGGCCAGGGCCGCTAACTCGGCTTGTAGAAACTGATTTCCGCGCTTAGCATCGATTCTGGTCGGATGACGGGCAACTCGGAAGCAATTCGCGGAGCCAAGTCATGGGCCAAATCGAAAACGGGCCACTTCGAGGATTCATCACGTGGGGCCATGCGCTCTGGTATGATTTGGTGTGGGACCCATGCGGCCTGAACGCATTCCTCTGTTTCCGCTGAACGTCGTCCTCCTTCCCGGCGCGGAACTGCCCCTGCATATTTTCGAGCCGCGTTACCGACAAATGGTAAAAGACTGCCTGGAAGAGAAGTCGGAGTTCGGCATGGTCCTCTCCCTCGACAAGGGGGTGGCGCGCGTCGGCTGCACGGCGCAAATTGTGCAAGTCACAAAACGGTACGCTGACGGCCGAATGGACATCGTCACTGCCGGCCGCGTCCCTTTCCGCGTGGTCGAGCTCTTGACCGAGGATCCACTTCTGAAAGGCCACGTCGATTACCTGGAAGATCGGGAAACTCCCGGCAATCCACGCGTCCAGCGCGAACTCGTGGAACTTTTCGAAGCCTGCCATACGCTCATCTTCGATGATTATCCAAAGAATCTCGAAGGCGCCGCGAGCGAGGATCTCTCTTATCTCGTTGCCGCCGCGCTGCCGATGGACCTATTGTGGAAGCAGCAGATCCTCGAGCTTCGCTCAGAAGCGGACCGCCAGGAGCGGCTGGTAGCGTACCTTCGCGAGTGGGCCCCGCATCTACAGAAGAAAGAGGTCATGCGCCAGCGTGCCGGTGGGAACGGACACGGATTAAACTAGCTTTTTGCGAGCTGGCCCGCTCGGCTCGCGGAACGGGAACTCATGACAGCAAGCACATCGATTCATTCTTCAGGACATTCGAAACCGCGCACTCTGGGCGAGTTGAAGCGGATTCCTGATTTTGATCCGAACGGCGCGTGTCGCTCCGTCAAGAACGAACTCCGCCGCAATCTGCTGCGTGCCATCGAAAAAGGCGAGACTCTCTTCCCCGGCATCCACGGTTATGAAGATACGGTCGTCCCGCAAATCGTGAATGCCCTGCTCTCTCGTCACAATTTCATTCTTCTCGGCCTGCGTGGCCAGGCCAAGAGCCGCATCCTGCGCGGGCTCATCAATCTGCTCGATCCGGAAATGCCTGTCGTCGCGGGCTGCGAGATCAACGATGATCCTTTCAAGCCCATTTGCCGCGCGTGCCGCGATAAAATCGCCAGCGAAGGTGACGATACTCCCATCGCGTGGATGCCGCGCGAGAATCGCTTTGTGGAAAAACTTGCCACGCCCGACGTGACCATGGCCGACATTATCGGCGATGTCGACCCGATCCGGGCGGCGCGCGGCGGCCGAGACTTGTCCGACGAACTCACCATCCACTACGGCCTTCTGCCGCGCGCTAATCGCGGCATCTTTGCCATCAACGAACTTCCCGATCTCGCCGGAAAAATTCAAGTCGGCCTCTTCAACATCATGCAGGAAGGCGACATTCAGATTAAGGGCTATCCACTGCGCCTCCCGCTCGACGTGCTGCTTGTTTTCACCGCGAATCCCGAGGATTACACCGCGCGCGGAAAAATCATCACGCCGCTCAAGGACCGCATCGGCGCGGAGATTCGCACACACTATCCCGCGAGCGTCGAAGAAGGAATGACCATCACCGCGCAGGAAGCCTGGGTGGGCCGCGATTCCGGTAAGAGAATTGACGTGCCGCCTTATCTCCGCCAGGTCGTGGAAGAAATCGCTTTCCAAGCACGCGAAGACAAGCGCGTGGACCGCCGCTCCGGCGTCAGCCAGCGCCTGCCCATCACCACTCTGGAGAGCCTCGTCAGCAGCGCGGAACAGCGCGCTGCGCGCAACGGCGAAAAATCCGTTGTCGCTCGCGTGGCCGACGTTTACGCCGCTCTTCCCGCCATCACCGGAAAAATGGAACTCGAATACGAAGGCGAACTTAAAGGGGCTGACACCATCGCCCGCGAATTGATTCGCGCCGCCGTTGGCCGCGTTTTCAGCAAGCATTTCACGGATATCAACTTCCAGCCGGTCATCCAGTGGTTCGAATTGGGCGGCGAACTAAAACTTCCTGACCTGGCAACCACCAGCGAGCGTTTTCAGCAGCTTTCGAAAATTCAAGGGCTCATGGAGCACATTGGCAGGCTCGCCGTTCACGATCGCAAGGACGCCGGCGCCGCCGCGGCTGCCGCCGAAATGATTCTCGAAGGCCTATGGGCTCATCGGCGCATCGGCCGCAGCGAAGAGCGCGGGTTTTATGCCGAGAAACCACGTCAGCCTGAGCAGCGCGAGCGCGAAGGACCGCCTCGCCCCCCGCGCCGGCAGTTCAATTAGTTTTGAGTTTTGAGTTTTGAGTTTTGAGTTTTGAGTTTTGAGTTTTAGGTTTTGAAAGAGAAAAGATAACGCAGAGTCGCAGAGAGCACAGAGGAACGCAGAGCCGGAGTTTTTTTTGCCTCGCGTTGGGCGTTGGAGGAGAAAAATCGGGACATGAAATTCGTGCGCTACGGCAAATACACGGGCGAGCCCGCCGACGCCGTCGACCTCGAGGAACTCATCAAACGCCTAGGCGATTTCTTTCTTCAGAGCGGCTTCGAATCGCAATTTTACGGCGTCTCGCAGATGGACCCCGAGCGTTCCATGGAAGCGTTGCGTGAAGCCATCCTGCGGGCGCTCCAGGAAGGCGACCTTCTACCCGAGGACGCCATGAGCGAAGAACTGCGCAAGATGCTTCAGGATCCCGCCGCCATGAATAGCCAGGCGGTGAAGGATCTCCTCGACAAGCTTACAGAGCGACTGGCCAACGAAGGCTTCATCAATCCGCAGCAGCCACCTCAAGTCACACCGCCACCGAACACATCCGCTCGGGGCCAGCTCGGTCAGCCGCACGAACGCCAGCCCGAAGCGCGCTTCGAAATCACGGATAAGACGATCGATTTTCTTGGATTCAAAACTCTTCAGGACTTGCTCGGCTCGCTCGGGCGCAGCAGCTTCGGCCGCCACGACACGCGCGACCTCTCAACCGGCGTCGAATCAGGCGGCGTCTCACGTCCATACGAATTTGGCGACACCCTCAACATGGACATCAGCGCCACGCTTTTCAACGCCGTTCGCCGCGAAGGCGCCAAAGTTCCCATCGAGATGACGTACTCTGATCTCATGGTCCACCAGTGCGAATATCATAGCTCGTGCGCTACGGTCGTCCTTCTCGATTGCAGCCACAGCATGATTCTTTACGGGGAGGACCGCTTCACGCCCGCCAAGCGGGTCGCCATGGCGCTCTCGCACCTCATTCGCACGCAATATCCCGGCGACACGCTGAGCCTTGTCCTCTTTCACGACTCCGCCGAAGAAGTTCCACTCGGCGAACTGGCACGCGTCCAGGTGGGCCCGTATTACACCAATACGCGCGAGGGCTTGCGCATGGCGCAGCGCATCCTACTCCGCCAGAAAAAAGATATGCGCCAAATCATTATGATCACCGACGGCAAGCCGTCGGCGCTCACGCTCGAAGACGGCCGCATCTACAAGAACGCTTTTGGCCTCGATCCCTTCGTCGTTGGCCAAACGCTCGAAGAAGTGAACAAATGCAAGCGCGCCGGCATCATGATCAACACCTTCATGCTTGCCAGCGACTATTCCCTCGTTCACTTCGTCCAGAAAATCACGGAGATGTGCCGCGGCAAAGCCTACTTCACCACGCCTTACACGCTCGGGCAGTATCTCCTCATGGACTACATGTCCCGCAAAACTAAGCAGATCCACTGAACTGCCTTGTCCGGCCCGACGATGCGGAGAGCGCCTCGACATCCCTGCCAAATTTGCGGTATGAATTGAATAGACCTGCCAGCCCTCGGAGGGTGAGCATGAGACATTTCACGATCGTTTTTTCATCGGCTACACTGTGCTTTTTCCTCGGCTCCCTTCCCGGCTCAATGCAAGACTCCAAAGATGCGGCGCCGGCTTCGCAGTCCGACCCCTGGTATAATCCCAAAAAATATAATCCCGCCAAGTTGTTCAAGCGCGACCCGAAATCCGCCAACGACCAGCTCGCTTCGAACGGCGACCTGGAAGCCAAGCTGACGCATCAGCTGCAAGTCCAGGAGATTCTGCCGAAAGATAAAAACTTGCAGGATGCCTGTTCCGCATTTAAGTACTTGGACGACTGTGTTGCCTCTCTCCGCGTCAGCCATAGTTTGCGGATCGACTTTTCTTGTTTGAAATGGGACGTGACCGGCGTGAAGCCCAAGCCTGTTGCCGATTCCTGCGCCGGCCCTTCGGGCGGCAAAGCCATGAGCCTCGCGAGGTCCATTGATCTCCTGAAGCCGGATTCCGACTCCAGAACCGAAGCAAAGGAAGCCCTGCGCAGATCCCGCCAAGACATCAAAGACGCCAGCGACTGACCGCCATCGTTCCTTTGCGGCAGGCCCTGTCCCTGAGCTACACTTTGCCGATGGGAATTCTGCGGCGGCTTTCACGCTGGATGGTGAAACAGAACCACATGACGCACATCGTTGCTGGCAACACGGCTCCCGGATTTTCGCTCCAATCTCTCGACAACAAGGCCTATTCACTAAACGCCCTGATGGAAAGCGGCCCCGTCGTTGCCACCTTCTTCAAAGTTTCCTGCCCTGTTTGCCAGTTCACCTTTCCGTTTCTCGAGCGCCTTTACAAACGCTACGGCGGCGACGGCGCAACTTTTCTGGGGATCTCCCAGGACGACGCGAAATCGACAACGAAATTCGCGAAGGAGTATGGGATCACTTTTCCGATTCTTCTCGACGACGAAAACGGCTACGTGGTCTCCAACGCTTACGGCTTGACCAACGTTCCCACGATCTTTCTGATCGACACCGAAGGAATCGTGAAGGTCAGTTCCACGGGTTTTGACAAAAAGGATTTGGAAACCATCGCCGCGCATCTTGCTGAGCGCAGAAAAATATCTTTGACGCCGCTTTTCCGTCCCGACGAAGTGGTTCCCGTGAACAAACCGGGATGAAGCTCAAAAAACTAGGCCCGGTCGGGCCTGAAGAATTTCAGAGTGCGGGCGGCGTGCCCTCATTTTTGAGATCGAAGGAGCTTCTGCAACAGGAAACTGCAACAAAAAAGTGAATCAAGCTGATTCGAGGTCGGCATCGAACAGTTTTTCCTTATGCTTCGGCGGCCGTTTCCGTTTATCGGGAATCACGCGCGTGACCGCCGGTGCAAGACCGGATTTCCGCGCAACCCGCCGCGCTTCCGTTGCCTTGTCCAGAATCTTTTTCCGTTTCCGCCTCATTTGATACCTATTCCGCAGCCGATCCTTTCATCACAAAAAACTAAAAGCTGAAGGTCGCCTGCAGATCGATGCGCCGGTTTGAAGTTGACTGAGAAAACGGCTGGCGTGCGAGTCCATTCGAAAGACCAAAAAGCGACGAACTGAGGTTGCCGACTGGAGTATCCAGATTCACGTGGTTAAAGATGTTCCGCACAGCAACCGAAAACGTCAAGCTATAGCGATGATTCGAAAGGTTGCCGTCTGGTCCACCCGGGCCGCGACCGCCAAAACCGCCGCGTTGCCCCGGCGGTCCGCCCGGCCCGCGGCCGAACGTGCCGCCAGCGCCCGGGCCGCCACCGGCTCCGGTATTTGCCGCTTCCGCTTTTTTCCCAAAGCCAAACGACTTACTCAGTCTTAAATTCAAAGTAACTTTCCTCGGTCCGGTCAGAAAATTGATGGGCACGATCTTCTCGCCCGGCTGCGGATTCGCATCAAAACATCCGTAGGGTGTTTGCTTCACGGTTTGCGACGTCGATGGGCAAGTCGCAAATGCGGCGCGCTGATTGAACAATGAGTCAGCAAATGGGTCAAGCGCGGTGGTGACGTTGAACGGGCTTCCAGAGGTGGCAATCAGAAAGGGGCTCAGGCGGAATGCGTAGGGCAAGCTGGCGGACCCACCAATAAATATGCGATGGCGAACATCAAACGCGGCGCGGCCATAGTCTTCGGCGGGGTCGTACGGATTCGAAGGGAAATAGCCGGAGCCTCCGGTGTCGCTGTTCGCGTAGTTCAGCGAATAGTATCCGAAGGCGGAGAGCTTCGTTCCCATTCGAATGCTGCTGTTCACGATGAGCTGGTTTTGGCGGAAGACTCCATCTGATTCGAATTGAAAGATGTTGCCTTGACTCGGGAAGGGGCGCTGACCGTTGTTTGAAGGATTGGGCGCATTGATATTGTTCGTGAAAAACGCGTGGACACCGCGCGCGTTCAAATACGTCACGGCAAGATTCGCGGATTTGCCGAGCTGGCGTTCCACGCTCACACCCGTTTGCATCGTGTATGGCGTTCGGAGATGTGAATTAGGTTCGTAGACCGTTGCGGGGGCGCCCGACTGTTGAAGCTGGCTCACCGGCGGAGTATTGCTCAAATAAAAATTGGGATCGTTCACGATGAACTGTTGCTGGATGAGCCCATTGAGGCGCTGTTGTTGCGCCACCAGGTCATAGCCGAAGCGGTCGTAAAACATTCCAAAGCCGGCACGCAGCACCGTCTTAGGAGGATTTTTCGGGCTGCCGCCAATGCCCCAGGCAATTCCGAGTCGCGGCGCGAAGTCCGCATGATCGGAGATGTCGTTCTGGGTCTCGAAACGAAGCCCGTAGCTTACGGTAAGATTAGGGCGGACTCGCCAGTCATCCTGCGCGTACAGCCCGGCGTCAAACCAGTTCACGCGAACAGTGGGATTCCCCGCGGGGCTTGCGCTCACGGAATAATTGGTCGGCCCGAAACCGCAACTAATCAGACTCTGCACATTCTGTCCATTCGCCAAGCCCATCACCAATTGCTGATATGCCTCGATTCCTGATAACTGCGCGCTGGCGTTGGGACAAGACGCACTTGAGGAAGGAGTCTGCCTGGTTCCAAACGAAAAAGCTCCGTTGAAATTGGCAGTCTCGAAGTTTTCGGCGCGGTTCGAGCGCACTCTTGCGCCAAACTTCACGAAGTGTTTGCCTGCGGCCATGGAAGTGTAGTTCTGGAGCTCGTAGCGATCGAGGGTGTCATTGAGCACGCCTTGGACATTGCCGCCGGAGGTAAATGCACCTTGAATTTGAATGGTGGGCGCAGTGCTGACAGGAGTTTGCATGTTGGTCGTCCGAAGGAATTGGAACCGGGTCTCATTGATGATTTTGGTGTTCACCACCTGGGTATCGCTGATTTGCAGAGTATCTTCGGCGTTGACGACGTTGAAGCCTTGATTCGCCAGGTTGAACTGTCCGGTACCTTCATTCTCATCGGTGTTGTGAAAATACTGGTACCGCGCGGTGAGAGTGTTCGTGGGGGTCAACTGGCAGTCGAGGCGCGGGCTAATGTTGTAGCGCCTGCCTGGATTCGGCACGACATCACTAAACTGAACGATCTGAAACGTATTCGGATCCACGAATGGCGTATTGACTATCTTGAGGTCGATGACGTCGCGGCCCTCGACGTTGAAGAACAGCGAAGCCTTCTTGCTGAGTGGTCCGCCGATATTTCCACTGTATTGCGTCGAATGATTGTCCGGCGGGGCCGTTCCTGCCTGAAGAATTCCAAAGGGATTCCGGCCGTTAAACGCAGCGGTAGTTCCCGAAAGGTATGCTTGGCCGTGGAATTGGTCCGTTCCAGGCTTGGTGAGAATCTCGATTCGTCCGTATCCGAGTTTGTCGTATTCCGCGGAAAACGGATTCTGATTGATGCGGATCTCCCGAATGGAGGCTTTGGGAGGGAGTGTGCCGGCCGTGAAGCCGTCAATATAGATCTGGCCGCCGTTCGGGCCCGCGGACGGGCCAGCAAGGGTTTGAAGTTCGGATTGCAGCTCATCGGGATCATCCGAAAGGGCTTCGAGGTCCTTCCCTTGCATGACCACCATGCCAGCATTGTTCGAAGGAGCGATATCGACCTTGGTGGAGGAGTCCGAAACCTCGACTTTTTCCTCCTCCATCTGAATGACAAGCCCAATATTCAACTGTTGAGTGTTCCCTGCAAGAACCTGGACATCTTCCCGCGTGAAAATGGCGAAGCCCTTCGCGACGGCCCTCAAATTGTAGGCACCCGGAACTAATCCCTTGAATTCGTAGAAGCCATCACGGTTGGTGGTCATATCTAACGAAGCGCCACTTGAATTGGTCAAGCGGACGGTGGCCTTGGCAATTACTCCGCCGGAAGGGTCGGTGACTACGCCATTGAGTCCGCCGGTGGGCGCCTGCGCGGCTAGATTTCCGACAACTGAAAAAACGGACAGAGAAAGATACAAACTCAAGAAAGCAAATCGAACGCGCCGAAAACTCATCCGGTCTCCAGAATGGACGAATATTGATTTGAGGCTGTGAAGCATTACGGTGTGGCCGCTTCGCCGCCGCCCCCGCTGCTGAGGCTCCACGGCGAAAGGATTGTGGACGGGCTGCTCTTGGGGGAGGCTTCCAAAATGGGCTCAACCCCCGA
>Ga0210407_10002435_pt1 | contig 15978 bp, 17 predicted proteins | sample IncBWC27MmetaG_FD_150860 | JGI IMG/M metagenome (GOLD analysis project Ga0210407, IMG submission 150860) | Forest soil microbial communities from Barre Woods Harvard Forest LTER site, Petersham, Massachusetts, United States - Inc-BW-C-27-M | ecosystem: Environmental > Terrestrial > Soil >...
ACCGTAGAGCGTGATGCTGCTTTCGTTCTTCGCGGCAGAAGCGGATTGAGCGCGCGCGAAGTGCAGCGGCGCAGAGACCAACACGGCGAGCAGCGCCATTGACCCGACCGTCCGCATGGGATGAACGTCCAATCCTGAACCTATGTCCATGATCTGTCCCTCGTATCCTTAAGCGGCAGTCTACACGCCCCTCATCCACGCGAACCTGCATTGGGCGCATACAACATAATCATCGCTTCGTGCTGCGTGTCCGATTTACCAAGCTTAGTCGACGCAACGGCAGCGAGATTCGTCTACTATTTAGCTGTGCCATATCTGCGTCCGGAAGTGTTTGGAGACGGCAACTGATGTCCAAGAGAACCCGCCACGGCAGACTCAAGAGACCCAGCTCAATTGCCGGTGAGCCCACGCCGCCGCTGCTGAGTGAGAAGCTCATCGCCGAACTCCAGGGCGCCGTCAATGCCGCGCAGCGCAAACGAATGCCCCATTCTCACGACAAGGGTGAGAGCCGAAGGGGCGCCAATTCCGTCGCTTCCGGAGGCATCGCCGCGGACCGATTCCAGAATTAAAAGTGCAGCCCCGGCGGCTCGCTGTCAGCGGCCATTCGGGAAGGCTATAGTTGCCCTTTCAGACTTGCCGGCGTCACGGCGCTGGAAACTTGGGGGCCGATGGTGGAAACAAGACCCGCGTTCATCTTTGATCTTGACGGCACGCTGGTCGACAGCGTGTACCAACACGTGCTGGCTTGGCAGGAAGCACTCGATTCGGAAGGGATCCCCCTCTCAGTTTGGCGTATCCACCGCAAGATAGGAATGAGCGGCGGATTGTTCACGAATCAGCTGCTGCGTGAGACGAAGGTCGAGATCAGCGAAGATAGCAAAACCAGATTGCGGCACGCGCACGCCGCCGCGTATCGGCGCCTCACTTCGAAGGTGCGCCCGCTTCCGGGTGCACGCGAACTGTTGGCGACCTTGAGCCTCGCCGACATTCCGTGGGCGATCGCCACCAGCGGCCGCATGGAAACCGCGGCGCCGAATCTGGCTCTGCTGGAGGTGGACCCGACCGTCTCAGTGGTCGTCACCCGCGACGACGTCAAGTACGCCAAACCGGATCCCGACTTGTTCGTCGCCGCCGCCAACAGACTCGGCAGCCCCATCACCAGCGCCGTCGTGGTCGGCGACAGCATCTGGGATGTGCTCGCAGCGCGACGCTGCCAAGCACTGGGGGTCGGGTTGCTATCGGGAGGCTACGGAGCGGATGAACTCGAGCGGGCCGGCGCCTATCGCGTCTACGACGACCCGGCGGATTTGCTGAGCCATCTCGATGAGGTCGGTGGCCGGCGCTAACCCGGTGCGCTCGCGGAATAAACACGCGCCCGCTCGCGGCGATGCTACCGGCGACCGCGTCTGTGCGCTCACAATCATTTCCGCCGCAGTATCACATCAGCTTGGAGAGTCTCTCCACCATCGTTGGTCACGGTGAATTGGTCGGGATTTGTCGGACCTTCGATTGCGCCATCAGGAGCGGCGCTGCGAATGAAATCATCCCCAGGCGAACCCAGGTTCTCATCGCAGGTATCCGGCATGCGCTGCGCAGCATGGACCGCTCGCTGCATTTGATCAAAAGGCCCCGATGGGCGCTTGCGGCACCCACCGGGGCAGACCAACCCGGCATGGCTTTGACAAACCGGGCATGCTCGCTCTAGGGGTCCAGAGCGAAGTCGTTGGGCTATTGACCATTGTTCTCAATCGCCATCGTCGTGCTTCGCCGCCTTGATGGTGGCTAGCTCAGCATTAACCAAACCAAAGCCCGTGGTGTTGTTGATCCTAACGGGGGGCCCCGCGATCACGCGCGAGCTAAATGTCACGCCGTTATCGAGAGTAGTGGTGACTAACATACCGCGGAATCGATCGGGATCCATTTCCGTGGTGCCCTCGGCAGGGTTGAACACCGACATACCGAAGCGGAACGAATCGCCACCCGTGAGGCTTCCCGGGGCGAAATTCAGCGTGAAGATCGATGGATTGGTAACCGGCGATGCAGTGATATCGGTTGCAGCGATGCCGACCGAATCACCCACGTTGAATCGATTGGGATTTTTGCTCCAGGTCAAGTTAGTCGCCGTCGCATCGAACGTTATCGACTGTACCGAATGCTCGGTCGGTAGGACGTCGATGTTGAAATAGCGCGACCACCGGACCCAACTATTTTGCGCGAAGAAGGTCACGGGCCCTGCAATCGCTCCGCTGAAATTGCGATCGAGAGGTAAGGGAATCGGCGATGCCGTATTCTGCAGAATATTGTAGAGCTTCTCAGGTTTCAGGTGCCCAGAACCGCCCGCGGCTTGAAGCGCCAGGGCGCCAACCGCTGCGGCGTCCGGCGCAGCGGCGCTGGTACCGAAGAATGTGCCGAAGAAAGTTGTGCTCACACCATCGGCGGCGGCGATTTCCGGCTTGAAGCGAATTTCCGGCTCCCGCAGCCGATTGCCGTTCTGGTCCAGGTAGATGGTGACGGGACCGGCGGAGCTGAAATCCTCGGGGAAGTTCGGGATGGTCCAATCGACGGCGGCCACACTGCGCGCGCCGCGCGCCGCACCGTGCCCCCAGGTTGAGGGCTTGCCTTCGCGTTGGCTGACCGCCAGACCGTTTATGTTCACATACTTGATATGACGTGCCGGGCCGTCGCCGACCTTGCCGATGATGATCTGGTAGTCGCTGACATTCGCCCCACCATGGATCTCGCCGGCAAATGGCGCGAGTGCGACTACTTCGAACGGTTGATCGGTTTGGGTGTTGTCGTCCGTCGAGTAAAACCCGGGGAAGTTCGGACTGTTGGGGTCCATCCAGTTGCCGTTCACATCGAAAACGTAGATGTTGTAGTTGGTGAGAACCTTGCCGAGATTGAAGGGTTCGTCCCACTGGAACGAAATGACGTTCAGGCCGGCAAAGGGACTGATCGTTTGGGTGATGCTGGGACTACCGTCCACATTGCGGAAGTTGTGCACCGTGTCGGGACGGATGTTCGCCGGAATCTGTTCCAACTTCAAATTGATCTTACCCTTGGTCTCCATCTTCTGCGCGTCGGCGAATGAGATCGGCTCGTAGACCGCCTCATAGGCTTCGAGTCCGTTGTTACCGGCCGAGGAGAAGTAAGCCCCGCCATCCCTCTTCACGATGTCAACCGCCTGGGCAATCAGGCCGTCCGAGTACATCGGTTCAGCGAAATAAATCACATCATCCACGAGGATGTCGGAGTGGAACAGTTCCCGCAGCGCGAGGATGTTCTCAGAAAATGACAGTTCGCCGTTGTCCGCGGTCGCAAAGAGCAGCGAGGCGCCAGGCGCAATGTCGTGCACCAGCTGCAGCATCGCACGGCCTTCATCGGTGCCGTCCGGGAAATCTTGCACAACGGTGACAACGGGCAAATCCCCGGTCTTTACATCGTCCGCGGCGTGAGTGCTGCAAGCAGTGCAGGTGTCGAAGCTGTCGGACAACACGCCTAAGCGAATTCCACTGCCGTCGAGGCCGCGCGCCTGCGCCAAATCTGCCTTCTCAAAGGCAACCGCCTGACTCTGTACCGATCCGGCGTGTGTGACGGGCCGCTGCACTGAGTGCATGGCTTTTACAGCTGGCTGCGCCGCGACGGCGCGCGTCGCGTTGAGGGGCAAAAAGCCCTCTATGAGCGATGGGTTGATCGAGCTATGGGTTTGCAGTCGAAATCCCGCGGCCGCCAAGCCAGGCAAAGCGGCGGCGAAATCCGTGCCCTCAGCCAAGCGAATCATGACGAGCGGATCGCCATTCGCGGACGTGATATGGACTTTTAACTGTGTTGCGAGACGAGGATCGCCATTGTCGAAGGCGTTGACGAGTTCTCTGAGTCCACCGCCGACAAAGGCGGGCAATGCCTTATCCGGCGTCACTGCTTGCGCTGATGCGCACCAAACGAAAAAAGATGCGCTAAGAACCAGCCACTTCTTTAGATACTTCATGTGATCCCCCTTCCGGAAACACCGGACTAATTGATTTTCTCGAGTCGAATATGCTCCAGCATCCAAAGATTGGCGATGGGCAGTGTCCGCAGGCAGGTTGCCGCTACTTCGGTGCCGTGATAATTCATTATTGCCTAAATTGCTGAAATAGGGAATAACTGAAATGCTGACTTGACGCTCGCAACGCCGTGTGCGGGCCCTATAAATCACGGAGCGAGGATGCGATTGTCTACTTTTTGATTTGCGCGGCTGCGCCGCGTCCACGGTGCGGGAGACATAATCCGAGCGACGCGCATCAGCGGCCCCTGCTTTTGTCCGCAGCGCATCGTGGAAACCAGCGGGGTTCGATGTTTTGGCAGCGCTTGTAAGCCTAACCACCGGTTGTGGCATAGTTGCCGCCTAACATGGTCTTCCGCAAACCGAGGCGCTCCTTGACTAAGAAGGTTCACTGGGTCACCACCGAGCAGCTAAGGGCGCTTCAGAGCTCCATTCGCCACGATCTGATGGACCGCCTGATGGCTCTCGGGCCGTCCACAGTCAAGTCACTGTCCTCCGCCATGCGCTGTAAGCCAACGGCGATATATCGGCACATTGAATTTCTGGAAAGGATCGGATTAGTCACTGCCATGAAGGCCACGGGCGAGCGTGGCCGCCCCGCTACGGTTTACAAAGCGGTCGCCCCGTTGATACGTGCCGCCAGGGTCGCCAAGAATCCACGCAACCACCGGGTCATGGCGCAAATCGCCAAGGCAATGGGGACCCTCGCCTATCGCTCGTATGCAGCAGCCTATCGCGGTAAGGATTGGGAGACCGAAGGCCCACGCCGAAATCAATGGTGCTTCCGCCTCTTTACCGCCCCCTCTGCCCGGAAATTGGCTCGCATCAATGCTTTGTTCGACGAATTGGCGAGCTTGATTTCAACACCCGATCCAAATCCAGGGCCGCTCATGCGCGTCACCTGGATCATGTCTCCCGCGCCGTGGACGCGGCGCCGCCGCACCAAGAGAAAATGAGCAATCGCCTCCTCGTTCTGTGATTTTTTGGAGTTGCGCACAGTCTTGTGAGCGTCAAGCCAGTATTCCAGTTATTCTCTATTTCACCGGATTAGGTAATAATAACCCAGAGCCATAGGCATCTTTTTACGTGGGCATCGTGGATGCTTTCATGCCGATTCTGCAAAGGCCAATCATATGCTTGGCGACAAATTCGAGTTCATCCGCCGGGCAAGCGCGCTGCAGACTCGTCCCGTGCTCGCTATTCCGGGGGGCGCCACCCGCAGATGCCTGCACTCAATCACCGCCGCGATGTTATTCGCCATTCTCTCTCCGTCTCCGGGCTTCGCGGAGTCCGATGGCCCTTCAACAACCAGTTCGATCGATCCTGCGCAACTGGACACCTTCGTCGATGAGACAGTGCGAACAGCAATGCGCCAGGACGACATCGCCGGCGTGAGCATTGCGATCGTGGATCGATCGGGACCGATTCTAGTCAAGGGTTACGGGATCGCAGCGCCGGGCCGGGCAGTGGACGCGGACACACTTTTTCCGATGCAGTCGATCTCCAAGACCATGGTTTGGATCTCACTGATGCAACTGGTCGAGCAGGGCAAGATCCGTTTGGACGATCCGGTCAACTTACATCTTCCCGCCGGCCTCCGGATACCCGTAGACGGCTTCCGCAAGCCCGTCCTGATCCGCGACCTGATCGACCATACTTCTGGGTTCGAAGATTCCGCGCTCGGGCACCTGTTCGTGCAGCGGGCCGAATCGCTCTTGCCCTTGGAGACATACCTTGCGCGCTTTCGTGTGCATCGCGCGCGCGAGCCCGGAACGGTTCAGGTCTACTCCAACTACGGCGCCGCGCTCGGTGGCGCGATCGTCGCTCGTGTCAGCGGCATGGCTTGGGAGGATTATGTCGAGCAGCGGATTATTCAACCGCTCGGCATGGGTGCGGCTACGTTTCGCCAACCCTATTCGGAAGACCTCGCCAAAGCACACGGCCTGCCGCCGCCGATGCCGCAAGTCGTCGAGACGCACCTGACGGATGGCTTTCGGCGCGGTGGGGCGGGACTCGAAGCGGCGGCGCGCGAGTTCACATCCGATGTTCCGGCAGGCGCACTCGTTGCGAGCTCGACGAATATGGCCGCATACATGGGTGCGCTGCTGAACCCTCAGGTGATGGAGCGCGCCGGGGTTTTGAAAGCGCAAACTCTGCTCTCCATGCGAACGCCGATCTTCAATGGCGCCGCTGGTTTCGGCGATATGCGCTCCGGATTCCAAGCCATTGCGCTGCCGGGGGATCTCGAGGCGTTCGGGCATGGCGGGGACTCCATTTATCAAGTTGCATCAATGACGCTGATTCCCAGCCGTGGACTCGGCATCTTCGTCGCCGCCAATACCGCGAGCGGGCGTGGTCTGACCATTCGCCTGCGGCAGGACCTGGCTACGAAGTTCCTTGGCGCAACGCTCGCGCCTCCCGTCTACGGCTCGCAGGCGTACCGTGAAGCGGCGTCATTCGCCGGCGATTATAGGAATTTGCGCAGAGCCTATTTCCGCACCGAACGTGGTCTCTACGATCTGTTGATCGGCGCCATTGCCGTTTCGGCAGCGCCGAATGGCGACCTGATGATCGGTTCGTTCCTGGACAAGCCCCGCTTGCTCGTGCCGATGAGCGATGGCGTGTATCGCGACATCAAGGGGCCCGAGCGGATCGCTTTTCGGCCGCTTAACGGTCAGACTGGGCTCTACGAGCCCTACCTGCACACGGCGTGGGAGAGAGTCGGCTATTTCGAAAGCCCGGGGTGGGCGATTTTGGTCATCGTGCTTACCCTTTTCGCCGCGGTCGTAGCCCTGGGTGGCGCCTTCCGTAGAATCGTCGTGCGGCGGCCGGCGGAAGGTTTCGAAATCTATGCGGCAAGGGTCGTTGCGGCTGGCGCCGTCGCTTGGCTCACAGGTTTTGCGCTGTTCGCCATGTTTCTCGCAAAGGGGCTGACGGCCTCGAACATCGCGGAGATCATGTGGTGGTATCCATCTGCGGCGCTCATCTGCTCCTGCTGGGCATTCGCCGCTGCGGCAGCGCTCACTGTGGCGTCGGTTCCGAGCCTCGCAGTCGTCGCTCGATCCAACGACTGGTCGACCTGGCGCAGAGGCGCACATGCGCTCGAGGTGCTCATCTTCATAGCGTGCGCGGCGACATTCTGGCGGCTCGGTTTCATCGGATTCTCCGGGTGGTAAACCTCCGGCATGGTCAGGATCGCCCGTACCCGTCAGACAGCGAAGATTTACGGTTACTGCGCACACTCCACGCTCCGGGGCGGGCCGTCGGAGGCGCCACGGTATCCGGCATGTTTGGATTTCTCGGCTTGCTCATGGGCCTATTCGCAATCTTCGTCCTCATCGCGGCGGCGGTGGATTGGCGCGACGAGACTTCGCAGGCGCACTGGCCAGTGGTATCGGCGATGATCGACCGTGGCGAAGTCACCGTGTCGCGCCGCGCGCAAAGCGAGGGCGGTCGCATGACCTGGAAACTCAATTGCCGCGTGCGCTTTGAAGTAAATGGGCACGAGCAGATCGCAGCGATTACCTTGCCAAGTGCAACTTCGGAGTCGCAAGGAGCAGAGCTGCAGTCTTGGGCAGCCCGTCACCGTCGGGGGGATCATATTGATGTCCGTTATGATCCATCACGTCCAAGCCGAGCCGTTTTCGCGGCCGCCGCCGTGCCAAATGCCGGCCCCCGGAGGAACTCGGATCTGGTGCTCGTGATCATTTTTGCCATGGGCTGCGTTGGTCTACTGGCGCTGGCCAAGCATTTGGCATTGGAAGAGTCGCGCGAGGTGGCGGTAGCCGATACCGACAACCCTTCCCGCGGAGGCAGGATCGCGCTCGGTTTCATCTCAGCCGCAATCGGTCTCGTGGTGATCGGCAGCGCCGTCAGTGCCGCGATTCATGCGACGGACCCTTTCACCGGTGAAAGGCTCATAGCGGTTCCCGCGGGTTTGATGTTCGTGCTTGGCGGCACACTGGTGGCGTTGCCGCCGGGCAGTGGGCGATGGCGAGGAGCGCTCTCGGCACTGCTGGTCACGTGTTTTGCGGTGACATTCGATTGGGTCGCTTTTGGTCCCGGCGATCGCAAGTTCGGCGGGGGAATCTCGCTCGGCGCCAATGTCGGCGCAGGATTTCCAGTCGGGGAATTCATTGGGCGTGCTGTTTTTGGTGTCGTCGCCATCGTTCTCGACATCTTCGCCATCATCGTGTGGATCAGCCATTGCCGGCGATTATTGAGACCGATAACAAACTCTGACACCACTAACGCAAGGCCGAATTGAAATTCGGCAAAGGAAACAAAAATGCGCATGACCCGCCGACGTGTTCTTGGACTTTCCAGTGCCGCATTCTTAGGGCTGACCGTACGGCAGCCATTGGCCGTGGCCGCGGGTAAGACCCGACAACCGCGAAAGAAATTGCGCATTCTCATCCTGGGTGGCACCGGGTTTACCGGACCGCATCAGGTTCGTTACGCCTTGAGCCGCGGGCATCAGGTCACCTTGTTCAATCGGGGCAAGCAGCCGCACGAGTGGCCCGGTACGGTGGAGGAACTGATCGGCGACAGAAACACCGGCGACCTAAAGGCGCTCGAAGGTAAGGAGTGGGATGTGTGCATCGACAACCCGACCACCCTGCCATTCTGGGTGCGCGATGCCGGTCATGTCTTGCACTTCAAGGTTGAGCACTATATTTTCATCTCGACCATCTCGGTGTACGCCGATAACTTAAAACCGGCCGATGAGTCGGCGCCCGTTGCGAGCTACGCAGGCAGGGATGCGATGGCCGAGACGATGGAGTCGTTTCGAGCCAAACTAGGCGAGCTCTACGGCCCACTCAAGGCGCTTAGCGAGAAGGAGGCAGAAAAGCAGTTTCCTGGGAAGACCACTATTATTCGGCCGGGGCTCATCGTCGGGCCGGGTGATGAGACCGATCGATTTAGCTATTGGCCGGTGCGACTGTCACGCGGCGGCGAGGTGCTTGCGCCGGGTGACGGTTCCGACCCGGTACAGATCATAGATGCGCGGGATCTCGCCGAATGGACCATTCGTGTGGCCGAGTCGCGTACCATGGGCACATTCAATGCGACCGGTCCTAAGCATCCGCTGCTGATGCGGGAAATGCTCGCCGGCATCGCGGCCGCCATTCACGCCGACCCGAAGCTCGTATGGGTCTCAACCGACTTCCTGGAATCTCAAAAGGTCGAGGCGTGGAGCGACATGCCGGTCTGGGTGCCCGCCCGGGGCGACAGCGCGGGCTTTGCCAAGCGCAGCATCGCCAAGGCGCTCGCCGCCGGCCTGACGTTTCGCCCCCTGGACACGACGGCTGCCGATACCTTGGCGTGGTTCAAACAGCAGCCCGCAGAGCGTCAGGCGAAACTGAGATCCGGACTGACGCCGGCGCGCGAGGAGGAAGTTATATCGAAATGGAAAGCTACCTCGGGCAAAAGTTGATCGCCTCTGATTGCAGGCCGGCGCGAATCACCACGCAGATTCGCCCACCAGCGTCGCCTGGGTGCCCACGGGCACAATGCACAGAACGACACCGTCCAGTACCAGTGCGATGGCGTACCGGCCGCTGACCTGTACCAGCATTGAGGAACTTCGTGCGCTGCGATGTCGCCCGGCGATCGCGGCCGGCTGCACTCGCGCGGTGATCATTTGCAGCATGTCCACCAACGGCGCGGGATCCCGAGCCTCGATGGCTCGCCAACACAATCCAACATAGGGTTCCTCGACATCCGCCGGCGAGCCAGTTAGGCGTGAACGCGTTCTGGCTCGATGCAGGAACTGGCGGGAAGCGGCTTCGCTTTTGCCGACGATGCGCGCGATCTCATGGTAATCAAATTCAAACACATCGCGCAGCAGAATGGCCGCGGCTTCCGCGGGGCTGACGCGGCTTAGCAAATGACGAAGTGCGGCCTCACATTCGGACCTGACTTCCACCAGGGATTCCGACGAAGCTTCGGGCGGCAACCCGACTTCCGCGTGCTCCGACTCTAACTGTTTGCGGCGCAGCCGGTCGATCGCGATGTTGCGGAGCACGCTGTATAGCCACGCGGGCTGGGGTCCAAGCCAATCTGGAAGGCGGGACAAGGCGCGAACGTACGTGTCCTGCACGGCGTCCTCAGCGTCCGCATGTGTGGCCAGCAGCCGGCGCGCGGCGCTTATTAGTCTTTGACGGTCCGTAGCCATAGCCAAACTGTGCCACAGAGCGGGCAGTTTGGGGACACCTGTCACGAACCGATGGCTTAATTCGTTAGGTAAGCCAAGGAGGAGAATTCATGGAAACCACGCCGCCCACCGCCCCTATAGATCCGAGAAGTGCATTCTTGGAGGAAAAAGCATTCAAGTCCCGCACGGTGCTCATCTTTGGCACCATTACGGATGCGATGGCAGCCGAAGCCGCGCGCCGATTAATTGCTCTGGACGCCGATTCGTGCGAGCACATCGACGTAATCGTTTCCTCGCCTGGCGGACATCTAGAATCGGGCGACACCATTCACGACCTGATTCGGTTCATTCGCGCCCCGGTGCGGATGATCGGCAGCGGTTGGGTGGGCAGCGCCGCGACCCACGTCTACTTGGCGGCACCTCGCGAGCGTCGCTTCTGCCTGCCGAACACCCGATTCTTGATCCACCAGCCGAGCGGCGGGATCGGCGGAAAAGCGAGCGATATCGCCATTCAGGCGCGGGAAATCGTTCGGGCGCGGCAGCGCGTTGCCGAGCTGATAGCGCGCGAGACGAACAAACCCGTCGAAATGGTATTAAAGGACATTGAACGAGATCATTGGCTGTCCGCCCAGGAGGCAATCGACTATGGTCTCGTCGGCCGACTCGTCAAGACACGCGAGGAACTGTAGCGTCCGGTCACCGGTGAAATGGTGATAGGGGATCGACGCTTGCAAACAACGCGTGATGGCGTAAATCGCCAAGGAACGGCCGGCCCAGTCGAGGCTCCAAATCAGCGGCCAGGCACTTCTTCGGCTCACGCCAACCGATTCAACCGCAACTGACCGGGCAGCAGTTCGGATCTCGTGACGCAATATGGGCCTGCGTTGGAATAAACGATTTCACTGGTAATCGCCTCTAACTGGATTATGACGCGACTGGTAATTCTCGCACACGCTCCGTCGTCGAAGCTCCCAAGTGTCAGTCTCCGTAGGGTGGATACGTATGGCGCTACCAGGCTGCGGACCTGTTCGTCCTTGACGGCGATCCACTGGCTGACAATCACAACAGCCGTCGCATCTACGCGGTCATGCTGAACGGTGTTTGGTTGGCACACTGAACGACCGGTATGGTCGTTGGGTTAGGCGGCGATTCGAAAACGCGTTCGAGACTTGTTGGTGAAATGGGGAGCGCAAATGGCCAACTTGATTGGTTCCAAACAAAATACTACACAACGCCGCGCGGCCCGCGAATTGATGGCGTTCTTCGCCCTCACCTTCGCCATTACCTTTGGTCTAGGCGCCGCGGTCATTTTTTTCCGCCCGCAATTCGAGGCCGTCTTCGGTCCTCTGGGGCCGCTGCTGACAAGTTGGCCATACTATGTCGCGGTTTGTATGCCTACGATTTCAGCCCTTCTGCTCTCTGCCCTGTTCGGAGGACTCGAGGGGGTAAAGAATCTATTTCGAGGCTTGGTTAGGCCCTTCCAGCTGCGCTGGGCATTCGTTGCGCTGCTGACATTTCCGACAGCCCTACTGCTTTGGGGTCTCGCCGAAAGGGCTCTATTCGGCAATGGCGTGTCCCATTCCATCGACATCCACGCAATTCTGGTATCCGCGCCGCTCACGTTGTTTACCACGGCCAACATCTTTATCGATCCCGGTCCTTGGGGCGAGGAGACCGGATGGCGCGGTTTCGCGCTGCCGCGACTTCTAATTCGTTTCACGCCTTTGACGGCGGCGATCATCCTTGGAGTCATTTGGGCCGTTTGGCACGCGCCTGCCTTCCTTACGTCGGATCTCACCCAGGCGAAGTACGATTTTGGTTGGTTTCTCGTCGGAGTCACCTGCGCGTCGATTTTGATGACGTGGATCTATGTCAATGCAAATCGTAACTTCCTGGTGGCGGGTTTTATTCCGCACGCCATGAACAATCTCATGGGGTTCTCCAATGCGTTCACGGACGCCAAGATCCAAGCGCTCGTGCTAATCGTGGTTGCCGGATCGATCATTGTCGCTTGCGGGCCAGGTCTCAACGGGCGGCGGTCAAGAGCGCCGGCGGCAGCCGACGCCTGAGGGCGCTATGGTGGCGAGATTGAGGCGACACAAAGGCAGCGTGCACGCCGGCAATCCTAATGGTCGAACGGTGCCAGCCCTTCCTGTTCAAGCGGAAGTCCGACGGCCGCGGCAATTTCGGGCGCCAGCGCCTTCGCCGTTATGTCGCGTTCGGATGCTACGCAAACGTCAGCCGTACCCTCGCGGCCGATGAGATAGACAGTCGCGAAGAAATAGCTGTTATCTACTCGCGGAACGGGACCGCTGTAATTCACGCGAACCGCCTTGAATTCGCCAAGCCGATACGTTCCGACCGGACCCGGAAGGCGCAGCGGGCCGAGTGCGCTCGGCTCGATTACGATCGCATCCCGGTTGATCGCTCCCTTTGCGAAGCCGACGAAGGTAGTCATGTATTTCCTGGCAATCCAAGCCAAAAACAAGGCAGCGAGTGGGCAAGGGGTGGCAGCCAGAGGCCCACTTTTGATGAGCATGATCAGTCCGAAGAGCAGCATTAAGGCACTGCCGCCAAGCATGGCGCGCAGAATTTTCCTGGGTAGTGCCATGGTGTCGAAGTTATAGGGAAGCGTGACGCCCAAGGGATTTCCTCAGCATCTCCGCCGAGGTGGGGGATGATTAGAATCTTGAAATCTAGACACTTGCATTCCCAAGATGAAGTGCTGAATGACCTCGCGTGTTTTCGCAAGACCAACGTAACCTATTTCGGCGGGAAATGTAACGCTTGTCATATTTTTACCGCCGAACCCGCGAAGGTGTGCCAGGGCACGGGCAAGGACATCAGCGATGAATCCCTCGCTGACGCCCACGATCCGTTGACGATCAAGTCGTTTGGCGACAGCTATATCGAAGTTCCAGTCGGTCGGAAGCAAATGGAGGCCGTTTTCACATGACAAAAATTGAGCCGTCCGTGCAGTGACTGATACTTGATGTGGTGTAACGTAGACTCTCGGACGCCGCCTTCGAACGGCCGGGAGTGTTTCTGATAGAACAACAACCGCTTCGGCGGTCCACAACTGTTCAGCCCGTTGCCAACGCAGCAAATCAGCTGCATCGCAAGCTTGCCTCGTTCGGTGTTCTGTTACTGACTTTGTCGTGCCTGTCTCCGGTTCTGTCGATCTACGGAATCGGCTCCGATGTGTTGCTGCATGCCGGCACCGGCGCGGCGGGAGCCTTCATTTGCGGCATCGGGGTCGCTGTCGTCTGGGCGGTGGTCTATGCCGAGTTGGGATCGGCTTATCCGTATGCGGGTGGCGACTACGTCGGCGTGGGCTCGATCCTTGGCCCGTGGGCAGGATTCGCGAGCCTGACGGTTTATGCTGTGACCGCCGGACCCAGCATCGCCTTTCTCGCGAAGATCGTTGCGATCTATTTTAGCGATTTGGTGCCGGCGGCGGCGCCGATGATCGTCACTTTCGGTGTACTCGGCGCCGCTATTGCAGTTGCATCAATTGCCGTGCGCACCAGCGCGTTGGTAACGGGGATTTTTCTTGGGATCGAGATGCTGGCCGTGATCGCGCTCATCGGTGTCGGGCTGTGGCACCCGGTTCGCAGCCTCGTCGACGTCGTGCTTCATCCGGTCGCACTCGGCGCCGCCGGGAACCTAGGCTCGGTCGCGATCGGCGCAATGGCCTTAGCAGGGGTCAGCGCCGCCTACGCGACCGCCGGTGGCAATCAGGCGATCGCGTTTGGCGAGGAACTGGTTGAACCGCACCGCTACATGGGCCGCGTGATCCTGGTCGCCGGCCTGATTGGAGCACTTGCCACCGCTGTTCCTGTCATTGCGGTTGTGATCGGCGCGAGCGATCTGGCCTCAATTCTGAAAAGTCCCGTGCCGTTCAGCGCCTTTTTCACAGCAGTTGCAGGCCCGGCCGCGGGCGGAGCGTTGAAAGTGGGAGTGATCGTGGCGAGCTTCAACGCCTTGATCGCTACGATGATGTTTGCCGGCCGCCTGTTCTTCAGTTTGGGTCGCGACGAAATCTTTCATCCAACCATCAATGCAATATTGGCAAGAGTGCATCGCTCCTCCGGAGCGCCCAGGTTGGCGACTTGGGTCATCGGTGCGATCTCCGCAGCTTGCTGCTTGCTGGATACGCACGTACTTGTGGTCTTCATATCGGGTTTCGCGGTTTACAGCCTTGGCTTGGTGAGCGTGGCGGTATTCGTCGGTCGAAAGCGACTCCTGACGGGGCAACCGGGCTATTGGCGATCACCGCTATTTCCGTTGGCGCCGGTTCTGGGCCTGATCCTGGCGGTTGGATTTGCAGTCGCAGACCTGCTTGACGCGGAAGCCGGTCGACCCAGTCTATTGGTGCTCGGAGTAATGATCGTCGCGGGACTGCTTTGGCATCACTTGGTATTGCGCCGACGGCCGGGTGGCTGGGCGCCTCGCCTTCGGTAGATCGTAGCCGTGAAGGAACCGGCCGACCCGGGCTCGTATCCGCGAAACCCTCGTTCCCCGGTATCGTAGAATCGTCCACAGTTTTGCGCGCGTCAAGCCAGCTCTTTAGTTATTCACTATTTGTCGCTTTTCGGTAATAATGCATCGTGGTCGAACGAACCGCGAAAGCATCGCCTGTTGTGATGGCCAGAATCGCCGGCGTCTTGTACTTGATCGTAATCGTCACGGCCGCATTTGCCGAGATTTTCGTGCGCGGCAAACTGGTTGTCGCTGGCAATGCGGCTGCTACCGCCACCAACATCTTGACGCACGAGTCGCTCTATCGTTTGGGCGGCGCGGCTGATCTCATCAACCTGGTGTGTGATGTTGGACTTGCGCTTCTCTTCTATGAGCTGCTCAAGCCGGTAAGCCGAAGGCTCGCGTTGTTGGCAGCATTCTTCAGACTGACGCACGTTGGCATCTTAACCGTCAGCATTCTCTTCCATTTCGCGGCCCTGTTCTTTCTGAAGGGAACGCACGATCCGGGCGTTTTCAACACGGCGCAATTGCAGGAACAGGCGCTGACGTGCCTGAATTTCCAGTCACGGGGATACACCCTCTGCCTCGTATATTTCGGATTCGCCTGCGTAATTCTCGGGATGCTCATTTACAGGTCTACTTTCCTTCCGCGGGTTCTTGGTGTGCTGATGGCGATTGCCGGCTTGTGCTATGTGATCAGCAGTATCGCGGGTCTGATTGCACCGACCTTCGCGTCTCCTCTCTTCCCCTACATTCTGTTGCCGGGTGCACTCGGAGAATATTCGCTGGCTCTGTGGCTTCTTGTGAGGGGTGTCAATATGCAAGCATGGAATGAGAAGGCTGGCGCGGCTTGTCAATGAGCCGCGCATTTCCGATCGGCCCCCGTCCGTAACCAGATTTAGCAGCATTGATTTTCGAGGCCACTCTCACCGCGCAAATGCAACCCCTCGCAACGTCAAAAGGATAACCATGAAAAGGCTTCTTACTCTCACATTTGCTCTGTATGTTTTTACCCTCGGCCTTGGCGCGAACGCAGAAGAGAGAAAAGCCGGCTGTCATGTTCTGCAAACAAAGGTCTATGAGCTTTCCTGGCACGATTTTCAGGCGAAGGCGCAGACTGCGCCTGAAAGGACTTTGGTAGACCTCATCGGAGCCATGGCAGAAACCGACAAGAAAAAACTGAAAGACCTTTCGGCGCCCACCAGCGATGAAATCTTCGACACTCAATCCGGTGCCTATTTTTCCCAACTGGGCAGGAAGAAGCTCGACCCGGTCGTTCCGGCAAGAGTTCTGG
>Ga0210407_10002436_pt1 | contig 15978 bp, 15 predicted proteins | sample IncBWC27MmetaG_FD_150860 | JGI IMG/M metagenome (GOLD analysis project Ga0210407, IMG submission 150860) | Forest soil microbial communities from Barre Woods Harvard Forest LTER site, Petersham, Massachusetts, United States - Inc-BW-C-27-M | ecosystem: Environmental > Terrestrial > Soil >...
ATTCGGGAGTGGATTCGCCTGAATACCCATGCGAGATCTCGTTTCTTCGGTTTCGACACCTTCGAAGGGTTGCCGGAGGCTTGGAAACATGTGGGCGGGAGTGTGCCGAAGGGAACGTTCAGCACCAATGGCCAGCCTCCGCTTGTCGAGAACGAGCCGCGGGTCAAGTTCGTGAAGGGGTTATTCCAGGACACGATCCCGGGCTTCGCACAGGCTTTCCAACCGCGCAGCCAGTTAGTTCTCCACATGGATGCAGATTTACACAGTTCAACGCTGTACGTTCTAGCATCCTTAAACCAGTTGATAGGACCCGGTGCGATTGTTCTGTTCGATGAGTTTGATTCTTTCGATGACGAGTTCCGGGCATTGGACGATTTCGTCTCCGCGTTTCGCAAGGACTATTGCGTATTGGGTTGCAGTGGGAAGTCCTACGCGCAGGTCGCAATACAGTTTCGCAGATAATCCCTCGGCCTGTTGCCGCTAAAGCGGTAAGGAGAGCGGAGAGATTCCCATCGGCGTTTTCGGCGCCCTCACCTGAATCTGCGCCCTTCTCCTTGTGGTGTGCAAACTAATGATTGAGTGCCTATGGCCAATTACCTGATTCTGGTCGGCATGGTGTTTGTGACCGCGTTGGTGGTCTGGGCACTCAAAGAAAGTTCTCTCTACGTACTTTTCTTTGCCGCCTATACACACAGCTTTGTTATCCCGTTCTTGTACACCCACGGCTATGTTGGGAAAGACCTGGCCCATGGCCTGCTCCTGTTGAAAGATATCTTGCTGCTTGAACTCTTCGCCTGGTCTGTGGTTCTTTTGTTCACTCATTTTCGTGGCCCTTGGCCACTCCCTCTGAAGCCCCTCCTGGTGCTCACCATGTACTGTGGGTTCCGGTTCCTAGTCGGAGTGGTGTTCCTCGACGACGGATGGGGTGTAGGGCTGCTCAGGATGAAGTTCATTGCTTTTCCGCTTGAGATCATTGTCGTCGTCACGGTGCTAACCGCGCTTCACCCGGAATTCGGTAATCGGTTTCTCCGCCACATGACGTATGTTTTGTCCGTCTCTGCAGTAGTGGCATTAGTAATTTTTTTCGCGGCGCCGCGCGACTTCTGGGTACAGAACGCGAACCTTGCGGAATACAATGCTGACGTAAAGGGTGATACGGAAAATGAGCAGGACTTCAGTCTGGGCATCTCAGGGTCTGGGGGAAGCGTGGGGGCACGGGCGGAAGCATTCGCGGACATAGCAAATTTCCGCGCAATTGGAACGTTCGGAGATGGACTCAGTTTGAGCTTTCAGATGGTAGTACCAGTGCTTCTTCTGTGGTTCTATTTTCCGAGAAGCTATACGTCAATCTTAATGCTCATCGTGAGCGCGGCTGCGCTATTGTGCAGCCTGAGCCGATCCGGTTGGCTTTTTTGTGCCGTCGTGGTCACTTATGTTTTGCTGCGACGTCGCCACTACCTACCCTTTTTGATCATTGGCGGCGCGGCACTTTCTCTTGTGCTTTTGTGGTCCCCTATGACCCAGTTCGCCGTAGCCACCGTGGCCAATTTGACGTCATCCTCGAACGCGGATCCGAATGACAGCGCGCACGCGGAAGGTCTATTTTGGTTTTACACCCGAGGCTTTTCGGACCCGGGCAATATTCTGGGGAAAGGAATGCGACCTGAGGCGCAGTCGATCCCGGAAAGCGGCTATGCCTACTTCCTTGAACATTTCGGCCTCTTGGCTTATGTGAGCTTTCTATGGTTCTGCATCGCGTTGTATCGGCAGTTCGGCAAAGGATCCCGTGCCGATCCCCTCGGAGTCCTGGTACAAGGCATCTCCTTGGGTATGCTGGTGGTTATGCACTTCTCTCAATATCCCCTTGCTTTCACTGCGTTTGTCTCATTGTGGTATGTCGTTGGGCTTTATCTCAGCCGCTACCTTCTACCCAAGACAAACCCCGGCGAGGAACCAATCCGACTGCGTCGTCACGCTGCGTTGGGAAACACTTCTCTGGGCCCAAGCGTAGCCAGTTGAGGACCGGGCAAGCTCGGACGAAGGGAATGCACGGGTGAACGGGCAGACCATGGACAGATCATCGTTGTCGAGTGTGGGCCACGCGCAAGTGCACACCCACGGGACCGCCACTGGTAGGCAACCGGAGGTCTACATAGGTGGGGTTCGATTTGATATCGTTAGCCGGTTCCAGGCTTTGGAGCGCATGACTGGGTTTATAACCGAAGGCGGGTCTCACCTGGTATGCGCGGTAAACCTGGACTCTGTCGTCCAATGCCAGCTAGACTCTGCATTTCGCGAGACCGTTAATCGCTCGTCGCTTTCCTTGGCGGATGGTATGGGGATCGTGTATGCGTCCCGTTTGATTGGCTGCGCTCTGCCTGAAAATGTCGGCGGTCGCCTGCTCTTCATTGATTTCTGTCGTGTGTCGGCAGAAAGAGGCTATCGCATCTTCCTGCTGGGCGGAGAACCTGGTATCCCCGAAAGAGCCGCCAAAGCATTGACCGCCATGTTTCCAAGACTCCAAATAGCTGGCGCGTTCGCTCCACCCATGGGATTTCAATTGCATAGCGATGCCAACGAAGAGTGTCTCCGAGCCATTCGCGCTACCGCGCCGCAAGCTTTGTTCGTCGCGTTCGGAGCTCCGAAGCAAGAAAAATGGCTCAGCAGCAACCTGGCTCGTTTAGAGGTCCCCATCTCCATGGGCGTTGGCTACACGTTTGATCTCCTCGCCGGCAAATTCCCCGAGCCACCAAAATGGATGACGTCGGTGGGCCTCGAGTGGGCCTTTAGATTATGGCATGATCCTCTCCGCCTCGCGAAGAGATACCTGTGGAGGGATCTCCGGTTTCTTCCGATGCTTTTTTCGGAAATCTGGTGCCACCGGTGCAAAGTTAACCCCCGCAGGTGGCAAGGATGAGTGAACTTAGACAACAAACTGGTTACTTCGTTTTAAGGCACATCTAGAGGTGCTTCTGATTCTTCCATACATGGACTTCCGATGCAGTCTGAACAGCTAACGGCAGGCGGATTGATTTACGGCGCATCGGCTCGGCCATCCGGCCGAAATGTGCAGGCTCGCTTACAGGCGCTGGAGGGCCTCTGTCCCTTCCCGAAAGGCTCAGCCGCCGATCTAGGGTGCGGGCGGGGAGCGTACACCGGCGAGCTTGCAAGGCGCTTTGATCACGTCATTGGAGTCGATATTCTCCCCCAAAATATCGACTGCGCACGTATGAGTGTCCATGGCAACGTCGAGTTCCGCTGCGCAGCTCTGGAATGTATCCCGCTGGACGTCGAGAGTGTAGATGCCGTATTCCTAATCGAAGTTCTTGACCACGTCGCCAATGTGAACCAGTGTCTTGCTGAATTAAGCCGGGTTTTGAAACCCGGAGGTAAGGCATACATTTCGGTTCCAAACGCATTTTTCCCTTTCGAGGCCCACCCGGTTAAGGTTTTCGGCAGATTCTTCCATCCGTGGTGCTTTCCGTTCCTCAACTGGACGCCGTTCCACGACCGCTTAGCAACAGCGAGGATCTTTTATCGGAAAAGACTATGCGAATTGTGCGAATCGCGGGGCTTTGAGGTCGTTGCGAGTGACTATGTGGTAGCGCCATTAGAGTATCGTTTGAAGTTTTTGCGCCCAATCCTGTCAGCTGTCGGCAGAACTCCGATGAAGCCTTTGATCAGTATCTCCTTTGTTATTGCCTTAGACAAAAAGGGATAACTTCGCATTGGACAGTGCGGCTACTCTAGCAAGAGCGCGGCCAGGATCAGACTGCAATCTCCTCCGAATCGAACCGGGGCTGGGATGGATGATGAAATCATTGGACACGTAGCTCAAGATGCTTCCACCTGGGATTGCGAACCTTCTTGCCTTAGCTGGGTTGGCTATTTGCTCCGCCCAAATTTCCATGACTCTGCTGAAGTTCATCCGTATCGTCACTGATGGCAAGGGACAAGAAAGAGACTCTTGCAGGCATGCCTTTGCGTCTCAAGTTGACCATTAAACGCTTGTTGGACATGGTCGTGGCAGCTATGGCATTAGTGCTACTTTCTCCCCTCTTTCTATTTTTGACGCTAATAGTGAAGCTCACGTCTCCGGGCCCGGTTTTCTACCGATGGCATGTGGTTGGCAAGCGAGGGCGGCCGTTTATTTCGTACAAATTCCGCTCGATGGTAGCAAACGCAGATAAACTCAAAAGCGAGTTGGAACAGCTCAACGAGATGAAGGGACCTGTTTTCAAGTTGTCCAACGACCCACGAATTACCCGGGTCGGAGCATGGATGAGGCGGTACAGTTTGGATGAGTTGCCGCAGCTTTACAGCGTGCTAAAAGGCGAGATGAGCCTCGTCGGCCCGCGACCCCCGCTGGTTTCCGAGTACGCCCGCTTTAGCGAGTATCAGAAACAGAAATTAGCGGTTACTCCGGGCATCACCTGCCTTTGGCAGGTCAGTGGGAGGAACCGGGTGAGCGACTTCGACGAGTGGGTTGGGTTGGATCTCGAGTACATCCGGCATTGGTCGCTGAGGTTAGATCTGAAAATTCTTTTGAAAACGGTTCGTGAGGTATTTGTCGGTTCAGGGCGGTAGACACACTACCAGTTGCTGATATGCACCACTCTCCAGGGAGGCGCTAATGACGACGGTGTTACTGACGGGAGGTGCGGGATTCATCGGTTCGCACCTCGTTGATCGTTTTTTGCGAGAAGGATTCCACGTTCGAGTGTTGGATAATCTTGAGCCGAAGGTGCACCCGCATGGCCGACCTGCGTACTTGCCTGCAAATGTCGATTTTATCCAGGGAAGCATAACAGATCGGGCAGTTCTCCGTCGCGCCCTGCGGGACGTAGACGTCGTTTCGCATCAAGCCGCATACCAAGACTATATGCCTGATTTTTCTCAGTTCCTGCACGTCAATGCTGTCGGAACGGCGCTCATATTCGAACTGATTGTGCAACACCGCCTACCAGTTAAGAAGGTCATTGTAGCGTCTTCTCAGGCCGTGTACGGTGAAGGACAATACGAATGTCTCCAGCATGGTTTCTTCCTTCCAGTCCCCCGATCTCAGCGACAACTTGCGCGCAGAGAATGGGAAATCCGCTGTCCTCGCTGCGGAAATCAAGCTCGGTCGGTGCTCATGAGGGAGGAGCACACGAACCCCTACAACCAATATGCGGTGTCAAAGCTGGCCGAGGAGAAAGTTGCGCTGGGGCTCGGCTGGCTACACGATATTCCCACCGTTGCGCTCCGTTATTCCATCACCCAGGGCTCACGCCAATCGCTTTACAACCATTACTCTGGCGTCTGCCGAATTTTTTTCAGCCGCGTGCTCCAAAAGCAACCGCTCATCATCTACGAGGACGGTTGTCAGACACGTGATTTCGTCCACGTCCAGGACGTGGTAGATGCTAATATGCTGGTTCTTGAAAATGACAACGCTAATTTTCAAGCCTTCAATGTAGGAAGCGGCAGACCCACCACCGTCTTGGAGTACGCAAATGCCGTTGGTCGAAAGCTCTCTTTGTCCCTGGACTTCCAAGTGAAAGGTGAATATCGCCGCGGTGATAACCGACATAGCGTGTCGAGCATTGAGAAGCTAACCTCCTTGGGCTGGAAGCCGAGGCGCAGTCTAGCAGTCATTATGAACGATTTTGTGGATTGGATTGACAGCGTTGGCGGCATTCCCCAGGGAGTTCCGGACGCCTATGCCGACATGAGGAACGCAGGGATCGTGTTGAGCACTGTTGGATAAAGCTCAGTCTACGATTAGGCCGGCAGTGACCGCCTTGCGCGACACGACCCGTCGAGATTGCCAGATGAAGCGTCTCTCCAAGATAGGATTTGGGACTCGGGGTACTTATCAAGTCCGTCAAGGGCTTCTACCCTTGCGCCGCGGATCTCGGTTTCTAGGGAAGCTATCTCGGTTTGCAGTCCGGGCAACACGAACATGCGCGAAGAACGAAAGTTGCGAATCGGGATTGATCTTACGGGTCTATGGAGGCCGGCTACGGGAGTTTTTGTTTATGCCATAGAACTTGCGCACCAATTGCTAAGGCTCGATAACCACAATAGCTACACCCTGTTTTTTACTGGCGAAGTACAGCCGAACTTTCGAGAACTCCATGGAAAATTCAGAAGTGTAGTGATTCCCGTCCGCGACGAAGTCATCAGCAAGCAGTTAGTTTTGGGCACTCTTTGCAACACGCTGCAACTCGATGTGATGCATTTTCCCGCTTTTCCGCCCGCTCTGGCCTGCTTCAGGCCGTTCATCTGGACGCTTCATGATGCGACGCCCTGGCTCTACCCGGAGACAATGAACTGGAAGAGCCGGCTTTATTTCGGACACTTAGGCGCAAGAGCAGCTCGTTCCAGCAAAGCGATCATTACGGTTTCAAACGAAGCCAAGCGCAACATCATCGAGGCTTTGCGAGTGCCGGAAAGCAAGGTAAGGGTGATCTATGAAGGTGTCGACGGTGCCTTCCGGAAGATAGACGAACACGCCTTCTTGAATTCAGTTCGCGCGCGCTATCGTTTGCCCGAGAGATTTCTTCTGACCGTGGGCACGCTGGAACCCCGGAAGAATCTGCCTTTCCTCATCCGGGCTTATAAGCGCTTTCGCGAGTTGACCGACGCAAAGCTCGGTTTGGTGATCGTCGGACGTAAGGGCTGGAAGTCACAAGCCATAGATCAATCTTTGGCTGAAGCGGGAGATGGCGTAGTGGTAACTGGATTCATTCCCCGTGAAGATCTAGTGGGCCTCTACAACTTGGCAGATGCTTTTGTCCTTCCTTCCCTCTACGAAGGCTTCGGGTTCCCGCCCCTTGAGGCCATGGCTTGCGGGTGCCCTGTAATCGTGTCGAATCGAGGTTCCTTGCCCGAAATCGTGGGAGATGCGGCGTTGTTGATCGATCCCACGGATATTGACTCACTAGTTGGGGCACTGCGGTCTGTATTTAGTAACCCGCGCCTAGGGCTGACACTTGTTGGAAAAGGGCTTGCGCGCGTGAAGAGATTTTCTTGGGGAGCCGCAGCAAGCGAAACCCTCGGCTGTTATAGGGAAACAGTCAACAGCCGCGAAGATCTTGTCGCGGCCTTCTGATAATCCAACGCTGTCGACCAATATGAGCGGCAGAGGAACACGATACAAACGTTGTCCATGCCATCGGGCGGTAAGGAGAATTTCATGCGAGGCAAGAAACTTTCTTCGCTGGCTCCGGCAGCCTTATGGCACGATCGTACAGGGCGGCGTTTAGGGCGAAGGCGCAGTGTTCGAGTTAACCCCACAGCAGGCGGGAACTGGGCGGAGAAGGTGCTAGCTTCGGCATCGACAACTAGCGGCAGCAGCCATACTCTGGCCTGATCTTCGATACTTTCGGCGATCTCTACGGCGCCACGCTTTATGGCGGTGCACGTGGTGGAGGCACGGTATACGAGATCATACCGTGAACTTGAGAGCCGGAAACTAGAAAGCTTAAGCAGCGCGACTCCAAAGGTTTTCGGCCAACAGGTCCTTAATCTGATCAAGAATGTATGCGACAGAAAGTTTTAAAGCTGTTTGCGGCGAACACGTTTTCCTACCTCCTGGTCGGACTCTCATTTATTGTCTATTCCCGCCTGTTGTCGCCGGCGGAGTTCGGTACCTATGGTACGGCGTTTGCCGTGGCCACCATGCTTTCTCTTGTGCTGGATGGTGGAATCAAGACCACCATCATAAAAATGCAGCGGGAAGTGACCGACGCAGAGGAAGCGACGGCGCTATGGTTAATGCTTCTCGCAGCGATAGTAATCACAGCATCCTTCTACAAGTTGCAGTGGCTGATCCTGAGGTGGCGGCCTCAGATCAGTCACGACTACCGATTTGTGGTCGCATTCGTGGGGGCTTCACTCATTTTCTATCCTCTGGTGACATTGCCCACCGCGCGTTTAGAGCGCCGCCTGAGCTATGGTCACATTGCCTGGATCGAATCGATTGGCATGCTCCTGGAGCGTGGGGCGCCGGCCCTTATTCTGCTTTGGTTTCAGACAGGAGTGTATTCATTTCTTTGGGCATTGCTCTTGTCACGGATCTTTCGAGTGGTTGCACTCAGCAGGTTCCACCGTTGTGCCGTTTGGCTTGCTTCCTTCCGTCATGTCAGTCAAGCCCTTCACTTGCTTCGCGAGGGCAGTTGGATTCAGCTTGGTAATTTGTCCAGCGTGGCGAGAGACAACCTCCACGTCTGGATGCTCGGTCCTTTTTTTGGCAACGAGTGGATTGGCATGTATGCTTGGGCCTTACAGGTCTGCCAGATCAGCTCCCAAGTTTTCGCACAGATTTCCGCGCGCGTGGCCTTGCCCGTATTTGCGAATGGGGGCAGTTTCGAAGATTGCTGGCCCAAGTGCTTGCTTCAAATCCGGTTGTTGACGATACTCACGGGACCCGTGCTCTGCGGTGTCTGGCTGGTGCTACCTGCGTTGAACGCAAGCCTGTTCCACGGAAAATGGGCGCCCGCATTAGTATTGATTCCGCTCCTGTTCTTCCGTATGTTGCCTGGATTGGCCACGACTCCCCTCGGTCCGCTCATCATGGTTCATGGCGGCGGGTATGTTTACGCCAAAGTTGGATGGCTGTGGACGGTGGTCGAGGTCGCGTGCGCAGCTTTCTGTATTGCTATTCTCGGTCCTATTGGCCTCGCGTGGAGCTATGCGATCGTGGTTTGGGTCGGTCTTTGGCTGATGCTCAGGGCCCTAGGCCGGACAGGGGATGGTTTGACGAAGCAACTGATGGGACAGATCTTCGGTCGTCCTAGTCTGTATTTCGCGATGGCATCGGTCGTATCGCTGTCCATCCTGCTTAAAAACGCGGACTCCGCGTACTCGAACAATGTATTCTTCCTTTGCATACTGGCGTGCACGGTTGTGTTGTCTTCGTATCTGCTTGAACCGGATGTTCGCCAATTCATAAAGCATGAAGAAGCGTAGGCTCCACGCTCGTGCCCTGAAACTTTGGCGTAACGATTACTTAACTCACAAATACCTCTGGCCTAATATCGAGTGGGCTGCGAGCGCTTCGCTTCGAGGAATCGGTAGTCGTTCCCCGGTTGTCCTCGATCTCGGCTGTGGTCACAAACCTTACCGTGATCTGTTTCCGACGGCTAGGTATTTCGGGATGGATTGTGGAATGGTTGACTCTTCGCCCGACTTTGTGGGAGATGCGCTTTCTCTTCCGGTCAAGGATGAATCCGTTGACATTGTATTTGCAACCCAAGTTATCGAGCACGTGACAAAGCCACACCAGATGGTTCGGGAGTGCAAGAGAGTTTTGCGCCCCAGTGGATACTTGGTTCTTACTGGCCCATTTTATTGGCCTCTTCATGAGGAACCTCATGATTTCTTCCGCTTCACGAAATACGGATTTTCACAACTACTGGCCGATGCGGGGTTTTCGGAATGGCAAATCCGCGAGGACGGCGGGGATTGGGCACAGCTGATGTTGAATGTCAGCCTCCGTCTGACCAGTCGTTTTTTCATCCCTCTGATCTGTATTGTCAATATTGTTGGAGCGTTTACCGATGCAATGAGTGCATCACGAAAGTCACCTGCAAACTACACTGTCATGGCGAAGGTGTGACCGATTTTCAGTTAGAGTATAACGTTCTCATGCAAGTCAATTATTCACTGGAGTTGCTTCAACGCGACGAGCAAGACCGGGGGCACATCGCAAACGAGTTGTTGCTCATTAAAGAAGCATATCGGATTAGGGATTGTACAGTAGTAGAGCTAGGATGCGGTCTGGGACAGAACCTTCAATTGTTCCAAGCTGATAATGAGATCCTTGGTATCGAGGGACTGGGGCCGGCGGTGCTCGAGGCGCAGTCACGGGGCTTAGCCGTTTGTGAAGGGAATCTTGAGTCTCCATTGGAGGTGAAGAGCGGAACTGCAGATTGGTTGCTTTGCTTGGATGTTCTCGAACATCTCGTAAACTCCATCAGTCTGTTGATTGAAATACGACGGATACTTCGTAATGGAGGCAAAGCGATCCTAAATGTGCCAAACCACTTCACCTTGGGAGGACGGCTGAAAATTCTATTCGGCCGCAACCTAGACGTGCACGGATTCTTTCCCACAAGCCACGACTGGGACAATCCCCACTTAAGATTTTTTACCCATCGAGGCCTGCTTCAAATGGTTGAAGCAGCTGATCTCACGGTTGTGGAGGATAGATCTAAGCATTTTTGTTCCTTCCCTAAGCAAAATGTCTTCGACCAAATGGGATTGGGGTTGGTGGTCCGACGCTTTGCCCAGTTACGCCCGTCGGTGTTTGCCGCTGGGTTTTTCCTGATTGTGCAGAAGCAGTGAACTGCCCATGTCCACGTCGTTTTGAACAACTTGACCAATAGATTGCTTGGACAAGGAGAGCTGACAACGAAAATATTGTTCTACTCCGACGCCCGTGACTTCGGTGGTCATGAGTACATGACGATGGCCGCGGCGCGTTTTCTGGTCAAACAGCCTGGGGTCGCTGTGAGTTTCGCGTACTATGAGAAGAATCGCAGGCTCCACCAGCATTTGTCCAGTATCAGAGAAGAATGCGGCTTGACCCTGTACCCCTTATCCGTAAAGTCGGAGGGGTTCCGTGGGCTTCGGACTCTATTCTGGATGTCCAGGCTGCCTTATTTGCAGGACCGAATGGAATCACTCACGCCACATGTTGTGGTTGTATCGCAGGGAAATGTCGAGGTTAGTAGTCTAGGATTGCTGGCTGCCAAACGCGCAAACCTTCGCACAATCAGCTACATCCCTATGGCGCAGAAAATTGTATCGCGGTTTGGGCTTGGGTCATGTCGGGATACTCTGGACCGCTATATATACCAACTGCCCGATAAGTTCATCACCATCAGCGAAAGTGTAAAGCTGGCTCTCCGCCAACGGGGAGTGAGAGCTGAGATCGCCGTTGTGCATAACGGAATCGCGTTCGACGGGAGCGGAGTTGAAGATAGAGCCAAGAACCGAGCGACCTATGGTTTCTCGGAAGACGAATTCGTGGTTGCTGTTGTGGGTCGCATCGTCTTTCGTCAGAAGGCTCAGGACCTTCTGGTAAGCGCCGTTGCTCGCTATAACGAACTTTTGCGAGGGGTTCGTTTTTGTGTGGTTGGCGATGGTCCCGATGAACAGAAACTGCGGGCGCTGATCCGCGAAAGAAATCTGGGGCAGCGGATATCTATTCTGCCTTGGACCCGCGATTTGGCGCCAGTGTACTCGGCGACGGATATGTTGGTAATTCCGTCACGCTTTGAGGGAGTGCCTTTGGTCATGCTTGAGGCTATGTGGTATCGAGTTCCTATTGTTGCCTCTAATGTGGATGGCATGGCGGAGGTCCTTCCCGTCGAATGGCTTTTTGAGTGCGGAGACGTAGAGTCCCTAGCGAAAACTATTTCGCGCGTGCGGTACGCCGACAATACAAGATTGCTGGCCGCCAATAAAAAGAAAGTCTCAGAAGAGTTTAGCATCTCGCAGTTCCAGAATCGGTTCTGCGACGCGGTTACTGAAAGGAGCCAGTCTTTGTACCCGCGGTCGCTTGAAAAAATGGTGGGATATGGCCATGTGCGGCCTGATTGACTCCACGGACCGTAGAGCAAAGCCCCGATTCCTCAGGACTCAATCCGGAATTAGCTGACGTTCGCTTCCTCACTGCGGAGAAAAGCGTTCGGGCGTCGGTAATCATGTAGCTTGATCACAGCGTCCCTAGAGGGTGGTCAGTCTTGGAGTGGAATCGTGAGCGTGAATGTGAACGCATGCAGGCCGAAAATCTCTTAACAGGGGTGCCATCATGACGGAGATTCCCGACGTGAAGGGATATTTTACGCATCTATCTCGAACAGTCGCCAAACTTCCCATCGGTGTCATAAACCAGATCGCCGAGACGATCCTTCACGCCTACGACCGGGACCAGATGATATATCTGTTTGGGAACGGCGGTAGTGCGGCATTGGCTTCACATCTAGCCTGCGATCTTGGTAAAGGGACTGTAAACGGCAACGGCAAACGTTTTCGGGTGCTGGCGTTGACGGATAACGTGCCACTTATGACTGCTTGGGCGAATGATTCCAAGTACGAGGACATCTTCGCCGAACAACTGTCTAACCTCGTTCGCCGTGATGATATCGCTTTTGCAATCAGTGGAAGCGGCAATTCCCCTAACATCCTTCGCGCTTTGGAAGCTGCGCGCACCGCCGGTGCGATTACACTCGGACTTACTGGTTTCCAAGGTGGCAAGATGAAGGAGCTCTGCGATCAGTGTATGATCGTTCCATCTGACAACATGCAGATCATCGAAGACTTGCACCTGTGTGCGGCGCATGCCCTGTTTACGATAGTACGCCGGAGGATCTGTCACCCGCTTGAGGTGAGTTCGGCTGCCGCCAGTGATTAATATAGAAGAGGCATTGGGTCTAGAAGGATGAAAGCACGCACCGTAAATCGCTGGATTTTAGTCGCGGACTTGGCATGGTTGTTGTTCGCATTCCTGGGAGCCGAGCCCCTGCGTTACGACAACGTTTGGAGCACCGCCGGCCGCGCTGCGGGCGAGGCTCTGTTGCCGTTTCTGGCTGGAGCGGCAATCCTGTGGTTTTTTCTTTCCTCGTGGATGAAACTGGACTGCTTTCGCGGAGGTTGGCGGTTTCCTGCCGTGGTTTCTCAAGTTCTTCTCGCTGTATTGAGCTTGATGTTCGTGCTTCTTGCTGCGGATTATCTGTGGCGAGGGCATGTATCCCGCCTCGCTTTGGGTTATTTCGGCATCTTGTTATTTCTCGGCTTCGTCAGCATCCGCTACGTTGCGCGCCTCTTGCTCCTTCAGAAGTACCGCACCGGCGACGTTCGCAGGGCGGTAATTGTTGGCACAGACCAGATCGCCCGAGAGGTCGCGCTTAAGTTCAAGCGACATCCCGAGATGGTCTGCGATGTGATCGGCTTCCTGAGCCCCGAGGATAGCGGAAGCTTTAATCAGAGGAATTCTGAGGATGTGGTCACAGTTCCAACCATAGGAGTCATAGACTTACTGCATGCTCAGCGTGTTACCGACCTGATTGTGGCTCTTCCCCGGCCGTCTGTTCCGGAGGTTCTGAACCTAGTCGGCCGTTGCCGCGAACATGGAATCAGCGCCAGCTTCGTCCCTCAGCCCTATGAACTGTATCTTTCCAAACCCAGCCTTCTTGACCTCGATGGTATTCCCATTTTGGAGCTGCGTGAGGTGTCCGCTCCCAATCTTTTCTTCCTCTCGAAACGGTTCATCGATTTAGTGCTTGGGATGGTTCTCTCGCTGTTTGCAATACCCATCCTGCTGACTGTGGCGGTTGGACTTCGATGGAAGAAATCGCGAGCGTTCCGATGGGAGAAGCGTTGTGGGAAGAGTGGCGAAGTGTTTTCTCTGCTTCGGCTGAACGTAGATCGGGAGGTTGTCAATGGTACTTGGTTCGAGCGTCTGCTGGTAAAGATGAGCGTGACCGAACTCCCTCAGCTCTGGAACGTCTTGCGGAGTGAGATGAGCCTTGTCGGACCACGCCCGGATCCACCCGAGCGGGTGAGACGTTATTCGGAGTGGGAACAACAGCGGCTCAGCATAAAGCCTGGAATGACAGGCCTTGCCCAGGTACATGGTTTGCGCGACCAGAACTCTTTGGAAGAGAAAACTCGATTTGACCTGCAGTACATATTGAACCCCTCAGCGGTAACCGATGCTTCGATTCTGCTGCAGACTCTCTGGACCTTGATCACTAGGTTGTTCCAATATTCACGGGTCGTTGCAGAGCAACCGGACACCGGGGCGGGATTGTTATTCAACGAGGTCACAACTCAGATCCTAGAGGAGACGCTTCAGAGTGCTCATCGTTCGCAGTCCAGTGCGGATTAGTTTTGCAGGAGGAGGTACGGATCTGCCTGCCTATTACGAGCAGTTCGGCGGATCGGTCATCAGTACCGCAATAAACAAGTATTTCTACACCGTTCTGGGAAAGCGTAATGATGGTCGGGTTCAGGTCATTTCCTCGGACTTGCGTGTCTTTGAGACTTGGCGTGATATCGCGGCGATGAGCATCAAGGGAAGCGAACTCGAGATTCCGCTCGCTGTTTTGAAGGATCTGGGACATGACGTCTCTGTTGATATGTTCCTTGCTTCCGAAATCCCACCTGGCACGGGTTTAGGGTCCTCGGCTAGTGTCTGTGTAAACATCGTCAAGGCCCTCGCGAGCTACGTTCGCTGTCCTCTTTCGAAATATGAACTGGCGGAACGAGCCTTCCACGTGGCACGAAATGTGTTAGGCCGACATGTCGGCAAGCAGGATGAATACGCCGCCGCCTTCGGCGGGCTGAATTTCATTACCTTCCAACCAGACGGCAATGCCCACGTAGAACGGTTGGAACTGGATGCCGAAATCCAGCGTGAACTGCAATCAAGTCTTTTGTTGTACTTCACCGGTTCGGCGCATCATTCCTGGAGCATTCTGGAAGAGGAAGAGGAGTCCACGCGCGGTCGCACCGGTCCGGCCGTGGAAGCTCTTCATGAAGTCCATTCTTTCGCGCATAGCATGCGCGAAGCCCTGGAAAATGGTGACCTGAGTAGTTTCGGATCGATGTTAGACAAAGCCTGGCAAGCAAAAAAAAAGGTGTCCACCCGGATTTCAACCTCTCGAATCGACCACCTTTATCAACTCGCCCGGGGACATGGTGCATTGGGCGGGAAGATTACTGGCGCTGGTGGAGGTGGTTTTCTGCTGCTTTACTGCGAGTCGAAACGACAAGAGGCCGTCAGGAAGGCGATGGCGGCCGAGGGCATTCAGGAGATGGCCTTTGCCTTCGATTTTCAAGGCGCCCAGGTAATCGTCAACGATCCCTTCATCGACCGCGATGAACGAGGTGGTACTCAGTGGACGTTCTTGCCTGCGTCGGCGGTTGGAGAAGGGTAGTCATGAAGGCCTTCCTGCTGGCGGCCGGCCACGGCACTCGACTGAGGCCAGTAACCGATACCATCCCGAAATGCTTGGTACCTATCCGGGGCACGCCGATGCTTGAAATTTGGTTGGAAGTATGCCGGCGGGCGGGCATTGACGAAGTGCTCGTTAACCTGCATGCACATGCCGACCTCGTCAGAAAAGCACTGGACCAGATGACGCGAGAGGTCGATGTTCATCTCTCGGAAGAGCCGGTTTTGTTAGGTTCGGCTGGCACGTTGCTCGCGAATCGGGATTGGATCGCTCGTGAATCTGCTTTCTGGATTCTTTACGGCGACGTCCTGACGGCTACAAATCTAACTCAGATGTTCGATTTCCATTGCAGTCGGCAACCGGTTGGAACCATCGGTCTGTATCAAGTAAACGATCCTACCCGGTGCGGCGTGGTCTCATTTGACGACCACTTCGTGGTTCGAGAATTTGTGGAGAAACCCGAACATCCGAAGAGCAATTGGGCGTTCTCCGGACTGATAGTTGCTACTCCGGAATTGCTGCAGAGCATTCCGCCAAGATTCCCTGTCGATTTGGGTTTTGATGTGTTGCCCCAGCTTGCGGGCCGCATCTTAGCTTATCCCATCACCGATTTTCTGATCGACATAGGAACCATGGAGAACCTCCAGGCCGCTCAGAATACTTGGCCTGGGCTCCCCCCGGATCAAAGCGGCGCTTCTGCCCCGGGGATAAGGGATTGGTATAAACAATGTTAAAGGCTGTGATCTTCGACATGGATGGCGTCATTATCGACAGCCACCCGACCCACCGCGAGGCTTGGAGGACGTTTCTTCAAACCGTAGGGAAGCCGGTTTCTGATCCCGAACTCGATTTTGTTCTAGATGGAAGGAAGCGTGGCGAGATCCTGCGTCATTATCTCGGTGAGCTTTCCGAAGAAGAGGTGCGGCAATACGGGGATCGGAAGGATGAGTTCTTTAGAGAGCGATCACTGCAAATAAAGCTCATTCCGGGGGCAATTGAATTGCTGGCACAATTACGAAATGCGGGT
>Ga0210407_10002437_pt1 | contig 15967 bp, 16 predicted proteins | sample IncBWC27MmetaG_FD_150860 | JGI IMG/M metagenome (GOLD analysis project Ga0210407, IMG submission 150860) | Forest soil microbial communities from Barre Woods Harvard Forest LTER site, Petersham, Massachusetts, United States - Inc-BW-C-27-M | ecosystem: Environmental > Terrestrial > Soil >...
TCCTGCCCGATGACTTCAGAGAATTTTTGCGGACGGTATTTGCGCGCCAGAACCTGATAGCTCATGGTGTGGAAGCTCGATTATACGTGATGCTCGAAGCCATGCCCACGTAGCCGCGGAGGCCTCGTCCGGGCCGCGAACGAAGTCCTTGCGGAAAAGATACTCTACAGGATAGGCTTTCGAGTTGGCTTTTTCCCGAGGGGGGATCGCGTGCAACTGAAACTGACTGTCCGAACTGTAGATGACATTGTGGTCGTCGATTGTGCTGGCCGCATCGTTTTTGGCGAAGAATCCGCTGATCTGCGCGACACCGTAAAAATGGTGATCACGCAGAGCAAGCGCATCATCCTCAACCTGGCGGGTGTGACTTACATCGATAGCGGCGGGCTCGGAACCCTGGTCGCGCTGTACACCACCGCGCGAAACAGCGGCAGCTCCATCAAGCTGGCCAATTTGACCCAGCGCGTGGGAGACCTGTTGCAGGTGACGAAATTGGTGACCATTTTCGATGTCTATGACAACGAGGAGAAGGCCATCGATTCATTCCGCAAAGGCACAGCCGCGTGATGTGGCAAGTGTGGCGCGGGCGCCCTCGCCCGCGTAGCCGATCTCTCCAATCTCAACTGGCGCGCAGTCTGCCGCTACTGACATGACGATGCGCGCCCGCATTCTGGACACGATCCGCAAAATCCCTCGCGGCAAAGTCTCAACCTACGGCGCCATAGCCCGCGCCGCAGGATATCCGGGAGGGGCCAGACAGGTAGTTGCAGCCCTGCGAGGTTCCTTCGACTTACCGTGGCAGAGGGTACTGGGCGCCGGTGGCGAAATTAAACTACGCGGAGATTCGGCCTACGAACAGCGACTGCGCCTGGAAGCCGAAGGAGTGAGCTTCCGAGGCCGTCGCGTCGACATGAAAAACCACGAATTCAAATTCGCAAAACTGAAAACATCAGGCAAACCAAAGAAGAAGCGAAGCAGTAAGCCCAGAACGAGCAAAGTGTAGAAGCGACCGACCAACGACCAACGACTAACGCCCAGCCTTAAACTGCTCGTCAATTTCCACCTGGTATCCCGCACTCAGCCGGTTGGTTTCATTTGCCATCCCCACCACTGCCATCAACTCTTTGAACATCTCGTCTGTCATGCCTTTTTTTCTAGCTGATACCGTATGGGACGCAATGCAATAATCGCACTGGTTGCTGACGCTCACCGCAACGTAGACCATCTCCTTGGTCAGCGGGTCCAGCGCTCCCGGCCCCATAATCTGCTTGATGTCTTCCCAAGTCCGCTTCAGAGTTGCGGGATCGTTCGCAATGGCCTTCCAGAAATTATTAATCCAATCCGTCTTTCGGACGGCCATAATATCGTCGTAAACCGCCCGCACCTCCGGGCTCGCGTCTCCATATTCGATCAGTCCAAGCGTCGCCATCTCGTCTCCCGATCAGATTTTCTCAGCGTCCTCCGCAGATATTCTCCGCGAAATCGGCGATAAGCTATCGACTTCTTAGCCTTTCGGAACTTGCCCGTTAAGCAGTTTTCCTAACTCGCACCAGGAACAGCGCAATCCCACATAGAACGTCCCGAACAACGCATAAACCGCGCTGACTTCATCAAACCGCATCTCGTAAATCAGCTTCTTGAAAACCAGAGGATCATCGGCGAACAAATCCACACCCCATTCCCAATCATCAAAGCCAATCGACCCGGTAATGATCTGCTTCACCTCGCCCGCATAGCGCCGGCCCACCAGTCCGTGTTCGTTCATCTGCCGCGCCCGCTCTTCGATCGGAACGGTGTACCAGTTCTTGTCTTCTCCACGACGCCGGTCCATGGGATAAAAACAAAGATACCGATGCTTGGGAAGTTCCGGAAACAAGCGTGGCCGCATGGCTTCTCTCTGCCGCGCCAGCGTCTCTTTTATCGCCTGATTCCATTCCTCGGAATGCGGCTCCACTCCCCGTTCCACAAGCTCGTTGTAGACCTTGATCGTAGACTCATACAGCCCCAGCTCAATGACTGAAAGGTACGAAGTCGAAGGCTCGAGATAATCGCTCAGCCGCAGGTTGGCCATCTGCATTTCTGCCTGATTCAATTCGTCAAACGATTGCCGGAAGTGAACAAACATCAGATCGCCTTTGTGTCCTAGCAGGGAATAAAGCCCGGACTGGCCAGACGCACTCTGTTCCATCTTCGCCAGTACCCCGCTGGCCTCTTGGACGATCTTGGCCTTTTGTGACGGACGCAGGGGCCGCCAGGCCGACCAGCGAAAGCGCATCATCTGGTGCAGCACGCTGTAGCCTTCAATCGTCAATGGGACGGGCGGAATCTCGGTCGAAGCCATGGTCGCACGTGCATTCTCCGGGCGAACAGTGCGGGTAGCGGACATGAGGTTCTCCTCTGAGAACCTATTGTACCCGCGAATCTAGGCGCGGGCGTCCTCTCCCGTGCGGTGTTCGGCTGAGATTTCGGGTGAGGCAATATGGAGTGCGCAGGTCGGGTTTTCAGAACGACCAAAGCACAGGTCCGGCGCCGCTGAATCTAAAGCGAAGTGCTCCAAAGCGCTGAAGGGGAAGGATCGCCAACTCGGCCAATTTCAATGCACTCGGTTGAACAGCACAGCCTCGACGTAATTCACGGCCTCGCAAACATCCAGCCCCGAGGCCAGCAAGCCGACAACATCGTCTTCCGTCAGGCCGGCTTGCTCGGACGCTTCCTGCAATCTCTCGACCGCAACAAAGATGGGCACCCGATACTTATTCTCCATAATCCCAACCCTCCTTTTGCTGGTTAGTGTCGATTAGAAAGGGGCAGCACAGAAAACACCGGGGTACCTCCCCCAAGGACCCTGGTAAGTCACCGAACTGCCCCTTCCTTGCTCTGCAAATCCAGAGCAAGCTCGAACGCAGTTTGCGGCGATCTTTTAACAGCGGAGCGAACGATGGAGGAGTGGCAGAAAAACCGATGTCTCGTGAGCAAACATCAGCGAATGCTCACGGCGGCGCGATGCAGGGTGAGCGGAGAAAGTAAACGGAACTACCGCGCTAACGCTCAACAAACCAGGCGCGGATGTGATGCGCGAATGCACGTCCACCGGAGCCGTGCCTCGATGAAAAGCCGTATCCGGCAGATCTACCTGGGGCAAAATCAGAATCAGTGTGATGAGCACAAGCCAGGACAGCAGGAAGAACAAACGCGACGGATTGATCGTCCAGCGTCCCATGGCACAGACGGTAACACGAAATCCCGCTGCGTCAAACCCCACGAAAGTGCCATGTGACTACGATGGTGGATAGTCGAATCCGGACAACCCACCGTCACACCGCCCGCAGCACGATCATGCTGGCGTCATCCTGAAAGCGCCCGCCACAATGTTCCGATGCGGCCTGCATCAGCAGAGTCTTCAACCCCTCCGCGCCAGCAGCGCGATTCTCCCGCGCAATCCCGGTCAAACGTTCCTCGCCAAAAGGTTCGTCGTCCCGATCACTCGCCTCGACCAAGCCATCGGTAAACAGCATCAGCGTGTCCCCCGGCCGCAACTGCAAATCGCTCTGCTCGTAGACCCAGTCGGGAAACTGTCCGAGCACCGCTCCCGCCGCATTCAATTCGCTGGCAACCCCATTCGCCCGCACCAGCACCGGAGGATTGTGCCCGGCATTGCAGTAGGTCAGCCGATTGTCCTTGCTGTCGAGCACAGCATAGAAGAACGATACGAATTTACCCACGGGCGTAATCTCGCACAGGATGCGATTGAGCCTGCGGCACACTTCGCGCGGCGACTGCGTGTCCCACATCAGAGGCTTCAGCGCCGCCTGCAAACTGGACATCAGCAGCGCCGCCGGCATGCCTTTGCCCGACACATCGCCAATGCAAAGCACAGTCAGCGTCTCGCTAATGCGCACCACATCAAAATAGTCTCCACCCACATAGCGAACCGGTTGGGTCATGGCGGCGATTTCGTAGTCTTTTGCCTGTGGGATGCTCTTCGGCAACAGGTTGTTCTGGATGTTACGCGCGTCCTGGAGTTCGTCCGCGCGTTGCCGCTGCGCCTGCCGCAACGAGCGGCAGCGCTCCACCTGCGTTTCCAGTTTTTCCAGCAGTTGCCGATTGCCCCAGGGCTTTTGTACGAAATCGGAAGCCCCCCGCCGCATCGCTTCAACCGCCAGGTCGACGCTGCTCCAAGCCGTCATCACCACCAGCGGCAGGTTCTCGTCGAGCAAGCGAATCTGCGAAACCAACTCCAAACCTTCGCCGCCCGCAGTCGTGTCGCGAGTGTAATTCAAGTCCATGAGCACGACGTCAAACTCGCGCGACTTGAGCGCCTGCAGCACGCGCGCCGGATGGTTCGCAACTTCCGTCCGGTAGCCGTGGCTCTTGAGCAACAACTGCAGAGCGTCCAAAACATGTGGCTGATCGTCTGCCACGAGCACGCGAGCGCCCAACGTACTCTCGGCGATAGTTCCCTGGGATCGATAGGCTGCCGGGCTGTATAGGCTTTCCATGCAGCAGGGAATTGCACCCGGCGGGCCAGCCCTCGGGAATCGCAAGATGCTGATGTAACAGGGAATAGCGGCCCCGAAGAAGACAGAAATTATGATATGACTGTGCGGGCGTGGAATGAGCTGTCCGGAAATGAACAACGGAAACGACGGGAGGCGATCCTTGAACAAAACCCGTTCTTCCTGCGTATAGAATATTGGTACATGAGGAATCCCATTGAACAGTGAGACTGGCGTTCCGCAAGTCAATCAGGACGCGCCGCTGGCGTCCACCGAACTAATCCTGCCGCCACAGCCGTCGACTCTCCACAAGATCTTCATCGGCAAAGACGGCCTCCGCGCCGGCTGGAGCCTGCTTATCTTCATCGCGATGATCGTTGCAATTGTTCTCTCCGTAAACGTCATCGGCCACAAGCTGCACATTTCCGCTCCAAAGCCCGGCTCATCAGGAATATCTCCGCGATTCGGGTTCCTCTTCGAGGCCATTCCCTTTCTCGTGGTCTCTCTCCTCACCTGGATCATGTCGAAGATCGAGCGCCGCCCCGTCTCCGTCTACGGTTTCGGAGACGGCCGCAAGCTCCCGCACTTTTTTGCCGGCCTCGCATGGGGGATCGCCTGTCTCTCCCTCCTCATCCTGACCCTCGTGAAGGGCGGATTCCTCGTCATCGACCGCCGCCTGATCTTTGGCGGAGACATTCTGCGCTACGGAGCCATCTGGCTGCTCGTGTTCCTTCTGGTCGGCCTGTTCGAGGAGTATCTCAACCGCGGCTACGTCCAGTACACGCTAACCCGCGGCCTCGCCGGCCTCTATCAGTGGGCCTTCAAAACCCGCTACAGCAAAGCCTTGGGCTTCTGGACCTCGGCCGTCATTTTCTCCATTCTCTTCGGCCTCAGCCACAACGGCAACCCGGGCGAGTCTCCCATTGGACTGCTCTCCGCCGGCCTGGTCGCCGTGGTCTTCTGCTTTAGCCTCTGGCGCACAGGATCGCTGTGGTGGGCCATCGGCTTCCACGCCGCGTGGGATTGGGGCCAATCCTTCGTCTACGGCGTCGCCGACAGCGGAATCATGGTCCAGCACCATCTCCTCGCCACCCACCCCGTAGGCAAGCCCATCCTAAGCGGCGGAACCACCGGCCCCGAAGGCAGCATCTTCATCCTCGCCGTGCTGGCCCTGGTCGCCCTGATCATTCACTTCACCCTGCCCCGCGCTCCGGACGCGCGCGTGGCCTAGCTTTATAAGGATAGAAAAGGTTGGCCATCCGAACTGCCCCAGCCTTCGCAAAGTGCGCGAAAGGCTGGGCCACCCTTGGTTCCTATGCACCGATTCTGGTGCAAGAAGTCCCTCAAAAAAAACGCTCTTTCTCCCGCAAAATCTAGAAAACAAAGGACCGGGATTTGGTATCAAATCAGTTGACGCACATGGGAGTCCAGGACCAGGTCCAGGTTCGGATTGCCTTCCGGGCAGACAAAGTTGTACAGGACTTTTTCACTCCAGACACCTTTGGCGCCGGGCGTCAACTCGAAGACGTTTCCCTGTCCGCATTCACGCGAGTTTCCGTAGGTCGTGCCGTAGAGGTTTCCTGCGGCGTCGAAAATCACGCTCGCTTCGGGGTAACGGCCGTCGCTGCCGCCGGTGAAGCTGTAGAGTAGTTCCTCCTTCCAGCCATTCGCCGTGCGCTCGAGTTCAAAGACCGTGCCGTAGCCGTTCCCGCCTCCGGACGTGGTCCCGTAAGGATTGCCCTTGGCGTCAAGAGTCAAGTCTGATAGCGGATTTGCGCCGTCCGAGCTTCCTTGGAAGGTGTAGATCACCTTTTCGTGGTTTGCTTGCGATACGGCTGGCGATGGGTCAGGCGAAGTGAAAGCAGGCACACAAAGAATCGCCAGAATCCCGGCAGTCCAGAGATGATGCGGTCGCATGGGAAGCCTCGCTTCGGAAGAACAGGTTCGGACCCAGGGGGAAGCCTTCAGTTCAAAGGCATCGGCATTATCCGTCGGCGGACGCGAAGTGTCAACGTCAAGAATGGTTAAAGATCGAAGCGGAGTACAATTGCCCGGCGAGGAGTACGACAATGCAAACGCGTTTCAGTTGGCAGCCTAGATACGTCTTACTAACAGCCCTTGGATTGGTTCTGCTTTGCGCTTCCGCCGCTTGGTCGCGTACCGAAACGGTAGTGTGGAATTTTTCTAACAGTAACGGGGACGGAGCGAACCCGTTATCAAACTCCCTGATTTCTGACGGCAAGGGCAATCTCTTCGGTGCAACCCTGAGCGGCGGCGTCCCGAATTGTATGGGAGGGTGCGGGATGGTTTTCGAATTGTCTCCAAACGGGAGCGGTGGCTACAACGAAACCATTCTGCACGATTTCACGGGCACAAACGGCGACGGCGCGGGCCCTCCCGGCGGCTTGGTTTTCGATCCGCAAGGAAACCTCTACGGCGTCACAGTCGAAGGCGGAGCAAACGGCACCGGCACGGTTTATGAGTTGTCGCCGAATTCGGGGGGCGGATGGACCGAGACGATACTCTACAGCTTCGACGCCGCCGGCAGCGGTGACGCGGCCCTTCCTCAAAACGGCCTGATCATCGACAGTGCGGGCAACCTGTATGGCACCGCTGGAGGAGGTGGAATTAATAACGGCTCGTGTACCGGCGACTGTGGCACCGTTTTCGAGTTGTCGCCCTCCGGCGGCGGATGGACGGAAACGATCCTCCACAGGTTTCGCGGGGCAGGTGGGCACTACAATGGGGATGGAGCAGGGCCGAACAGTCTGTCATTTGACACTTTGGGGAATCTGTACGGCAGTACCCTTACAGGTGGCAATCAACGCGTAAACTGGGGTACGGTTTTCAGGTTGAAGCATACCAACACGGGGTGGGTTGAGAGCGTCCTCTACAATTTCACCGGTGCGGACGGATTTCGTCCCTACGGCAATGTGGTTGTCAACAAGGCGGGCCATATTTTTGGAACCTGCAACGAGGGCGGCGAAAATAATGCAGGCACCGTCTGGGAATTGGCGCGCTCGGGAAATAAGTTTGCACTTCAGGTAATCCATAACTTTTCTTTCAGCGGAGGCGGAGTTCTTCCGGGTGGCATAACAATGAACAAGGTCGGCAATATCCTCGGTGCCGCTACCGGCACTGGCAGCGACGGTACCGCCACGTTCTATAAGCTCATCAAGTCAGGAAATACATGGAGCGAAAAAGTCGTTTACACCTTCAGCGGCGGCTCCGACGGAGGAGAACCGAGCCTCGGCCCCCCACTGCTTGACTCCAGCGGAAATATCTTCGGCCTGACAGTCACAGGCGGGACCTTCGGCGACGGCGTAGCCTTCGAACTCACTCCCTAAGTTCTGCCTCTTAACTAACAGAAAAAGAGGCACTTGCCACCATTGTACATGTCATAATGTACATACACTAGCGCACTAACAATATGTTCCCGTGGAACACTTCACCACCGCCACGCCCGACGAACTCAGTCCGGCGATGTTTCGTTTGCATCATCGTCCGGGTCGGCCGGGTAGTTGCTTCCAAAGCAATTCTGCGCGGTCGGAGTATGGAAGCAGTTGGGTTGGTATTTCGATCCGTTGATGGTGCGGAAGTGAAGCGGCTTCTGAGTAAAGTCAAAGAAGTCGGATAGTCCGTAAGCAGCACCCTGGCGATATTCCGGGAAAAAGTAGTCCGCATAGGGATAGGCGCAAGGACCAATGCCGCACGCTCCACCGAGGACGCTTCCGTTTTGCCCAAAGGCGTACTCGATGAACTGCAACATGCTGCCAAAATCGTGGTTGAGCGGGGAAACATAGCCGGTGTAGCGAGCCGGAGGTTCCGCCGTCTGTTTCGAATAGGCGGACACCACGATCAGAGGCACGCGAAAGCCGTACACATATTGATTGCCGGTGCCGTTGGGATAGCCGATCCCTGGGCCTCCGGCGGCCAGCGCGGGACTGACATCGTCGTAATAGCCGCCCCAGTCGTCCCAGGTAACCATGATCACGGTGTCGGACCAGTAGCCTTTTCCACCCTCACAAGTTTTGTCGAGGCCGATGGCGTTGGTGATGGCGGCAATCCACGAGGGCCCTCCATCCGCGGGGTGAGCGTTCTTTCCCTTACCGTGGCCAGCATGGTCCGACCAGTTTCCGTCGGGGATGACCCAACTTACAGATGGCAGGTTGCAGTTGGCAATGTCGGTCAAGAAGGGCGATTCGTCGCCGTTGCGCGGCAGCACAACATTATTCTTGAAATCCGGGCCGTCGCATTTGCCGCCGTATCCGCTGGGCTGGCAGATGTTGTAGAAGGCGTTGGGCGCCGTCCAGAGATTGTTGGGCGCCGTAGTGTAATACTTCCAGGTTAAGCCGGACGCTTCCAACAGTTCAGCCATGGTTTGATGGTTATAGCAAGGGAAACCTAAAGTGTTCACTGGGGTGAGAGGCGTGTACACCACGCTCTCGTCGGAGTTGGGATCCAGCTCCCAGGCGAAGGCGGTTTTCCCGTTGAATTCATCTCCAATGCAGCCGACCTGCCTCGCGTTCTTATGGGTGTCGCCTTTGGGCGAGACTATATTCTCCGCATCGAACCACTCCCAGCAGTCGGGCGTGCAGGTCGAGTTGGGGTCCTGGTAATAGGTGGGCGCCGAGGTCCCGGAGAAAAGAAACTGGTGGGCCGGGAAGCTTCCTCCCTGATTGGTCTGGAACATGAAGTTGGCCCAGCCGTACTGGTTGACCACCTGGAAATAGGGATCAAGGATTCCGTGATGCCCGTCCCAAAGGCTATTTTGCACAAAGGTGTAGGGACAATACTTCATGTTTCCCTGGTAGCACTGGGTCGCGGTGCATCCGGCCTCTGCGTCGACAAACACTCCGCAGGCTCCGTCCATTTTGCCGTTGTCCCACATATTCACCCAATCGGGATAGGGTTTCCGGTTGTTATGTTCCGGTCCCCAGCAGGTGAAGAGCCCCGTGGGCATAAGTGGAACCTTGGCATTGGTTGCGCCGCATCGCCCCGCGTTACCGGTAGGACGGACGTGCCCGCCATGCTGAATCAGTAAAGTGTCGCGATTGAACAGGTTGTCGGGTGTCCGGTTCTCCTGAATGATCATGATGACATGCTGCACCTGGGGGATGTTGTTGGACGCGGCGACTGCGAACGTCGACCCCAGGGTGCATAGCCCCAGCGCAAACGGCATAATGAAGATCTTCTTGGCGGATTTCACATCGAAGCTCTGCATCTCGGCTCCAGCGGGGATTTGAATGGTCTAGCGTTCGGGCGGCAAGGGGGACTCCGACTTGAGGCACTTTATCACATCTGGAGGAGATTTTCACCCGGAATAACATATGGAGGACGGGTGTCCTCGCCCGTCCAGCGGGCGAGGACGCCCGTCCTCCATCGTCCGATAGCCCCGTGAATTCAGTTACCTACAACGCTGTGCAGACCGCCTTTACTTCCGTATATTGTTCCAACACTTCGTGGCCCATTTCGCGGCCCCAGCCGGACTGCTTGTATCCGCCGAAGGGCAGGGCAGCGTCGAAAATGTTGTAGCAGTTAATCCACACCGTTCCGGCGCGGAGTTGGGAAGCCAGGCGATGCGCCTTCTGGATATCGCGCGTCCAAATTCCGGCGGCTAATCCGTAAACCGAATCATTAGCCTGCGTGACCAGTTCGGCGGGATCGCTGAACGGAATCGCCGTGACCACCGGTCCGAAGATCTCTTCCTGCACGACCTTCATCTTTTCGTTGGTGTTCACCAGCACCGTAGGCTTGACGAAGTAGCCTTTATCGCCGAGCCGGCCTCCGCCAGCGACTGCCTTGGCGCCTTCGGAGAATCCCGACTCGAGATATCCGCACACCCGATTCAGTTGCTCAGCGGAAACCAGCGGGCCCATGTCGGTAGATTCGTCCTGACCGGGGCCGACGTTGATCTTTTTCGCGTTTTCGGCCACGCCTTCGACGACTTTGTCGAAAATCTTGTTCTCGACATAAAGGCGCGAGCCCGCGCAGCAGCACTGTCCGTGATTAAAGAAGATCGCGCTGGCAGCGCCTGCAATCGCAGCATCGAGATCGACATCAGCGAACACAACGTTGGGAGACTTGCCGCCCAACTCCAGCGAAACCTTCTTAAGATTTCCCGCCGCCGCCTGGAGAATGAGTTTGCCGACTTCCGTCGAACCGGTGAATGCAACTTTATCCACGCCAGCGTGAGCGGCCAACGCGGCTCCCGCGGTTTCTCCGAAACCGGAGACGATGTTCACCACCCCATCAGGAAAACCAGCCTCTTGAAACAACTCACCCAAACGCAAAGCAGTAAGCGGCGTCTGCTCCGCCGGCTTGAGAACAACCGTGTTCCCCGTAGCCAGCGCCGGACCCAGCTTCCAGGCCGCCATCAGCAAAGGAAAATTCCACGGAATAATCTGCCCCACCACGCCCACGGGCTCGCGCAGCGTGTAAGCCAGAAACTTCGCCCCCGGAGCATAAGGCACCGAAATCGGAATGGTATTCCCCTCAATCTTGGTAGCCCACCCCGCCATGTATCGAAACAGATCGACGGCCAGGGGGACGTCGGCTACGCGGGCAATTTTCAGGGGTTTGCCGTTGTCGAGGGATTCCAGTTCGGCGAATTCTTCTAGATTTTCTTCGAGCAGGTCGGCGAGCTTCCAAATCAGGCGGCCGCGCTCGGAAGGCGTCAACTGAGACCAACGTCCTTCGAAAGCCGCGCGTGCAGCCTTAACGGCGCGGTCGATATCCTCGCGATCACCTTCGGCGACCCGCGAAAGAACTTCTCCGGTTGCCGGGTTGTAGGTGTCAAAGGTCTTGCCGGATGCCGCTCCCACCCACTTGCCGTTGATCAGCATTTTGTGAGTTCGGGAAACGAAGCTGCTGACTTTGTTTTCAGATGGAGCAATATTCAGAACGGTTGCCATATTTTCCTCCTCGGCGTGCGGACGTTAAGTCATGGAGTCGCGCGCTGGCCCGATTGATCGAGATTAAGCAGTCAGCGTTCGCGGCGGCAGGAGCAAATTGTAGCTCATTTCCGCAAACATTATGCGTTTTTTACTGGCTGACCGACGCTCCCTTTTGTCCAATCATGACCGCTTCCTGCATCTGCCGGAACAGGTCGCCGATGGCGGCCGGCGAGTGGGACACAAATATAGTGTTGCTCTTATCGTTGGCCCCGATTTCCTTCATCGTGTCGAGGTATTGGGTCACGAGCACCAGCATCATCACGTCGTGCGGCGTGGATCCTTCGACCGCCTTTGCGAAAGCCTCGACTGAGTCTTTCAGCCCTTCGATAATCGCCTTACGCTGGTTGGCGATGCCCTGCCCCTGTAAAGCCTTGCTCTGAGCTTCGGCTTCAGCCTGCTTTACCTTTAGAATTTTCTCGGCCTCTCCGCGGGCGCTGGCGGCGACTTGCTCGCGCTGGGCCGCGTTGATGTCGTTCATCGCAGCCTTTACTTTTTCGTCGGGCTCGATGTCGGTGACCAGAGCCTGATCGATGGCGTATCCATACGTTCTCATTACGTCGTCCAGGCCCTCTTTGATCGCTACCGCAATGTCAGACTGCTGGAGAAAAGCGTCGTCCAGAATCATCTTGGGGACGTGTCCGAGAATCACGTTGAACACATAAGAAGAAATCTGCTGCTTGGGATTAGCCAGCTTATAGAAAGCTTCATACACTTTTTCTGGAATGACGTGATACTGAACCGAGACGGGGATTTTCACGAAGACGTTGTCTTTGGTCTTCGTTTCCACGTCGAGCGCGAGTTGCTGGACGCGCAAGTCAATACGGCCGGCGATCTGGTCGAGCCATGGCAATTTGAAGTTGATGCCCGCCGTGGCCACCCGAAGGAACTTGCCCATGCGCTGGATCACGACGGCTTCGGCCGTTCTGACCTGGAAGAAGCCGCTCAGGATGGTGCCGATCGCAAATACAAACACCAACCCGTAAAAGAAAACTCCAAGAAAATCCATTCGCAATCCTCCTCAGGTTCTCGTGAGTTCACCTGCAGACGGCTGTGGTACAGCGCGAAGCCAAACCGGAATCGGAAGCATAATAGCGGGTGGAAGGGGTTCTCACAATTGAAAAAGGCGCGAGACGACGTGAGCGCCCTTCTGGAAGGCAACGAGAAAGCAGCACAGCTTGATCCGAGGCCTATGTGGGCATCTGCTCAGCCTGCCAACTGCTTCAGAATCTCTTTCCCCAACTTCTGCGTCTCGCCGAAAAACTTCTGATACTCGACGAACATCCGATTAAGCTCGAGAGACTTATCCGGTCCAGGATGTTTGCGCAGAATCATGTCGCGCACGTGGACTGGGTTGGGAAGGGTTGCGTCTTCCGTCAGTTCTTCCAGCGCCGTATTGGGATCGTAATGATACATAGGATTGACTCATTGAGAGATTGACTCATTGACTCATTGAAAATCAAGTTCAAGCCACTTTGTTGTTCTTTGCCGTGCGCAACGAAGCTGCGCAAATTGCCACCAATTCGTTGGCTTCTTTCAGCAGCAGTACCAGTTTTCCTGCCGGAGCAAGCCCGGTGTCGCCTAGAAGCTCAAGCCAGAATACCGTCTCATCAGCTTCTTCAACTACGATGCTGATTTTCGAAATAAACTCGGCTTTTGATCGAGCGCGGCAAACCGCGCGATAGTTCGCCGCCACTGCAGTGCCGGAGCGCAATAGCTGTTTGCCAATGACATCCGCCTATCGAGAGTGGGGCAACGATCGCGAAACTGCAACAATCCGGATCGCAAACTGTTTCGTCCGTTCCTTCAAAGCATCGGCTTTATCCAGCGCGTTCATAGCGATTTCAAATGATTCAATCTCTCAATGATTCAATTCCTACACCATTTCTGTACTCCAGAGGTCGTGCAAATGGACGATGCCTTCGAGTCTGCCGTTTCCATCCACAACCGCTAGTGACGTAATTTTCTTCTCTTCCATCACCGCCAGTGCCGTCGCCGCGAACTCGTTGCCCGCGATCGTCCTCGGATTCCTGGTCATGCATTCACCCGCCGCAAGGTCGAGCGCGTCTTTTCCCCTGAGTTCGAGCAACCGCCGCAGGTCGCCGTCGCTGATCACGCCGACCAGCTTTTCGCCTTCGACCACGGCAGTTACGCCAAGCTTCTTGCGCGACATTTCGTAGATCACATCCGGCATCGTCGTGCTGGGCGTGACGCGAGGGACCGCGTCGCCTGTATGCATCAGCGATTCCACTCTTGCCAGACGTTTACCCAGCTTGCCGCCGGGATGAAGGTTGGCGAAATCTTCTTCTTTAAAACCCCGCTTCTCAGCCAGAGACATCGCCAGAGCATCTCCGACAGCGAGCATGCAAGTGGTAGACGCGGTCGGGGCGAGTCCCAAAGAGCATGCCTCCGTGCTCACCGAGCAATCGAGTACGACCTCGGATGCGTCAGCCAACGTGGATGGTTTTGCAGGTGTGGCGCGGGCGCCCTCGCCCGCGTTCTTCCCATAAAGTTCATCGCAGGTCATACTGATCAGCGGCACTTGCAAACGCTTCAGTGTCGCCAGCAGCCGCAGAATTTCTTCGGTCTCGCCGCTCGCCGAAAGTGCCAACACCGCATCCCCCCGCACCACCATCCCCAGGTCCCCATGCACAGCTTCGACCGGATGCATGAACAGCGCAGGCGTTCCAGTCGAATTCAACGTGGCCGCGATCTTGCGCGCGATGATGCCACTCTTGCCCATGCCTGTGACCACCACCCGGCCGCGGCAACGGTAAATCAATTCCACCGCGCGATTGAATGCGTCCCCCATCGGCCCGGCAATGCGATCGGCCAGGACGCGCAACGCCTCCGCTTCAATGCGCACCACGTTTTCGCCAACATGTTTCATGGAAGAAAGAGGATGTTAGCACGCCATTTCCGAACTGTAGAGACGTTGCCCGCAACGTCTGTTGCGTCCGGCGATTCATGACCGCGAGACGTAGCCAGCTCCGCCTGTACAGGCTGGGATTAGAAGTGATCGTCGGCTCGCCGAATCGCCTCCGCCTTGTGTCCCAGCCCGGCGAGGCTCATGGCTTGAATGGCGCGGTCCCACGGCCCTCCTTCCCAATTATCTTTTCTCTTCTCTGGGTGGATCCACGGAGGCAGGGTGATCAACAGATGTCGCGCTATGGCCAGGGCGTAAGGTTCGTAAAGCGAGCGCAAGTGCTTCAGCGCCTCTTCCGACGTCGTCGCTTCCCGCAAGTGCAAACCATGCTCCTGGATTGCCTGTTCAAGTCTTGACCGCTGTTCTTCGTCGAGCCGGTCGGAATCAAGTGGATCGTAATGCGCGTTTACCAGTTGCGCCAAGTCCACCATCGCGTGACGTGCCACGGCAAAAGTCACCTTCGCCTGCTCGTTCCGGATGCCATCGATGCCCGCAACCACCAGCGCACTCGCGTCGAGCATCATGGTGAGCGCGCCCAGCCACGATTGATTGTTATGCTGGGACCGAAAAAAACTTAGCGGCGGATAGGAAATGTGACTCTCCAGCAATTCCGCTGCCCAGCGTTCCCAATCGCGAAAGATTTCATCCATCATCGGACAGTTCCCGAACCGTGTCAGAAACTCCGCCGCAGTCGGCGGTGAACCTGCTCGCGCGTCCAGCAAGGAGATCTCAATCTCGCGTCTGGAAAACGACGAATAAATTGTCGGCAGATATCCGATGACCGTCCCCAGGAAACCAAACCCCATGCCGGCTTCCAGTACAGCCAGAGCTCGCGCCATGGCCGACGTCGGAGTAATGTCACCATAGCCAAGAGTAAAGAAAGTCGAGCCACTGAGGTAAATCACGCGGCTGAAGGTTACTGGCTCATTGCCGAGCATAACGTGTTCCCCGGCGCCGTATTGCAACAATGCAAAACCAAAGATCAAACCGCAGGCCCAAAGAGCCAGCAGGAAAAGCAGAGACAGCGGTCCGAAGTACCCGAGAAAATTTTCGCGGCGTCCCGGAGACTTAATGCAGTTCGTAATCTTGCGCCACGGAATCCAGGTATTGCGATAGAACCAAACCGTAATACGAAATTTCCGCCGCACCCGGCGCGGCAGGACAACAGTTTCAAACGCGTCCAGCAGCACGGCAAGGATGACGACGGTGCCGGCGATAGTGGCGAAGATTAGCATGCGAAAGTTAGCGGTGGCGAAAATGGTAACAGATTCAGAGATGGTCCTGCCTTGTACAGGAAGAGTACGGCCTTCTGGTGACAACCATCGCAGCGATTCTGGTGCCTTCTACGATAACTTCGGATCAGCCTGCGTTTTTCAGAAACCCGGACATCAACGCCTGAAATCAAGTCCCTGAGGGACGACCGAGCTTAGCCCAGCGCGACAGCGCTGGGTGAGGAAAGCAAAACGGAGAAGCAAGTCCCGGAGGGACGACCGAGCTTAGCCCAGCGCGACAGCGCTGGGGGGGAAGGCAAAACGGAGAAGCAAGTCCCGGAGGGACGACCGAGCTTAGCCCAGCGCGACAGCGCTGGGGGG
>Ga0210407_10002438_pt1 | contig 15964 bp, 11 predicted proteins | sample IncBWC27MmetaG_FD_150860 | JGI IMG/M metagenome (GOLD analysis project Ga0210407, IMG submission 150860) | Forest soil microbial communities from Barre Woods Harvard Forest LTER site, Petersham, Massachusetts, United States - Inc-BW-C-27-M | ecosystem: Environmental > Terrestrial > Soil >...
ACAACGGGGGAGCAAGCGACAATCCGGCGAGTAAGTGTTGTAAACAGATGGGATGAGACTGGTCTCTGGCGGAATGCGATACGCTCCCAAGTTATCGACGCGCTCGAAGCGGAAAAAGATAAAGATGATCGGTTCGACGGTCGGACTCTAGCGCGGTTAGCGCGGATCGATCCGCAACTGCTGGCCCCGGTGCAACATCGCAGTGCCCAAGCACGGGCTCATCTGATGGTGATCCGAGCGCGAACTGGTTTGGTGCGGGCGTGGACGTCGTTGATCAACACGGCGCGAGGACTGACGAAGTCCTACGGGTGGCGGCTGCAGTCCGCGACGGGGAGGCACAATTCTGGGCACACTGAAACTCACGATGAACCGATGGATGGCTCTAGGACACCTGTAGTGCCTGAGCAGTGAAAAAGATATATGGTGAGCGCGGATGGACTCGAACCATCGACCCATGCCTTAAAAGGGCATTGCTCTGCCAACTGAGCTACGCGCCCACATTTTGTATTCTATCAGTTGCAGACTGGGGCAGAACCTTCCGTTCCACGCCCATTCCACATTTCTCAAGAAAACGTCCTCGTGAAGCAACCATTTCGTTGGTGACCGAGCGTGCGTAGCGATCCAGAAGGACTTGAGGGTTGGCATGCCGCAGTGATCCTTGCGCTGTCTTTAGGTCGGTCTTCGCTACTGACACCTCCACGTCGCTAAGCTGCTCCTGAACGACTGGAAACCGAACCGCTGGTCGTCCGGGATCGCAATGCCGATCTTCAATGCAGCCGGGCGCAAATAATCTGTCACGAAGATGCCTGCAAACATTGGGATTCTTCCGTGCATCTTGAGCGACGGAAAAATCCAGTCGTGATCCGGTGCGTGCGGCGAAATCTTCCGCCACTCACTCAAAAAATCGAATAGCGTCGAATGGCACGCAGGCGGAGCTTTGGAGCGTTCTGTTTTCGGCTCACCCAAGTTGCAGCAGACCGGCGGGCTATTTCGTCGCACCTATCGCCAGCGGGGTCGATCTCCTTACCCAGTTGACGCCCCTTAAGGAAGGGGCGATTGCTTGCATGACGATCCCACGTCAAAGGTCCCTGGCACCGTGCGGCTGAAGTTCACACTGATGCAGCAGACCGGAGGTAGGAACGTATGGACAAAATGTCTTGCGGATTCGTCGATGCGAAAGCTGCGAAGCAGAGCGCTAAAACTAGGTGATCTAGTGAAGCACCAAAGTACTGCCAAAAAGGGGCATGTGGGCCCGGATAGTTAGCGGAAAATAGCAAGCTGAGCATGTAAATCAATCCGCAAATGCTAGCAGGACGTACCAGAATTCCAAGCACAAGTGCGATTCCAATCGCTAGCTCGCCATAGGCCACCAAGAACGCGATCCACGTAGCATGGGGTAGAACGAAGTTCTTGAGAACGGGAACCATGAACGGATAGGCTCCGTCCTGAAGAAAGCGGCCGATCCAGTACTGAAACCCACCGCCAAGCGTAAATTGCGTGCCAACAACTTTGTACTCGCCAAAGATGAGAAACAGGACGCCGACCACGATGCGAAGTCCTGTAAACGCCTTGGTGCTTGAATTCGGCATCTGTTTGCGGGCAACGTTAGCACTAAGTGTGGAGATTGAACCACAGGGGCCAAAACTCGAACAGCTTTTTCTCTAATTCTTTTCGCATTTGCATGGCATGGATCACACTTCGCAGCAAGTTTACGCCCGAGGCATGCTTCGTGGCACCTAGTGCACAAACAAGCGCCAAACTGAACAAAGTCATCGGGAGCGAAACGCTTCCCAACTCAAGGCCTTACCAAATCACCTTAAGGGCCACCTGAATCTGCCTTGACGTAGTCGATGTAGAGTCCAACAGCCCTGGGGTTAGCCCACCGGTAGTTCCGTCAGCATTAAATACCTGGTTGTTGGCGGTCGGCGGATTGAAATTGGTGCGGTTGAAGGCGTTGAAAGCCTCCACTCGAAACTGAATGTTGAACAGATCAGAGATTCGTTCGATGCGGTTGTTCTTGAACAGAGACAGATCGAAGTTGACCAAACCCGGGCCCACGATGCTGTTGCGTCCGCCGTTGCCCAGCAGGTTCGCGCAGGTGCCGGGGAACTGGGGAGCCTGCGGTGTTCCTCCGCCGATGAAAGGCGCACACCTCGAGGCGATGTCCGGGGTTGCCACCGGAAGCGCAAAGCAATTCAGGTTCAGGTAGTTGAGTCCGCCTTTGACGGGATTGCATCCGTGCACGATGTTGGGAAAGTCGTAGGGGTCGGTGCTATTTACTCCGAGAGGATCGGGTGCGATCAGGACCGTAAAAGGTAGACCGCTGCTTGCCTGGAAGATCCCGCCGAACTCCCATCCGCTTCCCGCCCACCCCAGAACACTGGGAAGCCCGTGGGGGTTGGGAATTTCCCACGTGTAGCTTACGACTATGTTCTGGGTCTGGTTGAAGTCGGACGGTGCGCGCCGCAGCCCCGAGTCGAAGAAAAACTGGCTGGACAAGCCATTCCGGAATTGGTCACCATCGGTGGAGCCTGAGGCGGTATCAATGCTTCTTCCCCAAGTGTAGGAAACTTGCCCCGAGAGGCCATGACTGAGGCGCTTTTGCACCTGGACTTCGAGGGCATTAAAGTTGGCATCGGAATTCCAAAGCGTCGCCGGCACACGACCAAAGTATGGGTTGATTCTGCTGGTGGCGATCGGGTTGGCCTGCGTTCCGGTCGGTGAGAATCCAACCACACATGCGTTACCGGACCCGTCGGGTCCGCAGGGCCAAAGATAGCCCTCCGGAGTATTGGCAGCGGGCAACACAATGGAGGAATCATCCGTCTGCATCAGATTGTGCACCGCACGCGAGCCTACGTAGGCGATCATTCCGGTAGCGTTGCCCGCAAACGACCGCTGAATGTTCAGGTTCCACTGCATTACATAATTGCGTTTTGGGTTCTGGTCGATGAAAGCGGCGCGCTGCGACGTGGTACTTGCCGATAGGGTGTTATACGCTGCGTTCGGGTTCAAAGAAACGGGGCCGAACGATCCGGCCGCTAGATTCGAACCATTCACAGATTGGTAAAAGGGCACGGTTCCATCCACCGTGTGCCGCAGGTTCGCAGGGAAAATCTGTACATCGTACATTCCAAAACCGCCGCGTACCGCAGTCTTGGCGTCGCGGAACGGGTCCCAGGAAAAACCGACACGCGGCTCAAGATTACGAAGCGTAGGATTCGCAAACAAGGGCGAGCGCACCACCACGGCAGGAGCGGTCAGACTCGGCAGGCTGGCCAATCGGCCGCTGGTTTCCGAAGGTACTGTCGTCATCTCATAGCGCAATCCCAAGTTAAGCGTCAGATTGGAGCGCAGGTGCATATCGTCCTGCAAGTAGGCCCCAAACAGGGTCTCCCGCATTCTTCTTCGCGACACGGTGCCAGGTGCGTCGGCAATCAGTGACAACGGTTGATTGGTCAGAAAATGTGCCAGTGAATCAAACTCAAAATCCCCACCCGGTTGGGAGGGCGTGGATTGATTGTCGAAGATTCGCTCGACATTTGCGCCGAACTTCAGGCTATGGATTCCCTTGGTCAAAAATACATTGTCATAAATCTGCCACGAGTTCCAGTTGTACTCGGCGGGCGTTTGCGTACTGAGGCCCCCGCTAAAAAACGTTAATCCGGGCACACCGATAAAGCCCACCGTGTCTCCCGGAACATATCCGAGACTCGTGTCGGCTGCGAGTGGATTGATCGCCGTGCTGCCGGACGGGGCGGCGGCATACTCGCGGTGATAGCCCAAGCGGAAGGAATTCATCAAAGATGATCGGAATACGTGGTTTTCTTCAATGCTAACTAACTGCCTCCTGGTCTTCGTGAAAATCATCTTGTTGTTGAATTCGTCATTTTGCGAGGAAGGCGAATTGTCATACATGTAGCTGCCCGCCAGATTGTCCTGGTCAGAGAACTTGTGATCAACCCTGGTCGTAAAGTAGTTTTCCGTGGTAACTGCCGATCCTGAGAAGCTGTAAATTCCCGTGTCGCCGGAGACCGTGCCATTGGGAAGCGGGAAGAAGGCCAGGTAGGGTTTTACAAAAGGATCGACTGTGACGTTACCAGTGCTCAATTGCCCAGCGCGGGCGGCAAGCGAAGGCACGTTGTCGACCATGCTCAAACCGAGCGATTGGCGCAGTCCTTCGTAGTCGCCGAAAATAAATGTCTTGTCCTTCCGAATGGGTCCTCCCGCTGACACTCCGAATTGGTTGCGCCGGAAAGGGGCAATGGTGGGCGGGTCAAAATAGTTGCGGGCATCGAGCGCGCTGTTGCGCAGGAACTCATACGCGCTTCCGTGAAACTGGTTGGTGCCGGAGCGGTTGATGCCGCTGATGACGCCGCCCGACGTCCGGCCGTACTCGGCGGGCTGATTGACCGTCAAAACGCTGAATTCGGCGACAGCGTCCGCTCCCAGGTTGCCGCCCAAAATGCTGCCCGGAGCCTGGTTGGTGTAGTCGTTGATGCTGATCCCATTCAGGAGGTAATTGTTTTGCTGTGGGCGACCGCCGCTGATCGACAACTCAACTCCGTATCCGCGGCCCAGACGGTCCGTGCTCGACACCGGCGCCATGATGCGTATGGTCGAAACGCCGGGTTGCAATTGTGCCAGGTCCGTCCACGATCGCCCATTCAGCGGCAATTCGACGATGGTCTTTGAATCCTCGACACCGCTGATGGTGGACGACGCCAGTTGCAGGTCCGAGGAAACCGCCGTCACTTCCACAGTTTCGTTGATGGTTCCTACCTTCATGGTGAAGTTCAGAACCTGCTGCGAGCCGATTGCCAGCGTGATGCCGTTTTGAACGGAGGTTTCAAATCCCGGGGCTGAGACCCTGGCTTCATAAGCTCCGGGCAACAGGTTTGGCGCCGTGAAGATCCCCTGCGCGTTCGTGGTGATGGTTGTGGTCACGCTGGTCGCGAGATTCTTGATGGTGACTTTGGCGTTGGGAATGGCGGCGCCTGAACTGTCGGTGACCCTGCCGGAAATGGTTCCTCCGACAACTTGCGCAAAGACAGGACTGGAGCAAAGAACGTTCAGCAGCAGTACCAGGGCTATGACAAAACGGAATACAGATTTCGGAGAATAGTTCCCAGACACCATTGGCGACCTCCTACGGAGCTTGCGGATCAGACAATCGGATTATTTCCGTTGACTGGACCCCGGTTCTGCTGACATTGGATCTGTGGTTTTCCTTGCGGGGTCAAAGTATAGACCAGAACCCCAGCCGCGCAACAGAAAAATGAACTTGTTCTATATTCAGCAACGGATCACCTCTGCGCCTCGTCATGACGCAACCGTGGAATCGATCTCCTCCAGTCGCCGCTTCTTCGGTTCAACTCCGAATCGCAGGACGACGAAAATCTGCACGATCAGAAGCGCGATCAGAAAACCGAGAACACCCCTGATTTCGTAGGATCGGAACAAGGCGACGACGATAAACGGCGTCAGGATGGTCGCTCCCCGCCCGAAGGTGTTGCAGATTCCCGATGCCCGCATGCGAACCTCAGTTGGAAAAAGCTCGGGTATATAAATTGCAAAAAGTACCGCGACCAGGACATAGATCGGTATCATGAGCAAGAAACCCACCGTTAGCAGCACGCGAGGATCCCGGACAAATGGATAAACGCTGCCGATGGCGATGGTAACCAGGGACGCGGATATGATCGTCGGCTTGCGCCCCCACGAGTCGGCGGTGAACGCACCGAGCGCTGTCCCGAGCGGCGCTCCCAGCGAAATGATGAGGGAATAGGCGAGTGACGACGCGATGCTGCGTCCCCCCTTGACGAAGAAGGTCGGCAGCCAGGTGACGAACCCAAAGATCAGTGTGTTGACCACGATCAGAGTGGTGGCGCCCACGATCATGCGCCGCAGCAGCACAGGGCCAACAAGCGAGCTGAGGCCACGCGAATGGATCGCAGGTGGAGAGAGATCAGGCTTGCCAAGGGGAGCGTGACGAACTGAAACCTCCCGTTCAATGGCCTGGAGAATCGCATCCGCCTCTTCCCACCGGCCGACTGATTCCAACCAACGGGGCGACTCCGGCAGCGCCTTTCGCAAGTACCACACCGCCATCGCACCCAGTCCGCCGAGTACAAACATGATTCGCCAACCGAAACGGGGGATGAGGAGAGTTCCAAGGAGTCCGGTGACCGGCAAGCCGCTGACTACGAAAACCGAGACGATGCCCAGCCATTTCCCCCGAGCTTGCGGAGGAACAAACTCCGTCATGGTGGCGTATCCAACCACGTTCTCCGCGCCCAGCCCCACTCCCATCACAAACCGCAGCAAGATCAGCACCAGCATGGAAGGCGCGAAGGCGGCCGCAATCGACGCCAGACCAAAGATGGCCAAATTGGCTTGATAGGTAAACCGCCGGCCGTACCGGTCGCCGAGGAAACCCGTGAAAAACGCTCCCAACATCATTCCAAGAAATGTTACGGAAACGAACTGGGCATTCTGGCCCATCGTCGAAAAGCCGCTATGCAGTGTCGCACCGAGCACAGCGCCGGCGACGTAGATATCGAAGCCATCGAAAAACATTCCGATGCCGATCAACCACAGGATTCGGTAGTGAAAGGAGGAAATCGGCAGCCGATCGAGACGCGCGCCCGCGTTCGCCGTGGCAGGCAGTTCATTTCTCCCTGGCGAGCAGGGTCAAGCTGCCCACGGTCAAGGCTTCGATGGCTAAGCGGCAATTCTGGTTGAAGTTGTTCTGTTGCGCAGTCTGGAAGAATTCTTTGCAGCGCCGCGCTGCGGTTGGGTCGAGAGCAAGAATGCGCTCGCTCAAGACATCGGCCTCCCGGGATAAATCTTGCGCCGGGCAGACTTGTGAGATGAGGCCGATTTGCATGGCATCTTGAGGAGTGATCGGATCGCCAAAAAGTACAAGTGGGAACGCAAAGCGCGGCAAGGCGTACTCGCCCAGATAGGCCATAATTGCGGCAGGAGGAAGACCGGAACGCATCTCGGGGAACTTTAAGGTGGCGCGCTCAGCCACCAGAACAAAGTCACACAAGATCGCGAGCCCGAAGCCGAAGCCGAAAGCGTCGCCTTGCACCTCCGCGATACTGATCAGCGGCGAAGTTCGCAGCGAACGCTTGACCTCGATAATGCGAGCGGCTTCGCTGCGAAGGGCCTCGACGTCCCGGCCGGCGCGCTCCCTCCCCGTGCAGAAGACGTGGCCGCGTGCTCGAATGCGTAATACCCGCGCGCTGGGGCGAGATGCTTCTTCCTGAAGCGTCACCAGCACCGCCTCGAGCATTGCGCCAGTGAACTGGTTGCCGTGGTCGGCATTGTCCAGCGTAAAGCTCAGAACATCTGTCGTCCGTTCGATTATTAGCCCAGGAGCAGCAGGATTATGAGGAAGCTTCTCAGTCAGCACGCCGCCAACGGTATACAAGAAACCGGAACTATGTCAATCCTCATTGACCGAGAAAATGTCGGCATACACATCGACGTCTTACTTTTCCTGAAGCTCAGGCTTCTCCTGAAACTCGGGTACGTGCGACAGGAGTTCCACGAAGACGCGCCTGAACTGCTCAAACAGAAGTTCGAATTGGCCGACTTCGTCGTCGGAGGAGACCCTGATCTCGGTTTCGTAGTCGCCACCGACCACGCGGGTCGCGACCACGATGATGTGCTCGAGGCGCCGGAATACGAGACGGCTGAGCAGCGTCAGTACTAAAAAGATGCCAAGCGTCAGAGCTACGACCGTCAACAGCACGAGAACATTCTGCGTGTGCCGCATGGCCACGTAAAAGCCCGAAATATCCCGCACCACGAACATTGCGCCTACGTTGTTGCCTGCGGCATCACGGATGGGAAATATTCCGCGGACGAAGACGGAATTTCCGTCACGGAAATATTCCAACGCCCTGCCCTGCGCGGGCACCGCGGACAGGTCCCCCTGGAATTGAATGATCTTGTCGGTGGCCGTGGTTTTGTCTGCCACCACGAAGTTCGGATTGTCATCCCAGTTGTCGCGACGCTTCCAGACCGCGCTCGAATCGGCCCAGAACTGCCGGTCCACGAACTTCTTGCTGAGCAGAAGACCGTAATCGTCGCCGGTCTGGTTTTTCATGGCATGAATGAACTGGCCGATTTCTTCACCGAACTCGACATAGCCCGTCAACCCGCCCTGCGAATCGTAAACCGGCCGCAGGATTCTCACCGCAAACCCGGCCTTGGCCAACTCGTTCCCGATCACCATCGAATGGGTGCGTACAACTTCTTTGTCCATGAACCGGTTCAAGTGATCGCCGAACTTCGGAGTGTTGTGCAGACGAAGAAAGACCATCATGTCCGGCTCGGGAGTGTGGAACATCCAGTTGGTAATGCCTTCGCTCTTCAACTTCGGATACAGCGGCGAAGTCAGTTCGAGCAGGCGGGTGCGATCCTTGGCGGCAAAGGCATCACGGACCTGAGGGTTCATCATCAGGGTCTCGCTGACCGCCGTCATTTTACTGGTCTCCCTGGCTTCCAAAATGGTGAACAGCTTTTGCGCGCCCGTGACCGACTCCGCCGCCAGCGTCTGAGAGTTCCGTGCGAAGCTGTAGTGCATCAGCGCCAGGATGCCGCCCACGCCCATGACGAGGCAAGCAACCAGTGCGGCCAGAACCTTGGTTCGAATCAAATTCCATTTCATGCGAACGCTCCTCACAAATTGATATTCAGCACATCTTTGACAGCCTGCCTGAGCTTGGCGACAGCCACCGGGTCATCCGGGGTGTTGGGAGAGATTAAGGCCAGGATTCGACCTGAGCGCAGTCCAATCTTGCCTTTCACGTCCGTCGCATCCAGGCCATCAGTCTTAATCTTGTCTTCGATTGATACTTTGAGATCGTAAAGTTGACTCACAGGGCAGACTCCTCCCGTTGCAGACATTGATTCACTTCGGCTCCTGCCGAGGCGATATGCGAACTGGACGGCGTTGATGCCCGCGTCAGCAGTCCGCTGTTTTCAGCAGATTGTTGGAAGTGCTGCATGGTGCTGATGTGGTTATCGACATTTGTCGCCGCTTGCTTCAGTGGTGCGGTACCGCGATGCGTGAACTGGGCAAGCTTGTCCCGCCAACCGCAGGAAACGGGTTCCGAGGTGCTATGCCGTTGGTGATCTGCTCCGAGGATTAGAACCACTTTAGAATGAAGGCCGATTAGAAACTCTTCCGACCTCCTCTCGGCAGATGGTTGGCACGAAGTTTGTCGTAAGTGCAGGCGATCAAGCGTGTGAGAACAAATTCTTAGAAGGAGGCCATACTCATGGCTACTGGTGCAGCTCCCGCTCTCGAACCAAAGGTCGAGGCGACAACCGAGACTACAGACGCAGGCAAGGCGCAGCCCTCGACTCTGAAGCAGCGCTTCATAACTTTACTTCATGAGATTTTTCAGGGACGCGAAGAACACCTCGGGTGGCGCCAGTAAGCGGCGTACGGCCCTGAACGTGTAGGGGCAAGGCCGACTTGGCTCAATCGCTGCACGCAGCTCTTCCCTGCTTGGCCACCGGGGCTAAGCCACTGAGCTGCACTTCTCCGCGTCGGTCCACTTGCGAACTAGTTACGAACCTTGTCCCTCGCGGAATGTTGTCAGCCTGACCGCCAAGCTTCGCTCAGCAGTTTTTCGATCTCGTCATCGGCTCCGGAGTTCTTCCTTCCATCCCGCCTGCTTTGCTGTGCAGGTTCAGGGCTAAGCCGGGAATCTGCTCCAAAGGCGCCACGACACCCACCGCACCACGGGCAATCGCTTCTTTCGGCATGCCAAACACAATGCAACTGGCTTCATCCTGCGCGATCGTCGATGCCCCAGCTTCCTTCATCTCGCCGAGGCCGTGGGCACCGTCGTCCCCCATTCCGGTCATTATGACGCCAACCGCCCTGGCGCCGACGGAGTTGGCCACCGAGCGAAAAAGCACGTCCACACTCGGACGATGGCGTGAGACCAGCGGCCCGTCGATGATCTGCACTACCAACTCTTCCCCATTGCGATGGACGAGCATGTGCCGGTTCCCCGGAGCAATTAGTGCCAGGCCAATTCGTAGCCGGTCGCCATCCCGCGCTTCTTCGACTTCGATTCCGCATTCCCGGTTCAAGCGTCCCGCAAAGGCCTTGGTAAAGACCTCGGGCATGTGCTGCACAATCACGACCGGCGGACAGTCGATCGGCAGCGCTGTCAGAAAAACTCTCAGAGCCTCGGTTCCACCCGTCGAGGCGCCCACCGCAATTACTCCATTCGCCGATCCTGTAGCCCGGCCCTTACCGTTGCGAGGCAGCACGGCATCGGCTGTCAAGCGGGGCACTCCCAGCAGACCTGGCCTCGGCCGACGCCTGACCTGCGCCAGCGACGCACTCCAGACCGCATCCAGGAAGGTCAGAGCCGATTCGTGCAGGAAGTCACGAACGCCAACCTTGGGCTTCGTGATTACCTCAACCGCTCCTTCTTCAAGCGCGCGCAGCGCAAGTTCGGTGCCTCGAGTCGCCAAACCGGAGCAGACCACCACCGGTAAAGGCATTTCCGCCATGATTTTTCGGATGAACGTCAGTCCATCCATCCGCGGCATTTCCAGGTCGGTGATGACGACGTCTGGAGGCTCCTTCTGCATCTTTCCCCAGGCAATCAGTGGGTCCGCCGCAACGTTGACCTTGACCTTGCGATTGGTGCTCAGAATCGCCTGCATGACTTGGCGGACCATCGCCGAGTCATCCACGACCATGACATGCAGTTCATCTCCATGCATACGTCTTTTCGCTTTCCCGAGGCAATTAAATAGAAAGTCGCATATTGCTGTGACCCACGTTTAATCCAACCATTGTCATTTCGAGCGCCGCTTTTGGCGCGAGGAATCTGCTTTTTCGCGACTCCGAACAGCTGTAGATTCCTCGCTACGCTCGGAATGACAATCGGGTTGAAGTGTCACGATCTTGCGCAAGTCTCAAAGGCTGGAGAAGCAGTCCGTTCTCCGAATCCTTCTTTGTTTCCGACCTTGGTGTAGATAGTCGGCTCAACGCTCTGTAGTTGGGGAAACACGCTGTGCAGGTTCTCGGCGTGACCCACGAACAAAAGACCGTTGGCCATCAGATGCCGCACCAGGTTTTCGACTACCCTGCGTTTTGACGCCGCATCGAAATAGATCAGGACGTTGCGGCAAAAAATGGCGTCGAACGGGCCCTCACAAAGGTCTGACTCCTGATCGAGGTTCAACCTTCGGAACTCGACCATCTGCTGGATTTCGACTTTCACTTTCATCTCGCCTTGCCGTTCCGCCATTCCACGCAACATAAAACTGTGCAGCAAATCCTTGGGTAACTCCGTCGACCTCGCCATGGGATAAATCCCCTTGCGCGCCTTTTCCAGAACGCGATTCGAAATATCCGTGGCCAAAAGACGCGCGTCCCAGCCTTCTTCTGCCGGAAGATGCCTCGCAAGCAACATGGCCACGGTGTATGGCTCTTCTCCCGACGAACATCCGGCGCTCCAAATTCGCACTCTCTTCGGACGCAACTGGTGTTCGGCCTCCGCCCGCCAGCGCGAAAGCACACTCTGGACCATGAACTCAAACTGCCGGGGCTCGCGGTAGAAGCGAGTTTCGTTGGTGGTGATGGCGTCGATCATCCGGGCGCGTTCTTCGTGCTGGTCCGGCTGTGCAACGCATTGGTAATAGCTTTGCAGCGAAGTGATCCCGAGCGTCCGCAGCCGCCGAAAGAGCCGCCCGCACAGCAAGGCAGTCTTTGAGCTTCCCAGCCAGATTCCGGTTTCGGCGTAAATCAGTTTCTGGAATTTCTGGAACAACGCGGGACTAACCGAGAGTTGCGGCGGTTGCTCAAGACGCGCGTCGACCTGGCGGGACGCGCCTGAATCCCTGCCTGCAGCGGTTCCAGCGGGCAAGGCTACGCTCCAGTCTCGAAGTGTTTTTCTTTCGCTGGTACAAGAATGCCTGCGTCGTCTGGCTCGGCAACCGACTCCGTTACTGCCAGCAATTCGTCGGCGGAGAGCACTTTGTCGATGTCAAGGATCAGGCAAAACTTCTTGCCCATCGCTCCCATGCCGAGCAGGTATTCCGTCTTGACCCGCGTGCCGAAAGGCGGGGTCTGTTCGATTTCGTCCGCGGAAAGATCAACTACCTGGCTGACAGAGTCGGCCAGAACCCCCATGGTCAGTTGCTCACCCTGAAACATCACTTCGGTGATGATGATGCAGGAGAACTTGGAAATGCGGCTCGCCGGCAATCCAAATTTCACCGCGAGATCCACCACCGGCACCACCTTGCCTCGCAGATTCGTTACACCGCGGATCCAGAGCGGAGTGTTGGGCACGGTCGTGACCGCCTCGTACTCGACGATCTCGCTCACCTTAACAATGCTGATCGCGTATTCCTCACCCGCAGTTAAGAAGGTAAGGTATTGCACCTTACTCAGAGGACGTTGGTCCTTCCCGTGATTCGACGCTCCCATAATTTCATTCCTCGCATTTCTGCCGTTTGCTTCGTCGAATGCGTCCGGCTTGTTGCACAGTGACGCGGCGAGCCGGACAGCGTCCACGCTAGAACGGGGCGAAGTTCGCTTCTTCCGCTGCCTTGCCGTTCGCCGGCTTGCTATGGCTGTGCCGCGCGAAATCGCTCCTGAACACGGGGTTCAGAGGCATGGTCACGCGCTGTTTGCCGTCGCCGCCTCGATTCACGGGCTGTTCTCCTGCGACGCGAAAGAATGTCATCAGCTGCTGCAGTTGCTCCGACTGCGCCGCCAACTCTTCCGCAGTACTGGAAAGCTCTTCTGCGGACGATGCGTTGCGCTGCGTAACTGTGTCCACCTGCGACATAGCCTTGTTGATCTGCGTCACTCCACCTGACTGTTCGGTCGATGCCGCGGCAACGTCCTGCACCAACTCGGCAGTCTTCTTGATTGATGGCACCAGATCAGACAGCAACTGGCCAGATCGTTCCGCAACGCTGACGCTCTTTCCTGCCAGCCCGCCGATTTCCTGCGCCGCCAACTGGCTTCGCTCGGCCAGCTTTCGAACCTCGACCGCGACCACTGCAAAACCCCGGCCCTGATCTCCGGCGCGAGCCGCCTCAATCGCCGCGTTCAGCGCAAGCAGATTGGTCTGGTAGGCAATCTCCTCGATCACCGAGGTTTTGGCCGCAATTTGCTTCATGGCCTCGACCGTCTCTTTGACTGCGTCGCCACTCTCCTCTGCCGCCGAGGCTCCCTTGGCCGCCGCCTGCTCCACTTGCCGGCTGTTATCGGCGTTTTGCGTAATGGACGCATTCATCTGCTCGAGGCTGGAACTCATTTCCTCGACCGAAGCCGCCTGTTCACTGGTTCCCTGAGAAAGACTCTGCGAGGAAGCCGAGACCTGTTGAGCCGCGGAAGCGACCGCTGCGGACCCTTCGCGGACGTCCCTGATAATGCCCGACAGCCGGCTGCTCATCTCGCGCATGGCCTGCTGCAACTTCCCAGTCTCGGACTGGTTCGTGACCACGATCTCCTTCGTCAAATCGCCAGCGGCAATACACTCTGCGTGCTGAACCGCTTGCTCGATAGGGACGGTAATGCTCTTGGTAACTCTGACCGCCGCGAGCGTGGCCAGGAACAGAGTGACAGCCAGCAGCAACACGGCAATCCTGCGCCCCATGGCGTAGGCTTCCTGGCTCTCTTTCATACTCTCCTGAACCGCAACGGTCTGCAGGTCAATGAATTTTCCCCACATCGCCCGATACTTGTCGAGTGCCGGGATCACGTCGTCCCGCAGCGATGCCAGCGCCTGGTCGCGTTTCTTGTCGGCCAGCAGTTTCTTGGCTTTTTGCCTGGCCAACTTGTAGGCGTCCCGGTCTTGGGTGACGGTTTCAAATAATTCCCGCTCCTGGCGAGAGCTCAGTGCTTTTTCGATTTCCGCCACTTGTCCGCTGATTTCCTGGCTGATCCCTTCGTTCAGTGTGTTCAACTTCTTTTCTTCCTCGGGATCGGTCGCCTCGAAAAGTTGGAAGGTGATGCGGGCGTTGGTGATTGAGTTCTCGATCGTCCGGTGAGTCAACTCAACCGTGTTGTACCGTTTCTGCACCGTAGCCGACAGATTTGAGTTCAGGCGGCCAAGCCATGCTAGCCCGAATCCACCCACCGCAATCACGCACAGCAGGATGGCCCCGAAGACCACACCCAAACGCGTGCCTATCTTCCGATCTTGCCAAGTTTTCATTGTCCTTTACCTCTCTCGTCTAAACTCAAATGCATTCTTTCTAAGCTTGCGCCTGCAAAGTCGATTGCATCACTCCGCGCAAAAGACTGGGAACGTCGATGATCAAACCCACTCGCCCGTCTCCAAGCACGGTAGAACCGGCGATCCCCGCCGATGCGCGAAACGCCCGGCCCAGCGGCTTGACCACCGTCTGCATTCCACCCAGCAATTCGTCGACGGCGATTCCGGCGTGAAACTCATTAATCTTGACCACCACGATGTTCTCCCGCTTCGGGGCCTGGCCGGATAAGCCGAACACGCGCCGCAATCGCACGTAAGGAAGAGCCGTTCCGCGCAGACTGAGGATCCCACTGATTTCTGAGTTAGATTGCCCCGCCGGCAACTCCGTACACTCGGTCACATGCTCCAGAGGAACAACAAACGTTTCACTGCCGACCCTGACCGAAAACCCCTCAATGATCGCCAGGGTCAAAGGTAAGCGGATGATTATCGTGCTGCCTTTGCCTGAGGTGCTCGCGATCTCCACCGTCCCGCGCAAATTGTCGATGTTGCGCCGGACAACATCCAGCCCGACCCCGCGGCCCGAAAGGTCCGTGACCGACTCCGCGGTTGTGAATCCCGCCTGGAACACCAGATTGTAGAGGTCTTCATCGCGAATCTCGTCTTTACCCGCAAAGAGTCCGAGGCGCCGCGCTTTTTCGAGGATTCGAGGACGGTCGAACCCGGCTCCATCGTCTTCGAGCTTCACGATAATGTTTCCGCCGCTGTGCGCCGCCGACAGCCGGATCAGGCCGCAAGGGTTCTTGCCCTGACTCTGACGCAAGGCCGGCTTCTCGAAGCCGTGATCGACCGCATTCCGTAACAGGTGCAGCAGTGGATCTTTCAATTGTTCGAGCACGGTGGTGTCAACCTCGACGTCTCCGCCAACCACTTCCAGACGCGCTAATTTCCCATGGCTTTTTGCCAGGTCTCGCACCGAACGAACGAACTGCCGAAAAAGCGGGCCGACCGGGACCATGCGGATGCCCATCACTTCACTCTGCAGGTCCATGTAAAGGCGCTCGGCTTCACGATGCATCTCCAGAATGGCGCGCCCCTGCTCGCCGTCGAGCTTCTCGATCATCCGGCGCAAGCGGCCTTGCGCAATCACAATTTCTCCGGTCAGGTTCAACATGTGATCGAGCTTGTCGACGTCGGCGCGCAGCGTGCGGTGACCTGCGCCCGGTAGCTCGATCCTCGCCGCTGAACTCGATTCCGTCGATGCGCCCCTGGCAGTCACAACCCTTTTCGAGCGCTTCTCCACCTCTTGCGCAATTTGCTTTCTGAGCGTCTGTTGTCCCCGAGTCAGCTCGCTTGGTCCAGCCTTCGCTGTCGAAACCATGACGCGAAGTTCATCCACAGCCTTCAGCAACAGTGAAATCAGATCCGCGCTGGGCAGCGCCTGCTGTTCCCGAAACACATCCAACAGGTCCTCTACCACGTGGGCAAAGCCCGCCAGTTCGGTCAGGTCCAGCGAGGTTGCGTTTCCTTTGATGCTGTGCGCGACCCGGAAAATATTGGGCAGCAGCTCCGGGTCGGACGGACTCGATTCCATCTGCACCAGCGCCTGCTCCATCAAGTCCAGACCCTCTTCCGACTCGACGAGGAACGACGCCAGCACTGCGTCACGGTCAAAGTCCGCTAAGTCCACCGTTCCTCCCTCGCCAATCGGTCGCGTTTTCTCACTTCACGTGATCGAAATT
>Ga0210407_10002442_pt1 | contig 15948 bp, 12 predicted proteins | sample IncBWC27MmetaG_FD_150860 | JGI IMG/M metagenome (GOLD analysis project Ga0210407, IMG submission 150860) | Forest soil microbial communities from Barre Woods Harvard Forest LTER site, Petersham, Massachusetts, United States - Inc-BW-C-27-M | ecosystem: Environmental > Terrestrial > Soil >...
CATACGCCTATGACGCGCTTGGACGCAAAACTTCGGAAACCTACCCCGACGGCTCAGTCCTCACAACCGCCTATTGCGGGCCAACCACTCTGGTGACCGACCCTACCGGCCGTTGGCGCCGCAGCACGATCGACGCACTTGGCCGGCTCGTGGAGGTTGACGAACCTAACGCCCCTGGCGCAACTGTCGCTTCCACGGGCTGCCCCGGCACCGGTGAACCCATCTGGGTGACCTCCTACACTTACGACACACTTGGCAATCTCACCCAGGTCGTTCAGAACGGGTCCCGCCAGCGCAATTTCACCTTTGACTCACTCTCGCGCCTTCTCACCTCTTCCAACCCCGAAGTTGGAGCAATCACCTACAAATACGACTCAGACACGAACTGTCCCTCTCCAAATTCGTTCCCTACTCTCCTGGTATCAAAAACTGACGCTCGCGGGATCCGCACTTGTTATCAGTATGACGCCTTAAATCGCGAGACCGTCCGCAATTACTCGAATGGTGATCCTACGGTCACGACAACGTACGACCAGCCAAACTGTCTCGGTCTTGCCTCTTGTTCCAACATCGGCCATCGCACCAGCATGACCGATGCTGCCGGTTCCGAGGCCTGGAGTTACCAGGTCGACGCCGCGAACAGTCGCAGCGTCCGCGTGAATCAGCGAACGACCAACAGCATCACGAAGGCGACGACTTATATTTTGGATTTCGCCGGCAACACGACGCAGGCGACCTACCCCACCGGTCGTATCGTCAATTACACTTTCGACTCAGCAAATCGCCCTAGCGCTGTCCAGGACGCGTTAAACGGCGTCATCTATGCCACGGATTTTCAGACTCCACCCTCCGGCTGCATCACAGGGTCAGTCTGCTATACGCCCCAAGGCAATTTCTACGCCCTTTCCATCGGCCAAAGCACCGGATTCACCGGCCTCAACCTCACTCACATCTACAACAGCCGCCTCCAGCCTCTGGAATTCAAGGCCTCTTCTACGGGCGGCAACGCCATCGACACCAGTTACAGTTTCGTTGATCCCTCAACGAGCAAAAACGCTGGCCACGTCTACGGAATCACAAACAATCTCGACACCACGCGCTCACAAAACTTTTCTTATGATCAGCTCAATAGAATCACGTCGGCGCTGACGACTTCCACCTACGCCACCAGTCCTGCGCGCTGCTGGGGCGAAACCTACAGCATCGATACCTGGGGGAACCTGCAATCCATCGCTGCCACCACCAACTCGAATTACACAGGCTGCTCTCAGGAAAGCGGCTTCACCAAAACCGCCGACGGCAACAACCATCTTTCCGGCTTCTCTTATGATCTCTCAGGGAACACTCAAAACGATGGCGTCAATTCCTACACCTGGGATGCGGAAAGCCAACTGAAATCTGGCGGCGGCGTGAACTATCTCTATGACGGCGACGGCCGTCGCGTCGCCAAGGTGAGCAGCAAGCTGTACTGGTACGACGGAGGAAGCGAAATCCTTGCCGAAACCGACCCCTCCGGCAACACCACGGCCGAATACATTTTCTTCGGCGGCCAGCGCATCGCCATGCTCCCCGCTGGCGGCAGCCCCATCTACTACGTCGAAGACCTCCTCGGCACTTCCCGCGTCATCACCACAAACACCGGCGTTGTCTGCTATGACGCGGATTTTTATCCCTACGGCGGAGAGCGCTCTTATACCAACACCTGTCCGCAAAACAACTACAAGTTCGAAGGCAAGGAACGCGACACTGAAACTGGCAACGACGACTTCGGCGCCCGCTATTACTCCAACCGCTTCGGCCGCTGGCTCTCCGCCGACTGGTCCGCCGTCCCCGTTCCCGTCCCCTACGCCAACCTCACCAACCCGCAAACGCTCAATCTCTATTCCATGGTCGCCGACGACCCCGAATCCTTCGCCGACCTCGACGGCCATCAAGAGCCACCCCCCGAAGAAAAACCCGAACCAACGGAAACACGTGAGTCCCTTATGGAGGAGTTAGAGAAGGACCCGCTTACCAGAGACCTTGCGAGAAGCATAAGGGAAGAGGAACTTTGGCGCGAGGGCCTTAGAATCTCTGAGAATGCTCGCGCTGAAGCTGAGTTCTGGAAAGCCCACCCTGAGGGCTGGGACGACCCGTTCACTGGGGAATGTTACGCTCCGAGGCCAGGTTACAGGCCCGGCACAAAAGGCGATGCCAACCACCGGAGAACAGCGGAAGAGGAAGCGGACAAAATGGATCCGCCGGGAGAAACGGAGGTAAAAGTCCAGACTCCAGGAGGCAAAAAAGGATTTCGGAAACTAGATGCCTCGAATATAAACAAGGGCGGCAAAGACATGGTCCAAGTGATTCGCCCCAACAAGAACGGAACCGCGCCAAAGCGAGAAAATGATGCCGCAGCCGACATTCATGGCGCCAGGGGGACCAAACCTCGGTTTGTGCCGGTGCGCCCCCCCAACAAGCGTACCTGCCCAGGATGTGAGGGCCCACCAAAACCAAAACCCCCGGGAAATAACTAGCATGGGCCGCCAGATACATTTCTATATGCTCCCGGAGGATCGCGACGCATTTCTGCGGTTTGTCCAGAAAGACGACTTGGCCGCAGTAGTCGCAGACGGCAGCGATTCCCCTATTGTACGGCCCCTTGAACGGCGTGATTTCAATGCCCACAAGGACCTCTATCTTTGGAATCGCAAGTTTCTCCCGTCCTTTAGACGCAAATGGATACCCGGCCCCCGATACTACGGAGTGAGCGTGCTCGACTTGCCCTTGTTGCAGCTTAGTGGTTCCACACTCACAACTTGGGAAGACAAGCCAGCGATTGTTCAAGGTCGGCTGTACGGCATTTTCGATCCGGATCTCGAAAAACCGCCGGAGTTCCAGAAATGGTATGAGCAACTAGCGCGCTGGATCCGGAAGAACTACCGAAAGAGCCCGACATCGATGGGTGGGTATCTTGGACCAGCTGCATACGACCTATTTGAAAAGGGAGGCTACCTCCTTCCCCAATTCCTACCGCCAAGGACTGAGGTCTGGCTCGCCGAAATCGGTAAGCAGCACCAGCCGCGGGTGGCGCAGCAGCCTTAACGCCTAAGAATGTCGCCCAGATGAAGAATCCCTGCCCTTTCAAACTCCCCTTGGTCGCACGACGTAGCTCTCGCACGCTCACAATCAAGAGAACACGGAGGGTGCCCCAGGTTCGTCTTTTGAACCTGGGTCTTGGGGTTGCTTTTGACTTTGTTTCTTGCTTATTCGTCTCCCATCCGCAGAAGTCATTCACTCGCTCTAATAACCGTTCAACCCTCAATTTCGACCATTCGATGCAAAACACTTAACAACTTCAGTAAGATGTGCTATTCTCTCCCGTGTTTGCCGCCGCGCATCCTCGCCGATCTCTTGATTCTTTCTCTTGCCTAACTCCTGCTCCCTGCCCACCATCCCCTAATTTCTTTATTTGCCACACATCCGAAAATTCGCCCTTAAGCGAGCATCCGTTCAGAATGCAAGTCCCGAGCGACCATCGGGAGTCGAGGGATCTCACTCGGACGCTAAACCCTTTGGCTGCCACACTTGCAGAAAACCACCTCCTAAGTCCTGCCATTGCCACACATCCGAAAAGGGGTGTTTCTAAACCCAGTGTTTGCCACACTTCCGAGCCCCCCGGGCGTGGGTCTTCCCGGCGCTCGGGACACTCAGCGCTGCATACATTCCAGCGTGTTTCCGACCTATCCCCTTTTCTTTCACATTCTTGCGCGCTCTTTTGCACTCGCGCAAAACTCAACTCTTTTATTTTCAAGCGATTCCGCACTCTTTGCCAAAAACCACCCGGGTGGGGGGGGCTTGTTTTGAAACCGTCCTCCGATGTTACGATGCCCGCAGGAGGCCACCGTGGATTCCCCAAACCTCGTACTCGCGCTTCTCGACGAAGCCTACGAAAAAAAGACCTGGCATGGACCGAACCTCAGGCAATCCATCAAGGGCGTCACCGCCAAGCAAGCCGCATGGCGCCCCGGACGCGGCCGCCACAACATTTGGGAAGTGATGCTCCATGCCGCGTATTGGAAATACGCCGTGCGTCGCAGAATCGAAGGCGGGAAGCGCGGCTCCTTCGTCCTGAAGGGAAGCAATTTCTTCCCGCGCCCGGAACCGGGCAAGCTGAACGAAGCAGCATGGCGGGCCGACAAGAATTTACTAGAGCGCGAGCACCGCGCCTTGCGTCAGAGCATGGCGGAAATACTGCGCACGCCGCGTGGCGCGAAATTTCTGAAACAGCTCTACGGCATGGCGTTCCACGACATCTATCATGCCGGCCAGATACGCCTGCTCCGCCGTTTGATGGAGCGCTAATCACCGCGCCAAGTTTCGCAAGGAGTGCACAAGAGAAAAAATGTCCTTAGCATCCTGAAAAAGCCGAATGGCCGCAATCCCCGAAGCGCCGGCAGCGAGACAAGCGGAGGCGTTCTCCAGCGTAATTCCGCCGATGGCCAGCACCGGAATCGAAACCTCGCGGCACACGGTGGCAAAACGCTCAAGGCCCTGTGGCGCGCCGAACGCCGCCTTCGATGGCGTGGCGAAAACGGGCCCAAAAAAAAGATAGTCCGCGCCGTCGCGCGCGGCCGATCTTGCGGCCTCCAGTGAGTGGCAGGAAACGCCGATGACGAAGTCGTTCCGCGTCCCGCGATCCACAACAAGCCGTTTGGCTTCCGCCACAGGCAAACTCTTTTCGCCAAGATGCGCGCCGGCAGCGTTCTCGGTGAGCGCGACGTCCACGCGATCGTTGACGAAGATGCGTGTTCGGGCGGCGTTGCCGGCTTGTGATTTCGTGGCCCGTTGCAAAGCTTCTCGGGTGAGCAACGCGCAGTCTCTCCCCGAAAGGTCTTTCTCGCGAATTTGGATCCAATCGACGCCTGCAGCCGCGGCGGTTTCGATCCTCAGCAAGAGAGCTGCCTGTGAGTCTCCAGATTCAGTTGCGGCCTGGCTGTGCCGGTCCGTCACGTAGCAGAGGAGCACGCCGCGAGATGGGTTATTGAGGCGGGACACGATCAGGCCCCGGGCGCGAACCGATCCAGCCGATCGCCAGGAGAATATCTAAAACGCCGATGCCGCTGACCGCTCCTCGAAATGCCGGATGAAGCGCGATGCGCATGAGCGAAGGATAGTAGCTGAGAAAAAAATTCTGCTCCCAATAGCCGGACCATGGCAGGTAGAGCAGCATGGCGCCCATTTCGAACGCAAGAACGATCAGCAGTGCGCGATAAACCCGGTTCATGGGCGTACGGAATCCGTCCTGTCAGGAAAGGTTCAGGATCAACGGATGGGCTTCTGAAGGGCGGCGATGCGTTCGGCCACGTCACGGTAGTCGATGTTCATCGCGTAGACCTGGGAGAAACTTTTCAGCGCCGCTTCAGGCTCGCCCGCGGATTCCTGAGCTACGCCCAAATCATACCGCAACGCAAGCGTGCTTTCCGGATCATTGCCGGGAGTTTTCAGAGCGCGCTCGTACCAAATCGCCGCGATGGCCGGCTGGCCCTTCTCCATGAAGGCCAGGCCCAGAAGCGTGCAGCACTGCATGGTGTAACGGAAAGCGCGCCCGCTATCGCTGGCTTTGGCGACCTTCTGGAACTCGCTGATCGCTTCTTCGAGGAGCCCCATTTCACGAAACGCGATGCCCAGGTTGTAATGCGTTTCGAGGTCTTCGTCTTCCGCGCCCATCTCGCCAAGTTCGGCGCGAAATTCGTCAAATACTTCCTTGAGCGGGCCGGACTCGCTGGAATGCGCGGGCGTCACTACCGGTTTCGATGGAGGCGGCTGAGCATTTGGCGTGGATCCCGAGAAAGCCGGCGCCAGCTCGCCAATGCCGAGCTGATCGATTTCGTTGGCAAGATCCGCAAGGAATTGATCCGAAGCAAAACTGCTGCCCGAAGGTGGCGTTGCTGTATTGTTCTGCGCCACCGGCGCAGGTGGAGCAATCGGCTTATCGGGCGGCCTTTGGTCGTACGCCGGGACCAGGGGCTCGGCGTCCAGCACGAGCTCATATTCCTGCTCCAATTCGAATTCGGGCTCGCTGATCTGAGGAGGCTTCTGCGGAGCTTTGGCCGGTGGTTCCTGTTTCTTCGCCGCCACGGGCTTTGCCTTCGTTTTTTCGGCAATAGGTTCCGGTCGGAGTGGAGTTGCGGGAGCAGCATCGGCAACATCAAACGCCGCGACCCCCGGCGAATCGGCCGGCGGAGCGATCAGCGGTTCCTCGCCAATCTCAAACTCCTCCACTTCCCCGGGTTTCGAAGGACGTGTGGGTCCGGCAGTGGGCTTCGCCGGCGCTTTGGCAGAAGGCACAACCGTCGCCTCGGCGGGACGCGTCTCTTCGAGCAGGGTTGCCCACTCGTCCGACAAATCGACTTCCTGCACGTCGGCCTGGGCTGGCGTGGCGTTCACTTCGACGGGCTCAGGGCGCGCTTTCTCCACCGGGGGCGGCGGTGCCGCTACGGGAGCCGGAGCGGCGGGTTCCTCCGGTGCCGGTTCGGCGGCAATTTCCGGTATCGAGCCATCCGTCGGCTCAGGCTCCGCAGCCTGGGGAGCCGCGGGTTGTGCCGGTGGAACTGCAATCGCCAATTCTTCGTCCGTCAAACCAGCGGCGCGCTGGAAGCGGCGGCGCAATTCCCCGAATCGTTCCGAGCTGCGCTTGTCGCCTGTTTCACTGTGGATCTGTTCCAATTGCGCGGCGAGTTCGGCGGTACGCCGGTCATCGCCCGCGCCTAAAACGAAGTCGAGCAATTTCTCAAGTGTCGGCGTGTGGCGGGGCGCGCGGCGCAGAATGGCCTCGAGCAACCCAATCGCTTTCTGCGTAAGACCGTAGCTCGCGAAAAGGTCAACGTCGGTGAGCGACTGGGCAATGAATTTTTGCGTTTCTTCGTCAAGCCCAGCCTCGGTGGACGTGACTACAGGCTTGGCTGGTGGTTCGGGAGCGAATTCCTCGTGCTCGACTGGCAGCTTGGCGGCGGGAGGTTTCAGAATCTCCGCGCGCAAATCTTCCTCGGGAAGCTCCTCAGCAGCTTCGCCCGGTGCCAAAAGTCCCATCTTTTTGAGCACGCCGTTGAGCCTGCGTTTTGCCGAATCGCTCTCCGGGTCACGCTCGACGAGCTGTTCAAAGGTCTTCTTTGCCCGCTCCCATTGGTGAGCGGCAACCAGTGCGTCTCCCAAATGCGCCAGCGCATCGGGCAAGCGAAAGGAATCGCTGGTGCGGCCATACAACTCCACAAGCCATTCGAGCGGCTGGATAGAACCGGGCATGCTTGACGCCAGCTCGTTGAGCAACTTCCCCACAACTTCGTGTTCGCCGGCATCGATCATGGGCAGCCGGGATTTTTCCAGGATCTCCACCGCTTTTTCCGGGTTTCCTGATTGCAGCAGCGATTCCACGACCTTTTGCATCGGTCCAAAATTTTTCTGGTCCGCTTCAAATACGCGATGCGCAAGCGCCGTGGCCTGGTCCCAATCGGAGTTCTTCAGATAAAGGTCGAGCAGGAGTTCCGTCTGTTCGCCGCCCTTCTCGAGATCAGCCACCTGTTCCAGAAGCTGCTCAGCCTTGGCGTGATTGCCCTGAGAGGAATGCGACCGCGCTTTGACGATGACGGCGGCCAGATTGTTGGGCTCGAGTTTCAGGGCCTTGTCCGCAAGCCTCTCGCTTTCCGCCTGGTCACCGCGGGCCAGCGCCCGCTGTGAAGCAGAAACGTATGCCTCGATGGCGTCCCGAGTCTGCCCCATGGCCTGGTACAAATCGGCCAGGCGGATCTGGATGCGGAGATTATCGGGTTCCGCCTGCAAAAGTTTCTTCAGCAGGCCAACCGCTTCCGGCTGGCGATTGTTCTTCAGGTGGATCTCCGCCAGTTGCAGGAAAAGCGGCCGGGCTTCGCTCATCACGCCTTGCTGAACGTAGAGGTCGGCGAGCTTTTCGAGGGGGCGAATCTCTTCGGGAGCGAGCTTGGCGATGCGTTTGTAGACCGCAATTGCTTTTGTCAGGAATCCGTCGCCGACGAAAATCTGCGCCAGGCGTTCGAAGTAGTCGATGGCCTGAAACGTCTCGCCCTGGCGGATATACAGCTCGCCGATGGTCATCAGCGTGACCTGATCGCGAGGCTCGTACTTCAGAATATTCTGGTATTCGGCTATGGCCTGGGCGACTTTGCCCTGGTTCAGCAGCTTTTGTGCGGCTTCGACGTACTTACTCTTGTTATAGGCCATGCGCGAACAGGGACAAATCTCCCCTCGGAGTCTGTCCCACAGATTCTCCTCAAATTGTAGCGGTAGCAGAACGGCTCACAACGCTACCTCGTTACGCTAACAGGCGGGAAAAAGGCAAGTCAACGTACGCCGGGACTAGTGTGAGCAGGCAGTTATCCCCTTTCTATTCAGGAAATTTACAGGCGAAAGCGAGGCGAAGCGCCTGGGAACTTTTTCTGCTCTCGCATCAGGGATCGACCCTAATTCTCAAGAGGGAGCTGCACTTGGGTTGCGCCGGTAGCCCAGCACCCGGATTCCCGCACAGGCGCAAACGAATACCGGTGCAGCGGCGTCGGGCCGTATTGCCGCAAGGCTTCGAGGTGGTCTGGAGTACCGTAGCCCTTGTGGCGCGCCAGGCCGTACTGCGGATATACCGCGTCCCACTCCTGCATGCGCATGTCGCGGTGCGTTTTCGCGAGGATGGAGGCTGCCGCGATGGAAATGCTGCGCGCATCGCCCTTGATCAATGATTTCTGCTCGATCAAAACGTCCAGTTGCATCGCGTCAATGAGCAAATAATCGGGCGAAATCGCCAGTCGCTCCAGGGCGGCGGTCATCGCCTGGCGCGACGCCTGGTAAATGTTCCATGCGTCGATGCGCTGGGCGTCCACTTCGGCCACGGCCCAGGCGAAAGCGTGTTCACGGATGCGCGGTGCGAGTTCCTCACGCCGTTCGGAAGTAAGCTTTTTCGAATCGTCCAGGCCGACAATGCGCCGCTTGGGATTGAGAATTACCGCGGCGGCAACCACCGGACCAAACAGCGCGCCGCGCCCGGCCTCATCAATCCCCGCGATGCGCATCCAGCCCAGTTTGCGCGCCGCTCGCTCGAAACGAGTGGAGCAGAGTCGGCTCATTCGCGGGAGATTTTAGCACGCGGAGCGACGAGCGAGAGCAACGAAGTCCAACTAGTTTTTCCTTTCTGTTCCACAGGTGGACGGCCTAACTTGGCCAGGTCAACTCGACGCTTGTCACCGAAGCGGCGGCACAAACACCAGGGGCTTCGCGGACCCATAATCGTCCTCCGATTAGTTAAAGAGCCAGGACTTACTCGTGCCGCAACGCAATAATGGGATCCACGCTCATCACTTTTCGCGAAGGAACCCAGCAAGCCAGCAGCGCTGCCGCGGTCAAAATAGCCGCAGCGCACAGGAACGTTAAGGGGTCCGTGACCGCTACTCCAAACACGAGGCTGCGCAGAAATCCCATCATCGTGAAAGAAAAAACCGTTCCCAAAGCCACGCCGGCGGACGACAGCATCAGGCCTTGCCGCAGCATTAATCGCAACACTTCCTGACGCTGCGCACCCAACGCCATGCGAATTCCGATTTCTCGAGTGCGTTGCGCGACCGAGTATTCCGTGACCCCGTAGATTCCAATCACAGACAAAAGGAGCGCAATGGCTGCGAAAGACCCGAGCAGAATCAGCGCCAACCGGCGGTTAGCGGTGGTAGCGGCAACGTACTCACTCATGGGAGCGACGCGATAGACCGGCAGGGTTTCATCCACGGATCGCATGGCCCGGTGCACGGTGTTGGCAATTTGTGAGGGTTCGCCGACGCACCGGACGGCAAAGACCAAATCCGAAGTATCCGTCTGCAGAACAGGTATGTAGAACTGCATGGTAGGCGCAGCATCCAGGGTGTAATGATGAACGTCGTCGACGATGCCCACGACTGTGCGAGGCGCCGACTTGGGATCGCCGACGTGCACGTGCTGCCCGATCGGATCTGCTCCCGCCCAAATCTCGCGCGCCGCAGTTTCATTGACCAGCATCACTTGTTCAGCGGTCTGCGCGTCGCGCCTGGTGAAATCGCGGCCGCGCAACAGGCGGATACCCATGGCCTCCAGGTACCCTTCCGAGATCACGTAACGCTCCGCTGAGGGGTCAAGGGCGGGGTTAGCGTTCATTTTGCCGTCGATATGGAGCCCGGTCGTGTCGAAATTGCCGCCAAACGGAATTTGAGATGATGTGCCCGACGCCAGGACGCCTGGAATCGTTCGGATTCTCTCGTTCGCGCGTGTAATGTAATCGCGAACCGGTTCATCCTTAGCGTACCGTGCGCCAACCGGCGAAACTCGCAGGGTCAGCAGATGCGCCGGCTCGAATCCGGAGGGCACATTCACCAACCTGACCAAGCTTCTTAACAACAGGCCGGCACCTAGAAGGAGCGTTAGAGAGAGAGCTATTTCCGAAACGATAAGGAATGAGCGCATCCCGCCTCCTCCGAGCGAGGAGCCTCGCGCTCCCTGCTGCAAAGCGGTTTGCAGGTTGATTTTCGTCATGCGGATGGCCGGCACAACGCCTGACAGAATGCCGGTCAATAGCGCAATAGAAAAGGCAAAGCCAAGCACGTGCCAGTCGAGGCGCACCTGGTCAAGCCGTGGCAAATTCATTGCGCGAACGAGGGTGAGGATTTCAGGCATCCAATAGGCCAGCAACAAGCCGACCAATCCACCCGCCATCGCGAGCGAGCAATTTTCCACCAGGACTTGCCGGATGATGCGTGCCCGCCCGGCCCCGAGCGCGGCGCGCATGGCCATTTCGCGCTCCCGGTGGGTTGCACGAGCAAGCAGTAGATTGGCCAGATTGGCGCATGCGATGAGGAGCACGAACCCCACCGCGCCCAGCAGTATGTACAACGTTCTGCTTACTCCCCCGAGGAGCTCCTCATAGACCGGCATGACAATCGCTCCACCAGAGGAGAACTCTGTAGGGTGCTCCTTCCAAAGCTGATGGGTGATCGCGTTAAGCTCGGCGTCCGCCTGTGCAACAGTCACGCCAGACATAAGCCGTCCGATCCCCCTCAGATGGCGACATGTCCGGCACGCGTCCGGCAGAGTGGCTTCATAGCCAAGCGCACCCCATATCTCGACACCGCTTGCGCGCAAATCTGTCGCAATAAGTGATTCGTAGTTCGCGGGCAACACCCCCACAACCGTGAAGCTGCCACCGCTAAGATTGATCGCTTTTCCAATAATCGCCGGATCTGACTTGAACCGTCGCTGCCAAAGGGCGTGGCTCAGGATCACTACGAAGCGCGTCGCAGGTTGGTCATCCCCTGGTGTAAAATCCCGCCCCGCCGCTATCCCGATTCCCAACGTACGAAAATAGTTGTTCGCCACGCGAAGGCCGATAAGCTGTTCCGGCTCGTCTCGCGCCATCAGCGTCGGCTGCCATTGCCGATAAAGTGTCAAATCCTCAAAGCTTTTGCTTCGCGTTTTCCAGTCCTCATAGGTTGCAAACGACGTGGTGCCCGGTTTCCGGTCGTCTTCACTCTCTACGACCACGACGAGGCGATCGGCATTCGCAAATGGCAGTGGATGCAGCAACACGCCGTTCACAATACTGAAAACGGCAGTGTTTGCGCCGATGCCGAGGGCGAGCGTAAGGACGGCGACGGCAGCGAAACTTGGACTCTTGCGGAGCATGCGAAGCGCGTAGCGCACGTCCTGCAAGAGTGTTTCCAGGAATGGCAGGCTGCGCTGATCGCGATAGAGTTGCTTGGTTTGTTCGACGCCGCCGAATTCGCGCCGCGCGGCGTGGGCCGCTTCTGCGGGATTCATGCCGCGCCGAATGTTTTCTTCCGTGAGCGACTGCAGGTGCGCCCGGAGTTCGGCCTCAAGTTCATGGTCCAATTGGCGCTTGCGGAAGAGCCCGCGCAAGCGCGCGCCGAAAATGCGAAGCCACTCCATCTCAGGCACCTTCTGTACCGCCAAGAAGGCGCGTCATGAGCGCGGTCATGCGCTCCCAACTCTCCGTTTCCGCGAGTAATTGTTTGCGCCCGGTCCGCGTCAGCGAGTAAAACTTCGCCTTGCGGTTGTTTTCGGAAGCGCCCCATTTGGAAGTGATCCAGCCGCGCTGCTCCAGCCGCAGCAGGGCGGGATAGAGCGTGCCCTGGTTCAGCTTGAGCAGATCCTCGGAAACCTGCTGGACGCGCTGGGCGATACCGTAGCCGTGCAGCGGGCCCATGGCATGGAGGGTTTGTAGAACAATGAGGTCGAGCGTGCCTTGCAGAACTTCCCCGCGCGGAGGAGCCATGTTTTCCCCTTTAGATAAACAACAGGAGCATAGTCTCCGTCCTGTTGAATGTCAACAGGGCGACCCCATCAACACCAAAACAAAAGCCCCGGTTGCCCGGAGCTTTGTTCGTTGATTCGCGTGAAAATCAAGTACTGCGGCTTAAGCCTTCGCTTCGGTGCCCGCGGTCGCCGCGGCGGCAACCACTTCTTCTTCGCGTCCCGCACGCTTGATGCGCGCCGCCTTGCCCTTCAAATCGCGCAGATAGTACAGCCGGGCACGGCGCACTTTGCCCTTGCCAACCACCTCAATCGAGCTGATGGACGGCGAATGCAGCGGAAAAATGCGCTCAATGCCGACGCCAAAACTGACCCGGCGCACCGTGAACGTCGCGCCGGAAGCCCGGCCCTTCTTGGAGATCACCACGCCCTCGAATGCCTGGAGGCGCTCCTTCACCTTCTCGCCTTCGCCTTCCTGCAGGCGGACGTTGACGCGCACGGTGTCGCCCGCGCGGAACTCGGGGAGATCTTTGCGCAATTGCGCTTCATGTAATTTACGAATTACCGGATTCATGTTCCTGTTTCCTTTTAGACCCACTCAGGCGGGGCCAACTCTAGTGAGACAATCCATAATTATAGACAAATTGTTGCATTTTGCCTAGCGAATTTGAGCCGCGGCGGGCTCTCTGTATCTTTTCCTCGTAGCATGCTGAACGGCTAGCAAGCCGCTAAGCCGGTGCCGCTAGCGAGGGACTCCGGCGGATGACAGCTTCCGCGAAGCGTTCCATTTCCTCGTGCTGTGGGCTGAATTGCAGCAGAACCAGGTCGACTCCGGCGGCTTCGAATTGGGCGACTCGCTCGGCCACTTGTTCGGGAGTGCCGACGAGGCCGGATCGCAAGCCGCGATTCGAGACCGAATAATCCTCCAGAGAGACGCGTTGCTCGAGTTGCGTTCCGGCAAGCCATTGCTGGTAGTTCGCATAGCCGGCGGCGGATTGTTGAACGTCCGTTATACGACGCAGCTCGTCCTGCGCTTCGCGTTCCGTGTCGCGGACAATCGCATAACCGGCCACGCCGAATTTCAGAAGCGGCAAATTATGTTTCGCCCGGCGTTCGCGCAAATCGGCAATTTTTTCGCGCACGCGCTCCGGCGGATCACCATGCATCAGATAGGCATCGCACTTCTCGGCGATCAGCTCTTTCGCCGCGGGCGATTCGCCGCCCGCGTACAGCGTTGGCCGCGGTTTCGCCACTGGTTTCGGCTCAAGAACGTTATCTTCGACGCGGTAATATTTCCCCGAATAGGAAAAATGGTCCTGCTTCCACACGCCGTCCAGAACGTCGAGCCATTCGCTGGTGCGCGCGTAACGGTCGTCATGTTGCTCGAAGGCGACGCCATACTTGCGCGCTTCGTCCGCCCACCACGAAGAAACCACATTCAAAGTAAGCCGGCCGTTGCTGATCTGATCGATGTTGGCGGCCTGCTTCGCCAGCAGCGCGGGCAGATGAAACGTCGGGCGCACCGCCACCATTAACTCGATTCGCTCCGTCACCGCGGCCAAGGCCGCGGCCGTGGACCAAGCATCCAGCGAAGGCGCTTCGACGCCTTTGATGTCGTTGAGATTGAGCTCGGCGATCAGCGTCAGGTCAAAGCCAATTCGCTCGCTACGCTGTGCAAGCTTCTTCACGTACGCCCAGCTCGTCTCCATGTTTTCGTTTTCCACGTTGCGCAGCCACCCGCCAAAAACGGGAAGCCAGTAGCCGTATCTCATCGCGGGCCTCCGCTCGCGGCAACGCGCTCGCTGCGATTCGCCTCGTGGCGCTGCGCCTCCGCGATGAGAAAATCCGCCAACCTCGCGTACGGATTGAAGCCCACCACGCGCACCGGGTCGGCAACGAAATTGGAAAGCGCGTTCACGTCGTAATACATCTGCCGCCCCGTCCGCTCGTCGAAAACATACTCGATGCCGCCTACTTCGACCCCCGCGAGTTCCACGATGCGCTCGACGTCTTCAATCACCTGCCGCGGCGGATCGTAGCCTTCCACCTTCATGCCGCTCTTCGGCGCATCCACTGGGCAGGCGATGCGCGTTAGCTCTTCGCCGCGCGTGTTCTGACAGATATCCGCGGGACAGAGGTTGTAACTCTCGCCGGTGATGTGAATCCGGATCGCATATATAAATTTCCCGCCAAGAACCTCGACGCGCGTAATGATTCCGTCGCGCGCCGTAAACGCTTCCTGTACAAGCGCCGTGGAATCAATGCCAAAGTAGAGACGATCCGCTTCTATCGCGTTGCGCAAGTCGTTTTTCGACTTAAATCGCTCAATCCCAGCCCCACTGCCCCCGATGTTCGGCTTGATGACCACGGGGTATCCGATGGCCTCCGCCGCATCCAGCGCCTGCGAAGGATGATTGATGACTCGCGCTTTGGGATACGGCAATCCCAGCTTTTCCAGGTTCGAGAGTTGCAGCGCCTTGGAAATCTCGTGCGCGAAGCAGCGGTAGCCGTTCACCACACGCACGCCTTTTCCCTCGAGGTGCGCCAAGTAATTTAGAGTGTAGAAAATCGCGTGGCCCAGCCCGCGCTGCCACGCTGAGGGACTCATGCGGTTGAAGAGCAGCGAGTATTCGCGTTCCGGCGACGCCACATCGTAATGGTGGTGCCGCGCGTCAATCTTCAGCCACGGCACGCCGCGTTCGTCCAGCTGCTGAAACAGCGGCCGGAACCAATCTGGATGCTCGTAGTAAATCGCGATGGGTTTTTCCAATTCGAAACCGTTGCCGTTTGCTTCGTTACTCATGAAACGCTGCACCCCACCATGGAATGATTCTCGCCGCTAAATAACAACGGCCGCTCGTCTGGAGCGGCCTCGAAATTCCTTCAGCTCTAAATCTGCTCTAAACCGAAGAACCTCTGAAGCCGCCTTGAATCGCGCACTTACAAATACAACAGCATAGACAAGCACGGGCCGCCAAAAATTCCACACGTGTTTCCGCGTTTACGCTCATTTCGATCTTTGGGCTGGCCATGAACCAGAATTCTTTTCAGCGCCAGTAACCGCCCAGTTGGCGCGCTAAATTTGACTTTCTCATGTTTCACTTGAAGACCGCAAGAGCGCCGTAATGAGCGCGGCGGAATTGCGTTGACAAGGACAGAGTTAGGGAATACTGTCAGCGCACACTGGCCGGTGCCGCGGGCGCAAGCCCTGACATTCCAGGTTACCCACTAGACAGAACGCCGTATCCCCTCACCATCCGTGAAGTCCGCGAGTGAGCGACGAGGAACGACCTTCCAACGTGTTGCACTGCGCCGCTGACTGGCCAGCCAAGGAGAGACGAATGAATAAACGTTTGATTGGTGTGCTTGTGGGCCTGGTTTTGATAGCAGTGGCGATGGTTCGTTCGCCGATCGCTTTTTCGCAGATGGAACCAACGCCAACGGTGTATACGTTTGTAAGCCAGTTCCAAGTGCCGCGGGCGAATTGGGCGGGATACTCGGAGGATTCCGAGAAGACGGTCGTCCCGATCCTGGAGAAGTTGACGGCCGACGGGACCATCGGTGGCTGGTCTACTTTTGAGACGATCGTGCATACACCTGAGGGATATACACACGGAGCGGCGTGGTCTTCGACATCGATTTCGGGGCTGATGAAGG
>Ga0210407_10002445_pt1 | contig 15940 bp, 14 predicted proteins | sample IncBWC27MmetaG_FD_150860 | JGI IMG/M metagenome (GOLD analysis project Ga0210407, IMG submission 150860) | Forest soil microbial communities from Barre Woods Harvard Forest LTER site, Petersham, Massachusetts, United States - Inc-BW-C-27-M | ecosystem: Environmental > Terrestrial > Soil >...
GGTGACAGTGGTGGGGGAGGTGGTAACGGTGGTGGTCACAGCGGCGGCGGTGGTCACAGCGGCGGTGGTGGTCACAGCGGCGGCGGTGATCACAGCGGCGGTGGTGGTCACAGCGGCGGTGGTGGTCACAGCGGCGGCAGCCACAGCGGTGGCGGTGATGGCAGTCGTAAAAAATAATCTCTGCGCTTCGCGGCAGCGCTACTTGGGTTCAAGCAGGGTTGGGCCAACTCACCAAATGAGAGTCTTGAGGCGCACTCCGTCATCGAGGTTGGCCGCGTCTTTGTCCTGGTCAAGGTTACTTCGTGGTAGACGGGGCAGCTCGCAATTCGACAGCGCCAGCGTCGTTGGCTGAGGTCGCCTTGAGATAGCTCGTGGCCGGCGGCGTGCGTAACCTCCCGGATCAGGTTTCAGAACAATGCACCTAAACGCCCAGTGCGTCAGCCAGCTCTCGCATGAATAATTCGGCGTCGGTTACCAGCCCCAGCGCCTGGAACGTTCCGCGGTCCGCAAGTTTGGTGACCACGGCGGGATTGATGTCGACGGCAACTACCTTCACCGAAGACGGCAACATGTTTCCGGTGGCGATAGAGTGGAGCATGGTGGCAATCATCAGCGCCATGTCGACTCCCTTCACCGCTTCGCGCATGCGGCGCTGAGCTTCCGCCATGTCCTGGGCCACGTCGGGAATGGGACCATCGTCGCGTACGGACCCGGACAGCACAACATCCACGTTGTTCTTGATGCACTCGAACATGATACCTTCGCGCAGCAGTCCGCTTTCCACTGCCTGGCGAAGAGAGCCGGCCTTGCGGATGGCGTTGATGGCAAACATGTGGTGACGGTGTCCGCCTTCGACCGACTGGCCGCTCCGCAGCGTTACCCCAAGCGAAGTGCCCAGGAGCACGCTCTCGACATCGTGGGTGGCAATGGCATTGCCGCCGAACAGCACCTGGACAAAGCCCGCGCGGATCATGCGTGCCAGACATGGGCCGGCGCCGCTGTGCACGATGGCCGGTCCGGCTACCAACAGGATTTTGCCGCCGCGCTCCCGCGTCTGCCGCATCTCGCGGGCCAGTTCTTCGATTACGCGCCGCTTGGGCCGTTCGGACGACACGTCGCTGGCCATGAAAGAAAAGATCTCGTGCTGCCGCGACCGTTGCGGTGGAATCACGCGGATGCCGTTGTATCCAACGACCACGGCATCGCCTTTGCTCACCGCCGCCATGGGGACCATGCGGGCCGCGGATTGCTCCTGGTCGACCGTGATAATCAGGTCCATCTCGGTGTTCTGCACCTCCACCCATTTGCCTCCCAGACGGACCTGCGTAGGCATGTGCGTGGTGGAATAAAAGTCGTCCGGCAGGACTCCGTTCGCCGGGGCGGGCTCGGTGCGCACGTCGTGTTGGGAGACCAGAACGGCGCCGTAATCCTGGAGCGTCGTCATGATGCGGTCCAGTTGCGGTTCGTTTTCCGCGCTGATCTTCAGGCGGGCAAAGGAAGGTTCGTCCTTGCGCCGCCCGACCCGGATATCGAGCAGCTCGAAGGAGCCTCCCAGATCCATTACCGCGTCGAAGACCTTGGGCAGTGCCCAGGAATCGATGATATGGCCCTCGAGCGTGATTTCTTCGGTGAACAGCTGCGCCCCCGTTGGTGAAATTTTCCTGGTGGTCTGAGTTGGATTCATGTTCTGTCCTTATTGCGCCAATGAAGCTGTGCAAAAGAAAAACCCGCGGTCGTTTGTTTGCGACCGCGGGCCGGGAACCTGTTTGCGTCGAGGCTGCTACTGCACGCACTCTCCCCATTTCGCAGGTCGCACCAAGGTGGGCGACGGGCAAGGGAGAGGTCGGATGGAGCAGCGCTTTTGCATCAGGACACCATCATGCTGGACTTATTCGCGCTTTGTCAACTAAGAAAAAGCCGCTTTACCGGCTGCAAAAGAGCCGGCCGTTCCTGTTTTCAATTTCGCCGGAGCACTGGTCGAAATAGGACAGTGACGCCCGCCTCCATGTTCCATTTCTTCTTTGGCAACTGGCCTGCAATGTACTGCCGACGATCTTGATATTCTGACAAGTTTCCATGTATACGCCAGATGGCGGGCCATCCTGCTGGCCATCCTGTCGGTAGCCCTGCCCGTTGTCGTATCGACCGCCTTGCTGGTCCCCGGGTCTATAGACCTGCTCGTTATTTATCCTTTTGTTGCACGTCAGTCGTCCGTAAAGATTCTCAATTCCCCCAGTGCATTCGTCGATGTTCTGGAGTGACGTCCGGTTCCAGCTGCCACTTCCGGTGTCGCATCGGGCTTCGAGTGTATTGCCGTTGGTGCTGATGTCCTGGCACGTCTGCACATACGTGCCGGCGGGAACGCCATTCTGCCAGCCTTGTCCGGCGGGTTGATATTGCTCGGGACGCATGTCGCAACTGAGGAATCCGTTATTGTTTCCGACGTCTCCCGCGCAGCGCTGGACTTCCTGCAGCTGACTGGACTGCCAGTCGCCATTGGCGTTCCGGCAAGTGGCGTACAGTGTCGACCCATTCGTCCCGATGTCTTTGCAGCTTTGCCGGTAGGAACCTGATGGAACGTCTTGCGCTGCGCAGGACATCCCAAAGGTGCAGAGCGCCCCGGTCAACGCGACCGCTCCCAAAGTAGTTAAGTAACGCATATTTATGTCTCCTTCTTGTTATGTCCGGTGGAGGTCCTCTTCGACACATTCAGACATATCCACGCTAACAGTTGGCACACGCAAAGTATGGGCACTCTAGCTCACATGGAAGGAATAACTCTGCGCCTCTAGTTTTGTCTTTTTCGTCCAGGCAGGCGCGAGCTTGTAACCGACTCTCTGAGACTTCGCCGGCCGTGGACCGTAGCATTCTGGCGGATTCAGTAGGCAGGATGATGTGTCGACAAGGTCCGAAGGGACTGGATCAGAGACCCACCCGCGGAGGCACCTGCAAGCCCGGCATTAGCGGACCAGCAAACAGTCGCCGGCATGACTTTGCCAGCCAGCGCGCCCACCGGGCGGAGCGTGCCAGCCGGGCGCTATCGGTGGCGATTCCGGTGTCAGCATACATGCGGCGGTAGAGCTTTGAAATCAGGACGAATGCGAGCCGGCCCTTGACTGAGGGGACAAACTGGGCACGCTTCCAGATCAGGCGCACGCTGTAAAAGCGGTCCCACACAGCCTGTGTTCGCCGCCGGATCTCGTCCGCCGACATGACGGGATGAGACGCGAACATCTGAGGACGAACCGCCCGTGGAATAAGCCACACTCGTGTAAGAGGTACGCCCCCAATGCGAGTGGGATTGCTTTCCATCGTTTTTTCCCAGCGAGCAAAATCAACGGTCCCAGGGTACGGGGTCAGCATAACGAACTGCGCGAAGGCCAGGTCAGCTTGTTCGGCCAGGGCAGCCGTGGCGTCGAAGGTCTGGGGACGATCGCTGGGCAACCCGAAGATAAAGGACCCGAGAACGTAAATCCCATGATGGCGAAAAGTGCGCAGACGCTCAGCCAGACTTGCTCCCGCGAAGTTGAAGTCTTTGTATACGTCCTTCAATCCTTCCGGAGTCACGGCCTCCACGCCGACAAGCACACCTTGAATATGGGCGGCCCGCATGGCCGTCAGAAACTCAGGATCTTCGCCCGCTTCCATAGTGATCTGCGTAAACAGAATTGTGTCTTTCGGAAGTTTGGCCAGGCGTGCCATCAACTCGAAGCGTTCCGCACGAATGGACCGGAGTTCCTGCAGGCGTTGCGTGTTGCCCTGCTGCTCCGCCAGCGCCAGGTCGGTGAGCGTGACCGGATAGAAATTGTCGTCGGCCAGCGCGATAAAGCGGAAACCAAGCTGGCGCAACTGGACGACTTCCTCGATGACCGCATCTGAAGTACGCTGTCGCGGACGCTGTCCGTCCGTACGCCACACGGAACAGAAAGAACAATGCTTGGGGCAGCCACGGACCGTTTGCACCGAAGCCCACATGTAGCGGTTGCGGGGCATCAGGTCCCAGCGCGCGGGAACAAAGTCACTGGCGTCAATCCGGCCGCCAGCGTAGAGAGACTTGAGATCGCCATTGACGTGGTCCGCCAGGACCCGGGCCCAGACCACGTCGCCATCGCCCTGCACCACAGCGTGCGCGCCTCCCATTTCGGCGGCTTCCTCGGGATAAAGCGTCGCGTGGATTCCGCCAAACACGACCGTAGCTCCGCGCTCGCGCGCCGCGTTGCCGATCTCATACCCGCGCAGTACGTTGCCGGTATGAATGCTTATTCCAACAACATCACCGGTCCCGATGTCGGAGAACTCCACTGGGGCCAGCGTCTCATCCACAAGATGCGGATCGCCGTAACATGCCGGTGTTGCTCCGGCCAGCACGTAGAGCCAACGCGGAGTGATCACCGCAGTACCAAAAGACACGCTACTCGGATTGACGAGGTGGACTGTCACAGGGGTGGCTCCTCATTCTTCTGAAACTGTTCTTATTCTGAAACTCTCCCTTGCTTGACGCGGCCATCGCCCTGCCGCAGCGGGGCAAGTTGAGAGCAATCGAAAACCAGTAAGCGGGCCAGCAAGCAGCTGTCAGAGCGCAGTGTTGCTGGTGCGGTAGAGGCAGTAACCGGCATCTTAGCCGCCGGTGTGCGACCTTTTCAAAGTGGCCCGGTGCGTTTTGCGTCTTCTTTTCTTTTTAGCGATTCTCGCGGCGGCGCGTTCATCCATGGGCCGCTCCGGAGAAGCACGCTGTTTGGCACTGGTTTGCGGTGTCTTGAGCGCCGCTTTAGGGTCCGGAGTATCTGCCGTCGCGGTGTCCATCTTGATTTCTCCTTGGAGCGCACTCGAAAAACGCGCAAACGCCGGTTCACTTTGACTTTCACTTGAGATCGCGGAACTCTTACAGCTTAAGCGGTAGTGGACCGCGCCCCCAGGCTGGTCCACTACCGTATGCCTCATGGACAGGGAGGCACATTCACCGGTTGCTTTCTAAAATGCCCGCAACCGTCCGCGAGTCAGCTGTCTTCCTTGAAAGCTGCTCGCAGCAAATGTTGTGTTACGGGTGTCCGTACCCCGTTTCCAGAGAGTAACGTAGCAACTCTCAATCACCCTGTATGTTCAAAATTGCACACCGCCACACTGCGCGGGTCAAAAGAGAACTGACCTCGCTCCCGAATTGAACTTCTCCGGAGGTGCGTCGCATACGGATTACTCCGCGACGCGATTTATGAGAAAACTCTCATTCGGATATTGCATTCCAGCAAGACCAGAATTGACTGCCAAAATTTCTTTTTGGCCTGTTATCTTAAAGATAAGGCGATTTCTGGTGGCAGCCCGAAGTAAAAGCGGAAACGCGGAGCAGCGTCACACCGAACCTCGCCAGGGGGGCTTCCATAGCAAGGCAAAGCGGCAAAACACGTTCCGGGGGCGTGACGAGAGTAGCCGATAGCGGTGTCACGGGCACTCCCATGGCGAAAGTACGACTCTTTGATCCCAGATCGTTTCTGAAGCAGGCCGGCCTGGGCAGGAGGATTGTCGCTCTCAAAAAAGGACAGACTGTCTTTTCCCAAGGGGACCGTGCGGAATCTGTCTTTTATATTCAGAGGGGCAAGCTCAGGCTCAGCGTAATCTCCTCGGGTGGCAGCGAAGCCATCATTGCTTCATTCGGCCAGGGGGATTTTTTAGGCGAGGAGTGTATCGCCAATGCCCAGCCGTTTCGCACAGCAACGGCGATAGCAGTCACCGAGGCCACGGTCCTTAAGGTCGAAAAAACAGAGATGGTACGCGCGCTGCATGAGCAACACGCTCTCTCCGACATTTTCGTGGCCCATCTGCTGGCCCGTAACGCCCGCATCCAGGAAGATCTGGTGGACCAGCTCTTTAATTCCACCGAAAAGCGCCTGGCCCGGGCCCTGTTGCTGCTCTCCCAATTCGGCAAGAAAGGCAAATCGGACACGGTAATTCCCAAAGTAAGCCAGGAGACGCTTGCCGAGATGGTGGGAACAACCCGCTCGCGGGTCAATTTCTTCATGAACCGCTTTCGCAAGCTGGGATTTATCGAGTACAACGGCACCCTTCTGGTGCACCAGTCGCTCTTGTCCGTGGTCCTTCACGACTAACCGCTATACGCGCTCTCCAACAAACCAACGGCCGGAGCAAATCAGACAATTCCTGGTCCGGGAACCGGCCCTATCTTCGTCGCAATGAGCACTTCCAATAGCGTTGCGCTGTTACGAACGCCGCCGGAGATGCCGAGCAGGGCCTCTGAGACGAGGGGATGTTGTTCCGCCAGTGAGTCAAGACGGTCACTCACGCTGTAGAGTTGCCGGACTTCATGCAGAATCGCATTCGGATTCATGGGATACACGGCTTTCCTGAAAGGCCTAAGGGAGAGATAACTTCAGATGCGATGCTTAGTTCAGGGAACCTGAAAGAGGAGAAGGTAGTAGCTACCTCAGCTTGCATTTTATCACGTAGCAAGGTGTCAGGCTGATGATGGTCAACCCCACAGCCTTTGGCCACTCGATTGCCAAGCGCGCAATCTTGGCGGAGGTGAAAGGTTGCCAACCTGTTCGAAACAGCACAGTCCTTTTGTCGGACCTCAATTAACATTGCAGCGACAGCTTGACCTATCAGCAAACGCAGGGAGCAACAAAGTGTCCTTTGTCCGCAACAAATAGTTTCCTGGAAGAACGGTTATCCGGGTTTCAAACTGCCGTAAATTACGCGAGTGCGGCGACAATGGCGGGTGGAAGGGCACAAAAAGGAGATATGCAATGCGTTACTTGACTACGATTGGAATGCTCATAACCCTCGTATTGACCATGGCCCTCTGGACCGGGACCTGCGCTGCGCAGCAGATTCCCGGAGGATCGTACCAGCAAACCTGCAGAGACATCGGAACACGCGGATCCACCCTCTATGCCACTTGCGAGGACGGTAATGGCGGAAGGCGTTCCAGCGAACTTCGCGACTTTGAACGTTGCAGCTCAGAGATCCAGAACATCTACGGAAACCTCCAGTGCAACATGGGTGGAGATCGCGGTCGCGACGGGTACCAGGGCGGCGATAACCGCGGCCGAGATGGAGATCAGGGACGCGACAACGTCCCGCGTGGCTCGTATATCCAGACCTGCCAGGACGTCAGCATCAACGGCGACACGCTGCAGGCCAGATGCCAGAAGGGAAACGGCTCCTTGAGACAGACGTCACTCCGGCGCTATGACCAGTGCAGGGACATCGTCAACCAAAATGGACGGCTCAAGTGCGCCCGGTGAGTTCTTAAGAGTAGCAGTGCTGCGCCAGCGTTTCCTGCCGGCGCAGCTCGCTTAACTTTGATAGGTGGAATTGGGCCTTCCGCGCCGCGGATTGACAATAGTGGCCGGAAGAAGTACTTTTGCGTAAACTCTTAAGACTTGGGACTGCAAGATGACTCTCAAACGCGCCAAGGTGCTGCCCACGCGATCCGAACTGCGTATCTTGCATGCTCTGTGGGACCTGGGGCAGGCCACCGTCGAAGAAGTCACCAGACACCGCAGCTTCGCCCGGCGGCCAAATTATAAAACCACCCAGACGCTGCTCCGCATCATGGAACAGAAGAGGTTGGTGCGCCATCTGCTCCGCGGCCGGGTGTTTCTCTTCGTGCCGTGCGTAACTCGCGAGGAGATCGGCAAAGTCTCCGTGCGGCGTCTCCTGGAGCAGAACTTTGGCGGATCGCCGGCGGAACTCCTGGTGAACCTGCTGGAGTCGGCAAGTGTGGACGAGGCAGAACTTGAAGAGCTTGAATCTTTGATCCGAAAGTATCGCGAACAAACGCGAAATTTATCCGGGAACAAAGGCAATCCCGGTTCACCCGGCATCGTAGAATAGGTCAAGATGCGGCCTGATTTATTTCTTCAATTCGCGGGCGCTCTGGCGGCATTTTTTCTCAAAGTTGCTGCAGCCTACCTCCTGTGCCTGCTGCTCACGCGGTTGCTCAGTGGCCCGCGCCAGAGATTTGCCATATGGCTTGGCTTCATGCTCGGCTCTCTGGCCTACTGGACGTACCTGGGAACATTCCTTCTTCCGGGCGATGCGGCCTCCGTGACCGCAGGCCACGCTACTGAACAACAAATCCCCTTCCTTGCCCGCCAATTCTTTCTCCCCGCCGGCCTTCAACCTTTGGCGATGATTGCGGGAAAGCTTCTTGCCGCGGTTTATTTCGCTGCAGTACTGGTCCTTCTGGCGCTGGCCATCTCGAAACGGCTCAGGCTGCGCTCCTTTCTGCGCCAGGCGGATGGGCCTTCGACTGATCTCCAGGACCTGTTCGATGAAATGCGCCGGGATTTCGGTATCCGCCGATGTGAGCTGCTGGTCCATCCCCGGATAAGCTCTCCGGCAACGGTCTACTGGTGGCGCCCGCGGATTCTTTTGCCCCGCACTTGCGAGGAACTTGGCGCCGGCGCAGTGATGGCGGACATTTTTTGTCATGAGCTGGCCCACGTTGCGCGCCGTGATTATTTCTGGGCGTACCTCAACGAACTGGTCTGCGGGATTTTGTTCTTTCATCCTGCGGTATGGCTGGCGAGAAGACAAATGCGCATCCAGCGGGAGATGGCTTGCGATCTCGCGGTGGTCGCCGGGCGTCCGGAGCACCGCGCCGATTACGCTTACACTCTGACTAAGGTCGCCCGCCTATGCCTTCCGGGAAAATATCCGATCATTGGAATAGATTTCGCGGCTTCTGCCTCGCTGCTCGCCAGCCGGATCAGCGCCATCTTGGACCAGCCGCAGGAAACGTCGTGGCTGGAGAAAACCACTCGTTCGGTCGCCGGTCTGGGGCTGGTCGGTGTCTATGGACTTCTGTGTTTGACGTTTGCCGTGACTATCGAATTTGCCCATGCGGTGAAAGCTCCGCAGACTGCTACCCGGTTGCAATCGGACGCGAAGATTGCGCATTCCGGACGTACCGGGAGAACCAGGAGAGCTTCTGTTTCTGCACGCGAAGAATCTCGCATCACCGAATCGCCTGCGTATCGCTGGCAGGCCTCGCCGGGCTCATCATCATCCTCCTCCTACTACGGTTCTGCCTCTTCTATGGCCTCTCAATCCAACGCCCCCATTGAGACGGGTTCCGATAACGGTCCGCGCTGGACAGGGCAGCAGCGTCCCACTTTCCGATCAATCGACGCTACGTTGCGGTCCATTATTGCCATTGCCGCCACCGTGGGAGCATCCAGCGGGGGCTCTGACAAGAACGATCGCGGCAATAAGCGGCAAGACAAATCACCATTTCCCGCTCCAACTCCATGACTGAAATCGTCGGCTCTGGACCTGTTAGTTCCGGACACGCACCTTGACACATACTCTTAAATAATTAAGACTTAATTTAAGATCTGAAGCAAATGACTTCCGCATGAGAGCCGAAACCGATTTACAAGGACCTGCGATGTTCGCCTCAGAACGGTGGCGCTTTTGAAAGTCTTAGAACTCCCCTCGCAAACGACCGGGGCCGATAGGACTGAATCCGCAGCAACCGGCGCAACGTCGTATTCCGACCATGTGAACCCTCAGTGGGTGCGACTGCTGCAGCTCCTGCAAATGGACGTTCGCTATACCCGCTGCCAGGGAGTCGAGCTTTACACGTCCAGCGGCGACCGCATTCTGGATTTTCTCTCCGGCTACTGCGTTCACAATGTTGGACACAACCATCCCCGGATCATTGCCGCCTTGCATGACGAATTGGAACAGTGCGGACCAGCCATGCTCCAAAGCCATGTGGCCGGTCTGGCCGGCGAGCTTGCGGAGAAGCTGTGCCGTCTGGCGGGCGGGCGCTTGAATAAAGCGTATTTCTGCAGTTCCGGGAGTGAGGGCATTGAAACGGTCATCAAGTTTGCGCGAGCCCATACCGGCAGGCCGGGATTGCTCTATTGCCGCGGGGCGTTTCACGGCCTGACCTGCGGTGCTCTGTCGCTCATGGCGGATTCGTCATGGGCGAAAGGTTTTGGTCCTCATCTCCCGGATTGCGACAACGTGCCCTTCAATGATTTGAGCGAGCTGGAGCAGAAGCTCTCCACGCGAAGAGTTGCCGCTTTTGTTGTAGAGCCGATCCAGTCCGAAAACGGGATTCGCGTTCCCAGTGCCGGCTATCTGCGTGATGCCCAGGCGCTATGCCGCCGCTATGGCTCGTTGTTTGTTCTCGATGAAGTCCAAACCGGAATGTATCGGACAGGACCGTTTCTGGCGGCGCAGCATTACGCCCTCGACCCGGACATGGCGGTCCTGGCCAAAGCCCTGAGTGGCGGCCTCGTGCCCTGTGGCGCCGTCCTGATGACGGACGCCATCTACAAGTCCGTTTACGACTCTCTGGGCCGCGCGATCATCCACACGTCCACGTACAGCGAGAACGGATTGGCCATGCGTGCCGGGCTGGCAGCCTTGCAGGTATGCGAGGAGGAGGACCTTGGCCGACGCGCGACAGAGATGGGTACACAGCTCCGGCGCAAACTTTCTGAAGCGCTGGCCGGATACGAATTGGTCGGCGAAGTCCGAGGCGTGGGCATGCTGAACGGAATCGAGTTTCAAAGCCCGAAGAAACTGAAGCTGAAAGTGCCCTTTGAGGCGTTTCGCGCCGTTCACTCCGCTATGTTCGGACAGATGCTGGTAATGCGCATGTTCCGCGAACACCGGATCCTGACTCAGGTTTGCGGGAACAACTTTATGGTGCTGAAAGCCGCGCCTCCGCTGATCGTCAGCGAAGAACAAATAGATTATTTCGTGGAAGCGGCAAGAAAGGTGATGGAGATAGTCCACTCCTCGGCGTCTTTCTGGCGCGACGCGCTACGCCTGGCCCAGCGAGCACTCAACATCTGATCTCATGGCGTTTTTTGCGAAACAAAACCCGCTGCGCGCTCTCCTGCCTCTGCTGGCCCTGCTATCGCTGGGTTCGAGCGTGCGGGCCGAGCCCCACGATGACGATGATTTTTGCGCCGGCCTGGCCGCGGGCTATTGCCACATGTACAACCTGCAGTTTCCGGAGGCCCATCAGATGTTTGCGGAATGGCAGCGCCTTTATCCGCAGGACCCCATGGGCCCGGTTTCCGATGCGGCCGCTTACTTATTCTCCGAGTTTGACCGATTACATATTCTGGAAGCTGAATTTTTTACCAATGACCGGAATTTCCAAAGCCAGAAGCAACTCGCGCCGGATGCGGACGTGAAACAGAAGTTTGACTCGCAACTGGAGAAGACCAGGCTTCTGGTCCGCGACCGGCTGTCCCATGATCCCAAAGACGCGAACGCCATGTTCGCGAACATTTTGATGCTGGCGCTGCGGGGAGACTACATTGCGTTGATCGAAAAACGCAATCTTGCGGGCCTCAGCTATCTGAAACAAGCGCGACTGGCGGCCGAAGCCTTGCTCAAGTCCAATTCTTCGTGCTTCGACGCCTATCTGGCGATCGGGATTGAGAACTACCTGCTCGGCCTTCGCGCGGCGCCGGTCCGCTGGATGCTTCAGTTGGGCGGCGCGCAAACCGACAAAAGCGCGGGGCTCGAAAATCTTCGCATCACCGCGGAGAAAGGGCACTACCTGCAGCCTTACGCGCGTCTGCTCCTTGCCATCGCTGCCCTGCGGGACCATGACCGCAACAACGCGCGCTCCCTGCTGCAAGGTCTCGCCCGGCAGTTTCCGAACAACCGGCTGTACGCCAGGGAGCTGGCCCAAATTCCATGACGTATTCGGGCTGGCGGGAAAGACCTTTGAAAATCGCAGCAGGAGCGAGGTTTGGGATTTGTAGTGCTGGAACAATTCCTGGCAGCGCGGCGTGGCGCTCCCGCAGTTACAGCCTGTCGGCCGCCATGGGGCCGGGATTCTGCTCGGAACTGGTTTTACTGCGGTGGTGAGATGAGCCAGCAACTATTCGATACCGATGTCTTTGTCGTTGGCGGCGGACCTGCCGGGCTGGCCGCCGCAATTGCGGCGCGACAGCAGGGGCTGAGCGTGATGGTCGCTGACGCGGCCACGCCGCCCATTGACAAAGCCTGCGCCGAGGGACTTATGCCGGATGGCCTGCTTGCGTTGAGTGAGTTAGGTCTGAACATCAGCATCGGAGAGACCGGCACGTTCCAGGGCATCAAGTTTATCGGGGCGGAGGGCGCGGTAGTTGCCCGGTTTCCCCGTGGAGCGGGCATAGGCATCCGGCGTACCCTCCTGCATCAACTGATGGTGGACTCTGCCGCTCGCGTCGGAGTCCAGACATTGTGGGACACGCGGGTATGTGGCCTGGCAGACACTGGCGTCCGCGTGGGCGACAGGATCATCCGCTCACGCTGGGTGATCGGGGCTGATGGCCAGCAATCGCGCGTCCGCAACTGGGCCGGCCTTTCTGCGGTCCGGGACTACACGAAACGCATCGGCATCCGGCGGCATTTCCTGATCGGGCCCTTGAGTGAGTTTGTTGAGATCTATTGGGGACCGCACGGCCAAGCCTACGTTACTCCCATCGGCAAGAAAGAAATCTGCGTGGCCCTGATTTCAAGGAATCGGTTCTCTTCCTTTGCTTCTGGCCTCTCCCAATTCCCCGCACTGGCCCATCATTTGGCCAACGCGGAATGCACCACCAGTTTGCGCGGGGCGATTACCCCCTCACGGCAGCTGAAAGCCGTCTATCGCGGCACGGTTGCTTTAATTGGTGAGGCCTCGGGCTCAGTGGACGCCGTCACCGGGGAAGGGTTGGCGATGACTTTCCGCCAGGCAACAGCGCTCAGTCATGCGTTGGCGGCAGGTGATCTTTCGCTTTACCAGGCGGCCCACCGTCGGATTTCCGCGCTTCCCTCATTCATGGCCCGGAGCCTGTTGCTCATGGACAAAAGCCCCTGGGTGCGCCGGCATGCCCTGCTGGCCCTCAACAGGAAGCCGGCTTTGTTTGAGCGCATGCTGTCGGTTCATGTAGGCGAACTGGGGATAGCAGATTTTGGCCTTCGCAACATTCTCAATCTTGGCTGGCAGGTCCTGGTGGCGTAGCCTGGTGAATGATTCAGGAGATAAAGAAATGTACGGTAAGAGAATTCTTCAGCACTTATCCATTGTTCTCATGCTCGCGCTGCTCTGCTCGGCAGCAGCGGTTCCGTCACAGCAAAAGACGCTGGACATTGATCCCGCGCAGAGCAAAGTGCAATTCACGGTGGACAGCACCTTGCATACGGTCCATGGCAGCTTCCAGTTGAAACCCGGATCCATTCAGTTCGATCCCGCGGGTGGCCCGGCAAGCGGACAGATGGTGGTAGATGCGGCCAGCGGAAACAGCGACAATAAATCGCGCGACCAGAAAATGACCAAAGACGTTCTGCAGGCGGACAAATATTCTGCAATCGTTTTTACACCGCAACACATGAAAGGACCTCTGGCTCCCGCGGGTCCTTCGCAATTTCAGCTGGAAGGCGTGATGACGCTGCATGGCCAGGACCATCCCATGACCCTGGATGTGAAGGCGGAAGTCCAGGGCAACTCTGTTGTGGCGGACACGTCATTTGTGGTTCCCTACATTCAGTGGGGACTCAAGAATCCGAGCGCATTGTTCCTCCGGGTCAACGATAAAGTGCAGATTCACATTCATCTCGCAGGACAGCTCAAATAGCCGATTGGCTCGACGCCGCTCGCGCCTCACTCCTACAGCAAAAATCCCTTTTTTCGTTGACATTCCTGCGCCGCTGCGTAAGATTACGCTGCAATCCCTAAGGAAAGCCCAAAATCTGAGGCTTCTCGATGCCGCCGATACTCACGTTGCTGTTGTTTTCCATATGGGCGTTGCTTTGCGTCCGGCTGATCTGCTTCCGGAGCACGCTCAGCGGCCGGACGGTCCTTACCTATCTTGTGCTGGGCGCGGTCATGGGACCAGTGGCCGTTTCCATTGCCGAAAAATTTTTCAACGAGTACAGCTGGTCTGGAGATCCCGGATATTTTGTCCTTATTAATGCAGGCAAGCAGGCCATGCTGCTGCTTCCGGTGATCTGGCTTATGACGCGGCCTGCGTGGCGCGATTCCAGCAGCATCACGGATGCGTTCCTCGCCGCTTTCGCAATCGGCTTTGGGTACGACATAGCTTCTTCGCTGATTGCCTCCGCGCCACGCGACAGCGTTTCCGGATTCGGGTTTCTGCCTCCCGGTATGTATTCGCCGGCAACGGGCATGGTCGCCGGGTATGGATGGTGGACCGGTACGATCGCAGTGGTAGTCGCGCTGGTGCGGCGTCTCTCGGCAGACCGATGGCCGGCTTACGTTGCCGGCGCAGTCCTTCTTCTGCTTTTCGCGACTGACCAGACCATGCTGGCGCCGGGTCTGACGACGGTCCCCCCGTGGTGGGACACCATCACCTTCCATAGGAACGCGCCCGCCTGGCTTTGTCCCCTGTTGCTCGTGCTTTGCGTGGTTCTGGAATGGATCCGAACCAAGGGCCGCGAACCGGGCATGTCATTGGCGGCGGAATTCCAAGCGGTCGTCAAGCCCTTGGCTGCTTTGCGCCTGCAGGAAGCCCACAAGGCCGGCGCACGGTTTCGGCTTGGACGCCAGCTGGATGTGGTACGCGCAGAACTCGGACGGCGCCCGAATGACTCAAGCCTGGCTTCCCTTGCCGCTGGACTGGAGGGCCAGGTCATGCTGGCGCAACAGCCTGCGGCAGCCAATCCGCCTCTGACTGTGAAGGCGCTGCTGCGCCGGCGCACACACTACCTGGCTTTCATCGTGCTGGCGCTCCTGCTCGGTGTCGTAGTGAGCTTGCCCTTCATGCAACCCCTGGGGAACCACGTGTGGCAATGGTTTCTTTTCAGCGACAGGTGGGCGCCTTTCCAGCTCAATATTGTCGCCACCTTGCTCCTGGCATGGATGACGTGGTCTTACCTCACTTCGCCTCCGCCGGAATACCAGGGCTTGCGCGCGGATGAGATGGCCCAGTTCTACGGTGAGCGGGCCATCGTTCAGACCGGACTGGCAGTTTTCCTCGTGGCCACCATCTATGAAGCGCCACCCTTGTCTTCCTATGTCCAGTCCTCGCCGGCTGAATTCATTTCCTTTGCCTCGCCTTTCACAACAGCTGCGGGCCTGGCCTCCAACGTAACTGACACGACGCAGGCCGGCCGCTGGATCACGGTGCTCCTGATATTGCTGTGTGCGGCTACCACGATGACCGCGCGGCGCTGGGAGTTGTGGCGGTCCGCACCACAGCCCGCGCGCCTGCGGACCAGCGTTCGGCACATGCTTACCGCGTTGCGCATCGGCATGGTCGCCTGGCCGGCGCTGGTGTTGTTCAGTTATGCTCAGCTCCTGGCACACCTGTGGTTCGCAAAGTATGCGAAGAGTCATTGGGACCCGAGTAAGCACGCGCCGCTGGGATTAGACATCAGAAATTGGAACTCGGCTTTAGGATTGGCCAGCGCGCTGGTGAGCGTTCCCGCTATTCTGGGCTTCGTCTGGCTTGCGGCCTGGAGCGTACAGCGCATCAATGCCTTCCTGTTCTCCGATGCTCCAGGGCCGGCACCTCAGCAAACCGCAAAACGCTCTTCGGCGGCCCCTGGACATGGATCCTAGAATGCCAGGGACGACAGCTACGGTTCCCGATCCCAGGACGGTTCGCGCGTTGCGCATCAGTCTGATTGCGTGCGCGCTGGTTTCCCTGGCCGCGCTCGTGGCCCACATTTTCCACCTGCTTCCCATGCCGTTCTTCCTGGAGGTGTTCGGCGTCCCCTCTGTGCTGGTGCTCTACGGTCTGGCCGCCTACGCCCGGAAGATCGATGCCCACATGCTGACCCAGGCTCTTGGCGTGGGCCTGCTGGCCGGACTCGCCGCGACTGTGGTTTATGACGGCGTCCGTTTTCTGGTGGAGCGCGGTCATCTCTTCGGCTATAACGGTTTCGTTCCCATTCTCATGTTCGGCAATTGGATCACAGGCCAGCCGGTCGGCTCGACAGCCTCGAAAATTGCCGT
>Ga0210407_10002446_pt1 | contig 15939 bp, 10 predicted proteins | sample IncBWC27MmetaG_FD_150860 | JGI IMG/M metagenome (GOLD analysis project Ga0210407, IMG submission 150860) | Forest soil microbial communities from Barre Woods Harvard Forest LTER site, Petersham, Massachusetts, United States - Inc-BW-C-27-M | ecosystem: Environmental > Terrestrial > Soil >...
TCCGCGACGATCTAGTGCTGGTGGCCATCACCCGCTCCAATAGCCGCAGCATTCCCATGAAAGCCAGTCAGGCTGGCGCCGATGAATTTTTCCTGGCCCCGTTGGATTTCCAGGAGCTGCAAATCGTGCTTTCCCGCGCCATTGAAAAACGCAGCTTGCAGATTGAAGGCCAGCGGCTGGTGGAACAGGCGGAAAGCAAGTCTGCCTTTTGCGGCATGATCGGCGGCAGCGAAGCCATGCAGCGTGTGTATCAATCCATTCAGGCGGTGGCCGACAGCAACACTACCGTGGTCTTGCGCGGCGAGAGCGGAGTGGGCAAGGAGTTGGTTGCCGGCGCGATTACGCGGAGCGGATCGCGGGCGGACCGGCCCTATGTTTGCGTCAATTGCTCCGCCATCCCTGAGAGCCTGATCGAGTCCGAACTTTTTGGTCACGAAAAGGGAGCGTTCACCGGAGCCGACGCCGCTAAACCCGGACTGATCGAAGCCGCCCACGGCGGGACGTTGTTTCTGGATGAAATCACAACCCTTGACCAGAGCCTGCAGAGCAAATTGTTGCGGGTGCTACAGGAGCGCGTGGTCCAGCGCATCGGCAGCCGGACGACGAAGAAAATCGATTTCCGCCTGATTGCCGCCACCAACGACGATTTGGAAGAATTGGTCCGCCAGGGACGGTTTCGCGAAGACCTCTACTACCGCATCAACGTAGTACCCATTTTCGTTCCGCCCCTGCGCGACCGCGAAGGCGACCTTCCGCTTCTGGTGGACCATTTTTTGCGGGTCTATTGTGCCGCGAACAACAAGCCCCTGAAGTATCTGCAACCGGAAGCGCTGGAGATACTGGAGGACTACTCCTGGCCGGGAAACGTGCGCGAGCTGGAGAATATCGCGCAACGGCTGGTGCTGATGAACGATTCGCCGGTGATCCGGGCGGAGCACCTGCCCCAGCAGCTGCTGCACTCCAGTACGGCCGGCCAGGAGGCTTTGCTGATTCCGGAAGACGGGGTGGATTTCGACGCCGAAATCGAGCGCATCGAATTAGCGTACATCAAGGCCGCTTTGCGCCGCACCGGGGGCAGAAAGAGCGCGGCCGCGGCGCTCCTTCGCGTCGATCCCCAGCGCATGAAATACCTGTGCCGCAAAAACAAGCTCTCCTCGGATGGTCAATAATTAACCACGCAAGGTTAATTATTAACCGATGGTGGATATTTCACCGGCGACTGGAGGCTGGCCCGCCAGGCGGCAGTAACTGCAAATTGTTGATTCTGCTCGGAGTCGGGCCTACCGCTTTTCCCCCACAAGGTTTGGCATTCGCTGTGCATACATTAAGAGCGCCAGGCGAAGTCAAAAAACTCTTCCCGAGGAAAAGAAAATGTCGATCGAAAAGAAATCGCTCATCAGCAACCGCATCGCGACCAAGAAAGCCATTGCGACCAAGCCCGAAGCAACCAAAGTAGCCTCCACAAGATTAGTCCACGCTCGCGTAGCTCCGGCTCGCACGGCTGCGGTCCGCGTAGCTCCGGTTCGGACAGCTGCGGCCCGTGTAGCGCCAGCCCGTGTAGCGCCAGCCCGTGTAGCACCGGCGCGCGTTCGGTTCTAGGGGTTGAAGTTGTCGCTAACCCCGGGGGAGGGGTTTACGGGGCCGGCCGTCAGGCTGGCCCCGTTTTAGCTGCATTGAAAGACTCTCCGGTCTGTTTTCCTACCAGACTTTCCGCTCCACCAGATCGCGGCTGAATCTGAAACAAAAGCCGGCCAGGCTCCTCCTGCCGGTGAAGACTTTCGCCAGTCCGGTGACCCCCGGCATCAGATCACCGTCATTTCTGTCGTTGTTCACCAGAACAGTTCCCAGGTAGTAGCGGGGGGGATTAATTCCTTGCAGTTGTGCCTTGGGAACCAAGCCGTCTGCAATGGGATCAGTGGCGGGCGATATTAAGGAAAGAACTCCGGAAAGCGGAACCACCCGGCCTCCGACCAGTAGGCGTACCGGCGACCCCGGGTGCAGATCGTGCATCGCGAACTCAGGCAGATAGACCCGGGCTTCCATTCGAGAGGTGTCCGCCAGTTCCATCAACAGATCGCCTTCCCCAACCGGCTGCCCCACTAAATCGGCCGGGTGAGGAGTCAAGACTGTTCCCGAGATGGGAGCGTTCACCGCCAGTTGCGCCAAATGACCAGAGGCCAGGCGATCATTTTCGGCAGAACGCTGGCGCTCCTGTTCCGCGGCCCCAAAATCCGCGTACTGCAGCCCTGCCTTCGTTGCACGCGCGCTGGCTGCGTTCAGGTTGGCATTCGCCTGGGCCGCCTGCGACTCGAGATCCAGATTGCGCATCAGCAGGAGTTGAGTCCCGGCAGAAACCTTTTGCCCTTCGCGGACTTCGACGCTGGCCACGGTTCCCGGGACCACGGCCCGCAAAACAACTTTCTGCGAAGGCGCCAGAACGAACAATCCCGGCACAAAATCCGGCCACACCGGCAGAAATAGGACGAACAGTAAAGCGGCGCAACCGGCCGCCAGCTTTCCGGGCGTAAGCGCGGCGCGCACCCGCTCTTTCTTATCCAGATAAAGCATTTTCATAAAGTTCACCAGAAGTTTAATCCGCGAGCGAAACACCCACGCGCCAATCGCCAATGCCGGAATAAACGCCCACTCCGGACTGAAGGCACGCAGAATGTGAAACGTGATTACCATCAGAAACGACAAAAGACTGTAGCTGTAAATTCCAGAAAGTATGCCGTAGATGACATAGAAAGCGCGTTTCCGCCGGGGCACATAGGGCACTTCGACCGGCAAGCCGAAAATCCTATTCCGCATCCACCCCGACAAATAAGCGGTGCTGATTTCTTTCAGGGAAGGCTCAGCGACCAGTTCGGAAAAAATCAGATAGCCATCGAGCTTAATCAGCGGATTCAGGTTTAACAGCGAAACCCCGATTCCGGTCACCATCATGATCTTGTAGGCCCAGTCATGAACGGCCATGCCGGTCGCCGTTCCCCACCACACCAAAGTTGCGAAAAAACATACCACCAAGTCGAGCCAGATTCCGGCGATGGCGGTCGCAATGCGCGCCCACTTGCCTCCCACGACCCATACCTGAGTAGCGTCGCAGAAAAAACTGGGCATGAAATACAGCAGGCCGAATCCCATCTTCTCAATGCCGGCGCCGAAGTGCTTGCCTACGAGCCCGTGCGAAGTTTCATGGATCATCGCCATGGCCGCAAAAAGCACCCAGAACTCCAGCAGGTCGGCGCCGGATTTCGCAGTGAAGTTGTAAAAGGAAAAACTGTCGGACCAGATTTCGCCGAAGCGGTCCCGCCACATCCATCCCGTGAGAGCAAACATTCCCATGCTGGTCCACACAAACCAGGGCGTGAACAGGAACTTTACCTTGGGATAGAGCCAGGTAATGTAATCGTCCGCGTTGTTCCAGACCTTAATCGTGATGTCGGAAAAATCTGCGACGTGGAAGCGGCTGCGCTTCCGGCGCGATGAGCGCAGTTCCTGCTGCAGCGTGATATTTCTCTCGGTCGGAGTCTTGTAGAGAAGCTGGCTGTCGGTTTGCAGATAGCTCGCCAGTTCTTTCACGTCGTCTTCGGAAACCGAGCTTCCGGTCTGGCTCAGAAAATAGTCGGCAATTTCGGCATGGCTGCGGATTCCGTCGAACATCTGAATCAGCGTCCACTGAATCGGCGCGAAGCGGAACACCAGCTCCGTCCCCGGCATTTTGACCAGGACCACGGCCTGCCCTTTCTCGATGTGCTCTTTGGCAAGGACCCGGGAATCAAGCTTGGGCGGGTTCTTGCGGATGACCCGTTCGGGAAGGTCGGGCAACGCGACGTCGAGGGCTCGGACGATATTCATGAAGCGTGATTCATTTCACGTTGTCACTTTCACGTCTTATTTCACATCGGGGACGTGAACATTGGCCCGCATGCCGGGCCGCAGGCCGGAAGTGTCGCCGGACAACTCCGCCGTGATCTCGATAGTGTCGCTGGCGGGATCAACCACCGGACTGACCTCGATGACTTTCGCCCGATAATGACGATTCGAGCCGAGATCCTCCGCCGGAGTGACGGTCATCACGGCCCCGGACTTAACATGTCCGAGAAATTTCTCCGGCAGCGTGATCCGAATCCGCAGCGGGGCGATGGCCGTCACCCAGAACAGGCGATCGTTGCGGGCCACGGTTTGCCCGGCCCGCACGTAACGGCGGGCAACAATCCCATTGAAGGGAGCGGTGATTTGAGTTTTTTCCAGCTCCAGTTCCAACGATTGCTCGCTTTGCTTGGCGTTGGTCAGTAGCTCGGAAACCCGCTTCACATCCCACTGGTCGGACTCAGCTTTATATTTTGCGTGGTCGAGCTGCTCTTGCGGGATGATTTTCGCTTCCCACATTTTTTCCGCGCGCGCGTAGTCCGAATCCAAAACTTTGGCTTCCGCTTCCCAGTTCTTGAGATCGTCTTCGGTGCTGCGGGTCTTGGCACGGGCGGCTTCGAGGTCGGCGGAGACCTGGCGGTCGTCGAGCGCGGCCAGAAGCTGGCCTTTCTTGACCGGAGTCCCGGGCTCGGCCAGCACTCGATCCACTACGCCGTCGCGCTGCGCTTCAACGTCAACCTGATTTTCCACGATGATCGGCCCGGAGGCCACGAAGTCGCCGGCATCGGCAGACGCCTGAGTTGTGCTGCTGGGAACAGTGGTCGAAGCTCCTGCGGTTGTGACGTTTGCTACGGGCGCCGCCGGCGAACTGGTGCAGGCGGCGGTGATAATCATCAGTACTGCAATGGGCGCGAACTTAACTATCAGTTTCATAGAACCAGTCCTTCTTTATTCTGAACCTCGAAATCCTCACCATCCGAACCAATCCCAAAGCCTGCTCCAAATCCACATTCCCGGCCGACGAAAGATGACGACACCTGCTGGACGCCACCCGGTTGAAACCTTGCCGCGTCCCTGCATACCGGAGCGCAACATGCCGTCCGGATTGGCAACGCTCACGCGCGCGAAGAAGACCCGTTCGTCCTCTTGCAAAACGCCCTGCGGACTGACCACGGCGACTTGTCCGTGGAACGTGCGCTCGGGGAAGCCATCCAGCTTCAGGCTTGCTTTCTCGCCCGAATGCAGCAGCGCAACATCGTTCTCGGTCACCGCGACATCCACCAGGGCTTGCGAGTTGTCCACGATGTCCATAAAGCTCTCACCAACTTTCAGTTTGCGGCCGACCATGTTCTCGAGGTTCGGAGTCGCAACCACTCCATCGATGGGCGACCGAATTGAGGTGCGGTCCAGACGCTCCTGCGCGCGCATGACTTCGGATCCCCAGTAGTCAGCCTGGGCCCGCTGCGTGCCGGCTTCGGAGCCATCGTTGTTCGCCAGCGCGCGGTCCATCTGCGCGATGGCGGTCTCATATTTTGCGTTTGCTGCCGCCAGAGCTGAGCGATATTCCCAGTCTTCAAGAGTAGCGACGACTTCGCCTTTCTTGATCACATCACCTTCGCGGACTTTAATCTCCTTCACGACTCCCTCGAAGTCCGCTCCCAGATGGGCCATGCGCGATGGTGCAACCACCGCCGTGCCATCCACCCGCATGGGCAAGGGGAATAAGAATAGGAACAAGACGACGGCGGCCGCGCCAGCGATCAACGTGAGGCGACGATGTTTTCCCAGTGCGAGAAATTTTCGCTTCCGATCCACCAACGGCTGCAGCACGCCGATGAATGGGACCTCTTTATACAGCGAAGCATTGCGCAAAGCGACCGTGGCCTGGCTGGAAAGCACCTTCAGCATTTCGAGATGTGCTTCCGAGAGAAAGTCTGGATCGCCGCTTTCGAAAAGAAGAATCCCCAGACGCCCTTCTTCGTCGGCAAGTGGAAGCAGGTAGCACGCGCGCATTCCGGTCTGCGCGAAGTATTCGCTGAATTTCGCGCGCGTCTCCTCACGGTCGGAGTCAATTTCCTCGCCGCGCTGCGAAATCAAGAGCGGTTCGCTCAGGATCGCTCCCCATTGCAGGATTTCCCGCAGACCGCGGTACTGCGGGTCGTCGGCTTGAATCTCGGCGGTCCCCGAAACCGCTTTCAGTTGGATTCCGCCTCGCTGGTCGAGCGCGATGGCGGCCCGTTCATACGCAACTACCGCCGAGGGTCCGTTCACAATCGCCTGTAGCACCCGGTCCAAATCCAGCGTGGAGGTAATCTCGGCGCTGGTCTTCACCAGCGCTTCAAGGATTTCAACTTTGCGCTCGGCCATCAGCAGACTGGCGTTGTGCAGCGCGCCGGACGCGGTTTCAGTCAGGCTGGAGAGCGCAAACAGTTCGTCTTCATCAAACGGAACTCCGTCGAGCCGATTCACCGCTTCGACCACTCCAACCAGTGCGCCGCGATCAAACAGCGGCGCAACCATTAAAGAAAAAATCGCGCCATCTTCAATGCCGACATTCCGCTCTTGCAGTCGTTCGTCGTCCGGCGATTCAATCAGCACCGGCTCTCCGGTATCAGAAACGTCGCCCGCGATCCCCTCGCCTGGGCTCTGCGTGGCCCCTTCGGCGACCGTGAGATCTTTCCCCGCTTGCTGCATCAGGACCAGAGACTCGTCGCCTTGCAGCAGCCATACGTTCACCGCCTGGCACTCCAGCACTTCCCGAAACTTGGAGCCGATGATGGGCAAAAGCTGGTCTAGTTCCAGGGTGGAGCCGAAAACCTTTTCCAGATCGTAGAGTTGGGTGAGCCGGGAGATTGAAGAAAGCGCGGCATGGCGTTCCTTCTCATATTCGACCGCGTTGGCCAGCGCGCTGGCCGAAACCTCAGCCAGCGGCTTCAATGAAGAGAGCATCCCGCTGGTCAATTCAGTTTCAAAGCTGAGAATTTCGATTGCGCCCAGAAGCTGGTTCTGATGGCTCAGCGCGCGATGGTTAAGCGGAAGATAGCCCAGAGAATTCAGCGTCCGGCGCACGTTCAAATGGGAATATTCTTCGCGGACAAGTTTCTTTGCAGTGATGGCAAACGGGCGGGCCTCGGTGGCGAGCATGCCCAATGTGCCCTGTGCGGCGGGCACGGCAGACTCATGCACCGTGACTTCGCCCGCCGTGGCTTGCGAGACCCAGACCTGATCTTCGTCGAGAGTGCCAAGGAGATAGACGTTGACCGCGACTGCGGGAAACAAATCTGTGACCGCCTGCGCAATAATGCGGGCGCGAGGAAAGACTTCGCGATTTTCGAGCAATTGGGCCGAAAATGCGGCCAGGTCAATCGCCAAAACCGAATCCTGGGTTGCCATGGCTTTGGCCCCGAAGTGACTTCAAAAACGCGGCCCAGCGGCTGCGCCAGAGAAGCCCCTCTTGCAAAATCAGCGGGGTTCCTCTAAGTTGAGTGACTCTAGCAAACGGAACCCACGCTGTCAACGAATTGCTGGACGCCAGGAACGCTTAACCGACGGGGGATTCGTGTGGACATCGAAGTTCGCAGCCAGGGCCAGGTCAAGATCATAAAACTGCGTGGACGGTTGAATTTGGGCGAGCCCTGCGACCGCCTGCGCGCAACTATAGAAGACCTGATTGCTTCCGGGGACACTCGCCTGGTCCTCGATCTCGAGGAGCTGGCGACCATGGACTCCAGCGGCATCGGCTTGGTAAGCCGCTTCCTCACCTCCGCCAAACAACAGGGCGGATCGCTCAAGCTGGTGAACCCCTCCAAATTCGTTTCGCAAACTCTGAAGCTGGTGGGACTAATAAATCTGTTTGAAGTCTTCCCCAACTCGCACGCGGCCGCGGCCTCGTTCTAGAATCAACCGGCAAATCCCGCCGGCCGCTCACCCACTACGCCAAACGCTCGCTCCAGGGCGATTCCGGCGCGCACTAGCGTTCCCTCATCGAAAAGCTTTCCGATCAGCGTAACGCCATGAGGAACGCGGCGCGGCGGAGAAAACTTCGGCGTCGGATTTTTCGGATCGGGCGCCCAGTCGCTGCGCGCCTCCGAAACTTCGACGAATCCCGCGCGCAAAGTAAGCGAAGGATGGCCGGTGTGGTTGGTGATGGTGAGCATGTCGTCGCGCAGAGAAGGCACCAGCAGCAGGTCAACGTCCGAAAATACCCGCGCCATTTCGTTCGCCACTTTCCGTCGGAAGCGGTCGGCCTGAACAAAATCCACGGCGGAAAGAAACCGCGCCTGGCGGAAAGTGTTGGGCCAGCCATCGGGGACTTGAACCTTCAGCTGATTCAATCCGCCGCTCAACGTAAGTTCCTCGAACGCGGCCGCGCCTTCGGCAAAAAGAATCACGTCGAGCGAATCGTAAGGCCAGTCAGGAATGGAAACTTCAACCGGAACCATTCCAACTTTCTTGACGGTTTCTAGCGCGGCGCGATCTACATCGGTCGCGGGATCTTCCTTCATCCATCCCGGGAAATAGCCGACGCGCAAGCCATTCACACTTTCGCTCGCATCGAAATCGAGCTTGCTGGGGACGCTGGCGAGATCGCCGGCGTCGGGACCGGAGATGGCATGCAGCACCAGCATCGTGTCCTCGACGCTGCGGGCCATGGGGCCAAGTTTGTCGAGTGACCAGCAAAGCGTCATCGCGCCGGTGCGCGGGACGCGTCCGTAGGTAGGGCGAAGTCCAGTAACTCCGCAGCGCATAGACGGGCCGATGATGCTGCCGCCGGTCTCGCTTCCCATCGCGAAGCCGACCAGCCCGGCAGCCGTCGCCGCGCCGGGGCCGGCACTTGATCCCGACGAGCCTTCTTCGAGCAGCCACGGATTCATGGTCTGCCCGCCGAACCAGATGTCGTTGAGCGCTAGTGCTCCCAGGCTCAACTTGGCGACTAGTACCGCGCCGGCGGCGTGCAGGCGCTTTACCACCGCAGCGTCTTCGGTGGGCACGCGGTTGCGGAAAGGTTCGGCGCCATAAGTGGTCGGGATTCCGGCGGTGTCGAGAAGATCCTTCACGCCGAACGGTATTCCGTGCAACGGCCCGCGATACTTTCCGGCGGCGATTTCCGCGTCCGCCTTCTTGGCTTGCGCGAGCGCGAGGTCGGCGGTCAGGGTGATGATGCAGCGGAGTTTGCGATCGTACTCCTCGATTCGCCGAAGATAAAGATGCGTAAGCTGCTCGGAAGTGATTTGCCGTCGCTCGATCCAGCGCGAAAGCCGGGTCACGGGAGCGAAGGTGATTTCGGCGGAGTTCAGCGGCAACGGGCCTGGTTCGGAATTGCTGCGGATAAATTGATTGTGCGCGGGCCGGGATTTCATTCCGGGGAGCAGCGGGTTCCAGCGCGTGGCCGGGGAGAGGGTAGGCTCCAGCGCGATCTTGCGGGGGCCGGTGCGCCGTTCATAGAGTGCTGCCATGTTCGCGCGCCAACTCGCCGCGGCGACGGCGCGTTCGTTTTCTGTCAGTTCAATCTGCACTAGCTTTTCGGCCTCGGCAAATGTGGCCGGCGAGACCTCGGGCCCGACAAGCGGCCCGGTACCGAAGGCCGGAGGCGTTCCCGGCGGCGGGGTGGCTGGGTTCTGTGCGGGAGTCTGCGCCTGGCCGTCGAAGGCCGCGGCCGCCCCTAGTAACCCGAGGGAAGTTGTTGCAAGGAAATGCCTGCGCGATTTCGGCATGGTTACCTCCGCAGGGCATTGTAGCCGGGCTTCCGGCGCGGGTAAAATCTGGTGACGTTACGTAACTTTCAGTTCACGGGCTGGCTCCGGCTGGCCTTACGTAATCTTCCGCAAGGCGCGCCGGCTCGTCATACTTTAGTTGAGTCTTATGATCTTTTCCCCTCAAGTGCACGCCCAACGCCGCGCTCCACGTGTTCGGTTCGAAGAAACCACTCCGGTCGTGATGCGCTATCCCGACGGCCGCCGCCATTCCGCCGAACTGCAAGTTATTTCCGTCACCGGAGGGCTGCTCAGCGTGCGTCCACCGCTGCAGCAGGGCTCGGTGGTCAAATTAATGTTTCTGGCCAAAACCGGCTCGGTGCTGGGCTCGGCACAGATGCTGACTCCGGTCGCCTGGAACCAGCAACCCTTCCGCTTCCTCGCGCTCCACAATGACGATCAGATGAGATTGCACGCCGCAATTCAGTCATCGCTGCCTGATACGCGCCGTTCCGACGCGCAACGAGGCCGCGAGCGCGAGCAAATGGAAAACTTCCGGGCCTGGTAAGACGGCACGGAGTCCTTGCCGCAGGTTACACGGATCTGATTTTTTTCTAACTCTCGTCTTCCCGCCTCTGCTTGCGAATATCAATTCCCAACTGCTCGGCCTTCTTGTAAAGATGGCTGCGCTCGAGGCCGAGGGCCCGCGAGGCATTCGTCATGTGGAAGTTGGAGCGCTTGAGCTCCGCGAGAATGACCTCACGCTCGAAATTCACGACACGATCCGCCAGCGTTCCTGATCCCAGGCTGACGCTGGAGCCTTCCGCGCTCGGAGCAAGCGTGGAACGAACGGTTGGCGCATCCACCTCGTTGCTCGGGGCAAGCAACATCAGGCGCTCGATCATGTTGCGCAGCTCGCGGACATTACCCGGCCAGGAATATTCCTGCAACGCCTCGACCGCTTGCGGAGTAAAGGTCATCGGCTTCCAATTATTCTGCGCGCAGACTTGCGCAGCGAAATGCGTGATCAGGGCGGGGATGTCGTCCCGGCGGTCGCGCAGCGGCGGAAGAGAAAGAGGGAATACGAATACGCGATGAAACAAATCCTGCCGGAATTTCCCGTCGCGAACCAGGCCTTCGAGATTGCGGTGGGTGGCGACGACGACGCGAACGTCAATGCTGACGGGCTTGGCCGAGCCGATGCGCTCGACTTCGCCTTCTTCGAGCACGCGCAGCAGCTTGGCCTGCATGGGCAGCGGCATGTCCCCGATTTCGTCGAGGAAAAGTGTCCCGTGCTCGGCCTGCTCGAATTTGCCGATGTGACGTCCGGCGGCGCCGGTGAACGATCCTTTTTCGTGGCCGAACAATTCGGATTCAATCAGCTCGGACGGGACCGCAGCGCAATTCAGAGCAATGAATGGCGCGGATGCTCTCGCGCTTTTGTCGTGCAGCGTGCGCGCGACCAGTTCCTTGCCGGTGCCGGTCTCGCCGAGAATGCAAACGCGGGTTTCGCTGGCGGCGACGCGCTCCACCTGCGCCATCACTTTTTTCATCGCCTCGCCCGTCCAAACAATTTCGTGTTTGCCCAGCCGCTGACGAAGCTGGCGGTTTTCGGATTCCAGGCGCTGCAGCTTCAGCGCGTTTTCGACGGTGAGCAGAAGTTTATCCGTCGAGATTGGTTTTTCGAGGAAATCCAACGCGCCGAGTTTGGTGGCGCGCACTGCCATTTCGATGTGCGCCTGGCCTGACATCATCACCACGGGAGTCGTCACACCCTGCGATCGCAAATCTTCGAGTAGCGAAAGTCCGTCCCGGCCGGGCATCACGACGTCAGAGAAAATCATGTCGAAATGCTCGGACTTCGCCAGTTCCACGGCTTTCGCTGCGTTGTCGCAGACCGTGGCTTCGTGACCGGCCAGGCGAAACGCGCGCGACAGCGTGGCCAGAGTGTTGGCTTCGTCATCGACGATTAGCAGGCTGGCCTTCACGGATTCTCCTCGCCGCTCAAACTCGCGCTTTCAGGCGCGGACAATTTTTCGCGGTTCATGGGCAACTCGATGATAAACGTTGTCCCGCAGCCCGGATCGCTGCTGACGCTGATTCTTCCGCCGTGGTCGCTGACAATGGATTGCACAATGGCGAGACCGAGTCCGGTGCCGCCCACTTTGCTGGTGTAATAAGGAGTGAACAGGCGCGCACAGTCTTCCTGCGAAAGGCCTTTGCCCGTGTCTGATACTTCGATGTACGCGGATGCGGAATCCTGGCGGGTGCGCAAGGTAAGAACTCCGCCGTCGGGCATAGCCTCAATCGCATTCAGCACCAGATTCGAGAGCGCGCGATGCAGCAGCTCGGGATCCGCAGCGATCGGCTCTGCGGCCGAGAGTTCCAGCCTGCCCTCTATTGGCGGCCGGCCGGCGGCGTTGAGCTGCGCCTTGTGCAGCTTAACCACAACCTCCGCCAATTGATTCAGGTTCACCGCCTGAAACTGCGGCTGCGGCATCCGGGAAAACTCGCTGAAGCGGCTGACGATGCTCTTGAGATGTGAAATTTCCGCGAGCAGCGTGGACGCGCTCTCCTGAAAGGTTTCGTCGAACTGCTGCGGTCCGTGCTCGCGCGCGCGCAACAGATTTTCTACCGTGAGTTGCAAAGGGAAAAGCGGGTTCTTGAGTTCGTGGGCGAGGCGGCGTGCCAGCTCACGCCAGGCGGCGACGCGTTCGGCCTGCACGAGGCGGTCGCGCTGGTCGAGGAGATCGCGCGTCATGTGATTGAAAGACTCCGCAAGCTGGCCGATTTCGTCTCGCGATGTGGCCTTCACCTGAGCGCTCCAGTTGCCGCCAGCGATTTCGCGTGCTGCTTGGGCCAGTTCTTCGACCGGACGTGTCACGCGTGCCGCCGCCCAACTGCTCAGCCCAACGGCCATTACCAATCCAACGGCGGCCGCCAGCAATGCCGCGGAGCGAATTTGCCCGCGCAGTTCGCTATAAATCTGCCGCGAACTGGCGACCAGCAACACGCCGAGCAGTTGATTCTTGTCTCCGTTCAGCGGAATTGCATTCACGGCCTCATCGTCGCCGGAATTCTGGCCGGAATTTCCCTGAATGACCGCGTTCACTTCGGCGGGATTCTGCTGCGCATTACTCTTTTGCATCTGACGAATCAGCGGCGCGAATTCCTGAGGATCGACCACCGAATCAGCGCTGCCAATCAAGTGGTCTGGCAGGAAATTGTTGCGATCCAGATTTTCATACAGCAGCACGCGCATTCCGGCCGGCAACTCCAGGCTGGCGAGAAATGTCTTGTCCAGGCGAATGCCGCCGATCACGTAGAGCTTGCGGTCTCCGGCAGCCAGGGTGCGAATTGCAAATAGGCCGAGCGCCGGGCCCGCGGGAGTTTCTTCTTCTTTCAGGAATGGATCAGCGGATGGACTCGGGGTTATAAGCGGTTCTTTGTATCCAAACTTCGCCGGCCACTGGGCTGATGAAATGATGGTGCCACGATCATCGGCGAACTCGAGAAAATCCAATTGCTGGGCGTCGGCGATCGTTTGCGCGTCGTCGAGAAAAACGCTGTAGTCGGGAACGGGGCGGGCGGCGGCGATCGCAATTCGACTGCTCTCGGCAGTAGCGGCGATGGCTTGAATTCTGCGGCTTACTTCGTCGCCGCGGCGGGTGAACTCTCGGCGGAACTGGGCGACCAGCGCGGCGGTGCGTTCGTCATTGGCGCGATCAAACGCGCGCCGCGCCATGGCCGAAACGATTCCGGTAACCGCCGCCACCGACACGAATACCGTCAACGCGAATAGCACCAGCAGTCTTCGCCGCAGGCTCATGGCTTTTCTCCCGACAGCCAAGCGTTGTTCAACGACCAGGTTCCGTCCGGCAGAACGTTCAAGTCATGCACATTCGGGCGCAGCGCTACCGCACTTCGCAGATGTAGCAGCGGAACCACACGATGCGATTGCAGCAAGCTTTTTTCGGCGGAATATAAAGCGGCGGCAGATGCATTTTCAAACCGAGGTTGAGGAAGCTGGAAAGCTTCCGCCAGCGCCGTTAGCGCGACATGCGGATCAGAGGATGCGAGCGCAATTCCTACCAGGCGCAAATCGGAATTGCCAGTGCTGCTTAGTTGTAGCGTGATTCCTGCGTCGCGGGCATTCAGCAGAACGCGTTCCGCAATCACGCGCGCGACGGGGTCGAGTGGGTCATATCCCAGGGTCCATGCGGGAAGGTGTTTCGCCTGCATTCGCTCCGCTCGCGCGTGTTCGATATTTGCTGCGGTGGGGAAGACGAAGGCGTATCCCGACATCCAATTGGGAAGCAGCGCGCCGCAAGGCTCGCCTCCGCCCTGAAGCACGACATTGTTTACGGCGGCAGTGTCAATGCTGAGAACCAGCGCATTGCGGGCGTGAGTTTCGTCTTCCGACGCGGGATCGTGCGCGAAAACCAGCGCCATCAACCCCTCGGGTTCGGAAGCCTTCACGGTGCGGTTTTCTGCCCGGGCCCGGTGGATATCTTCGGGCGCGACCTCGATCACGTCGGCTTTGTCGAGATCCAGCGAGAGCATCTGGTCGCGATCATTTTTGCCGAAATCTATTTGAACGGAATCCACAAACGCCCGGCCCGCCCAGTATTGTTCGTTCGCGGTGAGTGTGGCGTGTTTGCCGCCATCCCACTGCGCGATGGCGAATGGGCCAGTACCACAGAGTTTTCCGTCGCTGGCGTTGCGACGAACAATGCTGTTGCGCGCCAGTGCCAATTCTGCCGGAAGGTCGGGCGACGCGGATTCGGTTTCGATCATGACCATGTCGGCGGCCGCGCTCACCTTCCACTGCGGATTGCTGTTGCGCAGCGAGGCGGCAACCGCGGCGGAATCGAGCAGTGTGCCGTCACTAAAACTGACACCGCCGCGGATAAAAAAGCGCCAGCGCTGGCTACCAGGGTCGGACTGCCATGACGTTGCGAGCAGCGGTTGCGGGCGGCCGCGCTCGTCGAGGGCAATGAGAGTTTCGAAAACCATCCGCGTGATGCTCACTGGAATGCCCGCGGCTGCGGGATCTAGAGTCTGCGGCGATTCCTTCACTGGCACGCGCAGAGTGCCGCCGTAATGCGGACGCGATTCGGCCAACGCCGGTATAAGCGCGACGCCGAGCCAGGCGGCCAGACAAAGTAGATTACTGGCCACAAGTAAAAGTGAGCTGCACCGCTTCATAGTTGCCAATTTCCGAATCGCGAATCACCGCCATTGCGCTGTCCCCGGTTCCCGCCGTCCATAATGCAGTGACAGTTCCGCCTAATTGCAGAGGTTCGCTCACCGCAGCCGGCTCGCGGTCCGCGAACTCAAAAGCTTGCACAGAATCCTTCGTTCCACTTCCGCCCGGAATCGCCAGCACTTGCCAATCCTGCCTACATACAGCGCGAACTCCGGCGAGGTCGCTGCCCCAATGGATACTGGCCTGGACCTGGTCGTTCATACCATCGAGAAAATGCACCTGACCATCCACGCCGGCAAAAATCCACAACGCGTACTTGCTTCGCGGAAGCGCGGCGGCGGTGTAAAACGCCGGGGCGGACTTCTGCTGGCCGACGCCGGGGACTAGCGCTCCAGTAAAGAAATTGCGCGCTGGAGCAAAGAATCCGGAAACGCCAAAATCTTCCGTTTGCAGCGGCCACGGATCATCGCTGCGCAGGCAATTCAACGCCAGCGGCGAAGCGTTGGTGCTGCGGCAAATCAGGCCCGGCATGTAGGCATCGAAAAGATGGTCTTTGCGAAGCATGATTCGACCGCGAACGTCACGCGGAAAAGGACGGTCGTGATTAATGGCCAGCGACTGTCCCTGAAGCCAGTGTCCGTCTTTGAATTCATAAACAGTGACGGCGTTTTCCCCGAGCACCAGCATTCGCCGCGGATTGCCTTCGAGCACTGCGGCGTCGAGGATCGGGTACGGTTGCGAGGTGAGCGGCGTCGCGTGCAGGGTCAGCGGAAAAGCGGGTTGCGGGTTAACGGCCGAATCCGGACGAGGCATGTCGACGATGGCAACGCTGGCCGCATTCGTTCCTTGCTGAATTTCCGCCACCCAGACGTAATTCTGCATGCTCTCGGAAAGGGTGACGCGCACTGTGGCCGCCGCCTGATCTGGCTGTGAGATCCGCACCCCGGAATTTGCCAGAGCGTCGGTGAGGCCCCGGTGAATTACTTCTACCTCAGTTGCTCCGAGTGAAGACCGGTTATTGACTTCCAGCGCCACAACCCCGGGGCCGGTGATAGCAGCAACCTTCTCGGCTAGTTGTGACTCGGGACGGCGCCAGTCTGCAGCCCACGCCGCCGGCGCGACGAGCAGCAGCAAACACCAGGCCCAGCGCACGCGTAAACCTGA
>Ga0210407_10002447_pt1 | contig 15937 bp, 8 predicted proteins | sample IncBWC27MmetaG_FD_150860 | JGI IMG/M metagenome (GOLD analysis project Ga0210407, IMG submission 150860) | Forest soil microbial communities from Barre Woods Harvard Forest LTER site, Petersham, Massachusetts, United States - Inc-BW-C-27-M | ecosystem: Environmental > Terrestrial > Soil >...
GTCGCAGAGTTGGCCGAGCGAAACACGCTCGCCTGAGGGGGCCAGGATGCGGATGTTCGCGATGTCTTCGACAGTTTTGCGGAACGGCTCCTGGTAGCGAACGGTGAGATCGTAACGCTGCTCGCCGATCAGGATCTGGCTGACGGCGTTGCCGCCGACTGCGGTTTCCACCGCATCCTGCACGTCGCTGACGTTAATGCCAAAACGATCGGCAGTGGCGCGGTTGACCGCCAGATTGACGTTAGGCTGTCCGCGGACCTGGAAAGTGCCAAGATCGGCAATGCCGGCAATCTTGCTCATAACATTCTGCATTTCGTCGGCCTTCTGCTCCAGCGTCATGAGATCGCGGCCAAAGAGTTTGACGGCGAGTTCACCCTTGACGCCGCTGACGGCTTCCTCCACGTTGTCGGAGATCGGCTGCGAGAAGTTCCAGTCAACGCCGGGAATCTGGCCGAGGGCCTTATCCATGGCGTCGATGAGTTGCTCTTTTGTGCGGTACTCGGCGCGCCATTCAGACCGGGGAAGAAGATCGACGAAGAACTCTGTGTTGTAGAAACCGCTGGCATCGCTGCCATCGTCGGGGCGGCCGGCCTGGCTGACGATCTGCTTCACTTCGGGAAATTGCGCGAGAATGGAACGGCCGCGCTTGGTGACCGCGATGCCAGTAGTTGGGCCGGTGCTTGGGGGAAGTGTGCCGCGGACCCAGATCGCGCCCTCGTCGAGGTGAGGGAGAAATTCGGAGCCGACAATTCCGCTGAAGAAAAGGAGCAGCATGAACACCAGGGCAGCAAATCCCATACCGAGCGTGAACTTTATGTGGTCGAAGCACCAGTCGAGCAGGCGGCGATAGGCGTCCTGCAGAATACGCATCATCGGGTTTTGCCATTCCTTGATTTTGCCGTCGCGGAAGACGAGGTGGCAGAGCACGGGCGCGATCAGCAGCGCGAACAGAAGCGCGCCGAGCAGGGCGAAAGCCACGGTCCAGGCCATGGGTCGGAACAGTCGGCCTTCGACGCGCTGCAGCGTGAAGATGGGGAGATAGGAAACGATGATGATTATGCGGGCGAAGAAGACCGGCTTTTGCACCTCGTGGGCAGCGGAGGCGATCAACTGTAGAAAAGTTTTCTTCCCTTGAGAAAACTCGACGTGGCGCATGATGTTTTCCACCATGACCACGGAACCGTCCACGACCATGCCGAAATCGAGTGCGCCAAGCGAAAGAAGATTCGCCGGAATGTGGCTGAGATCGAGAAGAATGGCGGCGAAAAGAAGTGCGAAAGGGATCGTGATGGTAACGATCAGCGCGCTGCGAACGTTCCCCAGGAAAATAAAAAGGACCAGCGTAACCAGGATCACGCCGTCGGTGAGATTTCGCAGAACGGTGTGCGTCGTGTAGTGCACCAGGTCGCTGCGGTCGAGATGGGGAACGAATTTTACGCCCGGCGGCAATAGTTGATTGTTGAGCTCGTTGATCTTGACGTGGAGCGCATCGAGCGTGGCGTCAGCTTCGGCAGCTTTGCGAAGCAGGACGATGCCTTCGACCACGTCCTCGTCGTCGATAACAGTGCCATCTTCGCGCCGGATGGTTTTTCCGAGTTGGCCCAGACGAATCTTGGGCGCTTGCACGACGATTGCGATGTCGCGGACGCGCACGGGCGTTCCATTCACGCTCTTGATGACCGTGGCGGCGATGTCGTCGGTCGTCTGCATCAGGCCGACGGCGCGTACGTTGAGGGCCTGCTGGCCGCGTTCGATGAATCCGCCGCCCGCGTTAGTGTTGTTGTTGGTGAGCGCCTGCTCGACTTGGGCCAGCGACAATCCGTAAGAAACCAGCTTGCCGGGATCGACCTGCACCTGATATTCGCGGGTCGGGCCGCCGAAGATGTTGACGTCGACAACGTTGGGCACGGATTTAAGCTGGTTCAGGACGAACCAGTCGTTGAGAGTCTTCAGTTCCATCGCGTCATAGCGCGGATTCGTGCTCTTGAGCGTGAAGAACATGATCTGCCCGGTCGGGCTGTAGTCGGGGCCGAGAGCGGCGTTCACGTTGGTTGGCAGCGTCACTTGCTGCAGGCGGTCAAGGACTTCCTGACGCGCGTTGAAGGTGGAGATTTCGTCGTCATAAATGATGGTGACCACCGAGAGCCCGGCGAGCGAGACCGAGCGCAGATGGGTTTTATGCGGAACCCCGTTCAGGGTGACTTCGAGCGGGACCGTGATCTGCTGTTCGACTTCTTCAGCGGCATGGCCGGGCCACTGCGTAATGATCTGCGTGTAAGTGTCGGCGACGTCGGGATAGGCTTCGATGGGCAGATTGCGAAACGAAATGATGCCCCAGATGAAAAGCACCAGCGCCACGCTGAGTATCAGGATGCGGTTGCGCAGCGCGAAATCGATGAGCAGACGAATCATTTGCCCTGCTCCGAAACTGCGGCGGAGAAGGCAAGCGCGTTAGCGACAAGTTCATCTCCCACCTTCGCCCCCTGGCGGATTTGCTGCATGCCGTCGGATAGACCCGCCGTCTGCACTTCGAGGCGGCGGAAGGAGTTGGCGCTCTCCTTGCGGAAGATCCAGTCTTTATCCTGAAGTCGCATGATGGCGGTTGCGGGCACGACGAGGTGCGGCTTCTGTTTGCGCGAGTGGAAAGTGGCCACCGCGAACATTCCAGGGCGGAGAGCGCCATCGTGATTGCCAAGCACGATGCGGACTTTGGCGGCGCGCGTGGTGGGATCGAGAACGCGCGACACATCGCTGACTCTGCCTCTGAACACACGGTCTGGCAAGGCGTTCAGGCGAACCTCGGCAGGATCGCCGATGTGCACTTCGCCGAGATCGTTTTCGTAGACATCACAGATCACCCAGACGTTCGAGAGGTCGGCAATGGTAAACAGGTTGGGCGTGTTGTCGAGACTCTTGATGCCTTCGAATCCGGCAACATTCTGCTCGACGATGGTCCCGGCAACCGGGGCGCGCAGTTCGATCAGGGTGCTGGGGTGAGCGGGATCTCCGCCAAGAATGCGCAGGCGAGTTTCGGCCGTCTTCTGATCGGATATAGCTTTGGCGTCGGCGTTCTCCGCGACCTCCAGATCTTTCTGGGCGAGCGCGCCGCGCGAGTAGAGCAGTTGGGCACGCTCGAGCGCCTTGCGGGCGAGCGCTTCATCGGCGGATGCCTTGTGATAGTCGCCCATGGCTGCGGCGAGATCGGGACTGGAAATCACAAGCAGCACCTGACCCTTTTTCACATAGTCTCCGAGCCGGACTTTGAGATCGGCAACGCGGCCCGAACCAAGCGAGGTAACGCGGATGGTTTTATTCACGTCAGGCTGGACGGTTCCGTTGGCGTTCAGTTCCGTAGGCAGGTCGCGGCTCTCCACCTTGACCGTTTGGAACAGTTCCGGGTGGTCGACAGTCAGGAGGTTAGGGTCGACCGTGATTTCCTGTTTTGTTGGTGCTGCTTTCGTGTTGTCGGAACAAGCTACCGAGGCAGCGGCCAGAGCCAGGCCTAGCAGGAGGGCCGCGGACCGGCGGATGCGAGCCGCAAAAAGTTTCGGCGCGGCAACAGGGGGAAGGGCTGCTGCGGCCGCGCCGCAAGAGTCCGCCGACTGCACAGGGTTGGCGGCTCTTGACCTCAATCTTGAACTTAAGAAGTATATCGCTTGCGATGTCATGGGATCACCTCGCGGCCCACGGCTAGATTCAATTGGCTGGCGGCGGACAAGTAAGAGCCGATCAGGTTCACGTAGGCCAGTTGCACGGTGCGGTACTCCGCCTGCACATTGAGGAAATCCAGCAGCGATGCTCCACCGTGTTGATAAGAGAAGAAGATCGTGTCCCGCACGCGGACAGACTGCTGCAGGTACTTGGCCTTGTAAGGCCGCAACAGAATCAGATTGCTTTCGAGCGTTGCGTAACCGGAATCCACGTCACTCAGCACGGTTGCTTCGGCGGCGTCGCGCAATCTCTCACTCCGCGTGATATCGAGTTGCGTGCGCAGCTTCTCTCCCTGGTTGCGATCGAAAATACGTAAGGGGATGCTGACACTGACGCCGAGCGTATTTATGCCAAACGGATTATTGTTGGACGAGTTGTGCGTATACCACGCGCCGAAGGTGGGATCGGTTGAGCCGTTCGCGATCGCCAGTTTGTGGTCGGTTTGAGCTTTGTTTATGGCTTCAACAGCCGCTTTTAGATCGGGCCGCGTGTCTAACGCAATCTTCCGGAACTCGTCACGCGGCATGAGGTGGTCGCTGAAATCGAACGGCCCGGTGACGTCAAACTGATCTATTGGGGTTCGATCATTAAGCAGGGTGAGGAGCTGGATCTTCGCGTTTTCCAGGTTCTCCTCGGCCGCTTGCAAATCCGATTCATACTGGACCCGCTGCAGTTCGAGCCGATCGAGATCGATCTGCGCAATGTCGCCAGCATCAAAGCGAGTTCTGCTGATTTCGAGCACGTGGTCGTAGTAGGCAAGGTTGTCCTCTGCCAACTGCAGCACCGCTTTCGCCTGCAGCGCTGACACAAACGCGCCGCGCAAGTTGAAGAGCAGCGTTCTCTCCAAGTTGGCATGACTCGATTCGGCGATCAGAGTAGCCTTTTTCGCACTCTCGAGGCGCAACTCCCGCTTGTGCTGCCGTTCGTGCAGATAGCTGATGCTGGGCGATTCAAACGTCCCAGCGAACGGCCGCCAGACACCTTTCTCGGGAGCGATTTGCGTCCCATCCGCTGACAGAGTGAACGTCGGGTTCGGGCGCAGGAAAGCGGTGATCTCCTGTGCCCTTGACTCGTCGACATTGAGCTTGTCTGCCAGCAGAGTGGGGTTGCTCTGCTCGAACCGCACGCGCACCTGTTCCCAGGTGAGAGCCTGTTGCGCTGCGGCGCTGGCCGCTGCGAGCATTATCCATAGCCATAGCCATATGGGCAAACTGAAATTGTGAAACTTGAACATCGCGCGCTCCGTGCGCATCAGGAAAAGCGGATCGGCCAATGCGCGTGCATGCGAAATTTTCCGGACAACTTAAGACTGAGTTCGGATTTACAGCGACGCTGGGTTTTCGAAAGGAGGAGCGCGGCCTGCGGACGTAGAGGCAGAGAAAGTTCTGAGCGATTGCGACGTGAACGGCAGAACCGCGGCGGCGATCTGCTCGAACTCGGGTGTCAGAGAAGCGAAACTGGGCAGAACGGGCTGCGAGGAATGCGTCAGCGCATGAGGAGTGCAAGCGCAATTGCCGGCCCGGCGAAAGCCGCGTTCCGACTCTTCCATCTCAGGACGCACGACGTGCAGGTCATCGGTCGCCGAGATCACGGGGAACAGCAGAATGAGTGCACAGCCAAGGGCGCAGAGGAAGATGAGCGAGGGCGCTGCCGGACGATCCGAAGAAGTCCGTTGCCGCCACAGCAGATAGGCGGGTAGCAACAGAGAGAGCCAGCAAAGATTGAGAAAAAGCTCCATACAAAAAATGCCCAGGTACTCTCGCGGGAAACGCAACCTCCCTAACCTGGTTCGGTCTGCCTAAGGATAATCAAGATAGCACAGACCCGGCAAGTGACTGGCGTACCTTGGGGAAGCCGACCGGGACTCGGCCGTTGCTGGTATATCATTCCGACGACTATGGTTCACGCGAAGCGCCGATCATATTCCCTCGAAACTCTTGTCAGAAGCGCGGAGTATTCGAGCACGACCTTCTCTTCATCAACCCACGAGAATGGATGCGGAGGGGTATTGGTTGCGACAAATTTCAAAATCAAGAACTCATCGAAGCTGGCTTGGGCGCGCTGCTCGATCCGGGAAATGGCGTCCCGAGCCTCTTGAAGCGGATGTTTGTACTTCCGGCCATCGGTTAAGAATGCCCGCTCTCCCTCGTATGACGTGTAGACTTCGGAGAAATTCACGCCCACAATTCCGACACAGATGGGATCGCCGCCACGCTTCTTGAACTCTTCAGTCTGCCTCACTAGATCGCCGATGACCCGGTCGATCTGCTTGATCATTGCCTTGGCGAGGATCTTGGTTTCGACACCAATTTCAATAGTGGCAACAGGTCCCCGAGCTACGGCAAGCCCTTCCTCTCGAATCACGGTCGCAGATGGAACCAACTCTCCGAACGTTCCGTCTCCACGTCTGCGAGTGATCCCAACGGTTCGGTTTTGAGTGTTGAGAACTCTGACGCCAGCAGCTATGCGTTTGTTGAGTTTAGTTGACTTACGAAGCTTATATAAGTCTTCGTACAGATAACTGGCCACCCAATCGCCCAAGCTGGAGTCTCGGTGAAGGTATTGGGTACCATCAAAGAGACGACGGAATGCTTTCAGGACGCCGTATTCATCAGCGATCATTTATCGCGATTGTACATTCAGCTTCACATCAAACAAGTGGGGATCTCTTTTTGATAATGCCGCTCTTTGGAGTCTTTCTCGCGCTAAGCGAACAAATTCACCGTCAATCTCAACTCCGATACTGTTGCGGCCCGCGTTCATAGCGGCCAGACAGGTCGTGCCGGTGCCCACGAAAGGGTCGAGGACGGTATCCCCAGCAAACGAGAAAAGGCGAATGAGGCGCTCCGCGAGTTCGACAGGGTAAGGGGCTGGGTGTCCTTTCTTAGTTGAGTGTCCCTTAATGTCCGTCCACGCGGTGCGAAGCCACGATTTCATTTCGTCCTTCGAGAGCATCGAGAGGGCTTTCTGAATCAGTGATGGCGATCTGTATGAGCCGCCCTTGCGGAAGAAGAGCAGATACTCGAAATCGTTTTTAACGATTGCCCCCGGCTGGTAAGGCTTGCCGTAGAACCCGGCCCCATTCCCTTCGACTTCTGTCGCACCGTTTGCGATCTTGAACCAGAGGATCGGCGTAAGCGAGTCCAGCCCGAATTTTCGTGTTCGGACCATCAAGTCAGCATGTAGCGGCATTACGTAGTGTCGTCCCGCTTTCTTTCTGGAGATACAAACGTCCCCCACTACGCAGCAGACTCGCCCGCCAGGCGCCAGAATACGTGCACATTCCTTCCACGCCTTGTCGAGTTCTACGAGGAAGGTCTCGTAATCCTCGATTGCGCCGAGTTGGTGCTCGTGTGGCGGATATGCTTTTAGCGTCCAGTAGGGCGGAGACGTGACGATAAGATGAACGCTTTCACTTGGAATAAACGATAGGTCGCGCGCATCGCCACGACGTAGAGTGTGGTTTGTGTTCGCGAAACCCACAGGCCAGCGTTTGCGCCGGTATGACTTGTTTAACTCCAGCAACTCTTCGATCGCGCCGGGTTCATTGTCGGCCCAACCGTACCCGGATGGTTCGTGCAGACTCTCAATTAAGGTGCTCATAGTTCTTCTGGTGCTCCCAGTCTGCACTTATGCCTTGCAATATGATTGCCGCCGACAGTTCAAGATCATCTTGATATGACCGTCGGTGCTGCGTTAGGGGTTTCCTCGGGCCGATAAAGCCGTCGAGGTTCGTTCTTGTTTTGGCACGGCTGAAGCCGTGCCCTTCCCTACATCGCTCCGGTTCCGCTCTGCTGGGACTGGCCAGTTTCCAATCCACAAGCAAAGTCAAAAGCCGCGGGCAAGAGTGCCCGCTCCACACTGGAATTCGCACCCAAAATCCGCAAAAATCTCAAACTCGCATCCCCTTCACTCCCCTGCACATGCCCTCTTATGTATGTACAAATATACAAGTACAACGTTTCACGTGAAACACTTTGTACATACAAATTCCGGAACCCAGGGCTCGCGCGATCGATTAGCTGCAGCCGCTGGTGCTCCCGCAGCTCATGCACTTGTAGCAACTGCCGTTGCGCACCATGATCGATCCGCAGACGTGGCAACTGGGAGCGTCGCCCATGTCGATGAGTTCGGACAGGGCGTCGGCAGCGTGGGGAGAACCAGGTCTCAGGTCTCGGGTGTCAGGTGTCAGGGAACCCCCAGAACCGATGCTGCCGTTTAGATCGCCTACTCCTTCTGGAGCCGGCTGCGGCTTGGGGCGCAGGTTCTCGAAGAGGAACTGCTGCTGTCCGCTTAGGAAGCGCATTTGCAGCCAGCGGAAGATGTAGTCCATGATCGACTTGGCGAAGCCGATGTCGGGATTGCTTGACCATCCGCTGGGCTCGAAGCGCGTGTGTGCGAACTTTTCGCAGAAGAGCTTCAGCGGCACTCCGTGCTGTAGGGAGATGGAGACGGCCAGGGCAAAACTGTCCATCAGGCCGGAGACCGTCGAGCCTTCTTTGGCCATCTTGATGAAGATCTCGCCGGGCTCGCCGTCGGGATACAGGCCGACGATGATGTAGCCTTCGTGGCCTCCTACATTGAACTTGTGCGTTACTGACATGCGCTCTTCTTTCAGCTTGTGACGGAGGGCTCGTGGGGGAGCGTCCAGGTTGTCATCTTGCTCCGCAGGCGAGGACGCCTGCGCGACAGCCGGCGAGACGCCGGCGCTACTTAAGGCCGTCTTGCTGCCGGCGGCGGAGAGGGGCTGACTCTGTTTGCATCCATCGCGATAGACGGCTACGGCTTTCAGGCCCAGCTTCCAGGCCTGGATGTAGGCTTCGGAAATATCGTCTACCGTGGCGGCGTTCGGCAGGTTCACGGTTTTCGAGATCGCTCCCGAGATGAAGGGCTGGGCGGCGGCCATCATCTTCAGATGTCCCATGTAGTGGATGGAACGCGTGCCTTTCGACGGCTTGAATGAGCAATCGAAGACGGCTAGATGCTCGTCTTTTACGTGCGGGGCGCCTTCGATGGTTCCGGTGGCGTCTATGTAGCTCACGATGGCGTCGGTCTGCTCGTGGGTGTATCCGAGCTTGAAGAGGGCGCCGGGGACGGTGTTGTTCACTATTTTGATCATGCCGCCGCCTACCAGCTTCTTGTACTTGATTAACGCCAGGTCGGGCTCGATGCCGGTGGTGTCGCAGTCCATCATGAAGCCGATCGTGCCGGTGGGGGCCAGGACTGTTACCTGGGAATTGCGGTAGCCGTGCTTTTCGCCGTGGGCCAGGGCTTCGTCCCAGCATTGTTTGGAGGCTTCTATTAACTCAGATAGTTGGGCGGCAGCGGAGCTTCGCTCCGCTTGGACGGGCGAGGCGCCCGTCCCCACACGTGCACTGCCTATGTTGTTTACGCTGGCCCTATGCATCCTTATTACGTCCAGGAAGGGCTCGCGATTGATGTACCAGCCGGGGCAGGCTGCTCCGGGCATGGCTTCGGCGGTGGTTACTCCCAGGCGCGTTTGGACTGGGTCGGTGATTGGCGCCAGGGGCTCGCATTGTTCGGCTATGCGCGAGGATTGGAGATACGCTTCGCCGCACATTATGGCGGTTACGCAGGCGGCGTAGTCTCTTCCAGCATCGCTGTCGTAGGGGAGTCCGGCGGCCATCAGGAGCGCGCCTAGATTTGCGTAGCCTAGACCCAGCGGGCGATAGTCGTGCGAATTTTTGCCTATGATTTCGGTGGGGTATCCGGCGTTGTCTACCAGAATTTCTTGCGCGGTGATTACCACGTCTACGGCGTGCCGGTAGGCTTCCACGTCAAACGTGCCATTGGGCGCGAACTTCAGCAGGTTCAGGCTGGCCAGGTTGCAGGCGGAGTCATCTAAAAACATGTACTCGCTGCAGGGATTACTGGCGTTGATTCTTGCCGTGTTTTTCGATGTGTGCCAGCGGTTGACGGTGGAATCGTATTGCATTCCGGGATCGCCGCATTGCCAGGTGGCTTCGGAAATTTTTGCCATCAGGTCTTTGGCTTTGTAGGTGGTCACTACGCGGCCGTCCACGATGGATTTGGTGGAGAAATCGGTGTCGCGCATTACGGCTACCATGAAGTCGTCGGTGACGCGGACCGAGTTGTTCGCGTTCTGGAAGAAGATGGAGCTGTAGGCATCGGAGTCGGGATGCGATCCGTCGTATCCCTGCAGGACCAGCGCGTGGGCTTTGGCTTCTTCTTTACTCTTGCACTCGATGAAGTCGACTATGTCGGGATGGTCGATGTTCAGGATGACCATCTTGGCGGCGCGGCGAGTTTTGCCTCCGGACTTGATTACTCCGGCGAAGGCGTCGAAGCCTTTCATGAAGCTGAGCGGGCCGCTCGCGGTGCCTCCACCGCTTAGAACTTCGGTGGAGGAACGCAGCGTGGAGAGATTCGTGCCTGTGCCGGATCCCCACTTGAAGAGCATGCCTTCGGTCTTGGCCAGGGTGAGGATGGAGTCTAGCGAATCCTTCACCGAATTGATGAAGCAGGCGGAGCACTGCGGGCGGGTGTATCCGGTGACGCCGAATTCGACCTGTTGCGTGGTGAAATTCCAGTGCCAGTTGGTGGCATCGGATTTCGGCTCTACGCGCTCGCAGCCTACGTTGAACCAGACGGGCGAATTGAAGGCTACGTGCTGGCGGATCAGCAGGTGGACCAGTTCGTCGTGAAATGTGGCGGCGTCTTCGGAGGAGCGGAAGTATCCGTCTTTCATGCCCCAGTCGCGAATGGTTTCGGCTACGCGGGCTACCAGTTGACGCACACCGGTTTCGCGCTCGTCGGTGCCGATCGGTCCGTGAAGATATTTCGAGGCGACGATGTTGGTCGCGGTCATCGACCAGTCTTTGGGGACTTCGACGTTCTTCTGCTCGAAGATCATGCCGCCCTGGGAGTCGGTGATCTGAGCGTTGCGGAGTTCCCACTCTACCTCGTTGTAGGGGGAGACACCGGGCTTGGTGAAGAAGCGGCGGAAGGTCAGGCCTTGGGCCTTCTTCTTGTTGACGGCCGTATTGCTGGCAGCGGATTGGGTGTTGATTTGGTCGCGCACTTCGGGCATATCCTTCTCCTAATTAGATGATGGCAAAGAGCAGATGATCTAGAGCCAAAACGTGCTTTCGACCAGATTAGGCGCGGGCTTGCCGCGTCTTCTGGCGCAGAGTGAGACGGGCAAGCCCCGTCTCTACGGACAGATTTCTTGCGAGCTCTTTCGGTAGTTGTGCTCCGGGAGCGCGGTGGTAAGAGTTGGCTCAGCGGGGCGGACCGTTTGGACTGAATTCGGTCGGGTCTGCTGAGGATCGCCGGCTGGGGTTTCGATGCCATGACGGGCAAAGGAGGCGGCTACGAGTTCGATCAAATCTTCCATCGGGGCTCCTAATGGCTCGCAGGAAGCTGGCCGGTCGGGGAGCAGCTTCAGCCGCGAGATTTTAGTTCTGCTGATGAATCCCCCCGAGGGGATGCCTGGCGGAGCCAGACCCGGGGGGAAGTCACCGCTCGTTTCCATCCACTCCGGAGGGATGGTTTCCCGTGAAGGGGAAGACGCTAAGTCAGCTCAGCGAAGTCAGCCTCAGCTATGAGTCTCGCCCCTGCGTTTATGGTCGTAGTCCCCTCTAAGGGGATCTGTAAAAAGTGCTCTGGGATGCTTAACGTACTCCCGTATATGGTGCCTGTCAAGAGGGAAACACAACATCTTGTAGCCCAAAAGTGGTAAGGGTGCCGAGTTGGGAAAGTGGGGCCAGGCTTCAAGGCTTCGAGCTTGAACACATGAGGCTTGCTTGGAATCCCTAAACCTGGCCTTATCCTGTGTTTCCGCCGTTTCAGGCAGTGGCGCGGATACGATCTTCTGGCGAGGCGCGGGCCACGGGCCGGTTGAGGACGGGGGGCACGGCATCGGTGTGAACTCCGGTATGAACTGCGGTGTGAAGTCCGGGTTGAAGTTCTGTTTGAAATTCGGGAATTGGGAAATGAAGCTGCGTGGCCGCGAGAGGCACGTAGATGTCTTCGAAGAGGGCTTGATTGGTGATCCGTTTTATTCCGGCAGAGGTCTCGACGAGGTAATCGCCGGGCTGGCCGGATTGTTCGCGGCCGAGAGCGTCGGTAAAAACGAGGGGTTCGGTAAGTTGACGAGCGCGCACCAAAAAACGGGTGCAATAGACGGTCCATTGGCTTTCAAGATTCATAATGCTTTCTTTCACCCCACCCGGTTTGCGTTTCGGTTTTGACCGAGCGCGACTTTCGCTCGGCGGATGCTTGTTTCAAGTGGAGCGACTGTACTCGCAGAAAAGGGGCGGGTCAATTACATAAGAATTGTGCAACGGTGGAATTCCCGTTCGCGGATTCGATGTGATGAATCTGGATGAAGCGTGGGTCTAGGGTAACGGCGGTTGGCATACGAGCGGCGGGATTTGAGCGGCAGACGGAAAATTGCGGCGGACGCTTCTGTGCTCTGCGACTTGAATTTGCACAAGGGGTGCACAGGTTAAGAACAGTTGTGAAGTCCGAGTTCTCAGTTCTCAGTTCTCAGTTCTTGGTTGCCCTCGCCACGCTCGGAAAAGCAGAAACAGGCCAACAAAATGGACAATGAGAGTCAGGCTCTGCCACACGAGTGGCCGAATGGCTGCGTGAAATATGGCTGTCTCGGCGGCAAAGATGAGCGTAAATATGAAAGTGTCAATTGCGTATATCCAAAAACTGACTTGAGTAGCCCGAACCCGTTGATGCGAAGTTTTTACGGCGAGAATCAGCAGCAGCAGGACGAATGGCGCATCCAGCACCCACGCAGGTAGCGCAGTCCACCACCAGGGTGCTCCCGGGGGTTCTAGCTGCATCCCAACAAAAGCCGAATCGACGAACTGTGTAAATGAAAGTCCGATCAGTAAATCGATGAAACGTGAATACTTGAACAGGATCAGCGAGTTAAGAACGGTGGCAGCGGCGACGAGATAGAGCCAAATCGTCGCTGCCCTGACGCTCGTTACTCCAGAGCCGCCAAATTTCTGCACGCTTCTTTGCGGCGGAGCGTTCATACGGGCCGCATGATAGCTCAGCAATGACCGTAGTTGTTGATAAATCGCCTTCTCACCAACAACGGTTCTGCACGTAAATGACCCGAGTAGGATAATGTTTCCCTGCAAGGAGGTCTCCCATGGGCAGTGTGGCTCTTCTGCAATCCCTGAAGGAAAGCATTCTTGGGCAAGCGAGCGTGAAGACGATCTACGGCGAACCTATTTCGGCACACGGAAAGACGATCATCCCAGTGGCAAAAATAATGTATGGCTACGGCGCGGGTGCGGGCACCGGAGGCGTGGGCGATACCAGCGCCCGAGGCGAAGGCGGTGGCGGAGGAGGAGGAGTGCGAGCTGTCCCGGTGGGCGTTATCGAGGTGAGCGAGCAGCAGACCCGTTTCGTCCCGATTACGGATCGCAAGAAGCTGACTGGGGCGGTGCTGGCGGGGATTGTATTGGGTATGTGGGTGGGGTGGCGCAGGGTTCGACGGCACTAAGCAGGGTTCGACGTGCACTAATTGGACCTCAGGCGCCAACACGCCTGAGAGAATGCTACGGTGCGAACAGAGCCTTCACCTGTGTTTCGTTATCGGTCGCTCCATCGCCCTTCCTGCCGTAAATCACAACCATGCAATCTCCGGAATTCACCGTCACCGGAACAGAAAAAAATCTTTCTACGGGCTTTTGAAGCGTTGCCTTGCCCGTTTCTCCCCACGGAATTCTATATTCCAGGGGCACGCTTTCGAGGTGCAGGGCGTTGTCGGGAAGCCAACTGTACAGCGTCACAAGCGACACCGGATTCGGAAACCCCTGGCTGTTGAGGTTCTCCCCAAATTTTCCGCACCCTCCGGGAAGGAAGTAAAAATCATTGGCAGCGCCCCACGCTTTGCCCGTAGGAAGCGGGCCGAAGTTCTGTGTGCCATCAAACGTACTGTCGCTGATGTTTCCAAACAGTTCCACCAAATGCCCGGTCGGCATCGTGATTGGAACTCCGAATCCTTCTTCGTCGTCCGTCGTTGCATTCTGGCAACCCCAATTTTGGCCAAAACAATATTCGCCAGACAGATCAACCACAGTGTTCTCTTCTGAGCGCACGGGTTTGTATGTCAGGTTCAGGTCAGCGGACATCGTAACCTCGCCTTCAAACAACGGCCCGCCGCCGAAAACAAAACCCACGCATCCCGTCATCGGCAAGGGATGCGGGAAATGAAGGTCCACACGAAATTTGGAGTCCGACTGCGAGGGGTTCTTCAAAATGTCGCTCCACATAAAATTTGCCCCTCTCAAACTCTGATCATTGACTGGGCATCTTCCCTCCCAATAGGCCAACAACCACAAGACTTCACTGAAATTCGGACTGTGGTTCGTGAGCGAAATGGTTCCCGTCAGCGCACGTGCCTCCGCCTCGGACTTCGCTCCGTCCAGCAGGTGACGCATGTAGAGAAACTGCGGAAAGCCGGTCTTCGAGGTGGTTACAGAATGCTGAATATGCAGGACGGAAGGGGCCTCCACGTTCTCCTGCCCCCACAGATCGCCCATTCCCGGAACAACGAGGATGAAAATCGCCGCGCGAACAACCATTCTCCAATAGGCGCTCATCGATTCCTTTGTTCTGTACCAAACCGTTGAAGGACGTTTGTTACTACCACGATACGGTGAGAGGGCAAACATAGTTGCTGGGCCAGCTTCGGCTGTAGTTGTAGAAAAGATAAAACTGCTTTCCCAAAACCGGCCTGCATGGCTTAAGAACACGAGAATCTGCGAAATGTCGCGGGCAGGGAATCCCTGAGACAAAGCGATGTTCTGATGCGAAACTTGAGTTCTTCTTTATCTTTAGCTGAGCTGGTTTGCCCGGCCCCTCCTAAAACGATTTCGGAGAACCATCTTTTCAGTTGCAGCCTTGGCCGTCGGTGATGCTGGTTAAGAGGCCGGTGTTGGCGGTGATGATACGGCTGTAGCAGTATCCGGTGGAGTTGGACTGGAAATAATTTTGTGCACTGGATTGGTTTTCATTCCCAGTCAAGTTGCCTGACGAATCGAAGTCGAGCGTGTCGGTCGGGGTGACGCGGTTGCGGAGCAGGCTGAAGGTTGTGGCCTGTCCGTTGTGGCGCGCTTCCTGATCTCGTTCGAGGTACTGGTCGATCGTGGTCGTTACCTTGAACGAACCGTCAGGTTGGACGGTTTGCAGATAGCTGAGCGTCAGCGGCCAGTCCTGATTGACGGTATTGGTAAAGGTGCCTCCGGCGTTGTGGGTGGTGACAACGGAATGGATAGTCGTAGTCTGCTTGATGTTCTGCTCGTAGATCGTCGGCGTGATTTTGAAATACTGGAGATTGGCGAAGTTGATATTTTGAGCGACAGTTGTAGTGACCGGGCCGGTAGCGGTGTTGATGTATCCGGAGATTTGGAAGTTGTGGGCTGAACGCGTGTTGACGGTTCCCTGGATGTTGCCGTTTTGCGCGGTATGAATATTTTCAGCGATGTTCGGCGCGGGCACAGCTAGCGTGTTTTCGGTAACGGCTCCGGTGAACTGAGTGGAGTTGCTGTCGAGATAGAGCAGGAGCGAGGCAGTGGCGGAGAAATAGCTGTCGGCGTTGAAGACGCTGAGGGCTACGGTGTGGGGCTGGCCGTCGTCGAGCAGCGAGGCGAACGGCGTCAGGTTGACGCGGTAGGGTTTGAAATTCATGGTCTCGACGCCGGGGATGGGACGCCACAGATAGGGATCGATGCCCCCGGTGTAGATCCAGGGATAGACGGGGGCGACGCCGGCAGGAGTTCCGTCGATGGTGACTTCGGATTCGCGGAAGGCGGTGCCGGGACAGCTGAAGAGTTGATTGGCGACGTCGTTGGGGACGCAGGTGTACCAGAATTCGTCGTTGGACTGGCTTTGGGCGAAGACGTCGAAGTAGGCGTCCGTGATGTTGGTGGGCAGCGTCAGAGTCTGTTCGAGCAAGTCGGTGGTGGTGTTGAGGGCGACGGTTCCGCCGGTGGGGCCGGAGGAGAAGGCGATGACTTGGTCGGCGGTACGCGGCGCGACTTGATTCGGTTCCAGCGGGTAGAAGAGGATGTCGGCATTGCCATGGAGAATGCTGGTGTAGGTTTGGTTGACCAGGTTGCCGAGATCGACGGTTCCGGCCTGGGTGACGGTGAAGATTGAACTGTAGTCGGTGAGGTCGCGCTCGACGTGCCAGTGGCGGGAGACGGTGTGG